>ENA-OSEO01002073-OSEO01002073.1-sediment-metagenome-genome-assembly--contig:-NODE-2073-length-30909-cov-33.048294_pt1 | contig 30909 bp, 26 predicted proteins | sample MGYA00237883_ERZ534232 | MGnify/ENA metagenome assembly ERZ534232 | reverse complement strand
TTTGCCGCTGCCTTAATGGCATCATCGGTTATCTCGACTTTATGGTGAGCTTCATATCTGTCTCGTAAACCAAATAGAATTTCAACAGTTTCATCAACACTAGGCTGGTCCACATTTATCGGTTGGAATCTCCGCTCCAAAGCTGCGTCTTTTTCAACGTGCTTCCGATACTCATCAAGCGTAGTTGCTCCGATTGTCTGAAGTTCACCCCGGGCAAGAGCGGGTTTTAAAATACTTGCTGCGTCAATAGCGCCTTCGGCAGCTCCTGCTCCAACCAGATTATGCATTTCGTCGACAAACAGAATCACATCTCCTCGACTCTTTATTTCTTTCATTACCTTCTTCAAGCGTTCCTCAAACTCTCCCCGGTATTTCGATCCGGCAACTAATGCACCCAGGTCAAGTGTGTAAATCTGTTTGTCTTTTAAAAGCTCTGGTATTTGATTTTCCGCAATCAAATGTGCTAATCCCTCAACAATCGCAGTTTTACCAACACCGGGCTCGCCAATTAAAACCGGATTATTTTTGGTTCTACGGCTGAGAATCTGCATGACCCTCTCAATTTCTATTTCCCGGCCTATAACCGGATCGAGTTGGCCTTCTTGAGCAAGACGAGTGAGATTGCGCCCAAACTCATCAAGTATTGATGTGCTGGGAGAAGCACCTTCTACCGGTTCAACGCCTTTGCCGACATAATATCCGGTAAGGAGTTCAGATACTTCACGACGTACACTTTCTAGATCAGCGCCCAGGTTCTCAAGCACCTTGGCGGCTATACCCTCACCTTCTCTAATCAAGCCAAGTAAGATATGCTCTGTTCCAATATAATTATGGCCTAGCTGAAGAGCTTCTCTTAAGGCATATTCCAGTACTTTCTTTGCCCGCGGAGTAAAAGGTATATGCCCGGGTAAAGAAACATTCCCTTTTCCCACAATTTCTTCAACTTGTATACGAACGTCTTCCAGGTTGATCTCCAGATTCTCCAGAGCTTTTGCAGCAATACCTTCTTTCTCCCTGATTAGCCCCAACAGTAAATGCTCTGTCCCTATGTAGTTTTGATTTAGTGAGCGAGCTTCCTCCTGAGCAAAAACCACTACTCTTCGGGCTCTCTCGGTGAATCTTTCGAACACGTAGGACCTTCCTTTCTCGGCAATTTTGCGTGTTGGTATGTACGTAATAATTGCCTCTAATTTAATTGTCCCCTGTTAGACAAATACTGTCAACTATAAAAATTGCTGCAATAACATCCTTCACACAGCTTGGACATACTTAATTCTTTTAATAGACGTAACGGTACATAATTCATATTTCGACATATTTACCGGTTGAACTGAGTTATTTATGACAATTATTAAGAATATCTGCTCGTCAAGGAACTTATTAGTGGTAAGGTGGTTTAATTAAAAGAGATTTGTGCTCTAAATGACAATAAACAAGTTGAAAATCGTAAGTATTAAGAGCTCCCGGAAGCTTCTTTAAATCGGTTAATAACAAAATCCCGATCCAGTGAGGTTATAAACCAACCGGCCCGCGGTCCGGATTTCTTACCCAATAGGCAAACATAAACAGCTTGAAAAGATTTGCGGGCAGATAATCCAAAATTCTGGCCGATCTCATGAATGCTATTATGAACCGCCTCGGCGTCCCAACTAATCTTCTTGAAGTAATCGGCAAGTTGTTTTAGAAATGCTTTTGCTTCTTCCGGCAGATTTTCGACCTCCTTCGGCAACTCATCCTGGACCTCAAATTTAAAAACATCCGGTGCAAAAGCTGCCAGCCAATTATCCGCATATTTCAAATAGTCTTTTAATGCATTCTCATCGGAATCGTCAACTTTATAACCACTCCTCTTAAGTACTTCTATTGCATTTTTAAAATTATGTTGGGCAATTTGCGCTGCAATCACCACATGCAAGAAAGGAATTTTTAAAGAGCCTGCCCTTAGTGCTTTTGTATCTACCTGACTCATTTCGTATGTTCTGGCTTCATAGGGTTCCAGCTCATCCCTTGATTCAAAATATTTATCCTCCAGCTGCTGATAATCCTCGAATAACTTCAGAAGACCGCCCTCAGGATCAAAATCGATATGCTTTTCCGGCTTGACTCTTAAGATAAGAAAGCGAACAACTTCCGGAGGAATTATCTCAAGCATGTCCTGAATGGAAATAGCAACACCCGTGGAGCTAGCCATTGCTCCTTTTCCCTTCCAGTAAATCCATTCATAAAGAATGGGGTATGGGGATTTATAATTAAAAACCTTCTCGGATATCATGCTTCCCGTATCATAAGACCCACCAGCCGTAGCATGGTCTTTTCCAAAAGGCTCTACTGTTACTCCCAGCACTTTCCAGCGAGCAGGCCAGTCAATCCGCCAGGGTAATTTTCCTGCACTATCACTGAAAAGAGAAGTTCCTTCATTGCCACAGCCACATTTGTAATTGAGCCCGTTTTGTTTTATAGAAGACTTATGTTGTGGTATTTGAATCTCTGTTGTCTTTTTGCACTTATCACATTCAATATTGAAAGGCACCCAGTCCTCCGGTAGTTCTCTGCCGGTTTGGGATTCTATTATCTCCGCAAGCTCTTTTCTATTCTCCAGTGCTTCTTTTATAACTCCCACAAAGCGACCTTCCCTATAAAGCTCATGAGCTTTATAGGCTTTAAGCTGCACCCCGAGCTTTTCGCATGCTTCAAGAAAAGGCTTAAGAAAATGATCGGCATAATTCTCACAGCAGCCATCAGGGCAGGGAATACGGTAAAGGGGCATCCCCACATATTTCTCGTATTCTTTGGGAAGAAATGGGTAGACCTTGCGTAAAGGATCCGCGGTGTCGGCAATATAGATTAACTCGGTCTCCGCTCCCGTGTCGTCCAGACTTCTTCTAACCGCGTCCGCAGTTAAAACTTCCCGTATATTACCCAGATGAATGGGACCGGAAGGAGTAATTCCCGTGGCAATAAGGTGTTTATTTCCACGAGTTTTAATAATATCTTCAGCAATTCTGTCTGCCCAAAAAACCGGTTTTTCCAATTCCAAATCCTCCAATAATAAAAATATTTAACGTTTACCATTAATCTTTCAATTTTTCATTTTAAATTTGCACTTTAAGATTTAAATCTCTTCCCTAGATTGCTTCTTCACTTCACTCCTCGCAATAACAGAGAGAAGTAACTATACTATGTTTTGGATTTTGCATTTTGAGATTTGCATTTTGAATTTACTTCTCCCTTGAATCTTTTATCCTGAATTATGCATCAAAAATCTAGTTTACTATAAAAAAGAAAGAATCACAGAAAATTCTGTGATTCTTATCAATTTCTTTTTCAAACTTAGCGAGCTATTTCTTTATCTTAACAATCTGATATTCTATGCAGCCATGCGGTGCTTCAACTTTTACGACTTCGCCTTTTTTCTTTCCCATAATGGCTTGGCCAACCGGAGACTCATTGGAAATACGGTGATTTGAAGGATCCGCCTCAACGGAGCCAACAACCAGATAATCAAATTCCTCGTTAGTCTCCATGTCTTTTAACGTTACTTTAGAACCGATTACTACTTTGTCATTTTTACCTTTTTTGTTTTCAATTACTTTGGCTAGAGACAGTAGCTCATTCAGATGGCATATACGGCTTTCCAAAAAAGCTTGTTCATCCTTGGCATCGTTATACTCAGGATTCTCGGTAAGTTCACCAAACTCTCTGGAATCCTTAATTCTCTCAGCTATTTCCTTGCGCCTCTTAGTCATAAGAAAATTCAATTCATCGCTGAGTTTCTTATAGCCATCTTTTGTTAATAATACTTCTCTCTTTCCCACTTTAGTCTCGCTCCCTTGTTCTCTTCTCATACAACGAGCACCCAATATTCGTTGGGTGCCCCCTCAAAATACGAGTAAGCTATTATAAAAAAATATCAACAAAATGTAAAGTTTTTATTTATTCTATTCTTTCGGACATTAATCAAGATTTCGATAGAAGCAGGATCTGTTGCCTGTATGACAAGCTGCGCCAATTTGTTCAACTAATATTAGGAGAGTGTCAGCATCGCAATCATATTTAATCTCTTTTACAAACTGCTTATGCCCGGAAGTCTCGCCTTTACACCAATACTCCTGACGGCTTCTACTCCAAAACCATGTTCTTCCGCTTTCCCTGGTACGTTTTAATGCCTCTTCGTTCATATACGCCAACATTAGCACTTCTTTGGATTCATAATCTTGTATTATTGCCGGTATTAAGCCGTCTTTATTAAACTTAAACTCTATTTCTGTCAAGGTACTCCCCTCCATACTTAGAGTTTTTATCGGAATATTTTCTGTCTTGCTTGAGTAAAAATATCAAAATAATCACCATCTCTCAAATACTATGCCTAATCGGCACTCCTTTTGATGTTAAATAGTCTTTAACTTGCTTTATTTTTAGTTCTCCGTAATGAAACAGAGAAGCTGCCAATACTGCGTCAGCCCCTGCGAGATTTATAACATCATAAAAATGTTCCAATTTACCCGCACCGCCTGATGCAATTACCGGAATATTAACCGTATCAACAACAGTTTTTGTCAGCGGAATATCGTATCCATCCTTGGTCCCGTCCCGGTCCATACTGGTCAGAAGAATCTCACCCGCGCCCAGCGACTCGGCTTTTTTTGCCCATTCAACAGCATCGATCCCAGTTGCTATTCTGCCACCGTTAAGATACACTTCCCACCAATGTTCTTCTTCGTTTTCGCTCGGCTTGCTTGAGCTGGAACCACCAACTTGCTTTGCATCAATGGCAACAACTATGCACTGACTTCCATATTTCTTTGAAGTTTCTCCAATCAAATCAGGATTCTTAACAGCAGCTGTATTAAGAGATATTTTATCCGCACCGGCACTCAGAAGAGCTCTGATATCTTTGCTGGTCCGAATACCTCCACCAACACAGTAAGGGATAAAGACCTGTTCAGCCGTATGTCTGGAAACTTCCAACATAGTTTTTCTATCTTCATGGGAAGCGGTAATATCCAAAAATACAAGTTCATCCGCACCTTCCTTATCATAAAAGGATGCGAGCTCGACCGGATCACCGGCATCTCGGATATTAACAAATTTTATTCCTTTAACAACCCTGCCCTTATCCACATCAAGACAGGGAATTATCCGCTTGGTAAGCATATCTTGCCCTTCTCTACTTTTAATTCTATCAAGTCGGGATTAGCCAATTACTTTAGTTTCTTGCTGTTTTTATAGCTTCTTCTAGAGAAATTACACCTTCATATAAAGCTTTGCCGATAATCGCTCCGTCAACTCCCGATGGTTCCAGTTCTTTTAATCTAATAATATCTTCCCTGGTCGTAACTCCTCCCGAAGCTATTATGGGCAAATTAATGCTGCCGGCCAGCTCCTTGAAGGCCTCAAAATTAATGCCGCGAAGTGCACCATCGGAAAGAATATCGGTATATATTATTCGGCCGATCCCCAGTGATTTAAGTTTCATTGCCAGTTCAATCGCATCCAGTTCGGTGGTCTCTTTCCATCCTTCTATTGAGACCTTACCGCCTCTTGTATCTATTCCGGCTGCTACTCTATTTCCAAACCTCCCACATGCATCTTCAACAAATTCCGGCTCAGCGATAATTACCGTCCCTAAAATTGCCCGTTCCACGCCAAGGCTAAGGACTTTTTCCAGAGATTTTATATCTCTTATACCGCCGCCAAGTTCAACCGGGATATTTACAGTATCTATAATTTTTTTAACAGCTTCCAGATTTTGAGGTGAACCGACTTCCGCTCCATCCAAATCCACCAAATGAAGGAATTCAGCTCCTTTGCTTTCCCACTTTTTGGCCATTTGAAAAGGCTCATTAGAATATACTTTTTCTTTATCGAATTCACCCTGATATAAGCGTACACACTTGCCGCCTCTTATATCAACCGCCGGATAAATTATCATATACTATCCTCCCAAAATTACGGAGTACCTCCAAACCCAGTTGGCTGCTTTTCTCCGGATGAAACTGCACACCATAAATATTTTCTTTCCAAACACTTGAAGTAAATGAAATACCGTAATCAGTTGTAGTTGCCACAACCCCGTCCTCTTCAGGATCAACGTAGTAAGAATGGACAAAATAAAAATTCGATTGATCCGGGATGCTTTTAAAAAGAGGTATTCTTCTTCCGATACACAACTGGTTCCAGCCCATATGAGGCACTTTGACGCTACTGGGCAACTTCTTAACCTTGCCCTTAATTACACCAAATCCCTCATAACGGCCCCCTTCTTCACTGTAGGAAAAGAGGATTTGTAAACCCAGACATATTCCCAGGTAAGGACGCTTACTTTCAATATACTTTTTTACCGCTTCTTCCAGTCCAAGTGATCTCAGGTTGTGCATGCAATCCGCAAAAGCGCCGACACCCGGCAGTACAATTCCTGCTGCTCTGTCTATAACAGCAGGATCCGAGGTTATCTCCACTTCCGGGGCAACATTTTCCAGTGCCTTTGACACACTTAGCAGATTTCCCATTCCATAATCAACAATTGCAATCATCTTCAATACCTGTAATATTTATTGTCAAGCCCTAAAACCTGCTTGGCAATCACCTTCCTCTTAGACCACCAACTTTAATTTATCTAATAAATCCTCTATAAAAGCTACTTTTTGCAGAGCAATGCTATTTAAAGTTCTCCTTTGGTTGAGGGTATCTCTTTTTCAACCCTTGGATCAATTGTAGTTGCCATATCCAGCGCTTTAGCTAAAGCTTTAAATATTGCTTCGATTTTATGATGTGTATTTCTGCCTTCCATCAGTTTTATATGAAGCGTAATGGCAGCATGATTCACAAAAGCATGAAAAAACTCTATTATCAGATTCGTATCAAAACTTCCCAGCATTTCAGATGGAATATCGGCCTCATAAACCAAATGCCCGCGGCCACTAATATCCAAAGCCGCCATGGCCAAAGATTCATCCATCGGAACGATACTAAAACCAAAGCGCCTGATTCCCTTTTTTTCACCCAGGCATTTTCTAAAAGCCTGCCCCAGACAGATGCCGACATCTTCTACCGTATGATGTGCATCCACTTCCAGATCGCCTTTCGCTTTTATCTTTAAATTATACAAGCTGTGTCTACCCAGAAGATCGAGCATATGATCCAAAAAAGGTATCCCGGTTTCTATCTCTATCTCGCCTTTCCCGTCAAGGTTCAATATTACCTCAATGGTTGTTTCTTTTGTTTCTCTCTTAATAACCGATGTTCGGTTTTTCATATCTGCCATATCAACCGCCTTTCTTCAATTCAGAAAGTATCTTCAAAGTTTTGTTTGGATCATCAGTGACAATATCTGCTTTGAGATTAAGGAACATTTCCCTATCCAATTCCCTGCCCGCAATTATACCCGATAAGAATAATAAATCGGTCTTTTTTTCCTCAGGTCTCATATTCTGTAAATTAGCTACTGTCTTAAAATCATCAATTGTATCACCAATATATATGCCAACTTCCGTATCAAGGCTTTTCCCGATTTGCAGTAATATTCTCGGATCGGGTTTAGTTAAATTCCCGTCATCCGCTATAAGAGCCTTAGGAGAAACCATAGTATTTAGTCCGGCGAATTCCAATGCAATTTGTGCTTCTTCATTGGTGCGTCCGGTTAAAATTCCTATCTTGGGAGAAAAGGATTTAAGATTATCTGCTTCCAACAGCACTTTCTCTTGATTAAGCAAGCCTTGCTCGCGTACATATTCAGGATTGAAGCCATAAAGCTGTTTGCAATAATCAACACCGGCATAAAGTTCTTGAAAAATCCTCTTGATCTTAGCTTTATCCCACAATTCTTTAATTCTTTGTACCTGTTCACTTTTTAGCGTGAAAAGGAGTGCTTTCTCCGCGCCCTTAAGACCCCCACCTTGAGCCGCTATTTCTTTCGTAAATTCCTTAACGGACTTTCCTCTGTTTTTTAAAAAATCCAGATTGTAGTTATCAAACTTAATGCTCTTAGCCAAAAAGAAGAGAACCGCAGCATAGGTGAGTTCCCAATCATTATTAAAACCTCCGGCTCTTTTAAAATATTGTGTTTCCGCCGGTGAAACAAGAAGCGCCTTTCCGTTCCAGCCAAGTATACCCGAAAAATAATATTGAGTGGTCTTACTAATCGCAACTCGAAATGATTCAGTTACATCAAGAACAACGCCGTCGATATCCAGAACTATGCTATCAACCTTTTTCAGCTCGGATATAGAGTCACTTCTTAAGAAAACGCCGCTTTCCATTTCTGTGTAGTTATCTGTCAATAGCAATTATCACCTTCTGTTGTTAGTCGCTTTCCAGTCTCTTTTTTATTGATCCGGCATGCGCGTCCAGCCCCTCGGCTTCAGCCAGTATCCGGACATTTTCGGCTACTTTCTCCAGCCCTGCCCTGCTAAAAGAAAGCAAGCTTAGCCTTTTAATAAAATCATATACACCCAATGGCGAATAGAAATGAGCTGTCCCTCCGGTAGGAAGAACATGGTTTGGACCTGCAATATAGTCCCCTACGGCTTCCGGTGTATAAGAACCTAAAAATACCGCGCCGGCATTCTTTATTTCATCCAGATAATCGAAAGCATTGGCAAACATCAACTCCAAGTGCTCGGGAGCTATTGTGTTAGCAGCTGAAATGGCTGCTGCAATGGAAGGAGTGATAAATATCTTGCCGTTCCTTTTAATTGATGTAGCAGCGATATCCTTTCGTTTCAACTGTTCAAGTTGGGAAGATATTGCCTGATTTACCTGTTTGGCAAGTTTCTCGGAATCCGTAATAAGAATGGGGACCGCATCCGGAGCGTGTTCCGCCTGACTCAACATATCCGCGGCAACAAAATCAGGATTGGCTTCTTCATCTGCAATTATTACCACTTCACTGGGACCAGCGAGCATATCGATGTCAACTTCGCCTACAACCATCTTTTTTGCGATGGTGACAAATATGTTGCCGGGACCGACGATCTTGTAAACTTTCTTAATCATTTCGGTACCGTATGCCATAGCGGCAATTGCCTGAGCGCCCCCGATTTTGTATATTTCGCTAACTCCAACCTCTCTGGCTGCTACCAAAGTATGGGAACGTATACTGCCGTCACTTGACGGGGGTGTGCACATGACAATCTGGTCTACTCCCGCCACCCTGGCCGGCAGAGCATTCATTAACACGGATGAGGGATAAGATGCCAAACCTCCGGGGACATATATTCCTACACACTCAATAGGCCTAATTAACTGGCCAAGCTTTATATTTTCATCTTCATTTACAAACCATGATTCAACCTTCTGATTTAGATGATAGGAATAAATACGATCTTTGGCAGCGCTCAAAGCTTCCATAAAAGAATCATCCACTGCCTCATAGGCACTTTCTATTTCTTTATCCGTTACTCTCAAATTACTTGTAGTTAACTTACAGTTGTCGTATTCCAGGCAAAATCTGATAAGTGCTTCATCGCCTTCGACGCGCACCGCTTCGATAATCTCTTCAACCTGAGACAAGACACTCTTATCGTTGATGCTTTGACTGAAAGAATCTCTTTTTAGGAATCTACCCAAATCAGCAGGTATCCCCTCAATCGGAATCATGTTAGCTCCTTGTAAAATAGGGTCCCCGTTACAACATATTTATATCTTAACCGCATTTTACTTCTAATTGTGTAGAAAAGCAGCGTCTTCTCCTAAAAGCTCCTTAAGCTCAGCAAATAATCCGCCCTGTGGTTTTATGGTAAAATCTGTGCCAAGTTTCAAAGTAGTCAGCTTTTCTCCTTCTCTCAACTGCAAGAACACCGGGCATGGACCCGGATGGGTTTGCAAGATGTTCTTCAGGTCACCGATCAATTGCCGGGAAAAACTCTCAGCCGGTAATCGTATATAAAGAGGAGCGCTATCCTTCTTAACAATTTCCTTATCGATTAACTGCACCTCTTGAGCAATTACTTTCTTATCATCTTCTTTTAGATCCAGGCGACCCTTAATCCTTAATATCTTATCTTCTTCCAGCAACTCCCGATATCGCTGATAAATAGTGGGAAAAACTACGATCTCGGCCGATCCTTCCAGGTCCTCTAGGCTCAAGAAAAGCATTATATCACCTTTCTTGGTGGTAATACGGCTAATTTTAGTTACAATGCCACCAACCCACAGTGTACTTCCATCCTTTTTTTCGCCCAATTCGGCCAAAGAGGCATTAGTCTGAGCCTTGATCTGTCCTTCCATACCTAAAAGCGGGTGATCGGATACATAAAGACCAAGCATTTCTTTTTCATAATTGAGTAGTTGCTCCTTTTGAAACTCTTCCCTTGCTTCATCTTCGGCAATAAAATGATTAGAGAACTGTTCGGCGGCCGCAGCGTCACCCAGATCAAAGAAGGTAAACTGCCCGGCTTGAATATCTTTCTGTCTGCGTACTCCTGCTTCTACTGCCTGCTCGTATATCCTTAGCATATACTTCCGGGTCATTTCCGAAAAATCAAAGGCACCACATTTAATAAGGCTTTCAAGCGCACGTTTGTTAATCAGGCTCATATCCGCTTTTTCGCAAAATTCCTGCAGAGATGTGAAATTTCCTTTATTTTTTCTGGCATCGATTATTGATTCAATAACATTATCTCCAATATTACGAATAGCCGAGAGCCCAAATCTTAGAGATTGCCTGCTTCCCTGTTCACTGCCAACAACCGTAAAACCCCTAAAGCTCTCATTAACGTCAGGGGGCAATATTTTTATATTCATTCTTCTACACTCATTGATATATTGCGCCACTTTGTCTTTGTTGCCCATGACCGACGTGAGTAAGGACGCCATGAACTCTACAGGATAATTTGCTTTTAAATAGGAAGTTTGAAAAGAAATAACAGCATAAGCGGCCGAATGCGAACGATTGAATCCGTAACCCGCAAAGTGGACCATTAAATCAAATATTTGCCCGGCTGTTTCTTCATCTATGTTATTGGATATTGCTCCCCCTATGAATTTCTCACGTTGCTCAGCCAGGACTTCAGGTTTCTTCTTACTCATCGCTCCCCTGAGAATATCCGCTTCCGACATAGTGAAACCGGCTAGCTCGCTGGCAATTCTCATAACCTGTTCCTGATAAACTATGATGCCGTAAGTATCCTTTAATATATGCTCCAAGGAAGCATGTAGGTAGGATATAGGCTGACGTCCGTGTCTCCGGTCTACAAAATCCTTTACCATATTGCTGCCCAGCGGACCCGGTCGGTAAAGTGCCAAAAGATTTATAATATCCTCAAAGGTTGTCGGTTGAAGATCCCTCAGAAGAGACCGCATACCGGAACTTTCAAGCTGAAATACTCCGATACTCTCTCCCCGTCTCAGCATTTGAAATGTCTTTTTGTCCTCAAAATCCACACTGTCAATATCAATATCAATATTTTCCGTTCTTTTAACTATCTTAAGCGCATTATCAATTACCGAGAGTGTGCGCAGTCCAAGAAAATCCATTTTCAGAAGACCGATATTTTTTATGTCATCCATACGATACTGGGTTACGGTTTCAGCATCACCTTTCTTCTGCAGCGGAACATAGTTGTTGAGGTCATCGACTGAAATCACTACCCCGGCGGCATGGATGGAATCCTGCCGGGCAAGACCTTCCAGAGCCTTAGCGGTATCGATAATCTTCATTGTAGTTTCATTCTCTTCATATTCCCTGGCTAAATCCGGTGAGATTCTAAGAGCTTCCTCTATGGTTGTGCCGGGCATTTCCGGAATCAATTTAGCAATTCTATCCACCTGACCGTAGGGAATATTAAAAACCCGACCTGCATCCCTTGTCGCAGCCCGGGCAGCCATCGTTCCAAAAGTAATGATTTGAGCAACTTTCTCCTTGCCATACTTCGTAGTCACATAATCTATTACTTCGTCTCTTCTCTCATAACAAAAATCGATATCTATATCAGGCATAGTAATTCGCTCGGCATTAAGAAACCTCTCAAAAAGCAGACCGTGCTTAATGGGATCGAGATTGGTAATCCCCAAAAGATATGAAACTATGCTGCCGGCTGCACTTCCTCTACCGGGCCCAATTCGAATACCCTTCTGCCTGGCATAGTTCACAAAATCCCAAACAACCAGAAAATAATCCCCGAATCCGGTTTGCTTAATAACCTCTAATTCATGGTTTAGTCTCTCCTCGATTTCCGGAGTAATCTCTTTGTAGCGTTCTTTCAAACCTTCCCTGCAAAGCTTGTCCAGATACGAATACAATTCAGTATCTTCTGGCACCTCATAGCGAGGCAAATAGATATTACCAAACTCCATATTAACATTGCACTGCTCGGCAATTTGCACCGAGATATCCAGTGCCTCCGGTGTCTGCGGAAAAGCTTTCTCCATCTCTTCCCGGCTTTTAAGGTAGAACTCCTCGGAATTAAATCTCAAACGGTCCGATTCTTCTAAAGTCGATCCTGTTTGAATGCAAAGAAGAACGTCATGAGCAACATTGTCGGAGCGGAAAGTATAATGAGAATCATTGGTAGCCACAACCGGCAGACTCAATTCTTCGGCAATTTCTTTTACTGTCTGATTGATGGACTCTTGCCCTTCCAGGTTTTGATTCTGAAGTTCCAGAAAATAGTTACTTTCTCCAAAAAGGTCCCGGTAATCGCGAGCGACCTTCTTTGCGTCATCAACTTTACCCTTCTTGATAAGACGAGGAATCTCACCCGATAAACACCCGCTTAACGCAATCAGATTTTCGTGGTACTTTTTAAGTAACTCCCTATCGATACGGGGCTTATAATAAAATCCGTCAATAAAACCGTGAGTGGAAAGCCTCATCAGATTTTTATAGCCTTCATTGTCCTTTGCTAGTAACACTAAGTGATACGGCGAATCTTCTCTTCGTGGAGATTTATTAAACCTGCCTCTAGGCGCAATATAGAACTCGCAGCCAACCACCGGTTTGATTCCCTCTTTAAAAGCAGTTTGATAAAACTCAATCGCGCCGTACATTACGCCGTGATCAGTAAGAGCAAGTGCAGGCATATTTAACTCTTTTGCCCGCTTTACCAGGTCTCTAATCCTTGAAGCTCCATCTAAAAGCGAGTACTCGGAATGAGTGTGAAGATGAACGAACGTAGACACTAATACACCTCTTCAAAAAAATGATAAATTAAAAAGAATAGCCGAATTTTCTTAATCATTCTATCATACGGAATTCTTTTTTAGAGAGAGAAAGTTTGGAATTTTAGCTAATTCCTGCTAGAGGTAAAAAGGAGCCGGATAAATAACTTACTTTTCTTCCTTTAATACGTAAACGACAAAATCTTCTCCGGCTTTTGCCCATATCTGATGAGGTGGTATGGGTTGGGATTCCCCTGGTTTCAATTCCTTCATGTATATCTTTATGTTGCCGACCTTATCTCCGGTATCAACTAAACTTTCACCGGTTGTAATTTCGCCTTCTGTTTGATATGCGGTACTTTTATAAGTTATAGTCTCCGGCAAGTTAAGAGTGCGTCCTGCCCGATAATTAACCCATCCTAGCGCTAAAAATAGAATAATAGTAAATACTACTACCAACCATATAGCTCTATGCTGATTTATTAATTCTGTGCGTGTTTGCGGTTTTTTATCAAAGCCTGCTTTTGCATTGCTAGTATCAAATGCTTTTTCCATTCTTCCACCCCAGCATGAATATGAACTGTTTCCATGCTACTTATCGTGCTAATCGGGGTGAAACTTTAGCGTTTTTTACTATTTTTAGTTAACCGGGAATGTTTGGTGATTTCACCCGGTTTTATTGAGAGCTTCTGAAAGTCTTTCAAAAACTGAATCAAGAGACTCCGGAATAACATTAGCTTCAGCTATAACCGGCATGAAGTTCGTGTCCCCTTCCCATCTGGGAACAACATGCAAATGAACATGATTTTTTACTCCCGCACCCGCTACTCCTCCGAGATTCGCACCGAAATTAAAACCATTTGGCTGCATAACCTTACCGAGCAGTTTTGTGCTTTTATTTACCATTTTAAAAAGTTCACAAAGCTCCTCTTCATTTAACTTCTCAAAGCTGTCGACGTGTTTATACGGCGCAACCATTAAATGACCGCTGTTATAGGGATAAGTGTTAAGCATAATAAAACATGTTTCGGCCCGGTAAAGAATGTAATTCTCTTTATCCTTCTTTTCCCCGGGCAGATCACAAAAGATACAACCATCTTGTTTGTCACTCAGTATATATTTTATTCTCCATGGCCTCCATAAATTCTCCATTTTTCCTCCTGTTCAGTTGCTACTTGAACTATATTCTAGCTGCAATATTCTATTGATCGCTTTGACACCAATAATAACATACATATACCATAGAATAACCAGCTAAAAGACTAAAGTTCTGATATATCTTATCCGATATGGTCATATAAGTTTTTACTGTTGGAAGAATTTGGTATAAATTTAAGAAGGCCTGAATTGGATGTGATATTAAATGGCAAAGATTCTGCTAATTGATGATACTGTTTTCTTTAGAAAAATGTACGCTGATATACTAAGCGCATCTGGTTACGAGATCCTGGAAGCTTCAGATGGACTTGAGGGCATTCAAAAAGCACGGGAAGTTCAACCGGATCTCATCCTTCTTGATATGGCTATGCCCAAATTGAATGGGTTAATGGCTTTGGAAAAACTCAAAGCGGATACATTAACAAGTAGCATTAAGGTCATCGTCTTAAGTAGTAAAGACACCGTAAATGATATAAAAGAAGCCCTACAACAAGGCGCAGAAGATTATCTTATTAAGACTGAAAACAAACCGGTGGAAGTAGTTGAAAAGATAAAAAGTGTACTACAGAACACTGCAACCGTTGAAACAGCGCAAACAGCCGAGAGACCGGAATTCACCCGGTTGGCAAAGAAATACACGATTTATCTTCGGGACCGCGAAGGAGATGCGGATGATTTAACTTCGGATTGCTCTCTTACACAGCGGTTTTGGTGCCCAAAGTGTCAGGAAGAACTGGTATTGGAACTGACACCAGACTCCGGATTAAGTCCCGATCCCGGCAAACATAGGTTTAAAGCCCGCTTCATCTGCTCCAAATGCGGAGAAGAGTTCTAGTATCCATATCCGGCAAATATCATCTTGTTTCATAAAAACTGCCTAATGAATATCTGTTCCTCAATTTAATAATTACGTGTTAATACCCATCATATTCAGCAGATCGTTATTGAGCTTCATCCCTTCCTGACAAAAAGCCTTAAGGGTTCCATCATATTCTTTGATATCTTCAAACTCATCAAATAACCCATGCATTACATTATTACGGGTGTTATTATACGCGTAGAGTCTTGGTATCAAAATATTGTCCGGATCAATTAGGTTTAGGTAAAAAACAAGTTTGTAGAAGCTTTTCTCGCTCTGAAGAGTTTCTACTACAACCTCTTCCATAATTCCCCGCGACTGAGCCGTTGCTAAAACTACGATTCTAAGCAATGTCTCCACTGTTTGAAACATTATTATTGCCGATTGAAGATAATGTCCGTGCAGAAACGCATCGGTAGAAGCTTGCTGAAGACCTTCAAACATGTTCGGATTTACTCTTTTTGGTTTAGCCAATACAATAACCCCCTTTGGTGATAATTATCATGAAGCTCATTGAAATCTTCTTATAGGCCGGTTCTCTGTTCTATAATAAAAAACAAGAGATTATCCCAATTATCAGTCTATTCTTTCTTTTCTAACCGCTTTAGCTCAAATATAACAGGGTTATGGGGATCGGGACAACACACTACAGCAGTATTTTTGTCTGTCTCCCAGGGAAATTCTCCCCCAAATCTTAGCACTGTGAGAAAAGGAAATATTGCCTGAAGAGCCCAGCTACAGAAATTATGGGGAGTTTCTTCACTTGTTATTGTCCAGGAATCCCCCGATTTCAAACCAAAAGAGCATACCCCTCTGCCTTGAATTTCTTTCACTGTCACAATTACTTTATCGCTTATCTCGGCCATATATTCCTCCAAGAACATATACAAACCGTAAATATTGCCTTCGATACCACAATTATTCTACTTTATGCAATCAGCGGAAATATAATTTCGAAGCGTTCCTATGTTTTCTATTCTCACTTCCGTAGTGTCACCAGGGCGAATCAAGCCAACTCCCGGTGGAGTACCGGTCATTATTACATCCCCCGGCAACAGAGTCATAATCTGCGAAATAAAACTGACCAGCTCAAAGACATTAAATATCATATTTGCCGTAGTAGACAATTGTACTACTTTACCATTCAGAAGCATTTCGATCTTGAGATCGGTTGCGTCAATACCGTTTACAATCCAGGGTCCGATCGAACAGAAGGTATCAAAGCTTTTAGCCCTAGTCCACTGACCGTCTTTTTTCTGCAAATCCCTGGCAGTTACATCATTGCCACAAGTATAACCCAAAATATAAGACGAGGCCTCTCGGACAGAGACATTTTTCGTTCTATTTTTTATAACTACTGCGATCTCCGCTTCATACTCAACCTGCTTCGACATTTGCGGATATAGGATGCTTGCATCAGGACCCACCACCGAAGTAGGAGGTTTCATAAAAAGCATGGGATTTTCAGGAATATCCATCTTCAACTCTTTGGCGTGGTCAACATAATTAAGCCCTACTCCGATAACTTTTGATGGCTCAACCGGGGGAAGAAGTTCGATTGAATCCAGTGAAAAATACTTTTCACCGCGCTCAAACCGGCCGAAAGGATCGCCTTTGATTTCCCGAACCATATCGTCATCCAGTAATCCAAAGTACTCGCTATTGTTTTGACGAAATCGCAGCAGCTTCATCTTTTCCATACCCACGACCTATCAAAGAATTACGAATTCAATATCAGTTTAGGAATTTTAGCTTCTTAAATATATAGAAAAAACGGGTGTATTTACATGCAAAGGGCAAGCTAAAACAGCTCGCGCAACAAAGGTTTGTTTTTATATCCTTTAGTCGCTTTCTTGGTCCTTATTCTGCCTGTATATCAATCCATACTCTAAGCCGTCAACAAGAGCTTCCCAGCTTGCATCAATAATATTCTCTGACACACCGACCGTGCCCCATGAACTGTGCTCATCAGCACTTTCTATAAGAACGCGAACATTAGCGGCGGTCCCCTTTTCCTCACTTAATACTCTAACCTTATAGTCCACCAGATCTATTTCATCTATCTGGGGATAGGCGAGCCGAAGAGCTTTCCTTAGTGCGCTATCCAGGGCATTTACCGGACCGTTGCCTTCAGCAACCTCAATGTACCGGGTTCCTTTGACTCTTATCTTTACTATTGCCTCCGTATCATATTTGCCCGAGCGCCACCTATCCAGGGTGACTTTATAACTTTCAAGCTCAAACAAAGGCCTATAAGCACCAATGTTTTTCATAACGAAAAGAGCAAAAGAGCCGTCAGCAGCTTCATAATGATATCCTTCGTGCTCATGCTTCTTAAGCTTCTTTAGAATATCTACGACTTTCCTTTCATTTTCGGAAAGGTCGATTCCGGCGATTTCTTTCGCTTTTTGGACAATGGTTCTGGCTCCGGAGAGTTCCGAGACTAAGATACGCTGGGAGTTTCCAACAATAATAGGATCAATGTGTTCATAAGCACCTTTTTGTCTTAGAACCGCACTTACATGAACACCGCCTTTATGTGCAAAAGCGCTCTCTCCCACAAAGGGTTGATGGGGATCGGGGGCTACATTAGCAATTTCACTCACGCCGTGAGCAATCTCGGTCAGCTTTGATAATTGCTCTTTACTAACACATTTGATGCCTAATTTCACTACCAGATTCGGTATAATGGAAACCAAATTAGCATTCCCACATCGTTCACCGTAGCCGTTTATTGTACCCTGAACTTGAGTAATACCCTCTTGAACCGCAATTAAGGAATTGGCAACCGCGCAACCGGAATCATTGTGGGCGTGAATACCCAAAGGCAGCTTTGTGCTTTTTCTTATTTCTCTTACTATCTCCGCAACTTCATTTGGCAAAACACCGCCGTTTGTCTCGCAGAGTACCAGCCAGTCAGCCCCGGCATCCTCGGCTGCTTTTAGGGTCTTCATAGCATATTTCCTATCCTTCTTATAGCCATCGAAAAAGTGCTCCGCGTCATAGATTACCTCAAGGCCCGATTTTTTTAGAAAAGCCACCGAGTCATGGATCATCTTTAGATTTTCTTCCATTGTAGTTATCAGAACACTGGTAACATGAACGTCCCAGCTTTTTCCAAAAATACATACGGTCTCGGTTCCAGCCTCAAGTAAAGCTTTTAGATTCTTATCCTCTTCAGGCTTGATATTTTTTCTCCGGGTGCTGCCAAATGCAACAATCTTTGAGTTTTTTAGATTTAGATTCTTAGCTGCGGAGAAAAAATCTATGTCCTTAGGATTGGACCCCGGCCATCCGCCTTCGATGTAGTGGACTCCCAATTGATCTAATTTTTGGGCGATCTTCAATTTATCCTGTACGGAAAAAGACAGCCCTTCTCTTTGGGAACCGTCCCGCAGTGTTGTGTCATATAGCTTTACGTCTGTCATATTAATCACATACTTTCAGATATACGACAATAGATAGATTTATTAAAAGGCTGGCACTACCTAGATATATTCCAACCAATTCGAATATTTATCTTCTTCGCCTTTTACCACTGCAAAGAATTTCTCCTGCAGTTTCTTGGTGATTTCACCGGGCTTTCCGATTTCCCGCTTATCTACTTCTCTTATTGGTGTAATCTCAGCGGCAGTACCTGTGCAGAATATTTCATCAGCAAGGAAAAGATCGCTTCGAACCAGGTCTCTTTCAACTACCTCAAGACCCATATCCCGGGCAAGCTTTATAACCGTATCCCGGGTTATCCCCTCCAGAATACTGGCAGAAGTTGAAGGTGTATAGATAACTCCATTTTTAATTATAAAAAGGTTTTCACCGGAACCCTCCGATACAAAACCCCTGGAATCAAGCATAATGGCTTCATCAAAACCGCCGTATATCGCTTCCATCTTCGCCAGGATCGAGTTTATATATTGGCCTGTCGCTTTTGCTGCCGGCGGAAGAGCGTTAGGATCAATGCGCTGAAAAGAAGACACCATTGCTCTTATTCCATTCCTAAGACCGTCTTCTCCTAGATATGCACCCCAAGACCAAACAGCAATAGCTATATCTACCGGCGCATCCAATGGATTTAGTCCCATTTCTCCGTAGCCACGGAAGGCAATCGGACGGATATAGCATGAACGCAAATTATTTGCTCTGATGGTCTCTTTAGTCGCCTCCACCAATTCATCCAGGCTGTAAGGTAATATCTTCAGATAGATCTTTGCGGAATTCAACAACCTCTGCATATGATCGGTAAGACGAAATACTGCCGTTCCCTTATCTGTTTCATAAGCACGGATTCCCTCAAAAACACCGGAACCGTAATGAAGGGCATGGGTTAATACGTGGACTTTAGCATCATCCCAGTTTACCAGTTTTCCGTTCATCCAAATTTTATCAACTTTATCAATCGGCATTCGGTCTTCCTCCTTGCGAATGAGCCAGTCCCTGTTTCCCTAATTCTTTTCCACGCCGGGATAATAACTGACTCTTATTTGCTTTAATCGCTTACAAACTCTGCCACCATATCCCCAACTTCGGATGTAGTATACCCCATTTTACCCGCTGATAAGCTTTTTAATTTGGAGCTTGTGACTTCAATAACCGCTTGCTCAATTATATCAGCGGCATCTTTCTCTCCCAAGAAATCAAGCATAAGCTGAACGGCTGAGATTGCTGCCAAGGGATTAATAACATTCAATCCGGTGTACTTAGGCGCCGAGCCCCCGATGGGCTCAAACATGGACGTCCCTTCCGGATTAATATTCCCTCCTGCAGCTATACCCATACCTCCTTGAATCATAGCTCCTAAATCTGTAATTATATCACCAAACATATTGTCGGTTACAATTACATCAAACCATTCCGGATTTTTTACAAACCACATGCAAATCGCATCAACATGTGCATAGTCGGTTTTTATTTCCGGATAATCTTCAGCCACTTCATCAAAGGTCCTTTGCCAAAGATCATGAGCATAAGTAAGTACGTTGGTTTTTCCGCAAAGGGTTAAATTCTTTTCTTTATTCCTGTTTTGGCAATAATCAAAAGCATAACGTACACAGCGCTCTACGCCCTTTCTGGTATTAATGCTCTCCTGCAAAGCAACTTCATCGGGAGTTCCCTTTTTTAAGAAACCGCCGGCGCCGGCATATAAACCTTCGGTATTTTCTCTTACCACCACGAAGTCAATGTCCTCGGGACCCTTGTTTTTTATAGGCGTCTCTACTCCCGGATAAAGCTTAACCGGACGGAGATTAATATATTGGTCCATGGCAAATCTTAACTTCAGCAAGATTCCCTTTTCCAATATACCCGGCTTCACATCAGGATGACCGATTGCACCCAAGAAGATAGCATCAAACATTTTCAATTCTTCGATAGCGCTATCCGGTAGTATTTCCCCGGTCTTTAAGTATCTTTCACCACCGAAGTCATAATGCTGATATTCAAATTTGAAACCAGTTGCCTGAGAAACAGCCTCCAGGACCTTTAAACCTTCCTCAACTACTTCAGGCCCCGTACCGTCCCCCGGAAGAATTGCTATTGAATATTTCCTGTCATCCCGCATTTGTCCTATCTCCTAACTTTATTTATCCTTCATTTTCTTTTTTACATAATTCATAAGTCCTTCTTTTTCAACTATATCTTCGATGAATTCCGGAAAAGGTACAGCCCTGTAAGTCTTTCCGGTCGTAACATTGGTGATTTCACCTTTTTCCGTATCAACCTTTACTTCATCACCTGAATTGATTCCTTCCACAGCTTCGATGGACTCAAGAATCGGCAAGCCGATATTAATTGAATTCCGATAAAATATTCTGGCAAAGGATTTGGCGATAACGCATGAAACACCTGCAGCCTTAATGGCAATCGGGGCATGCTCACGCGACGATCCGCAGCCAAAATTCTCTTCCGCTACAATAATATCGCCTTCTTGTACACGATTTAGAAAATCGGAATCCAAGTCCTCCAAACAGTGCTTGGCCAGCTCCGCAGGCTCCGATGTACTCAAATATCTTGCCGGAATTATTACATCCGTATCAACGTTGCGCCCATATTTATGCGCTTTTCCTTCGTATATCAAGAATGCCTCCTTACTTATATACCCAGTTCATCAGGTCCGGCTATTTTGCCCATTATGGCAGAAGCAGCCGCGACCGCGGGTCCCGCAAGATACACTTCGCTCTTGGGATGACCCATTCTTCCCACAAAGTTGCGGTTAGTTGTGGCAACAGCCCTTTCACCGGCAGCAAGAATGCCCATATGGCCACCGAGACAGGGACCGCATGTAGGTGTGCTTATAGCCGCACCTGCATCGAGGAAAATATCAAACAATCCCGCTTCCATCGCCTGTCGATAAATGCGCTGGGTCGCCGGAATCACTATCAACCGGACACCGGGCTCAATCTCATTGCCTCTTAATATTTGCGCTGCTATTTGTAGATCCTCTATTCTGCCATTAGTACAAGAGCCAATCACAACCTGATCGATTCTTACCTCTCCCACTTCGCTTATCCCTTTGGTATTGGATGGCAAATGAGGAAAAGCAACCTGCATTTCTATATCCGCACCGTCAAACTCAAAGACCTGTTCATATTGTGCATCCTCATCACTTTTAAAAACCTCAAATTTCCTTTTGGTCCTTGGTTTTACATAATCAAGCGTTATATCATCCGGTGCGATTATCCCGTTTTTCCCACCCGCTTCAATTGCCATATTTGACATAGTTAAACGGGAATCCATTGATAATTTATTTATAATTTCTCCGGTAAATTCCATGGCTTTATAAAGAGCACCATCCACACCGATCTTACCGATTGTATAAAGAATTAAATCCTTACCGGTAATCCAATTACCCAATTTTCCGTTATAGACGAATTTGATACTTTCCGGCACTTTAAACCAGGCTTCACCGGTAATCATACCCGCTGCCATATCGGTCGATCCGACACCGGTAGCAAAAGCACCTAATGCGCCGTAAGTACAGGTATGGGAATCAGCGCCAATTATTACGTCACCGGGAAGAACCAGACCTTGCTCCGGCAAAAGCGCATGCTCTACTCCCATCTTCCCAACTTCAAAGTAGTTTTCCAATTTCTGCTCATGCGCGAATTCCCTGATTATCTTGGCTTGCTCGGCAGATTCAATATCTTTATTGGGAGTAAAGTGGTCCGGGACCAACACAACCTTGGATTTATCGAAGACCCGGTCCGCTCCGATTTTCCGAAACTCCCTTATCGCTACCGGAGCTGTAATATCATTGCCAAGAACCAGGTCAAGCTGGACATTAATCAACTCTCCCGGTGTGACTTTATCTCTGCCCGCATGAGCGGCAAGTATTTTTTCCGTTATAGTCATTGACATAATTCTCACCCTTCGTCCGCACAGTATATACAAATACGTTTAAATTATAATACAGTACATGGATTTATCTTGAAAATAGCAGTCTTGGAATATTTCTTCGGGAAGAATTCAGACAGCAAGTTTACTTTCCGGTTAAGGCTTTTGTTGGCTGCAGCCCCTGCTTGCTATTTCGCTAGGAACTTATTGATGGCATTTAAATATGCCTTAGCACTTGCCTCGATAATATCCGTGTCCACGCCCCGGCCCAAGACTTGCTTTCCTTCGATCTCCAGCTGGATAGTAACATCGCCCTGAGCATCAAGACCTTCGGTAATCGCATTAACATTATAAGAAATCAGCTTGGTTTCAACACCGGTTGCAAGCCCAATAGCCTTACAGGCTGCATCTACCTGACCGTCACCGGAAGCGGTTTTCTCGATAACCTCACCGTTTTTAATAAGCCGTATAGTGGCTTCGGGGATTTCACCGGTTCCACTCGCGGTCTTAATATAATCAAGCTTAAAAACCTCGACTGCTGTTCTTACCTCGTCTGCCATGATTGCTTCAATATCTTCATCGGTTATTTGCGCTTTCTTGTCAGCAAGCTCTTTAAACCTGGAAAACGCGCTTTCCAGCTCCTCTTCACTCAACTGATATCCCATATCCTCAAGATGAGTCTTAAAAGCATGCCGGCCCGAGGTTTTTCCTAAAACCAATTTGCTCTCGGTCAATCCGATTCTCTTTGGATCAATGATCTCAAAGGTCGTTCTTTCCTTAAGAACACCATCCTGATGGATTCCGGATGAGTGGGCAAAGGCATTCGCACCCACAACAGCTTTATTGAACTGGACATGATATCCGGTAAGCGAACTAACCATCCTTGAAGTTCTCCAAATTTCCTCGGTGTTTATGTTGGTTGTTTTACCGATACTATGTTTTCTTGTATCCAATATCATGACTATCTCTTCCATCGATGTATTGCCTGCCCGTTCACCAAGCCCGTTGATAGTACACTCAACCTGATTGGCACCATTTAATACCGCTTCAAGCGCATTGGCTGTTGCCATACCCAAGTCGTTATGACAGTGGACACTTAAGATCACATCATCCAAGGTCTTAACCCTTGCTCTTAGATTCCTTATTAACTCGCCGAATTCATCTGGCAGCGAGTATCCCACCGTATCGGGTATATTTATAGTTGTTGCTCCTGCTTCGATTGTAGCTTCAACCATCCTACAGAGATAATCAAAGTCAGCTCTTGTGGCATCCATAGGAGAAAACTCGACATCATCAATATAGCCCTTCGCCCTTTTCACAGCATCAACCGCCATTTGTAGAGCTTCTTCGGGTGTCTTTTTTAACTGATGTTTTATTTGAACATCTGATGCCATAATAAAGGTATGTATCCGCGGTTTATCAGCGTTTTGAATTGCCTCCCATGCCTTATCAACATCATTGGGAACAGCACGGGACAAAGCGGCAATTGTCGGTCCTTTGACCTTTTCGGCGATTGTTTTGACCGCGTTAAAATCTCCCGGAGACGTGACCGGAAAACCGGCTTCTATGATGTCAATGCCAAGTCTTGCCAGCTGATCGGCTATATCTAGTTTTTCACGGGAACTAAGACTTATTCCCGGTGATTGTTCTCCGTCTCTCAAAGTTGTGTCAAAAATATAAACTTTGTCGCGATCCATTTTATTCACCTCAAATACAAATCGCCGTGGTTGAAATATAAGTATAACGCAAATAGCATTTTTTCAAAGGGGGTATTTTTCTAACACCACTGTTCCTGTATCTTGTATTTTATGGTTTACTCTTCTCTCTTCCCTTCTCCCTCATCACTAACTTGCATCCTGAATTCTTTAGCTTATGGCTTCAATTTTGCATTTTGAATTCTTAAATTTGAAACTATTTAAGATTGCTTCGTCGCTTCGTTCCTCGCAATGACAGAGAGAGGTTGCTTTACTGTGTATCTTTTGATTTTGCACTTTGAATTTTTAAATTTGAAATTTAATTTTATCTCTTCTCTTCTCACTTCTCCCTCTTCACTTTTTCTAAAGCACCATAAACTTGGCGTCGGCGATACCGGCTTCCTTCTTGATGTCTTCCATTACTTTATCCGAAATAGGACTATCAACATTTATTCCCATTAATGCTTCTCCCCGCAAAACTCTACGTCCAACCTGCATATTAGCAATATTGATATTGTTTTTGCCTAAAACTGTACCGACCTTTCCGATCATTCCCGGTTTATCTTCATACCGGAAAAAAGCCATGTACTCGGAAGGAACCATATCAATATCAAAATCATAAATACTGATGAATCTTTCCTGGTTCTTTTTGCCGACTAGTGTGCCACCGGCTGAAATAGTGCCCTGTGAGTCCCCGCCTCGTACAGTAACAGTACTTATATAATCAGTGGCAGTTTTGGTTTTTACCTCTTTAATATCAATACCACGTTCTTTGGCAATCAACGGTGCATTTACAAAAGTCACCGGCTCATGCACCACATTGGCAAAAATCCCTTTTAATGCCGCAACGGTTAATATGGTCACATCGCTATTGGCAATTTTACCGGCATACTCAATCTCAATAGTGTTTATTGGAACATCAGCAATATGTGTTAATAATCTTCCCAGCTTCTCTATGAGAGGCAAGAAAGGCTTTACTGTTTCCTCCACTTTAGCTGCTGCAATATTTACGGCGTTGCTCACAAACTCACCCTTAAGACCGGCGGTTACTTGTTGAGCAATAATGATACCGGCTCTATCTTGCGCTTCGACTGTTGAAGCTCCCAAATGCGGTGTTACCACAACTTGATCGAGATTAAACAACGGACTCGATGTACATGGCTCCGATTCAAAAACATCAAGAGCCGCGCCGGCTAATTTTCCTGACTCCAAGGCTTTGGCCAAAGCCTTCTCATCAATGATACCGCCTCTGGCAGTGTTAACAATTCGCACATCGTCTTTCATTAATCCGATCTCTTTGTCGCTAATCAAACCCCTGGTAGAATCGGTAAGCGGCAGATGAATTGTAATAAAATCAGCTTCCTTTAATAGTTCATCTAAACTATCAACCAATTCTATGCCAAGTTCCTGAAAGCGATCTTTTGATACATATGGATCATAGGCCACTACTCTCATCTCAAAGCCTTTTGCTCTTGCCGCTACTAACGCACCCACTCTACCTAAACCGATAACTCCAAGCACCTTGTCGTAGAGCTCAACACCTTTCAATTTTCTAGCCCACTCACTACCTTTGAGTGCGGTATTTGCCTGAGGAATCTTTCTTGCCTGTGCCAGAAGTAAAGCAAGAGTATGCTCGGCGGCTGATATCACATTTCCCTCCGGAGCATTCGCTACCATAATTCCTCTTTGAGTAGCCGCGTCTACATCCACATTATCGAGGCCTATTCCGGCCCGGCCGATAATTTTAAGATTAGGCGCCGCGTCTATTACTTCCTTGGTCACCTTGGTCGCACTACGAACAATAATTGCGTCATAATTCTTGATCTCTTTAATCAGCTCTTCGGGACTTAATTTGGTTTTAACATCAACTTCTATTCCGGCTGAACGAAGTTGCTCAACACCTAAATCAGCAATAGCATCTGCTACTAAAGCTTTCATTTCTTCATCCTCCTTAAAAGTTCGTTTACTCAAACTTTACCCATTGGCATAAAAACCGCTGTATAAGCAAAGGTTGAAGGTAACAAGATTTTATCATCAAGATTAGCTACCTTCAACCTATTTGTGCAAAAAATAACAAGCTTTTTTAGGAGCTCAAGCCTCCAAAAATTACTATTTAGGCCGGATTATCCATAAATACTTTTTGAGCGGTAGCCACTGCCGTTCCCAGTTTAATAGGATATCCCAGTTCATATAGGGCCATTTCCATACCGGCCAATGTAACGATTATGTCAAAACGATCAAAGTAACCTAAATGGCCGATCCTGAAAATTTTGCCTTTCAAATGATCTTGCCCGCCGGCAATAGTGATTCCGTATTTATCACGCATGATCTTAACGATTTGCTGACCGTCAACGCCTTCGGGTACCCTGATCGGAGTAACCGCATTTCCTCTTCCTTCGGGTGGCGCGAAAAGTACCAAGCCTGCCGCTTCCGCTCCGTTTCTTACCGCTTCCGCTAACACGGCGTGGCGCTTAATAACATTTTCCAATCCTTCTTCCCGCATCATTTTCAATGCTTCCTGCAAACCGACCATCAAAGAAACCGGCGGTGTGAATGGATTTGTGGGAGAAGCTTTATGCAATGACTTGCTGCTTTTCTCATAACTAAAATAGAATTTGGGCAAAGTGGATTTTTCCGCCGCTTTCCAGGCTTTATCGCTTACACTAACGCAAGCAAGGCCGGGTGGTAACATAAGACCTTTCTGACTTCCGGTCATAACTACATCAAGATTCCACTCGTCGGTCTTTAGTTCTACCGCTCCCAAACCGGTAATGGAGTCAACCACAAAAACAGCCGGGTAGTCTTTGATAATATTTCCAATTGTTTTTACATCATTCAAGATACCGGTTGAAGTTTCACTTTGGACCACCAATACACCTTTGATCTCGTTGTTAGTGTCTTCCTTTAGAGCCTTTTCGATATCCGCAGGATTTACTACCTGGTCCCATTCATATTCAAGTTTAATAGGATTCAGGCCGTAGGCTTCCGATAACTGAACCAGTCTGTCGCCAAATTTACCATTGCTGGTAACAATAACCTTATCACCGGCTGAAAAAAGATTGGCAACCGCTGATTCCATCGCGCCCGTACCGGATGCGGCAAAGATCAAAACATCATTTTCGGTCTGGAAGACATACTGTAAATCCTTCTCAACTGAAACCAAAATATCCGTATACCTTGGAGTGCGATGATGAAAAATCGGTCTTGCTTGAGATACCAAAACTTCCGGGGGGACCGGAGTCGGTCCAGGTGTCATTAAATATTCTTTACGCATGGCAGCCTCCTATGAAAAATTAATAATATTTACCCCTTCCAGGTTAACAAATAGAAACAACAAAATAAAGTAAGAAGTATAATACCATAATCCGGGAGGTTCATGGCAAAATAAATGAAGTATGTCTGTCAAAATTCTACTTAGGATATTGAATCCTTAAGCCAGCTCATCATGGACCGAAGTTGTTTGCCGATTTGCTCAATCAGATGACCTGCTTCTTTCGCTCTGACAGAATTGAAAACCGGACGTCCCGCCTGATTCTCCAGAATCCATTCCCGGGCAAACTCGCCGGATTGAATTTCATCGAGGATCTTTTTCATTTCCTTCCGGGTTTTCTTGGTAATTATTCTTTTACCTCTGGTTAGGTCACCATATTCAGCGGTATCGCTGATGGAATATCTCATTCCGGTAATTCCGTGCTCCTGGATCAAATCAACGATAAGTTTTAGTTCATGTAAGCACTCAAAATAGGCGATTTCCGGCTGATAGCCCGCTTCTACCAGGGTATCAAAACCGGCTCTAACAAGCTCGGATGTTCCGCCGCAAAGAACCGCCTGCTCTCCGAAAAGATCCGTTTCGGTCTCTTCGGCAAACGTCGTTTCCAAAACACCTGCCTTGGTTGCTCCGATACCTTTGGCATAAGCCAGAGCGGTATCTTTTGCTTTTTCAGTATAGTTGGAATGCACCGCAATAAGCGCTGGAACTCCTACATTTTCCTCATACATCCTTCTTACCAGATGCCCCGGCCCTTTAGGTGCGATCATGATTACATCGTTGTCGGGATTCGGTATGATCTGAGAAAAATGGATGTTAAATCCGTGGGCAAAAGCAATGGTGTCACCGGCTTTAAGATTATCTTTTATCTCACTGTAATAAACATCCTTGTGAGTCTGGTCCGGCGTAAGCATCATGATAATATCAGCCGCTTTTGCCGCTTCCGATACTTCTATTGCTTTCAATCCGCTGTCTTCCGCCTTTTGCCAGGAAGAACTGCCCTTTCTAAGACCAACTACCACTTTAAGCCCACTGTCATGGAGATTAAGAGCATGCGCATGCCCTTGACTGCCAAATCCGATTATGGCAATCACTTTTTCCTTTATCTCATCCAATCGTGCAGCATCGTCATAAAAAATTTTCGCCATCAAACTACCTCCTGTACTCTAACTCTTCCGTTCAATTTTTAATCCCACTAACTCACTTTCTCAAGTGTAAATATTTAATCCTTTTTGGTAACTCTTCTCTCCTCCCTAATCCCTACTCCCTTTTAATTACAGCCATGTGAAAACTACCCAAAATATTATCCTAAACTGCCAACATATTTTCGGGATTGCAATTAACCCAAAATCCAAAGCCATATAATCCAAACCGGACTAAAACAACCCGACACTAGGTTGTGGCTTTTCCTCCGCGAGTTAATGCTATTCTACCGGTTCGAACCATCTCTTTTATTCCATAGGGCTTCAGTAAATCCTCTAATGCATGGATTTTATCTTTAGTTCCGGTCGCTTCCACGGTAATAGTGGTATTTGCCACATCAACTATCTTGGCTCTAAAGATATCAGCGATCTCAACCACTTGTGCCCTATCCGGAGGTTCAACGCTCACCTTAATTAAGACCAGCTCTCTTCCAACCAGCTCTTCGGAGGGTATATCGCTTACTTTAATAACATTAATCAGCTTATGCAGTTGTTTGGTGACCTGCTCCAACCGGTGTGTTTCGGCATCGACCACTATGGTCATTCTTGAGACATCCGGATCCTCGGTCGTGCCGACAGCCAGACTGTCGATATTGAATCCGCGTCTTCTGAACAGTCCGGCAATTCTAGCCAGCACACCCGGTTTGTTTTCTACTAAGACAGAAAGCGTGTGTTTCATTATTTCGCCCTCCTTTTCTTAGATGATTTTTCGGTAATTCCGCCTATCATCTCATCAATAGCGGCACCCGGAGCAACCATAGGCCAGACATTGTGTTCACGTCCTATCTTAAAATCAACAACTACAGTTTGCGGAGAGTCGAGGGCCGCTTTTATTGCCGGCTTGACCTCTTTTTTCTCACAAACCCTAATGCCTTTGGCTCCGTACGCTTCGGCTAGTTTTACAAAATCCGGAGTACCGACATCCAGATCAACTGCAAAGTAGCATCTATCGTAGAACAACTGCTGCCACTGTCTAACCATCCCAAGATACCCGTTATTCAGAATAAAGATATTTATCGGGAGCTTGCTATATACCGCTGTGGCCAAGTCTTGCGTAACCATCTGAAAACTTCCGTCGCCATCGATAACCACTACTTTGGCGTCGGGACGCCCGAACTGAGCTCCGATTGCCGACGGCAGTCCGAATCCCATCGTCCCCAAACCACCGGAGGTAACAAAAGTTCTTGGTTTTTCCAGCTTATAATATTGGGCTGCCCACATCTGGTTTTGCCCAACACCCGTGGCGATAACGGTTTTTTTGCCCTTGGTTAATTCCTGCAAAGTTTCAATTATATAGCCCGGTGAAAGCGATCCATCTTCTTCATAAGTTAGAGGATAGTCTTTCTTCCACTTAGCTATCTTCTTATCCCAAGAACTTCTATCCGGGAATGTTTTGGTCTTTATCATCTTTTTAAGCCGATCAACCAGGTCGGCTAATATCAACTTGGCATCCCCGACTACCGGGATATGAGCAATAATGTTTTTGCTTATCTCCGCCGGATCAACATCGATATGAATAACTTTCGCTTTTGGTGCAAATTCCGATAACTTCCCGGTTACCCGGTCATCGAAACGCGCTCCAACTGCGATTATCAAATCCGTCTCACACATGGCGTAATTAGCATATCTGGTACCATGCATCCCTAACATCCCCAGAGAAAGAGGATTGGTTTCCGGGAAACATCCTTTGCCCATAAGCGTATGGGTAACATGGATATCAGCAAGCTTAGCCAGCTCAGAAAGCTCTGGCGCTGCACCTGCGGCAATAACGCCTCCACCTGCATAAATAACAGGCCTTTTAGCCTCCATAATAGCTTCCGCCGCCTGCTTTATTTGTTTCGGATGTCCCTTTATGGTTGGTTTAAAACCCGGTAAATGGACAAGCTCGGGATATTTAAAATCCAGCTCCGCTTGAGAGACATCGCGCGGTACATCAATAACTACCGGACCTGGTCTACCCGTTCTGGCAATATGAAATGCCTCTTTTACCATATGTGGAATATCCTTCGCGTCAGTTACCAGGTAACTGTGCTTAACAATCGGCAAGGTAATACCGGTAATATCCGCTTCCTGAAAAGCATCGGTGCCAATAACAGGAACCGGCACCTGCCCCGTAATGGCAACTATCGGTATTGAGTCCATGTAAGCATTGGCAATTGCAGTAACAAGATTTGTCGCACCTGGTCCCGATGTAGCCGTGCACGCTCCAACTTTTCCTGTAACCCGTGCATATCCGTCGGCCGCATGGCCTACGCATTGCTCATGCCTCATCAAAACATACTTGATCTTCGACCTTCGGAT
>ENA-OSEO01002071-OSEO01002071.1-sediment-metagenome-genome-assembly--contig:-NODE-2071-length-30924-cov-6.479236_pt1 | contig 30924 bp, 23 predicted proteins | sample MGYA00237883_ERZ534232 | MGnify/ENA metagenome assembly ERZ534232 | reverse complement strand
TCTAAGCGCTCCGGCAAGTCCAACGCTTTTTTTACGGGATTCGGCAATCATAAGCGGATTGTTCTGTTTGACACACTTATCAAGCAGCATTCCGTCAGTGAGCTGCTTGCCGTTCTGGCCCATGAAATGGGGCACTACAAAAAAAGGCATATTTTCCAAATCATGATTCTCGGCATTTTTCAAACCGGCTTTATGTTGTACCTTCTGACCTTTTTTATTTCATATCAGGAACTTTTTAACGCTTTTTATATCTCCCAAAAATCGGTCCATGCCGGACTGATCTTTTTTGCTTTGCTGTTTTCGCCCATTGATTTTTTCATCGGTATTTTTATGAAAATGCTTTCGCGCAGGAACGAAACAGTCGCGGACCGATTTGCGGTGGAAACCACCCACGATCCGAAATCCATGGTGGAGGCATTGAAAAAACTTTCGGTTCACAATTTGTCCAATCTTTTTCCGCATCCATTTTATGTGTTTTTAAATTATTCCCATCCACCAGTTTTACAACGAATTAAAGCGATTCAATAAGGGGCCATAAAGGGGCCAAAGGTGCCATGAATTATATCATCCTCAAAAGGGACAAAATGGGGACAATGGGGACATTGCCAGTCATTCAAACAAATGTCCCGTTGAGAAACCCGTCATATACCCGCCAACCCGACATTCGGGAATTAACGGCGGTCTTATAAGAAGATTTACAAGCCGGAAAGGCAAAAACCTCAATGTGTGTTATCGAGCCGGCATCATCGAGCGTTGGGGCATGGGCACCTTGAACATCATCGACTGGTGCGCCGAAAACAGCAACCCTACGTGTATCGCGACTCCTTCTTCTGCTGCAATCCTACAACCTGGGGTTTGAGGTGGGCCGATATATCAGTCTGGAACGTCTCATCGAACAGAACAAGGAACGATACTACGAAACCCTGGAGCAAAGTTCACACGACTGGCATAACGGCAGACACGACCCCTGGGCATACATCAACTTCCTCTTGTCGATTTTTAAAACGGCGTACCAGGAGTTTGAGGAGTGTTTGGGCCAGATCAAATCATCCAGGGGGGCTAAAACAGAATTGATCGAAAAGGCCGTAAAGAAATTTTCTTCCGAATTTTCGCTGGGCGATTTGGAAAGAAACTGTCCAAGCGTCAGCCGGGATATGATTCGCCGGGTCCTTAGGAACCTTCAGTCCAAAGGTGATGTCGAATGTCTGGGGCGTGGTCCCGGTGCTCTGTGGTGCAAGCGGGAAAAGAGGTAATACCCTTAAAAGAGGGTAATAAAAAGGGTAATACGATAATGGTGGGAGTCAAATCCAAATAGGAAAGGGAAGCTGCCAAAGCCGGAGATACGGTATCGATAGATGAATTAAGGAAAGAAGTAGAATCATGGTAAAATGGTCTGTACCCTTTCCCTTGATTTCCGATCCAAAGCGGAAATTATATACGCTTTTTGGGCTGAAGCAGGTCTCTGCGTTGGGACTCATATCCCCGTCCGTCGCCTTCAAAGGTTTCCTGGCCATGACCAAGGGCCATGCGCCCGGTATTGCCGTAGGAGATGTGCGCCAGCTTTCGGGGGTGTTCATCATCAATACCGACGGGCGGGTTGTTTACAGCTATTTTGCAAAGGATCCTTCGGATCATCCTGACACCGATACTATTCTCAGCGAGCTGAAAGCTGCGGCTTAGCAGCTCCCGGCGACTGAAGCGCATCATTGTTAAGATCAAATGGGGGAGCGGAAATTAATAGACCCTGCAGTTGCATAAAAAACATGACAAGGTATAGAAAAAAGAATAATAACAGGATTTTTAAATTCATTTGGCTATATTTCTCGAATTAACTTATGGTGCCTTCTAAAACAAAGAAAAAATTTGTCATGTTTTTTACCCGAAGGGAAAGCTCAGGATGCCCCATCTCCTGCGTTGCCAAGGACTCGCAGTAAAAAACCTACGGCTTCGCCCTTGGACGCCTTGGATCTGGGGCATCCTGAACTTTTGCAACAACAGGGTAGACTGTTAGCTTTGAAATTCTTGAAGATCGTCCCATCTGTACAAGCGTATCGAAAAATCAGCGTATCTAAGTACATGGACGGAGCCAGGACCCGATACCGCAAATTTTTCTCTTGGCGACCTTGGCGTCTTGAGCGCAGCGGGCGGTGAAACAATACAAAAAATACGTCATCGAACTTACAAATTTAACCAATAAGTGATCTGTCCCAGCAGCTGGCTGCTAAAAAGGCAAGCTTATGAAATCGATTGGGACGGGAAATCCTTTATTCCGTATAAAGGGCTGATGAAATCGATAGCCGATGCAATAAACAATCAAATGTGTTATAGTCCTTCATAAACAGCAAGGAGGATATAAATCATGATAGTTGAAAGAAAAAAAGATGAACTTGTCATCAGGATACCGGGAAAGATAGATCCGGACGGGCTGCAAAATTTTATTGATTATTTAAAAGTAAAGACGATTACGGCAAAAAGCAGCGCCAGCGGCAAGGAAATTACACTTATCTCCCGTGATATCAATAAAACCTGGTGGGAAAAAAATAAGGGTAGATTTGTTAAATGAATGTCATAGCAGACACCAAAGTAATATATAAACGAAGTCACCAAGCAAGTCTTAGGTGAATTTACGGGTGAAGTCGGAAATGAAGTCTTAGGTGAGGTGGCCGGCGTTGATACCCGTGAAGTGCTCAACGAAAAAAGCACCAAGCCGGCACTAAGTCGGCAGCAAATCGAAATCCCACGCATATGCCGGGAAGACACGGCGTTATTGAACCTCATGGCGGTCTCCGGCTGGTCCGACCGAACCAAGTTCAGGCACCAAGTTTTAAATCCATAAGAATGGACAAAGCGCATCAAAAAATCAGCGTATCTAAACGATCTGTCCCGGCGACTGGCTGCTAAAAAGATAAGCTTATGAAACCGACCGATGAAGAAAAACGTCCGGTTCCATTCAACCGCTCATATTGGGTGGTGCCGGGAAAACTTTTGGCCGGCTGCTATCCCGGCGCCGTTGACCCTGCCATGGCACATCAAAAGCTAAAGGGGCTCCTGGATCATGGCATCCGCCGGGTGATCAACCTGATGGAGCGGGATGAAATCAATTGGGACGGCAAAGCCTTTATTCCCTATAAAGGGCTGATGAAATCGATAGCCGATGATATGGGCATCGAGGTATTCTTTGACAGCATGCCGATAAGGGACACCTGGGTTCCGTCTAGAAACGAGATGATCCGGATTTTGGATCGGATCGATCAAAGCATAGCCGATAATCAGCCGGTTTACGTCCACTGCTGGGGCGGCCGGGGCCGCACCGGCACGGTGGCGGGCTGCTATCTTGCAAGGCACGGGATTGCATCAGGTCAAAAGATTTTATCACTTATCCGGGAACTGCGGCAACACACCGAAGACAGAGACAAACCCTCTCCTGAAACATCGAAGCAGGTGGATATGGTTCTTTCATGGGTGAATAAGGGATAGCAAATATACCTTTTTCAATTCAATGTTGTCAGACATATCGGCGGTTTTGAAGCCGGCTGATATCTTTGGACCTCCGTAAGCTATCTCAAGACGGCTTGGCCGCTGACTTTTGCCTTCTGACTTCTGGCTCCTGATCTTGATTTTGTCTTTCACACAGCCCCAAGCCTTTTCCCGGCTGCTATCTTTTTCTCAACCTCAGGCCTTAGCCTCGTTTTTTTAGGGCTTCCCTCCCAGCCTTTACCCTTTTACTCCTGCCTTCAGCCCCTGCCTCCCAACTTCCCGGCTTAACAGCTTATCAGCTTTATGGCCTTCAGCCTTCAGCCTTCAGCATTCTGTCTCCTGCCCCCATCTTTCAGCCGGTTGATTTTGTTTGATGTAAATGCTAAGGTTAAATTATTTTGGGGGAAAAAGAAAATACCATAAAGGAGAAAGACCATGTCACAAGTCGAAATGCTTGAGCAGACTGTCAAAAAGCTCAGTCCCGGCCAACTGGCCGCTTTTCGCTCATGGTTTATCGAATTTGATGCTGCCGAATGGGATCGTCAGATAAAAATGGATAGCGCAACAGGCAAACTGGACAAGTTGGTGCAAAGGGCTGTTGATGAACACAAAGCGGGAAAGACGAAACGCATTTGAACCACTTTACCTCATCGGCCTTCTGGGATTGTTATCATAGATTGCCGCAAATCATTCAAAAGCTGGCAGATGCACGCTTCGCCCTGTTAAAAGAAAATCCGTTTTCGGAACGACAAAATTAAGTTTGCCCAAGTTGAGAAAGATTAATCCATGATCGATTTCGAATGGGATTATAAGAAAGCCAAAACGAACTTACAGAAACATTGTGTTGACTTTAGAGAGGCAGCCACCGTTTTTAGTGACAGACTGAGTATCACGATTTATGATCCCGATCATTCTGACCAGGAAGATCGGTTCATCACCATCGGGACCTCGGATAACGGTCGTTTTTTGATGGTATCGCATACTGACCGCGGTGATCGGATCCGCATCATCAGTGCGCGGGAACTTACTCGAAAGGAACGTAGCGATTATGAAAAGGAAATCAAAAGGCGAAACCGCTAAAGAACTTCGCCCCGAATACGATCTCGGCACACTGCTCAAGGATGGCGTGCGAGGAAAATATGCCAAGCGTTACGAGCAGGGGACAAACCTCGTATTATTATCTCCTGACGTTGCAAAAGCGTTTCCAAATGACGAAGCGGTGAATGAAGCACTTCGGTTAGTCATCCAATTGAAGAGGATTCCGGAGGCCCGGAAACGCAGGGTTCCCGCATCGTAACTGAAGCTACCAAAGTGTCCCGAACTCCTGCTATGATAGGAGGGGTTGAGAAAAAGAGTTTGCATCACACACAGAATGCTTTAACAGACCCATCTTGTGTTTTTACCTCATTTTGATTCTCCTAGTTCATAAGTTCAAGAGCTCATCATGTCTAAAGCTCAGTCTTGGCCTCAATCTCTTTTTAACGCTTTCCAGCCTCAGGTCTTTTCCGCCTCCCGGTTACCCTGCCTTCAGTCCATAGCCTTTACCCTTTTCCTCCTGCCTTCCGTCTTCTGGCTCCTCTATATTGCCTTCAGTCTATAGTCTTGAGCCTTTTGCCTTCAGCCTTTAGCCTTAAACCTTTTCCCAGCCTTCAGCCTAATCTTTTTTATATAACTCTTTAATTTGCTTGTATCTTTTTGTTGACACAGCTTAAATAAAACTGTATTAAATTCATTTCATTGCAAAATCATTCATTTTTATGCTGTTTTTGTTTCATCGCACCTAAAAAAATTGACAGGTGACGTTTTGAACAAAAAGCTTTGCATCACACAACACTGCAACTCGCCACTCTGCCTATTTGATATTCAACTGAACAACAAAATTTCAATAATTTCAATGACTCCGGCCAAAAAGGTGAACGGATGCCCCATGTCTTTGACAACATTGACCGATCTCTCCTTCCGGCACTTCAAAGTGCTTTAAATCTTTCTGAAAGGGCTGATTTCTGTGTGGGTTATTTCAATCTGCGCGGGTGGAAGGAACTTGACAAACATATTCAGCATTGGTCGGAGACAGAGGGCGCCTGCAGACTGCTGGTAGGGATGCAGAAGCCACCCCAGAATCAGTTACGTGAAGTTTTGAGTCTCATGTCCCAGGATCAGGGCATGGATAACCAGTCCGCCATCCGGCTGAAAAAACAGCTTGCGGAGGAATTTCGCCGCCAGCTGACCTTTGGAGCTCCCAACAATGAAGATGAAGCGGGTTTGCGCCGTCTGGCCCAAAGACTCAAAGAAAAAAAGGTCATCGCCAAACTGTTCCTGCGTCACCCCCTTCACGCCAAACTTTATCTTCTGTTTCGGTCCGATCCCATTAACCCGATCATCGGCTATCTTGGCAGCAGCAACCTCACCATGGCAGGCTTGGCAGGCCAGGGCGAGCTGAATATCGATGTTCTGGATAACGATGCCACTCAAAAGCTCGCTAAGTGGTTCGAGGAACGCTGGAATGATCGTTTCTGCATTGATATTTCAAAAGAACTCATTCAGATCATCGAAGAGAGCTGGGCACGCGAGGGGCTGATTCCGCCCTACCATATTTATATCAAGATGGCCTATCATATGGCGGAAGAAGCGCGTGCCGGCCTGTCGGAGTTTCGCATCCCTCGCGAACTTAAGGAGCATCTTTTAGAATTTCAGGAAGCGGCCGTTAGAATAGCCGCTCATCATGTTAATAAGAGAAACGGCGTTCTTATCGGTGACGTGGTTGGTTTAGGAAAAACATTAATGGCGACCGCTCTTGCACGTATTTTCGAAGACGATTACGGCATGCGCTCGCTGATTATTTGCCCTAAAAACCTTGTGCCCATGTGGGAAGACTATCGTCAGCAATACGGCATGCGCGGAAAAGTTCTCTCCATCAGCCGAGCTATCAGGGATCTACCCGACGAGCGCCGTTACCAGCTGGTGGTCATCGACGAAAGCCACAATCTTCGCAACCGAGAGGGCCGCACCTACCGAGCCGTGCAGGAATATATCAAGGAAAATGACAGCCGGGTTATCATGCTGACCGCGACGCCATACAACAAGACCTATCTGGACCTGTCTAATCAATTGCGCCTGTTCGTGGAAGAAGATCTTGATATCGGCATTCGTCCCGAGCAGTATCTGCGCGGCATATCTGAAACCGAATTCTTAAGGAGGCATCAGTGTTCCCCGAGGACCCTGGCCGCCTTTGAAAACAGCGAGCATCCCGATGACTGGCGCGATCTGATGCGACTTTATCTTGTCCGGCGCACCCGTACTTTTATTCAAGAGAACTATGCCAAAACGGATGAAAGCAACCATCGACGCTATCTCGAATTTCCCGACGGTAAACGCTCTTATTTTCCCGTGCGCACACCTTGTACGGTCCGGTTTGAAGTAAATGACCGGGACTCTGATGATCAATATGCCCGGCTTTACTCAGACCAGGTAGTGGACACCATCAATGATCTGGCGCTTCCACGCTATGGGCTTGGCAACTATATTGCCCCGGACCCGGAGCATCCGCCCACACCGGCAGAACAACGCCAGCTTCAGGACCTTTCCCGAGCCGGAAAACGCCTGATGGGATTCTGCCGCACCAATCTCTTTAAACGCCTGGAAAGCTCCGGCATGGCCTTTATCCAATCTGTGGAGCGACATGTCCTGCGCAACTTCATCTTCCTGCATGCCATCGAGAACAATATGCCTTTCCCCATCGGTTCTCAGGATGCGGAAATGCTTGATACGCGTTTTTCTGATTTAGACAGGGACCAGACGAGTGAAGATCTGTTTGAGAATGAAAACAATGATAATGAAAACACCCCGGAAAATGGAGCACTCCATACCGAGGCCGACTTTCGCAAGTGCGCTGCGGAAATCTATGAGCTATACGAACAAAAATACAAGAGCCGCTTCAAATGGCTGCGGCCAAATCTTTTTATCAAGAAACTTGCCAGAGACCTGCGCGCCGATGCCCTAAAACTGGTGGGCATCCTGAAGACCAGCGGCGACTGGAACCCGGATCGAGACGCCAAGCTGGCAGCGCTTGTCGATCTACTAAGCAAAAAACATCCTTCCGATAAAGTGCTCGTCTTTACCCAGTTCGCTGACACCGTCCGTTATCTGGAAACCCAGTTGAATCTTCGCGGGCTTAGCAGGCTTTCAGGCGTATGCGGCGACACCGCCAATCCAACTGCCATGGCCTGGCGCTTCAGCCCTGTCAGCAATAAGAAGCGGGATCGTATCGGCCCGGAGGAAGAACTGCGCGTTTTGGTTGCTACAGACATTCTGTCCGAAGGACAGAACTTGCAGGATTGCGCCATTGTGGTGAATTACGATCTTCCCTGGGCCATCATCCGGCTGATTCAGCGAGCTGGCCGAGTCGACCGTATCGGACAGACCGCCGAGGAAATCCTGTGCTATTCATTTTTTACAGCAGAGGGCGTGGAGCGGATCATCCGCCTGCGCAGCCGGGTGCGCCAGCGCCTGAGCGATAACGCCGAAGTCGTCGGCAGCGATGAAGCATTTTTCGAGGATCAGAGCGATGAGCAGATCGTCCGCGATCTTTTCACCGAAAGATCCGGCATTTTGGACGGCGATGATGACGCTGATGTCGACCTGGCTTCCCAAGCCTATCAGATCTGGAAAAACGCGGTCGACCGGGACCCCGAGCTGCGGCGTAAAATCGAGGCCCTGCCTGATGTGGTCTATGCCACCCGAACACATGTGTCACTGCCGGAAAGGCCGGATGGCGTTCTTGTCTATATGCGGTCGGCTGACGGCAACGATGCACTGGCCTATGTAAATCAGACAGGCGAGAGCATTACTGAATCTCAGATTGAGATACTTCGGGCCGCCGCCTGCGAACCGGATACGCCCGCCCTGCCCAGGCAGGACAAACACCATGAAATGGTTCGGGCCGGGGTCGAGCATATTGTCCGGGAGGAAAAACGGATCGGCGGTCAGCTTGGAAGCCCCCGTGGTGCCCGCTTTCGTACTTATGAGCGTCTGAAATACTACATTCAGGAATGGGAAGGCACCCTTTTCGAATCTACTTTCGGCGAACTCAACAAGGCGCTGGATGAAATATACCGCTTCCCCTTGCGGCCGGTGGCGGTTGACACTTTGAACCGCCAGCTCAAGTCCGGCATCAGCGATCAGCAACTTGCGGATCTGGTGCTTTTGCTTCGATCCGAAAGCAGGCTTTGCATCATCCATGAAGACGAACAAGAGGACCGCGAGCCGCGCATCATCTGCTCCATGGGACTGACGACTGCAACCGGTCTTGAAGGCGGGAGTTGACTATGGAAGTAAATACAGCCCGCATCCGGCAACTGCTTAAGGCCTTTGACTTCCGCCCGTTATTCATAGAGGAACTCGGCTGGGACCATCACGATGCCCGGCTTGAAATTATCCTCGACGGCCGAACGATACACCTGCAGGCCTTTGCCCAAAAACGCGGCATGGTCGCTTATCAATATTCCACGCCATCGGGCGAGCAGCTGCCCGATCATGCCGTCCGCCGCAAAATCGAACACCAGACGGCCAGAACCGCCCATGAGCATCTCATCGTCTTTGTTGATGCGAATCAGGCCACCCAGGTCTGGCAGTGGGTCAGACGGGAGCCGGGAAAACCGATTGCCTGCCGGGAGCATACCTTCCATAAGGCCCAGCCGGGAGATGCCCTTATCCAGAAACTTCAAGCTGTTGCCTTTTCCCTGGAAGAAGAAGAAAGCCTCACCCTCTTTGACGTCACCCGCCGCGCACGGGCCGGATTTGACGTGGAGCGGGTCACCAAGCGTTTTTATGACCGGTTTAAAAAGGAGCATGCAGCCTTTCTCAAGTTTGTTACCGGCATTACCGAAAAAACGGATCATGAATGGTATGCCTCGGTCATGCTCAATCGCCTGATGTTCGTCTATTTCATCCAGCGCAAAGGGTTTCTGGACGGCGACCCGGATTATCTCCGCAACCGGCTTGCCCGGATGCGCCGGGAGCATGGCCGCGACCGGTTCTATTCCTTTTACCGCTACTTTTTGCTGCGCCTGTTTCATGAAGGACTCGGAGGAAAGGCGCGCCCGGCTGAGCTTGAAAAGCTGCTGGGCAAAATCCCTTATTTTGACGGTGGCTTTTTCGAACGACATCCCGTTGAGCAGCGCTATCCTGATATCAAGATACCGGATGAAGCCTTTGAACGGATCTTCGACTATTTTGACCAATATCAGTGGCACTTGGACGAACGCCCCTTAAGGGCCGACAATGAAATCAATCCCGATGTTCTAGGCTATATTTTTGAAAAGTACATCAACCAGAAGCAGATGGGGGCTTATTACACCAAGGAGGATATTACCGAATATATCAGCAAGAACACGGTGATTCCCTTCCTGTTCGACGCGGCCCGGGCCAAATGCAAAGTGGCTTTTGAAAACCCCGGCGGCCCCACGGTCTGGAATCTCCTTGCAACCAATCCTGAACGCTACCTTTACCCGGCGGTGAAACATGGCGTTATTGGGGATGGCGGCAAAGTGCTGTCCGAAGCCGACCTGCCCGACTTTGTCCAAACCGGCATGCACGATCCCAAGGCCCGCATGTTCGACAATCGCTACAATCTGCAGCAGGCGCCGGCCCATGATTCCATACGCCTGGTGACAGAAACCTGGCGGGAGTACGTTTGCCGGCGCAGCCGCTGTTTTGAAATCAGAGAAAAACTTCAAAACCACGGAATACAGGAGATTAATGATCTCATCACCTTAAACCTGGACATCCGCCAGTTTGCCCAGGATGCGGTTGAAAATTGCGAAGGGCCGGATCTGCTGCGGGCCTTCTGGCACACCATCAGCGGCCATATTCCCGAAAAGTCCAACGAGAAGCATCAAAACGGCATCACCATTCTGGACCCCACCTGCGGTTCGGGGGCATTTCTATTTGCCGCCCTCAATATCCTGGAGCCGCTTTATGAGGCCTGTCTGGACCGGATGGCGGCTTTTGTGGAAGATCTTGAACGCTCCAATGAAAAGCATCGACCGGAAAAATTCTCCGACTTTCGCAAGATCCTTAAACAGGTGGAGGACCATCCCAATCGCCGCTATTATATTTTCAAGAACATCATTCTTAACAACCTCTTTGGCGTGGATATCATGGAAGAGGCCGTGGAGATCTGCAAGCTGCGGCTTTTCCTAAAACTGGTGGCACAGGTGGAGCCTGATCCCAACAAGGATAACTTCGGCATCGAGCCTCTGCCCGACATCGATTTCAACATCCGCACCGGCAACACCCTGGTGGGTTATGCTACGGCAGACGAGGTTCGTCGCGTTTTCAAAGAAGATTCTCATAAACAGGGCAAACTTCCATTTGGAGAGACTCTCAGTGCATATCAACGCTTTGAAGAGCAGGTTGAAAGGGCTGACCGCTCTTTTAAACATTTCCGCATGATGCAGACTATTCTCGACATGGATTCAAATCATTTTATCGGTGCTAAACAGACGTTACGCGAACAGCTCAGCAATTTGGATGATGAACTCAGCCGCCACTTGGCGACCGAATACGGGGTAAAAATTGATAAAAGGACTGAATATGACAAATGGCTGAAGGCCCACCAACCGTTCCATTGGTTCGTGGAGTTCTACGGTATTATGCAAAAAGGTGGATTCGATGTCATTATCGGGAATCCTCCCTATGTCGAGATTCCAAAACATTTGAACCGTTCACTCCTCCGAGACATGTTCAAAAGTGCTTTGAAAAAATGGAGTCGTGACGAGGATGTCTATTCCCTAATTGTCGAACGAAGTTTATGCTTGATCAAATCTGAAGCGGGTCAATTTGGGATGATCCTGCCCTTATCGGTATCCTTTTCCACCAAGAGGCCCTTTGCTGTGCTGCGGCAGCTGATGGCTGCCGAAAAGGGGTTCTGGCACTGGTCTCATTTCGACCGCATACCAAGTGCTCTTTTCGGCAATGAAGTCCGCACCCGATGCACTATTGCTATACTTTCTCGCTCAGCGCAGGCACAAGAGTTTAATGCCGCTACCACCTCCCTCCATCGTTGGAACGCAGGATATCGAGAATGCCTATTTAAGACCCTGCGTTTCGCTCGGCTCGATCTCGATATCTCTGCAGGTATTCCAAAGGTTGGAAGCCAAGTTCAAGCAGATGTTCTTAGAGCATTATTTCAGGCAAAAGCTCCGCTTTCATCAAATCTGACAGATTCAATACCATTTAGCCAGCTTGCGGATGCCGCACCTAACTTTCCGCAGCCTTGTGTTTTCGTAGGCGGAACTGCCTACAACTGGTTTCCAGCATGGCGCGATATTCCCGAGACGACCGATATCAACGGAAAGCCATCGCTACCTGCGCGAACTGCAGGTTTTAGGTTTTCAAGCGAAGAAACTGCAAATATTATATTTGCTCTGCTATGCAGTTCGATGGGTTATTGGTGGTGGGCAGTTGCTTCGGATGGATTTAACCTTAAGAAGTGGCTTCTCGAAAGATTTCCCTTATCCTTACATATGATTTCACCTGACGCAATTAGGAAAGTGACCAGACTTGGGGCCAAGCTTCGTGAAAAACTCAATTCTAATTATGTTTATAAGGACAATAAGGGGCATATTGGAAACTTTTTTCTGCCTGCCTGCAGTGATGAGACTTTAGAAATCGACATCCTCCTCGGAACCTCCGTGCCGTTTTTGTCGGTTGAGTTCTTTAATGACATTCGAAATTTTAATGCGAGCTTCTCCCGCCCTGACTCAGGCGCAGTTACCAATGAGGTCGATGCGTAAACTCTTGAGGGAAAGGAAGGTAGAGTGCTGACAAAACTTCATATCAGGAATTTTCGAGGTTTTGAAGATCACGAAATGCCCTTCAGACCCATTACTGTGGCGGTGGGAAGAAACAACGCTGGGAAGTCGACTTTCATAGAGGCTCTCAGAATAATTTCAATATTTACTGTCAGATACAGAAACCTGTCTTACAGAGAACCCCCAAGCTGGCTTGATATACCCAGGCGATTGTTTGGAGCCTCTATCGATCTCAGTAATCTGCAAATTGACTTTGATACTATTTGTTATGAATACGGTGAACCTCCCGCAGTGATTGAGGCTTCATTTAAAGATGGAAAAATAATCAAGGTTTTTATCGCCGACGAAAAGAAAGTACATGCCGTCTTACTTAATGAGAAAGGACATGCTATTAAGAGCCGCTCTGAGGCACAAAATCTACCACTTTCTCAGGTCAAAATTCTACCGCAAATATCTCCGCTCGCTCGTGAAGAAAAGGTATTGAGCCGAGAATATGTTCTGGGTGCTATAGACTCACATTTAGCTTCCTCGCACTTTAGAAATCAATTGTTCCGACTAAAGAAGCTAACGCCAGAGTTTTGTCGCGTAGCAGAGGAAACTTGGACAGGCCTCCAAATCCGGGATCTGGCATATGTGCGTGGATACCCTGGAGACCCTCTTTCGCTAGAGGTACGTAACGAGGAATTTGTGGGTGAAGTCGGAAAAATGGGTCACGGACTCCAAATGTGGTTGCAGTGCATCTGGTTTCTTGTCAGAGCAAAAAATGCTGAGACTTTGATCCTGGACGAACCTGATGTATATATGCATGCGGATCTTCAACGGCGTCTGGTACGACACCTTAGGGCAATAAAGAAGCAGCTGATTATTGCAACCCACTCAGTCGAAATAGTATCAGAGGTTGAACCACAAGATATATTAGTGATCGAGCGTAGAAGGAGAAAATCCAGGTTTACTGACTCGATACCATCTGTCCAAAAGGTTTTAGAGCGGGTGGGCAGTGCGCAAAATATTCACCTTGCACGTCTTTGGAATTCAAAAAGGTTTCTTATAGTAGAAGGACATGATCTTCGCATACTGAAACATTTTCATGATATTCTTTTCCCAGAGAGCTCTATTTCTATTTCGGCGATACCAAATATGTCGATAGGGGGATGGGGTGGCTGGGCTTGGGCTGTAGGTTCTTCCCTTGCGATGAAGAACGCCTTTGGCGAGACAGTCCAGTGTTATTGCATTTTCGATCGCGACTATCATACAGACCAAGAGATAAAAAAGCGTTATGAGGAAGCAAAAGAGAAGGGAATCTCTCTTTATGTGTGGGAAAGAAAGGAACTTGAAAATTATCTACTTGAGCCTTCAGTGATAGCGAGAGCGATTTCAACGCGGGGCTATCAAAAGAAAATAGGGTCAAAAGATATTCTTGCTCTTATGATGTCAATTGCTAATGATCTTAGAGACGAATTGGTTGATGGTCTTTCGGAAGAACTATGCCATGTAAACAGAGGAATTAGGGCTGGTGGTGCAAACAAAATGGCTCGCGAAATAGTTGAATTGAGGAGCTCGCAAGAAAGAGGGATAATTGATCTTGTATCCGGAAAGCTATTGATAAGAAAACTGTCGGAATGGAGCCAGAAGGAACTATGCATATCAATAAGCCCCATGAGCATTATCAGGGAGTTTAGACCAAATGAAATTTGCGAGGAGGTAAAAGCTGTTATTGAAGCTATAGAGGATCTCTGGCCATTCCCAAAGATCATGTTGAGGGTGTCATGACGGGGAGTGGCGGGGTCAGGTCTTCTTTCTTTACAAAAAAGCGAGAACGGTACAAGAATAAACACCAACGATGTAAGCTGAGCGACCATAAAATTCAAAAAAATATAGAATGACATATTTGGTGATTTATATGGGGTTATGAGATCGGTAACGTGACAAATATGGAGGTGCTGTATTGATTTTCAATAAAGAAACTCCGGAGGTGCACCTTCAAAAGGGACGCTTTCATGCCTATACGGAACTTGCATCAAAAGCCGTTTGATGATGGTACACGCGATAAGCTGAAACTTTATCGGGAGTACCTGCGTGAGTGGCTGCCGGTATTTATAAATGGGTCATCGGTTGAAATCATTCAAATTTTCGATTTTTTTGCCGGTCCTGGGTTCGATGTGGATGGAAATTCGGGAAGCCCTGCCATCACATGTGATGAAATCAGTAATGCCATGATTCAACCTGGAAACCAGCGTTTTAAAATCATCAAAGCGTATTTTAATGAAAAGGATGAGGAAAAATTTATAAACTTATCATCTTATGTTGACGAACAGAGAGTCTCTTTGACGCCGGTTGAATTTACCACAGCAAAAATTGACTTTCAATCTGCGTTTATGAAATGGGAACCTTGCATGCATGGGAGGGTAGCAAATCTGATATTCCTTGATCAAAATGGCGTGAAACAGATCACAAAGCCGTTGTTTCAGACCATTGTCAGACTTCCCAAAACGGATTTCCTATTCTTTGTTTCCTCGTCAATGGTCAATCGCTTCAGGACGCAGCCGGAAATTCGGGATTGTGTTCCCGTAACGGACGACGATTTTTCAAGGATGAACGGAACCAATGTTCATCGCATCGTTGCAGACTCTTACAGGCGGTGGGTTCCTGATGGGCTTGAGTATTATCTTGGGTCATTTTCAATCCGCAAAAAGGCAAATGTATATGGCCTTGTATTTGGCTCAGGTCATCCTCTTGGGATTGACAAGTTTTTAAAAGTTGCCTGGAAGCTTGGCGGTGATGCCAATTTCGACATCGATCACGATGGGATCGATCCTTCTCAACCATCATTGTTCCCGGAGTTAGTTAAGCCGAACAAAATTTCGGTTTTCGAGAAGGATCTTGAGGCAGCGGTGCTTGGACGTAAACTAAAAACAAATAAAGACATCTTTATATTTGCCTTGCAAAATGGCATGCTTGCAGGCCGTGCAAAAAATGCTGTGAAATTGTTGATCAAAAACAAAAAGTTGCCTGAGCAAGTTTTACACATTTCCTATGACGCATGGAAAAAACCGGAAACGGAGCAGATTCGTTATTTATAGGAGAGGTCTTTCATGAATGTTGTTTATGAACCCAGGGGCAGGGCGCGGGAATATTCGGAGCTTGCATGCAACCTTTATCGAGGATGCACGCATGGTTGCCGTTATTGTTATGCACCAGCCTGCATGCGGACAACCGGGGAAAAATGGCATGCAAAGGCTGAACTCCGAAAAGATATATTAAGCCTCCTCGAAAAAGATGCCCGGCGGTTAAAGGGAGATACCCGCTCCATCCTGTTTTGTTTCCTGAGCGATCCTTACCAGCCGCTTGAACGGACCGAACGACTGACCCGGCAGGCTCTTGAAATTGTCTCTAAATACCAGTTGAACAACCAGGTGCTGACCAAAGGATGCGCCAATCTGATCTTGGAAGACATGGAGCTGATGAAAAACGCCAGCACGCAGCTTGGCATCACGCTTTGCTTTGCTGATGATAATGAACGCAAGAAATGGGAACCGAACGCTTCATCCATAGAGGACCGCCTGACGGTTTTGAAAACCACTCATAAAGCTGGTATTTTCACCTGGGTCAGTCTTGAACCGGTGATCGATCCCAACCAGGCACTTGCGGTCATCCGCATGGCGCACCGATATGTGAATTTCTGGAAGGTGGGCAAACTAAACCACATGAAAGAATATGAAAAGACCGTGGACTGGGGCAAATTTCTTTTCGATGCGGAATCCCTTTTAACTAAACTGGGTGCTAAATACTATATCAAGAACGACTTGCGGTCTTTTTCAATACAACAATGAATTCATTGACTATAGTATCAAATGCCGAACGGGTACGTCTGAAACCAGGGAGAACGAGGCATGAGCGATCAGTCCAACAAATTTCCTGAAGGCGGGTCTCAGATCGTCTTTTTTCAAACCGAGGACGGACGGAGTCGAGTCCAGGTGCGATTGGAGAATGAGACGGTCTGGCTGACGCAGAACCTGATGGCCGAATTGTATCAGACGACCAAACAGAATATCAGTCTCCATATCCAAAACATCTTCGAGGAAGGCGAACTCGCTCCCGAGGCAACTGTCAAGAAATACTTGACAGTTCGACAGGAGGGCTCGCGATCGATAAAGCGGCTGCTCGACTATTACAACCTGGACATGATTATTGCCGTGGGCTACCGGGTTAAGTCCGGCGTAGCCACCAGGTTTCGCCAGTGGGCCACCGAACGCCTGCGCGAATACCTTGTCAAAGGGTTTACGCTGGACGATGACCGCCTGAAGGGACGTGACCGGGTTGCGGATTACTTCGACGAGTTACTGGCCCGCATCCGAGAGATCCGAGCCAGCGAAAAGCGCCTCTACCAGCGTATCCGCGAAATTTTTGCCATGGCTTCCGACTATCGCGAGGGTGAACAGGAAACGCAGGCCTTTTTTGCCGCTATGCAGAATAAAATGCACTTTGCTGCTACCGGCATGACGGCGGCAGAGATTGTCCGGCGACGTGCCGATTCGAACCAGGCTAACATGGGTCTCACCGCATGGAGAGGCGGACGGGTCTTGAAACGCGATGTGCCGACGGCCAAAAACTATCTGGACGAAAAGGAAATCGATACACTCAACCGCATCGTGGTCATGTTTCTGGATCAAGCCGAATTCCGCGCCCAGAGGCGACAGGACATCAAGATGCGGGATTGGACCTTCTTTCTCGACAAGTTTCTGCGGGATACTGAACTGCCGGTGCTGGAGGGTTCCGGTTACGTAAGCCATGAAGATGCAAGTTCCTGGGCAGAGGCCCAGTACGATGCCTTCATCGAACGACGGAGATTAGAAGCGGAGAAGGGCGCCGAGGCGCGTTACCTGGATGACCTACGGTCCTCGGCCGGTGCTCTCGAAAGAGGTCGAAAGAAACCATCCTCCAGAAGGGCATTGTCAAAGACCCGTGGCAAACGAAAAAGATCAAAAGAAGGGCAACCCTAATGCCCATAGATCAACCCATACAGGTCATTGATCGCAATAGCCGGTCTTACCCGAATTTGCTGGCCAAACGTCTGGGTAAAGAGGCTCCTGACAGGCTTTGGGCAATCGGTCGCCTGGATTTGATCAACACCCCTAAAACAGCCCTTTTCTGCTCCAATCGCTGCCCCGGCGATGCCGTTCTTAAATCCATGGATCAAGCTCAGAAATGGCGCGACGAGGGCCGCTGCATCATCAGCGGATTTCATTCGCCTATTGAAAAAGAATGCTTGCAGATATTGCTGCGCGGCCGGCAGCCTATCATCATCTGTCCGGCCCGCAGTCTTGAAAATATGCGCATCCATAAAGACTGGAAGCCAGCAATTAATAAAGGCTGCCTTTTAGTTCTTTCACCGTTTACAGCAGCTCAAAAGCGCATAACCGAAACACTGGCCGGGCAGCGGAACCAAATGGTCGCGGCTTTGGCCGATGAAACTTACTTCGCTCACATCACATACGGGGGCAGAATCCATGATTTTTCAAAACAAATCGTGGAATGGGGTGTTCCGATTACAGGATTAGACAAATACCAATGAGAGAATAGCATGGAATAAGCCGGTCCATGTTCAACTTTTGTAAGGAGTATTTGATATGAAAGTATCAGAGGCCAAAACACTGGTTCTGGACTTGATGCTCAAAGATATTCGCCATACTGGACTATCTGTGCTCGTCGACCATCATAGCCCGGATCAGTCAGATCCTGGTAAATTCCTGCTATCTGGAAAACCGGCAAGAGTGATCCACCACTATGACGGATGGTATGTGCCTATAAATCTGTCATGGTTTAAGGGAAGTTTTGATTATCCGAAAATTCAGAAAGGGCAATTTTATTGGTACATTTTTGCAATTCCGGCTATGGGTCGACTAAGTCGATCGCACTATCTGATCTGTGACTATCTCCAGGTTCGGGATTGGGTGCAAGAGTTTGGAGCGCCCCTCGGCCGAGATCATAAGCACCACAAGGATTGGCGGGCGGATATTCGTGTAGACCGTGGTCTCAGCGTTGAAACGCAAGCGTATTTTCGTTGGGGCGACGAGCCCATAGGCGAATGGATTTATCCGAACCGCATTGTAAGTCTGGACAACATCGCAGCAGTAGCCAACGCCAGCCGAATAACGGAACTTGGACTGCATATCGGCTCTACGGCCCCTGGGGGCGAATCTGAAGCCCATCGAAGGCTCAAGCTCTATGTAGCTCAGAACCCAAGGTTACTTTCACTCAGCGCCAGAGCCATATCCGAGATCGAGCATCGTTTCATAACCGGAGACGTTGTCGACGTCCTTTTCAAGAACCACGGACCTCTTCGCACTGTAGCTGAAATTGAACTCTCAGGGACAGAAAACATAATCGTCGGTATTCATCAGGCGATAAAGTACAGATCCCTTGCAGCGGCAGAAAGCAAAATTGGCATATATGAAACTCAGGATCCGCGTGCTCATGTTGTCTCGTATGAAAAAGCCGGACAAGAAGCATACGATCTTGCAGGAGCTTACAATGTCAACCTACTGACTATCGATAAGAGAGTAGTTTTAGCACCCTCTGATTCTGAGGTCATGCCAGGCTAAATTCATACCAGGCAGAGCGTTGGACCAAAACAGGGCAGCTAATGGAGTTAAAACCTCTTACGAGATAAAAAAATTGCTTGATTATACGAGGACGAATTTAAATGAAGTGAGGAACTCATTAGGAGCCCCTAAATGATATTTGATTTCATCCAAAAAATTGCACCCCAAGAGTCCGATCCGACTATGCTTCGGATAACGGACGGCTACCTCCAAGGCCTTGTCTATATTTTCATAATCTTTTCAGCGTTGATTTTGTTTCCAGTACTCAAAAGGTGGATTCAAGTTTTGTCTTACAGGATTTTCGTCAAACGTTTGCTAAAATCAAAGGAACCTTCTGAGATACGCCAAAAAATTCAAGCCGAATTGTTTAAATATGCCGCCTGGGCCAAAGGTGGTTTTGATGAATACCGTCTCGCTTGGGCGGAAGCCAGACCGCAGGGGGAGGAAAAAGCAGTAATCCCGATCAGATTACGTGATTTTCTGACACCTGAAGTTGTGCTTGACAGCGGAAGAAACCGCCGGATCGCAGAGGCGCTGCCTGGAATTTTTGTAGCCTTGGGCATTTTCGGCACCTTCTTGGGGCTTGTTTTAGGTTTAAAAGAGCTAAAACTAGACCAGTTAGAAACGTTAAAAGATAGTTTGACGCATCTTATGTCCGGTCTGTCTCTTGCATTTCTAACATCGTTAGGGGGCATCGCCTTGTCAGTTCTTTTTTCTATATCCTATCGTCTTTTAACCCACCGTTTGGAAAGGGCACTGATGGCCCTTGATAGACTGCTTTGCAGAGTTTTTCCCTTTGATTCCCAAGAGCGTTTCGCACGCAAGTATTATGAGCTCCAAAGTGACATCAAACAAGGTTTGCAAACTCTGGCAACCGATGTGGCTACGCAAATAACAGGTACTATTGCCCCCAAACTGGGGGAGGCATTGGAAAAACACCTTGTGCCCGTGTTGGAGAGTTTGCAGGAACGGATTCAACTGCAATTAGGCGAGAGTCATAAGCAGCAGGGCAAATTAATTGAGAACATGTCCGAGCATGTCACCCGGCTGAGCAAAGTTATTACTGAAAATTTTCATGACTCACAAAAACACCAAGCTGAAGCTATGGAAGCTGTTTTACAGCATTATTCTGAGGCGATTACCAAAAATTTTGCTTCACAGTTTGAAAACATGGCAAAGGTTATTGAAGATACTACACAATCCCAGTTGGAGATTAAGCAGCAACTCATCAATTTTACCAAGCAGTTGGAAAGTCAGTTTGACGCCCAAAATGCATTGATCGAAAAAACCAGCCGGGCTGGAGAAATATTAGGTCAGAGTCTTGAAAGTTTGGAATCTATTGCCCAAAAGCTGAAAAATTCAGCTGAAGACATCACCAATGCGGCAAAAATGCTGGAAGAATCCGCCATAAGTGCCAAAGAAGGACAGGATTATTTGCGTGAAACGATGCAGCGTCAGGTGGAAAGCATGCGCAGCACCCGCGAAGAGCTTGAAAAAACCTGGGAAAAGGTCACTGAAAACGCAAAAGATATGATCAGCCGTATTCGCGAAACAATTGATGAGCTCAGTAAAGGGATTAGCGATAATATGTTAAAAGCCTTGGATACGTTCGATGGTAAGGTTGCGGAAGTTGTCGAACGCTTCAGCGGTAGTCTGTTTGAGGCAGGTCAGACGATTCAAGAGCTACCGGTTTTGATGGCAAAAATGGATCAAAATTTGAGTGCCATCAGCAAAGACCTGGGGATCCAAAAGGATCTTGTTGCAGATCTGAAGGATACCACAAAAACTGTAGTTTCTGATAATATCCAAACGGCAATTGAGGCATCCAAACGACTTAGCGAAAACATCGTAAATATCGCATCAACCAGCAGCGACCTCCGCAACCTAATGGTCAATTTGTCGGAAATTTTTGAAAAAAATGTTTTAAATTATAAACATGTCAATGAAAAGTCTCTTTCAGAATTAAGCCAAATGGTCAAGGAACTGACCGCTGAGATTCGCCAGGGTGCTTCGATGATCAGTAAAGAAGGCATTGGCAAAAGGGACGATAATGATCTCAAAAAAATCAACGCTGCCATTTATAATCGGATAGGCGCAGTGAAAGAGCAATTGACAGACGTGGCATCGGGACTTACGAACAAAATGCAACTGCAAAATGACAAGATGGAAACCGCTGTTAACAAAATGACGGACACTTTAGAGACCATTAAAACCACAACAGAAACGAATGCCAACAATAGGGGGGGCTGGTTCAAAAGAGGAGTTAAGAAATGACGCCGTTGATCTCAAGAAAAAACGATCCATGGGCAGTTCCCCTCCAGTCGACATCCACCGAAACATTTTGGGCGTCGTACAGCGACCTGATGGCCGGGCTTTTAATGATTTTTGCTTTGACTACGGTAATCACACTGCTTGATATTGGAAAACGAATCATTGAACCAACAAAACCATTAGAAGAATGGGAAAGGGTTGTTGGCAGGATATGCAATAATGAAGATTTGAAGGCGATTAAAAACGTCGAAGTTGATTGCGAAACAGGCGCCTTAGTGATCAGTGAAGAAAACCTGCGCTTTGGATTTGGGGAGACTGATCTCGGAGGTGAGGCAAAAGACGCACTGCGCCAGGCGGTGCCAAAGTATATGGCAATAATCAGCCATTATCCAGAATTTATAGAAAAAATTCAAATGATCGAGATATCCGGTCATACAGATAGAGTAGACCGCGCTCTTGCTAATCCATGGTTTTCCCGAGAAAGGGCGGGTCAGGTTTTACTTTTTTTGATGGATGAGCCATTAATGAAACCATATATGTCTCTGCTAAAAACCAAAGTAGTTACCGCAGGGTATGCAGCCACGCGATTTCCGGAAAATAAATGCAATGAAGATAGATGCGCTGAGGCCAGACGAGTGGAAATTACTATCAAATTAAATGAGGCGGATGTCTTTAGAAAGTTTTTGAAAATTATAAGGCAAGTAGTCAAATAAAGAAATGTGGTTATCCTTTCGTTCACATCGGATTGATGACGTTCTTGAAACCGTTCGCAAGCAGCATCCGGTTCGCAAGGGTAAGACCTTTGAAATCGAATCTTCCATTGTTGATGATGTGAGGAAGCGTCTTGATGGCAGCGAAATGGACGGTTTAGATGAATTGGCTTACTCTTTTTATTTGAAACACATACTGGCATGCATAGAAATTATCGCAGTTGATAAAGAAGGCAACACCGCAGAGAAAGCGTTGTACATTGCCCGATTACGACCCCGAAATGAGGCAATTTTAACAGGCTGGTTTAAACTGGTTAAATCTTATCCAAATTCACTTCTTGAAATTCTGTTAAAAGAGCTACTAACTGAAAAGGGATTTGAAATACTTGTTCAGCATCAAAAAATTACAGATCGTGTGCCCTATTGGTTTATCGCTGATAATTTGGCGAGAGGCGTTTTAAGGGATTATCAAAGGCGACGTCAACAAAGCAACTTCGACAGCTACTTGACCGAACAGCAACTTATCCCTGGAGATGCTCTGTATCAAAAAGCTTGGTGGATTTTGCTGGCTAAAGGGAAAGCCGGTGAGTTAAAACGAGAGAAACCTGAACGCATACTGGCAGAGTTTAACAAGGCAATCAGCTCGGCTCTCTTAATCAAATTCGGGCAACATTATCTAAATACTTTAAATGGAAGATCAGAATGGGCAGAATCGATACTAAAATTTATTAACAACCAATGGGGAAGACCAAAGCCAAAAGACGATCGGAAAGAGAATGACAGCCGATTTTGGCAAGGAGTTAGCGATTTTGCCCGTCAAGAATTTCTTCAATGGCTCATGATCAAAGAAGTTGAGGGCTTTTTCGAAGGCGAGCGAGCTGATTTCTGGCGGATGTATTTGGAAGCAAACCAGGTTCGAGAAGTAAAAAACATACTTGCGGGTGATGGGTTTATGATTGATTTTGGACGATTTGGAGTCATCGAATTTAAAAATGTCGGCAATGCTGCATACTTATATCCGGAAAAAGAGTTTAAAAAGTTTTGGGAAGGCGCAGAATTTTGGACAAACACCGCTGCTCATTTTAAAGAAATTAACAAAACTGTAAGCCTGGCATCAGAAGCCGGCTGGGATGGCAGGATTTTGCATTTCAGAACCTGGCAAGACAGAACAGAAACGAGAATAAACAGACTTTTAAAAATGAGATAAAATGAAATTATTTGAACGAAAGAAAAGGGCATCCTTGACACGAATTTTCACGAGGGAGGGTATTGAATTCTCATTTACTGGAGAAAGGCCGCCTGTTTTCCCCATCAATGCAAATCCCCCGGAAATTCTCTCTGATCTTTTGCCGCAGGGGGTTTTGTGGGCTGAACTGGATAATCTTTGGACGGATGACCTGCTGCATAAAAAGGATGAAAACACTTGGATCGTTCCATATGACGTTTACAACAGGGTGGATCATGAAGAGGACCATCAGGTATTTGATACCTTGGGTATTCCTGTTCCAATGGCACTTAAGCTTGAAACGCGCTCCCGGTCAAATGTGGGTGACATAAACTTTCGTATTTCAGTTGAAGCTACACATCCAGATCATGGGCCTTTGCGTGAAGGGGATCCTCAGCGTGATGGCGGTGTGTTCTTTGTCTCAAAAGATACGATTATACCACTTGCAAAATCCCAGGCAGATCTTTTTGATGTTGCAAAAGGCGAAAGCGTTGATTGGTCTAAATTGGAAGACCGGATGAGTTACCTGGCGGCAACCAAAAGAGCCGCCAAGGAGGCGGGCGCTATCATTGACAGCTACATGGCGAGCGAGGATTACGAATTTAAGACAGAAGCTGCTATTGACCTGACTGAAAAAGCACCGGATGAAATCCAGCTAATACCAAAGATTGACGGATTGGAGGACCAGATTTCAAGTGCCAACTTACTCGGGGAAGAAACCCGCAGAGTTATTACACAAACCAAATCTCCCACAAAAAGGAAACGGTTCATTTTAGGATCAAATTTGAGAGCACAACTCAGTAAACTGCCTAAAGGAGGCAGAGTCACCGGAACGGATGTTCCAAAACTCCTAACCAATCCAGAAAGCATCATACCTGAGGGATTTGATCTCTCACTGTTTAGCGAACGGGTGAAGGGAATTCGAACCAAAGTCTATAACTCTCGACCGTACATCCACATCAACAGAAACAAAGGTGGTTGGTTCGAGGGAATTCCAGGTGTCGAGTTGGAGGATTGGTCGCCCATCGGAGATGACGATGGTAAAACAGGACACCCTGAAACTGATTTTGGGACTAAAAACTTGTCTGAAGAAACATATCGGGAGCTCGTCAAAAGGGCAAAAGAGTCACGCAGCGAATATGTTCTGCATGAGGGAAAATGGATTCATATCGACCCCGGGATTGCTGAAAGATACGAACGTACACTTGAAGAACTTAAAGGGGAAGACGGCGCCATAAAAATACCACCGGGCTCTATACTAGATATTTATGAGAATTTGGAGTTATTGGAGTTTATTGATCGAAAGTCTTTCCGTCTTGACGAAGATCGCTTGATAGATGACTTGCCGAAAATAGACCCACCAACCTCATTTAATGGTGAGTTATACCCTTATCAAGTCGATGGATATCGATGGTTGTCACGACTGAGTGATAAAATGGCAGGGGGACTGCTGGCTGATGAAATGGGGCTTGGGAAAACAATCCAGGTTATATCCCATATGTTGAAGCTTAAAGAGGAAGACTCTAAGGGGCCTCACTTGGTGGTAATGCCCAAGACATTAATGGAAAATTGGAGCAGGGAAATCAATCAGTTCGCAAAAAGTGAGCTGACCTGTTTTCATTACGATGGATCCAATCGACGATTCAATGAGAAAATTTTTAATCAATTTGATGTCGTAATAACAACATACGATGTTTTGCGCATCGACCAGACAAAACTTGCTCAGGTGGACTGGAATATGCTTGTTTGTGATGAAGCGCAGTATGCGAAAAACCCCACAACTCAAAGAACTTGCGCTGTCAAGGCACTGAAATCGAGACACCGTGCGGCGCTGACAGGTACACCGGTCGAAAACGGTTTGATTGAGTTCTGGTGCATCATGGATTTCGTTCAGCCCGGACTTTTGGGGAGCTGGGCAGATTTTCGCACCAATTTCGAACGTCCGATTTTACAAGGCGGCGATGAACAAAGGACGGAAAAAATTGAGAACCTGCTTTCTAAAATAAAGGGCCACTATCTTAGACGAATGAAGGAGGAAACACTTGCTCTGCCCCCTAAGAAAATTCAATATATTGAAACGCAACTTTCTGATGGGCAGTTCGAAATTTATCGAAATATTGCTCGGCAAGCTAAAGCAGGTGGAAAAGGTGCTATGTTGGCTGCGATAGGTAAGTTGATAAGGCTTTGTGCCCATCCTTCTGCGGTAATTGAAGAAAAATACGATTCAGCCTTAGAAAAGATAAAATGTCCTAAATTAGATGCCACATTAGATATAATAGATAAAATTAAAAGTCGTTCTGAAAAAGCAATCATCTTCACGGATTTCAAAAAAATTCAACGTGTGCTTCAAGAGTGTATCCGTGAAAGATTCGGTGTCTGGGCAGATGTTATCAACGGAGAGATCACCAGTAACCGGCAGCATATTATAGACATTTTTTCTGAAAAACCAGGTTTCAACCTAATCATACTGGGTCACCAAGTTGGCGGAGTTGGATTGAATATAGCGGCAGCAAATAATGTGATTCACTATACGAGACCGTGGAATCCTGCAAAGGAAAATCAAGCAACTGATAGGGTTCACCGAATTGGCCAGGGGAAAGAAGTCAACGTTTATTATCCTATAGTTAAAGATGAAAGATTCATAACCGTTGAGCAGAGGATGGCAGAATTAATTCAATCAAAATCCGAATTAGCTCGAGACGTTTTAAGACCTTCTGCAGAATTCAAGCTTAAACCCGAAGATCTAATCGATTGTATCGATGATTCAAAACTTTTAGACGCATTTGTTTTGAGACCATAGAGAGTTTATACATTTTTTTCTACGACGGACTGATGTTGAACATTACCAGACTTTGCTTGAAGAACAGATTTTAGAAGTAGATCGATTTCTTTTGCCTCAATTTTATCAGGAGAAATAAGGTGCCTATATATTTAAATGAACCGATTAGGCAAGAGCTGCTTTCCATCCATAACGAACTTCTAAAAAAAGGAGAGCTTCATTCGGAGGAAAGGCTAAAGGAATATTATTCTACATTCAGCCAAAAATTTGGTCCTCAGGTTCTTTCATCCATGGATGGTGAAGAGTTGCTCGAAATTATGCACGCCCATGGGAATAAGGATAGCCTCGTTTATTGGCTGGAGTTTAAAAACGATGAGGAATTCCCTGCTCTTTTTGGGGGGATAGGTGGAGGCAGCGCACTAAAGTTTCGAATCTATCGGAGCAGTGAAACCGAAAAATGGATGACAGGATCTCCTCAGAACCAGAAGGTGATTAGTGTCGAAGAAGCGGTTCTTATTGCTAAAACACACCGTGATCAAATTGTCGCCGGATGCGAGGCTATAAATCGGTTGCCAGACGATGCGGATATCTCTCATTATGAGGACCTTCAAAAAAGAATGGATGCAGTCGCTCCGGATGTCAGCAACACAGCCTGGGGACATAAATATTTTTCGGTACTATTTCCGGAACGGCTGGATGATTTTCACAATTTGGATTATCAGCAGTTTCAAATGATCAAAAATCTTCAAATCCCCCCCAGGGTACAAGGCCGCTATTCATATGCCTGGCCATTTGTCGAGATGAAAACAGATCTTGCAATTCCCATGAACCATTTGACATCGATCCTCAATTACCGAAATGGTCGCCCTGTTCGTTATTGGCGCATTGGAACTCACGTCGGGGGCGTCTTAAGATGGGACGAAATGCGGTCCGGGAATTTTGCTGCCGTCGGTTGGGCGGCAATAGGAGATCTTTCGTCGCTATCTCACGACCAGAAGTCTAAGAATGCGCTTAAGGAAATGGTCAAGCAAAATTTCGATTATACACCTGTGCAGGTTGGAAAGCAGTCGACCCAGCTTTTTAATTTTGTAACGACGATTCAAGAGGGTGATATCCTATTGGTTTCTGACGGAGCGGATGTGCTCGGAATCGGCAAGGTTGAGGGCGATTATTACCATGAGCCGGGATCGGAATTTTCGCACAGGCGCCGCTTGCAATGGATTGATCTCTCACCCTGGAAGATGCCTATTCCGGAAGGGCTTCGAACAACAGTTCATGAAGTTCGTAAACATCCTGAAAACCTCATTGAAGCTGAAAAACACATGCTCTCTTCAAAGCCGCCGCCGGTTGAGCCTGTGATTCACGCGCTGGCGGGGATATTGGGGAAGATACAAAAAGTCCTCGATCGTAAACGCCAGGTAATCCTCTATGGCCCTCCCGGAACCGGGAAAACCTACTGGGCTCAGAAAGCTGCTGGAGAACTGGCAGCGGTTAACAATTTTAATAAAACCTATAACCAACTTACAAATGATGAATTAAGTGCTCTTAACCAGATAGGTTCTTCCGGTATTGGATACGTAAATCTTTGCTGTTTTCACCCAGAGTATGGTTATGAGCATTTTATCGAGGGCTACCGACCTGACCATGTCGACGGGCAGCTATTTTTCCGACTTCGTGACGGTCTCTTTAAAGAATTATGTGACGAGGCTTTGAAAACGCCGGACAAAAGGTTTTATCTGATCATCGATGAAATTAACCGGGGGGATATCCCAAGAATTTTTGGTGAACTCCTGATGATTTTAGAAGCCAACAAACGCGGCAACCGGCTCCGGCTTCCTGTGTCGGGGCGAAATTTTCAAGTTCCAAACAACGTCTATATCATCGGGACCATGAACACCGCAGATCGCTCCATTGCCCTGCTGGATACGGCTTTACGTCGACGATTTGGCTTTATCGAACTGATGCCGGATGTAAGCGTTTTAGAGGACCATGTTCTGGAAGGTTTGCCGGTCCGCCTTTGGGTAAAGGCGCTCAACGAAAGGATCTGTCAGTATATCGGTCGGGATGCGAGGAACCTTCAGATAGGGCATTCTTATTTTATGCCTGCTGGCATAACCGTTGATTCCTTCAGAAAGTTTGCCGACATCATTCGTGAAGACGTAATACCGTTGTTGGAAGAATATTGTTACGAGGACTATTCCATTCTTGTGAAATTGTTGGGCACGTCACTTATAGACGAAAGTGCAATGCGTATCCGGGATGAACTTTTCGATCCAACGGCCAAAGAAAAGCTATTATCAGCTCTAATGGCCTCCTGTCCTGAAATCGCAGCCTCATCTCTGGCCGTTGATTCCGAGGCTGATGAAGCGCAATCCGACGATAGTGAAAGCGAAGATACAGGAAAAGACGAAGAAGCACTATGAACAACACTCCTGTTCATGTGAAACTCAATGAGTGGCAATTTGCCAGTCCTTCCACAAACAAAGAGCTTTTTAACTTCTGGATGGAGGAACCGGCCGACCGAGAGCGTGCCCGGCAAGTTACGAAGGCCGGTATAATTGAAATACTGGAATTGCGAGATGGGCTCTCCATCCAAGCCGGATCCTATGTCGGCAGGCTTCGTATCGGACGGCTGTCTATTACCATCCAGCCAAAACTCAGCGGTCTTCCTCTTATGGTTTTATTGCGTTACGCTTATCGTCTGCGGAATCTACAAACCCTGCCGACTGCTGAATTTGCATTATCCGATCAAGGTCTTCAAGATTTGCTCATTCTTCAACTGGTGGCCGAATGCAGGGAACTTATTGCAAGGGGTCTTCACCGTAAGTATATACGAACAGTTGGCAATCTTTCGAATCCCCGTGGGCGCCTGGCCATTAACCAAATCGCTTTGCGGCAGTCCATGGCTGCTCCTACATTAACTTGCATATATCACCCGCGCCTTTTTGACTGCCTGCCCAATCGGATTCTGCTGGCCGGGCTTCATTTGGCTGCCCGGATGACCAATGACGCCCTGTTAAAATCGGATTGCCGGCGTCTGGCAGCAGTCTTAGGGGAGAACGTCAAGGATGTTGGGCTGAATAGAAGTCTGCTGCGCGAATTTGAACTTAGCCTTAATCGCTTAATCATCTCATACCAATCGCCTGCTGAGATTATCGGTTTGCTTTATAGCGGACAGGGTATAGTGATGGAAGAAGATGAAACGGTGATAAAAATTCCCGGTTTTTTGCTGGATATGAATCTTTTTTTCCAGCGTCTTATCTCTCGTTTTTTCAATGAAAATCTTTCTGATTACAGGGTTCGAGATGAATATGGTTTGAAAAATATGATGTTCTACCTACCCGGTTACAACCCTTTGAGAAAAAAAGCACCTACGCCCAGACCGGACTTTATCATTCAGAAAAAGCAGCAAGCCGTTTCGGTTTTGGATGCCAAATACAGGGACCTCTGGGAGATGCCTTTGCCGAGAGATATGCTCTATCAGTTAGCCATCTATGCCTTAAGCCAGAAAGCTTTGTTACGCGCTTCAATTTTATATCCAACATTGGCAACTGAGGCAAAAGAGGCAAGGGTGGGTATATTCGATCCATCATCTAACAAGCCATTGGGCCTGGTTGATCTACGGCCTGTTAACCTTATGGAATTGGCCGATTTAGTTACCTCAAAGGATTCACCGAAAACGGCTCGCGCCAGAGAGGCATATGCTATCAAGCTTGCTTTTGGTAGTGGACAAACAAAGGGAGTCTAATTTTGGTCCACAAAAAAACAAAAGATTGGTCAGCGTTGTGAAGTCATAATCTGATAGTGGATTTATCCAACGACTTGAAAGGAATAAATAATTGACGGTTATACATCAGACACCGCTTAAGGTATTGAAAACGGTCTTTGGTTTCAGCGATTTTAGGGAAAATCAACAGGAGATTATCCATGCAGTTCTAGAGGGCAGGGATGTTTTTGTTTTGATGCCTACCGGAAGCGGAAAGTCGATCTGTTACCAGATACCATCGATTATACTAAACGGCGTCGGCTTGATAGTGTCACCCCTAATCGCTCTTATGCAGAACCAGGTTGAAGCATTGAGGCAAAACGGTGTCAAAGCGGAGTTCTTAAATTCCAGTCTGTCACCTGATGAAGCCAAACTGATAGAGCTTCGGGTATTAAACAGGAAGTGCGATATTCTTTACGTTGCACCAGAGAGACTCTTTACAGAGCGTTTCCAAAATTTCATATTGAAAATCCCGGTTGCCCTGTTTGCCATCGATGAGGCCCATTGCGTGTCCCAGTGGGGCCATGATTTCAGGCCGGAATACCTAAGATTAGTGGAGGTAACGCGAAAATTTCCGGCGGTGCCACGAATTGCTCTCACGGCAACTGCTGATTTGGTTTCACGCAAGGACATCGTTGACAAACTGAATCTGTCGACTGGGGGCCGGGGTCGGACCAAGCTAAACTAAATCCAGTCAAGGGATTGGACTAAAAACAGGGCTGTTTTTATGCCTTAGACAATGATTTTGGGGCTGAAAAGAAGGTTTAAAAAATAGCAGCCCAAAATGTGGCGGTACCATTTTATGACATCGGGCAAATTCATTCCGGAAATAAAGTATTCATATGACTTTATGGTCACAAGATAAATACATTAAGGCCTTAAGATGTGCGGCAGAAGCCCACAGCGGCCAAGCTTTCCCGGGAACGAATCTGCCCTACCTGATGCATATTAATCTGGTAGGCATGGAGGTTATGGCCGCAATATCCATGGATCAAAACAAACGGGATGGCGATCTGGCTGTTCAGTGCGCTCTTTTGCACGATGTCATCGAGGACGCCGATCCAAGGTATTGCTCGACTAAAGTAACGAAATGTGTTACTTTGCATGAGCAATTCATTTGAGAGGGGCTCATGACTGCAGCGAAATTCATATCGGATCTGGTCGCAAGGGGACGATACTGTTTCAGCTCCGAAGAGGCGGTCGCCGCTTTGGGGGCCAATGCGGTAGCCACCAGGGCTGCTCTCCGCCGCCTGCGGCAAAAGGGCGAACTCGCCATGCCCT
>ENA-OSEO01002067-OSEO01002067.1-sediment-metagenome-genome-assembly--contig:-NODE-2067-length-30995-cov-9.801895_pt1 | contig 30995 bp, 28 predicted proteins | sample MGYA00237883_ERZ534232 | MGnify/ENA metagenome assembly ERZ534232 | reverse complement strand
GTGGACCATTATCATCCGAAATGGCAGGTCTGGGATCAGTTCCTCCTGGGGCAAACCGCTACCGCCATGAAACGCGATGGCCTGAACGATACCTGTGCCATCGAAATTCCGGGGGGTGAACACGTGGTCATCAATACCAGTACAGCGCCGATTATCTACAGCAAGGGGAGCAGTATTTTACGAGTGGTTCAGGAATACATCGGCAAAGAAGATTTAAGGAAAGGACTTCAGCACTATCTGAAAAAATTTGAATATGCCAACGCTGCCAGCCACCATCTCTGGGAAGCACTCGATGAAGTATCCGGAAAACCGGTCACCGAATTGATGAAGAGCTGGATCGAACAACCCGGGCATCCTCTGGTTGAGGCCCAACGAAACGGGCGCTATCTCACGTTGACCCAGAAACGGTTTACCTATCTTGAAAACACATCCCATCAAACCTGGCGGATTCCGGTGACCGTTGCGGTGTATACCGAAACCGGCGGTTCCAGAATAATCTCAACCCTTCTTGACGAGAAATCCATCCGGATAGACCTGGGAACCGGTGCAGTAGCATACAAAGTCAATGCCGGACAGGCCGGATTCTACAGAGTGGCGTACCGGACGCCTGGCGATCTGGAGGCCATCGGCCGGAATGTGGCGAGTAAAGATCTTCCGCCCGAAGACCGATGGGGCCTCCAAAACGACCTTTTTGCCCAGGTCCAATGCGGCGGAACCTCTATTGACGACTATCTGGCGTTTCTGGCCAACTATAGTGATGAAGACACCTATCTCCCGCTGAGCAGCATGGCCGACAATCTGTTCGATGCGTATCTGGTGCTGGACGGTCAACGAAAGGAGGCGGTTTGCCGGACCGGAAAATCTGTGATTGAAAAAATTCTATCCGCCATCGGGCTTTTACCGGAAGCCGGAGAAGCCCTTACCACGTCTTTGCTCAGAGATCAGATGCTCTGGCATGCCGTGGTTTACGGGTCGGACATGGCGTTTGATTTTACGATCGATCAATTCAAGGCATTGCTTAAGGGCGAAGCGGTCCATCCGGACATTTTAAAGAGCGTGCTCATGGCCGGTGCGCTGGCAGGCGGGATGGATACTCTGGAATGGCTCATCCACCGGTTCGAATCCTGTGACAGTGAACACGAACGGCTTCAGATCCTTTCGGCATTGGGGTGTTTCCGGGATATCGGCATGATCAACAAGGCTTTGGCATACTCTCTGGAAAAGGTTCCAGTGAGGAACCGCTTCGTTCCCATAACGGCGGCGGCTGCAAATCCGCATGCAACAGGCGCCATGTGGCAGTGGTTTGTGGCAAATATCGATTCGCTCGAAGGCTTGCATCCACTTCTATACGAGCGGGTGATCGCAGGAATCGTCCCGGTTTCCGGACTGGTGGATCCCGAAGGTGTCCGCACTTTTTTCACGCAATATATTAAACAAAAGTCTCAGCTTAAAGGGGTGGTCGGGATGAGCCTGGAAAGACTTGACATCAACCTCAGGATGCGGTTGTCTTAATCGGAACTTAACGCGCTGAAACAGCAAGCTTATGCATAAGTAGTTCCGAACGAAAACAGTACTTGGGTGCCTCATTATAACAATTTCAAGTGCTTGGCCTGCGAATACAGTTGCTTTGCCAGCCGAACGGTAGCCTGATCCACCATTCGCCCTTCGACGGCTACGGCACCCAGTCCCTTTTCTTGGGCCTCACTGTGGGCCTCCAGAACTTTTATTGCCCGTTCGATATCTTCCTTGGACGGAGAAAAGGTCTGGTTGATCACATCGATCTGATCCGGATGGATGGCCCACTTCCCATCGTATCCAAGGGCGCAAGCCAGGGCGGCGGCCCGCTGGAGCCCTTTTGAATCTTTAAAGTTACCGTATGGGGCATCAATGGCCAGCATTCCGTGGGCCTTGGCTGCCATGACAATTCGACTCATTTCAAAATTCCACCGGTGGCCGGGGTAGATCTCTTCTTCTTTTTCACCGTGCCCGGAAATGGACACCAAGCGGGCGCCGATGGATGCCGAATAATCCACGATGCCGAAAACCAGGGAGATGAGACGGTCACTGGCCTGGGCGATTTGAGTGGCCTGTTCAAGGCCTTCGGCACTCTCGATAATGGCTTCGATATGGATACGGTTCGATAATCCCTTAGCCGATTCGATACCGTCCAGCATCCGGCTGACAAAATGGATGTCTCCGGGATGGTTCACCTTGGGCACGACAACGGCATCGATGTGCGGACCTGTCGCTTCAACCACCTCAAGAAGATCCCGGTAGCCGAATGGGGTGTCCAGGGCGTTGATTCGAAAGGTAAGGGTGGTTTCACCCCAGTCCAGAGAATGTATGGATTGGATGATCTGGTCACGTGCCGATTCCTTCGCTTGAACAGGAACGCTGTCTTCCAGATCAAGCATGACCACATCGACTTCGCGTTGAGACGCCTTGACGTGCATCTTTTCAATGTGTCCTGGAACGGAAAGTGTCGATCGTCTCGGTTTCATGGTTTTATCTCCGGTTCAATTTTATTTGATCTTGAAAAACCTGGTCCTCTCCCGCATTGCGGGATCTTTGGTGAGCCAGGATATTTACATTCAGGTAGTACGTTAAACCGCGCATTACAAGCAAAAATTATATAGATTTTAAGGGGTACGAAAATCAATCGAATAATTTGCGTAAGGGTAAAAAATAAATTTGATTTCTTTCAGGGATATGTTAATTTTATAATGATACGCACGAAAATACCCCGGCCTTTGAATTGAATAAGGCCTTGAAATAAAAATGATAATTGACGCCCACGTCCACTGCGGAATTCAGGATAATTTTCCGCTTCAATCCTATGAGACCTACCGTTACGTTGTCCGCGGCGGCCAAATCGGTGGGGCGGTGATGTTTCCGCCGGTTATGGAAATATACGATCGGTATGATCCCCATTTTACAGACTCCGAGACGTGGATACACCGCCGGAAATCCGCCAATGAATATCTGCTTAACATCGGGTCGAGCGATTTTACGGTCATCCCGTATCTGTTTGTCTGGAACGATTTTGCCATCGAACAGATCACACCCCGCCATAAAGGCATCAAATGGCATCGACATTCCAATGAACCGGTTTACGATTATTACAGCCCACGATGTCGGCAGGCCATCGATGAAATCAGGGACCGGAATATGCCCGTCGTATTGGAGGAAGAGTTTGGGAACACGGTTCAATTTATCGAGCAGTTTGCCAAGGATGTCAAGGTCATCATTCCGCACCTGGGCATTCTAAATGGCGGGTATCGAACGATCAAGCGGCAGGGATTGTGGCAACGCCCCAATATATATACGGATACGGCGCTGGCTCCTATTTATGATATCCTGGATTATATTCGTGATAATGGTCCGGACAGAATCGTATTCGGTTCCGACTTTCCCTTTGGAGATCCGAACAGAGAACTGGGCAAAATTATGCGGCTTCCGATTCCGGAAGCACAAAAAGAAAAAATATGGGGGTCGAATATAGAGCGACTGCTGTCGGAAAGCAACATATCATCGGGGTAATGCAAAAGACGCCCTGCCTTATTGTCAAAAACACGATAAAATCTCTAAAATTCGGTTTTTTCTTACCAATTTTGCAGGTTGACAAACGGACTCGGCACAGATATTTTAAGGAACAACAGTGATCGGTTTACATGTATTTTACAAGTACCGCTCTGTATTTGAAAGCGGAACACTCGTTCATGTTGTTATTTATCTGATTTCATAAAGCGATTTCTTGCCAACAAATTTAATTGATTTAAAGGAAACGCTTCAATTGCCTTGATTGTTGTATTAACGTCGTCAAGAGGCTCGAAAAATCGACTGAAACCAAGATGAGATTGTTCCTTAACAGCGTCCTCATGCTCACAACCTTACTTGCATGCTATGTTGAGCATGTCTATTTCATTGCCGTACCCCCCCAAATAGGCAAGGTTGTTCCTTTTACCGTTCGGTCCCAGGGATTCTATACGTTCGACCAGGATAAGGCCCTCAAGGGCAGTCGCGATATTGCCCTTTCCAAGTATGTTCCATTATACAGATATCTCACCAATGTTCCGGGAACTATAAAAGCACAGACAAAGGATTTTATAAATGAGGTCTCATTTCTCCAAAAACAAAAAATTCCCGGAGGGCCAGAACTGATCGCCTATGTAAAAGAAGCATTCGGGCTGGAGATTACCCGGGATCAGGCAGATAAACTGCTTAGATACCGCGATTTGATCAGTCTTTTGAAAGGTATTTTGACTGTCCAGGAAACCAATTTCCAAAAGATCATCGTTAAAGACCCGTCTCCCTTCAGGGATAAGCGAACCATCGAGGTTCTTTATCCTGAACCCAAAGGAATTGTGGCCCACGCCACCGAAGAAGTCATTACCGTTGAACAGGCTCGCTTAATGTTAAAGGAAAGAGTCAGACAGCTGTTTTGGCAAGTGGATAAAACCGTCCTGGACACGGTTCTGGAAATATCACAGAGCACGCTTTTGCCGAACCTGAAATACGATCAAAAGGAGAATGAAAGGCGAATCAGGGAACTCGTCAGACATTATCCCTCCAAAGTCATTCATTACGATCCGGGGGATGTCCTCGTTCCCTTTCGAAAAGTGATGAAGGAAGAGGACTTGTTGCTCCTGGTCTCTCATCATGAGTCGGTTAAAAAAAACCTTTTTGGCAACACGCCCTGGATAGTTTTGGTGATATTGCTCGTCGTTATGTTTCATGACAGGTTACTATCGAGGATCATGGGCATTGGGTCGGGAAAGACACTGCGTTACCGGTCGATAATCTCTGTGTTGATCACCAGTGTTTGTCTTTTCAAGGCGTGTCTTTTGTTCACGCCGTTTCCCGTCTATTTTGTCCCTTTTGCCATTATTCCGCTTCTTATTGCCACATTAAACTATGGATGCGCTGTTTCGACCTGTGCCACGCTGACCGGAGCGATTCTGCTCACATTGTTTTCAACCCGTACCTTTGAGGCACTCGTTTTCTTCACCTTAGGTGGTTGGATAGCCGTCCTGCTCTCGTCAAAGATACAAAAACGGATTCACGTTTTGCTTCCTTCGCTGGCGGTTGGGATTGTCAATGTGTGCGTGGTGTTGGCGTTTTCTACAAAATTGGAAAGCATCGTGCCCTTGTTGGGGAACTGGACCGAAACCTGGATTTCTTCCCAGACGATGGTTCTGGACAAGGGTGTGTTGAACGGCTTGGCCTGGGCCTTTGCGGGCGGCATTCTGGCAGGACCCGTTGCAATCCTCCTCCTACCGTTACTGGAGGTCGGTTGGCATGCCACCTCCAGCTTCAAACTCACAAAGTATTCCGATCTTCAACACCCTCTTTTGAAGAGCCTCTTTTCCAAAATTCCAGCGACCTATCAACACAGCATGACCATGGCCTTTCTCGCCCAAGCCGTCGGAGAGGCGATCGGCATAAACACGCTTATACTGAGAATCGGAGCCTATTACCACGATATCGGGAAAATGGCCGACCCCCAGTTTTTTTCCGAGAATCAATCCAAAAACGAGAATCCCCATGATAACCTGACCCCCAAAGAAAGTGCCCAGATCATCATCGACCATGTTAAACACGGCGAGAATCTCGGACGTGAGATGGGCCTGCCCGAAGTTGTTTTAGACCTGATCAGACAGCATCATGGAACACAGATTGTCGAATATTTTTACAACAAAGATGTCGAGGCAAGCCAAGGGACCCGGCCCAGCAAGGAGGATTTCCGGTATCCTGGGCCGAAGCCACAGAGTATCGAAGCTGCAATATTGATGATCGTGGATGCTGTAGAGGCTACATTCAGGTCCATGGAGGCGCCCACACGGGAAGAGATCCGGAAAATGATTCGCCTGCATATCGTCAAGCGAATTGCTGATGGTCAGTTTGACGAATGCAATCTTTCCACCCAAAACATCGGAAAAATCGTAGAGACATTGTCGGATTCTATCGAGGCCACATTTCACTCCCGGATTTCTTATCCATGGCAGGAAAAAAAATGAATTAAAAACCGATCCATTCGCCCCCCTCTTATGTTTCAAATTCAAGTCGGTTCACCGATATAATCAGCGGCAACTCCAGAAGCTGTTCAACAACGCTGTCGGAAATTCGGACATTGGTTTTGAGGTAAATGATGTTCATTTTTCCGGTTTCTTCACGTCCCAGATGCATCTGGTCGATGCTGATTTTTTTATTTCCCAGAAGTGACGAGAAACTTCCGATGGCCCCGGGCTTGTCAAGTGTGTAGATCAGCGCCAGATGGCCTTCCGGGATAAGTTCGAGCCGGAATTTGTTAATCTTTACGATCCTCATTTTATCCTTTCCGAACAGGGTCCCGGAAACGGTGTTCGTCACTTTCGGCGTCGAAACGCGGACGGTAATCAGGTTGATATATTCTTCGGCCGTGTCACTGATGATTTCTTTGATTTTTATACCCCTTTCCTTTGCAAGGACCTGGGCGTTGACAAAATTGACATCGTCTTTGACCACGGGAGCCAGCAGGCCTCTGAGTACCGCTGTAGTGACCGGTGACAGATCGAGCCCTTTGAAGTCCCCGGCATATTCGACGGAGACTTCTTCAATGGGGCCTCGGATAAGCTGACTATGGAGACTACCGATATGATCGGCCAGGGTCAGCAACGGCTTCAGTTGTCTAAGAAGATCACCGGTGACCGATGGGACATTGACGGCGTTCATAATTGTACCGTTCTTGAGATATTCAATGATCTGACTGGCCACGTCCACGGCCACTTTGGTCTGGGCCTCCTGGGTGGAAGCGCCAAGGTGCGGCGTACAAATCAGACGTTCGTGGGAAATCAGCGGGCAGATGCCCGGGGGTTCATTTTCAAAGACATCCAGAGCGGCGCCGGCAACTTTTCCGGACCGCAAGGCATTATAAAGGGCATCTTCGTCGACAATTCCACCCCTGGCACAGTTTACGATCATGACCCCGTCTTTCATCTGTTCGAACGCCGTCGCGTTCAGCAGTCCGATGGTTTCCTTGAGCTTGGGGACATGCACCGTGATGTAATCGGATCTACGATACAATTCTTCGAGAGAGACGCTTTCAAAGCCGGCCTTTTCAATCTGTTCCGGCGTTACATAAGGATCGTAAACAATCACTTGCATTTTCAGTCCGCGGGCGCGGTCTGCAACAATAGAACCGATTTTTCCATACCCGATAACGCCGAGAATTTTCTTATATATTTCTCTTCCCTGGAGTCTTTTCTTGTCCCAGCGCCCGGCCTTCAAAGATGCGGTTCCTTCGGGAACATTGCGTGACAGCGCCATCAACATGCCGATGGCATGTTCGGCAGTTGTAATGACGTTGCCGCCGGGGGTATTCATCACAATGATCCCGCGTTTGGTCGCCGCCGGGATATCCACGTTATCAAGTCCGATTCCAGCACGCCCCACAACCTTGAGTCGCGTTGCGGCCTCTAAGAGATCCTCTGTTACTTTTGTTGCACTCCGAATAATAAGGGCGTCATAATCTTTGATAATGCTTTTTAAATCCTCAGGTGGCAGCCCGGTTTTTACATCGACCTCAATCCCTTCTTCGTTTTGCAACATCCGGATACCGGCTTCTCCCAGATTGTCGCTGACCAAAACTTTCATGATTAATCTCCTCATTCGGGTTCGTACTCAAAAAAATGCAACTGATTAGATTTTTGAACCAAATCTGTCTTCGGAAGCTTCAGGTGTGCTTAAACGCTTACAAAAAAATTATCCACCGCTGTTCGATTTTCACGTTAAACATAAAGCGGCCAATCCGGATAAAGTTCATCCCATTCCTCATAAATCCGGCCGGGATCGCGGCGAATATCGAGACGATTCGCTTTTTCGAAGGCTGCCTTTGCTTTGTTAAACTCGGCCTCGGCAATATTGCCCTGATCAAACAGAATCTGAGCCGGCTCGAAGGTATCCTCGGCTTCGCGGGGAATCACCCGGACCAGCCCATAGTCAAATGCCTGCAAGAGAGAATTCCGGAGTGTTTTTGCGACTTCTCCTCTTTTTTGTCCAGGTTTAAGCGTGGCATTTTTGCTCAGGTAGCACACCCGGGAACCGTCGGATATCAGCCGTTGATTTTTGTCATCCCAGCTGATGTTCGACGGGACAATGAGGATGCCGCGTTTTGAAAGGCTCTTGAAATTAATAAGAACAGGTTCATACTTCGTATAAGAATCCGGATATCCTCTCTGCCCGCGCGGTCCGCCAGGGCCGGTGGCGAGGGCCAGACAGATCGAAATTTGGTCCGTGCGCACATCCGGCTTAACGGAATCGAGCCTGCCTTCGAGTGCAGCGACAATCAGTTCACCCAGATTCTTGAGCCGCCGTGCAACAACCTGCATTTCAGGTTCCCCTGCCCGGATGTTCATTTCGTAGACAAGGATATCGACCGGTTTTCCCGTAACAGGATCGATGGATACGCGGCAGCCCGGATAGAGAATACACGGCCGGAGAATACCGCCCTTCCTCATCTCCGCAACAAACGGCTGGATGACCTTATCTCCAACCATTTCAATGAGTTCTGGTGTTTCGGCGGGGTGCATACCGATTGCACCCATACCACCGGTAACAGGATTGAATTGGCTCGGAGGGCCTTCGAAACGAAGGGGATAGTCCATGGCAGTGGGGAGAATACAAAAGTTGCCCTTTGCGTCAATCAAGGCGGTAAAGCTGATCTCGATTTCGGATTTCCAGGCTTCGACCAACAGCGGCCATTTATCATCTCCATGCAGTCTCTGGTAGTTTTCGCTGTAGTCTTTCAGCAATATATTCCGAACATCGAGAATGTCTTCCACCCGAAAAACAGGCCGGGAACCTTTGCCGCCCGCACTGTAAGGGTACTTGAAAACCGCTCCGCCGTGGTCGCGGATGAACATCGTGACAAAGCGCTTAATTCCTTGAAGGTCTTTGGCATCTACCACCTCGAACGGTGCGACGGGCACGCCGGCTCTTTTCATCCAGATCTTTGCCTTGATCTTATCCCCCTCGATAAATGCCGCTTCTCTGGTCAACCCGACGACTTGTTCACCATAACCCGCTTCGATAAGTTCATCTACGATGCCTTCATAAATCAGATCTTCAGGCATAATGACAACACAGTCAACTTCCTTGCTTTTGAATGTCTTGATGATGGCGGATTTGTAGTCATCGACGGACTTTCCAGGGACGGGAAAGATTTTCACGACCCAATCTTTTTTTCCCCTGACGGCGTCCAATACCGGACCCATACCCGTCATGCCCTTGATTATGGCGCCGATGTACTTTTCTTGTTCCACAGTGGATACCGTATAGGCACACATACATGTCCTGCCGTCCGGTCCAACAAAGCCGATCGTCTTTTTTGCCATATTACGCCTTCCTTCGTTTGTTTTTAAGTATGATTCGATTTAAATATTCATAAGCCCGATGCTTTTGTCAATACCAGATATGACATCGTGTGTCGTTTTTTTTAACATTCTTGGCGATTTAGTCTAAATTTGCCGAAAAAATAAAATATTTCGATGTGATTATTTCTTTCAACTTTCCAACTTAAAAACTTTACAGAAATCACAATACCCGTTATAATTCCAACCTGGAAAGATGGGTGGGATTTTTAAAAGATAAAGTCAAGCCCTTAGAATATTTTATTTTTCTTTGTTCGACAACAGCGTTCCGTAAATGCCGATGATACTAAAAAAGGACCTGTGAGAATTGCGGATATGAACACCCAAAAAGTTCTTGTTGTTGATGACCAGTTGAGCCAACTGAGATTGATGCGAATCATGTTGGAGAAATTAGGATATATGGCTGTTACGGTGGACAGCGCGGAAGAAGCGGAATATATCCTGAGAAGTGGGGAAACTTTTTCATTGATCATTACGGATCTAAGAATGCCCTGGTTGGATGGCTTGGATTTCTGCAAGCGTGCAAAGGTCTTACATCCTGATATAAAAATATATGCATTGTCCGGCTGTCTCGATGATTTTAATGTTCATGAATTGGAAAAGGCAGGTTTTGACGGGATTTACCAGAAACCTATAACCAAGTCATATTTACGAGAAATTTTAAATGCCGATTTAACACGTTAAACCTGTGGTTTAAGGATTTACCTTAATCCATTTCTCGTAACAGTTCGATGTATCTTCGTGTTCGATTCATCATTAAACCGGATTGTTCAAATGGGTATGAACTTTCATTTTCAAAAGGGCAAACTCTCCGATTTTGCTGATCTTCGATTGGCGCTGTTCCTCAAGCTGCCCTGAACAAAGGAGGCACGTGATGTCTGATGAAAAGCTCGACAAACGCTTTGGCGCTATCGCCATTCAAAAGGGATTCATTACGCTCGAACAGCTATTAGATGCGATGAAGGTTCAAATCATCGAAGACTTGGAAGATGCTGAGCATCGTCTCGTCGGCCAAATTTTATGGGAAAGAGGATATATAAGTACTGAACAAATAAAGGAAGTACTTGAATCCATGGGTGTTTGAAACTTCCAAAATCCGTTCCGGTTCAACTCTTACACCAGAACCCCGCCGGTCAAATATGCCGCTTTCGGTGACGCGGGCGATCCCTGATTCCCGATTACTGATTTTCGTCCAACACCTTCCGAATGGCTTCGGCAATTTCCTGTTTTAAGATTGGCTTGGAGATAAAAGCCCGAATGCCCATGCTTAAAGCCTTTGGTTCATCCATCATGGCACTGAAACCGGTGCAGAGTATCACCGGGATGTCAGGTCTGAGTTGCATGAGGTTTTCTGCCAGCTTCTCGCCGGTCATATGTGGCATGGTCATATCGGTAATGACAAGATCAAAACGGTCTTTTTTCTCCCTAAACAATTCTAAGGCTTCAATACCGCTGTTTCTTGCGACAACGTCGTAACCTAAAGACTCAAGGATTTGTTTGCCCATTTTCATGATTACAGGTTCATCGTCAACGAGAAGGATTCGTTCGGTTCCAATGGGAATGGGCCTTTCGATCCTTTTTTCCGGTATGAAACGACTCTTGATGACAGGAAAATAAGCTTTGAAGGTAGAGCCTTTACCGGGGTCACTGTAAACATATACGTCACCGCCATGATTGCGAACTATACCATGAACAACCGAAAGTCCCATGCCGGTTCCTTTCCCCTTTTCTTTGGTTGTGAAAAAAGGATCAAATATTTTTTCCATAATATCGGGAGACATACCATGTCCTGTGTCCGTCACTGTTAAATTAATATACGGGCCTGGTTTTAAATCCGGATGGCTGGAGACGAAATCCGGATGAAGTTCTGTATCTAAAAGGCTGACTGTCAACAGTCCTCCCTTATCCTCCATGGCATGGGCAGCATTTGTACATAGATTCATAAGTACCTGATGAATTTGGGTGGGATTGCCCATAACCAATGCATTACTTTGAATGTTCTGCTCGATCTCAACTGAAGATGGTATAGAGGCCCTAAGCATCCTAAGCGCTTCTCTTACAATAGGCTTAACCTGGATCGGCTTTTGTTCCTGGTCAACCTGCCGGCTGAATGTGAGGATTTGCTTGATAAGATCCTTTGCTCGATCACAGGCCAATAAGACCTCCTGAAGGTTTTGATATTGAAATGTACCTCTCTTTTCGACGTCAAGCGCTAATTCCGTATAGCCAATCACAGAGGAAAGAATATTATTGAAATCATGCGCAATGCCGCCCGCGAGGGTGCCGATAGCCTCCATCCTTTGTGATTGCTGGAGTTGAGCTTCCAGTTTTTTTTGATGGCTGATATCTCTCAGGTTGATGATACTGCCGATAGGATTGCCATTTTTATCCATATAAGTGGCTCCGCTGACACTCACAGGAACTATTACTCCTTTTTTGTTATATCGGCGGGTTTCAATGTTGGAAAACCTTTCCCCTTTAAGGACCTGCGCGATCATCATTTTCGTTTCTTTCCACGCTTCTTCGGGTACGAATATATCCATTTTTTTCCCCAGACGTTCCGCCAGGGTCCAGCCGAATACATGTGTAAAAGCAGGGTTTAAATAGATGACCTCGCCTTCTATATTATAGACGACCACCGGATCAGGATTTGCTTCCAGAACTGTTCGATATTTCTCCTCACTCTCCCGCAGTGCTTCTTCCCCTTTCTTGCGTTCGCTGATATCACGGGTAACGCCAATGATTCCTACGGGGTGACCATTCTGATCACGCAGGAAAGACATTTTGGCTTCGGCCCAGATGATCGAACCATCCTTACGTTTGACTTCAACCTCTATTGTGCGAGACCTCGAAAGGTCCTTTTCTTCCTGCTTTTCAATTTCCAACTCCTCGTCGAGTAATTTTCTGATACGCTTAAGAGAATCCGGGGTCCAACTTTGCTCTGCAGTTCTGGCCATCGCCGCTTTCACAGTATAGCCTTGCTGCTGCATGATTGACGGGCTGGCATAGGTGAGACGCAAGTTCATATCCCTTATCCAGATAACGTCCCTGACATTGTCGGCAAGTAGACGATATCTTTCCTCGCTTTCCTTTAAAGCCGTTTCAATCTTTTTGCGCTGCGAAATGTCTTGCATAATGGCTAAAACGTGAACTTTTCCACCTTCTTTCTTAACGATCGAGGTAGACATTGACAGCAGCTTTTTTTCTCCGCTTTTAGCTGTTATCACCCATTCCTCTGCCTGTATGTCATCATCCTCTCGCATCCTAACCATTCGGTCAATTACCCATTTTTGGATTTCCGGATCCGGATACATGGTTTGGTACCACCCCATTTTGTTGATCTCCTCCATTCCATATCCGGTAATTTCAGTCATTCGAGGGTTCCAGTAACTAAATCTTACGTATGGCTTATCCGGAATATTATGGCAGACACATATACCGTCGGCCGCCTTTTCAAAAATATCCCGGAACATTGAGGTAACATCAAGAAAGTCCTCTTCCAGGCGCGCCTTTTCGGCGACTGTTTTCTCTAAAAGCTTAATCCTTTTTTCCAATTCTTCATAAGTCGGCTTTCCGCCCATTGGAAAATCCTCCGATTATTCAAACAAAAATAAAATTAGGGAGAAAGACTACTAAAACAATCGAATATATGTCAAATTATTTCGATTGATCGGAAAAATGGGGGATACGGTTTGAAAAACAAACACCTGTTCAGAAAAAATCAGCCGGCTGAAATCATCAGCAGCGCGGCCAAAAGTCCTGACACCCGATCCCCGACTTGCAGATATAGGCAGATTGTGATATTTGTTTTTTTGTTAATTTTTTTAAGATAATCGCTTTAACCTTGCTCCTTTTTCTCTTATATTCAGAGGCCTTTATTAAGTTCAATTTCTCATGAAACAAGAACAAATTGAAAAACTCTTGGAAAAATGGGGAGCAAAGAAAGAAACAAACCACAAGAAACACCCTCTCCCTGTTTTAGTGTCACTCGGTTACAAGATCGGGCAACAGTGGGCAAGCAATCAAAAAAGGAATGACCTGATTTCTCGATTTGAAGAATTTTATTATGACTGGACCAATGATCGACTCACAAGACAAAGATACAAAATGCTGTATGAAGAATTAGACCCTGCATCGGTTATCACTGAGATGTCCGATACGTTAAACCAAGCATTGGTTGACCCCTATATCGCCGAAGCCATGCTGGAGAACTATCACTTGTTTGAAAAGGGAATTGTCTGGGGCCTCATGTCAGTTATGAGGAAAATAATTGCGGGGATTGACTCAACCTAGTGAAGCCTTCCCCGCCCAGGGCTTGCGGGGAGTTGGTCGGTCAAAAACGTTCCAAATGCACTTTTAAAATGAGAATGACAGACTTTTCAGATATCGTTAAAGTTACGGCTGCGATACTGGCAAAAGATAACAAGATAGTCATCGCCAGGAGAGGACCTGGTGATGCATTGGCGGACAAATGGGAATTTCCCGGGGGCAAAATCGAAATCCATGAAACACCTGAACAATGTTTAAAACGGGAAATGAAGGCAGAATTTGATTTGGCTTGAAAATCGTCAGTTATGATGTGGGAAAGGGGATAATTAATGGAAAGAGTTTATGTAGACGATACCAATAAAACAACGATCATTTGTCCTAAATGCGGACTCGAAAAAAATATGGATGTGACGAATTTCAAGGATACTCACAAAAGGTTGAAGGCCAAATGCCGATGTGGCGAAGTTTTTCGGCTTACCTTGGAATTTCGAAAGCATCCCCGCAAGAACGTCCGGCTTCCTGGTGAATATTTCATCCAGGGGAAAGATGAAAAAAGAAAAATTATCGTTGAAGATATTTCAGCGGGCGGAATCCGGTTTGCCTGTATTGATCCACATTATATTTCCAGAAATGAAACAGTTGAATTGAAATTTACATTAGACAATCCAAAGAGAACGGAAATCCACACACACGTCGAAATAAAATGGATTATTGATCGTAATGTCGGCGGGCAGTTCCTCAATCCAAAATCACTCGAAAAGGATTTGGGGCAGTATCTGCAAACATAATTTGATTTTTGCATCAACCCGTCAAGAATTGAAATCCATAACCCATATTCATACCATGAATATAAAATTTGCTTTTATCCTACCTTTGATGGCCTTTTTAACCGTGACCGGTTGTTCAGATGATGTCCCCCAGGATAAAACCGCCAAGACTTCCGGGAATAAAATGGTGCAGGATAAGAACACACTTCGCCTTGTTATCAGATGGGCTGGAGATGATTTTGCTTCAAGACAAGATATCGAAACAAGAAATAAGATCGAGAGCCTTATATTTGAAAGAAAAGTGGGAAAAATAATCAGCGTTGGAACGGGTATGGGCTGGATGGACATCGCCGTCGAGGTTAAGGACAAAGAGGTTGCCCGGTCATCGATTTTTGAGATAATGCGAATTGCTGCTCCAACACGAAAATTTACCATAGAGTAAAAGAGGAACAGACAAGAATGATCAAAAAAAACAAGGCCAAAATCTTTATTGCCATTTCGCTTTTTCTGTCGATCATATGGGGAATTTCATGTGCTCCCGCGAAGAATATGAAGGGTGTGTATCTTGACGATATCACCCTGCCGCCCGACTTCGCCATAAACATCTATGCCGATAATGTTGAAAATGCCCGCTCACTTGCTCTCGGTGATACCGGCACTTTGTTTGTAGGCACTCGCTTGGCGGGTAGGGTCTACGCAGTTCTGGACCACAACCACGATGCCAGGGCTGATGAAGTCATCACCATCGCTGAAGGATTGAACATGCCGAATGGTGTAGCTTTCAGGAATGGTTCTCTCTATGTTGCCGAGGTGAATCGCGTGCTGAAATACGAGAGTATTGAGTCACGGTTGAAAAATCCTCCTAAACCGGTAATTGTTACTGAAAGCTTTCCAAAGGATACACAGCATGGTTGGAAATTCATACGTTTCGGTCCCGATGATAAGCTCTACGTCCCGGTTGGGGCACCGTGCAATGTCTGCGAAAGGAGTAATGAGATATATTCCTCAATCACCCGTCTAAATCATGATGGCAGCAATCTGGAGATCTTCTCCCATGGCGTACGCAATACAGTTGGTTTTGACTGGCACCCGAAAACCAAAGAATTATGGTTCACGGATAATGGACGTGACTGGCTGGGTGACGACCAGCCTCCCGACGAGCTGAATCGCGCCCAACGGAAAGGCATGCACTTTGGTTTTCCTTACTGCCATGGTGGTACTATCGAGGACCCGGAATTCGGCAGAAAGCGAAAGTGTAATGAGTTCGTTCCTCCTTCCATGGCATTAGGGCCGCATGTTGCCGCGCTTGGTATGCGCTTCTACACAGGAAAAATGTTTCCGGACTTCTACCGAAATCAGATTTTCATAGCCGAACACGGTTCCTGGAACCGGACTTCTCCAATAGGTTATCGCATCAGTCTGGTACGGCTTAAGGAAAACCAAGCGATTGGTTACGAGGTTTTTGCAGAAGGATGGCTTAAAAACGGCCGGGCCTGGGGACGTCCTGTGGACGTCCTGGTCATGCCTGACGGTGCACTCCTGATTTCCGATGATCGGGCCGGTGTTGTCTATCGGATAAGCTATGAACCGGATTGAGGCTTGACCGGCTGTTTCTCAAAGCGAGTTCAGTTTGAGCAACAACCCCTTGAATATTGATATCGAGATTTTTTAACTTTTCTTTTTTAGCTCGGTTTCAATCACCTGATAAATTTCAGAGAGGCTTTGCTTTTTAAAGGCTTTGCCGTTTATAAATATAGTGGGAGTTCCACGAACCCCGATCTGTCTACCGTTGTTCACGTCTCTATCAATTAAACTTTTAATGGCCGGTGATTGCATGTCTTTGGCAAACTTATCCATATCAAGTCCGAGTTCTTTGGCAATAATTTGAATTTTGGCGTCATTAATATCTTTATAATTTTGGAATAACTGACTGTGAAACTCCCAGAATTTTCCCTGGACGTTCGCGGCCAAGGCTGCTGTTGCAGCCGTATGAGCATATCTATGACTGGTAAGTGGAAAATGTTTGACGACCAGCTTGACATTGTCAGGATACTTGCCCAGCAACTGCTGGAAGAAAGGCTCTAAACGAGCACAGTACGGTCACTGGTAGTCATCGAAAACTGCTACGGTGACTGCAGCGTCGGCCTTCCCTTTAAAAGGCAGGCCGTCAAGAGCAATATTATATATAAAATCCACCTGGATAATCTTGAGTGTTTTCGACGAGCTGCTCGTTAGAATTAAGGCATTAGTTTGGGCGGCATATGTCAATCGGTCGAAGTTTTTATCAATGGGAATTCGATCGGCAACCTTGCCTTCGTCAATAGAATAGATCAGGATCTCTCCCCGTGCTAAAACAAAAATCAATTTTCCATCGTCCGAGGTGGCAGTATCCAATGGTTGTACATCAAGGTCCGTTTGTTTGATCAAAGTCAAGTCGATTTCAGCATAAATGAAACCGGGAGCCGACACCCAAATTATCATAATGAATAAAAATATACCCAATCTTCGTGCGGCCTTTTTCATATTAATATCTCCTTATTCTAAAATTTGGTAGACGGGAATCTTAATAATGCTCTATAGTATAGAATCGGAAGGCAGATTAATCAACAAATATTAAATTAAATTGTCACTTATCCCATCCGCTTGCGGTGGGGAATCCTTCCGTTCCCTCTCACTGGGAAAGGGGTGGGGTGAGGCGATAAATGGTCTTGATATCAAGATTTATTGCATTAATTTTATTTAATGGGAACAGAACACGACATCATCTTGAAATGGATGCCGATATCCTGAGCAGTGAAGATAGCGGGAAACCGATCAGGCTTTAAAAAAATCTGATGTCATGCTGATGGGCTTGTCATCATCTGACCTGAATATTTTATCATATCGGTTCAAAACGGGAAAAGGAGAAATCTATCATGAAGGTGTTAATCGTATATTATTCAATGTATGGACACATCCACAAAATGGCGGAAGCTGTAGCAGAAGGCGTAAGAGAAGTAGGCGGTGCCGAGGCAATTCTGCGCCGTGTGCCCGAAACGCTTCCGGAGGAAGTGCTCGAAAAAATGGGCGCAATTGAATCGCAACGATCCATGTCAAACGTACCGATTTGTACGGTAGAGGAGCTGGCTTCAGCGGATGCCGTCATTTTCGGGACGCCGACACGGTTTGGTAATATGTGCGGCCAAATGCGTCAATTTCTGGATGCGACCGGAAAACTATGGGCAACAGCTGCTTTGGTTGGAAAAGTAGGAAGTGTTTTTACAAGCAGCGGGACACAGCACGGAGGGCAAGAATCCACAATTCTTTCATTCCACATCACCTTGCTTCATCAAGGATTTGTTGTTGTTGGGTTGCCTTATACTTTTCAAGGACAAACCCGTATGGATGAGATAACGGGGGGGTCTCCTTATGGGGCTTCCACAATTGCCGGCGGCTCGGGAGAAAGGATGCCAAGTGACAATGAGCTGGACGCCGCACGTTTTCAGGGTAAACATGTCGCGACTATTGCTTCGAAACTAAAAGAATAGGGACTATACGATGATCAGAAAACCGAAAATCCGGAACCGTATATGACTTGAACTAAGATCGGTTCCAGGTTTATGGTTCAAAGGTTACTACTGCTTGAACAGGATTAATGATTTCAGGATGGATAGTTGCCGATTGGGGGAAAATGTTAAGATTATGAAATGAATTTCATAGGAATTGGCAAATATTATTCATAATATTGGGCAGTGTAATATTGTCGGTTAAGATAACTATTTGGAATTAAATCATATATATCAATTCAAAGAATTTGGCATGGTTCCTGCTATATCATAAGTAAAATAAAAAATGCGTTGAGATCAGAATTGACGCAAGTAAGTGTCACTCAACTTCAACACCTAATAAAAAAACCACGTGACGGCTAAGCGCCTCGAAAGGTTATACTTAAAAAGGGGGTCTGATGTGACACTTAATCAATGGCTTCTCTGGTGTACGTGCATCTTATACTTCGGTCAACTATATTTATATATATAAAATTTCGACATGCACCGAGGTTAATAACGACATTTTGGGAAGCCATCACTTTTTGGAAACTGAAGGTGTTTTAACGGCTAACAGGAAATGCTAAATGGAAACAGTTTGTATAGATGATAGCAACCGAGCGTGTATTATCTGTTCCAAGTGCGGATTTGAGAAACGTGTAGATGAAATACATTTTGTTTGGTTTTCATGATGCCATGCAGATATCCAGATTGAATCCATTCAAAATAAGATGCGAAACGTTAGAAACAGTTCCCATCCAATAACCGTCACAAATGCGCCAATGACATAGGAAAAAAGAGAACGGGCGTAGATCTTAAGTTTCCGGATAAAAACATTATTGAATATTAAAAGAACAATTACAGCATAACTTGTCAAAAAATATTTGACACCCATGAATGTATAGGGGCCAAAGTTAAGAAAATATGCCATTATCGGATTGATTTCACTGGCTCCGCAATTGATGAGGAATAACGTTAATAGCGCATCGATGATGCTTAGAAAAAGAATTAAAAGGATGGCCACAAACAGCGCTGAACTGTATTGATCGAAATAGCAAATCTTATACCTATCATCCTTCCGACGTATTTGTTTTCTCCTACCGTAAATAAACAATGATTTGACTTCCGGCACACCATGGCTGCGCCGGTCTTTCCCGGATCTTCTATCAAAGTGGAATGTGTTTTTCGGGTGTTCTGCCATAAATTAAAAAGGTTCCTTGATGAACGAAGTATACTTTTTTGCCATCAAAAACCGTGCCAAATTGCAACGATTAATAATACCGTTAAATTTCAAGTCCTTATATTTATCCGGATATATTCGGGAATTCATGTATGTGAGGTAATATACATAAATTATTATGTAATTTATTTCACATTCGAAGAGAAATTTGTGGGAATTGGGGGACAACCTTTTGTTATTCGCCTTGGATAACTCTACGACGAGATTTTGCATTAATCGTGCGGAAGGTCTTGGACGGAAATTAGAGGTTGGATTTTTCCATTGAACTTTAAGTCTCGATATTTAACAATAGGGCATGCCCTCCGAGCCGAATTTACATAAGATTGCGAGTTTCGATCCTTTCCAAAGCCGTTTATGTCGTGATATCAGAAATGAGCTGTCGGAAAGCCTCATGAAAAGCATTCATAACCGGGATGTCGAACCATCATGCGCTGTGGCGGAAATGTATCTCTCCGCAGATGCCGAACAATTTATAAAGAGATACATAAATGACCGTATAGCACGTTATAACGCAATTATTGATCAGATACGATCGGCAAATATAAAGACACATGAAACCTATAGCATTGCCGTGTTGTTATGGGACCAGGAGTTGTTTTTTGAAGTCCACGAGTGGCTTGAGAAAAAGGTATCAACAGGAGGGAATAATAGGGATTGGCATCCCCCCAAAAAAAACACTGGATCTTATTTGCCGATACGGCATTCACCGCACCCACAAACAGGGCAGTTTATCTTCTGGCTGGTTCTACCTTCACCTTTGTTTAGAATGCGATCCATGTATGTTTTAAACGCATGGCCACATTCAAGACACAAGGCTTCTGTTTCGTGGGATTCATTTTCATTCTGATTGTTCATAACCGTTTCATTTGACCGTTAACGTTTTTTATATCGGAAAGATACCACATGGCGGGTAGTATTACAAGAAGAGAGATATTAAAAAAAATCCCCCATTTTCTTACGGCGGTTTTCCTAATGCCTTTTTTTTATATCAAACAGGCCATGGCCAAAAAGCTAAATGGCACGAACGAGAGGATGGATCATCGGATGAACTTACCGAAACCCAGATTAATAGGAGACGTCTCTGTTGAGGAGGCAATTAAACATCGGAGAACCATTCGTTCATATCTATTAAAACCCTTAAGCACGGATCAGCTCTCACAGATTTTCTGGGCTGCACAGGGCATCACCGAGGATAGGGGCTACAAGCGATCCGCCCCGTCGGGTGGGGCTTTGTACCCAATGGATATTTATGCGGTAGTGGGTGATAACGGTGTGCAAGGGATGAAGGCGGGTATCTATCATTATGATCCTCATAATCATGCTGCAATGTTGGTCACTGAAGGAGACTTCAGAGCGGATGTGGCCAAGGCATCGCTTTCGCAGATGTGGATGGCCAGAGCCCCACTGAACCTGGTGATTACTTCGGAATATCGCCGGATTACGAGCAAGTATGGTTCCAGGGGAGAAAGGTACGCCATGATCGAGGCCGGTCATATCGGGCAAAATATTTTTCTTCAGGCGGAGGCCCTGGGTCTGAGAGCCGGGATCGTAGGTGCTTTTCATGACAAGGATGTGATCCGGATTATGAAAATCGACAGATCCCATGAACCCCTGCTCATTTTGCCGGTTGGGTATGAGACATAACGTAATGGATATCTTTACATATCAGCGTCTTCGTATCGCTCAACCCTGCAAGATCCGGCGAATTCTTCCTTGACCTTCACAATTTAATATTTATGTTGTTTTAAATCTGTCAGAAATTCGAAGTATACTTTCTTTTTGGACTGATGGAAAAGGAGGACTAAAAATGAACCTGCTCAAATCTATTTCTAAATTATATTATTTGTTCTCGGCCGTTGCTTTTTTGGGAATGCCGGTTGTTGCATTTGGCGCTACAGGTGCTTTGGTGACCTATCAGATTAATGGCCAGTCTTATGAGGGATATTACATTACACCTTCCAACCAGGCGCCGTTGGTGTTGCTGATCCATGACTGGGACGGACTGACGGATTATGAGATCAAGCGGGCCAACATGCTCGCTGAATCGGGCTATGCTGTTTTTGCTGCGGATCTGTTCGGTGCCGGAGTGAGACCGACTGCGTTGACGGACAAACGCCAGCATACCGGAGAACTCTATAAAAACAGAGAGAAAATGCGGGCATTGATGAAAGGGGCCTTGGAAACGGCGAAAAAAAACGGCGCCAGGATCGAGAATGCCGTCGCTGCAGGCTATTGTTTCGGTGGCGCGGCAGTACTTGAATTGGCACGATCAGGGGCGGATTTTAAAGGTTTTGCTACATTTCATGGCGGCTTACAGACGCCGGAAGGACAAAATTATACCAAGACCCGGGGGGAAATTTTGATCATGCACGGTTCGGCGGACTCGAGCATTACCATGGATCAGTTTGCCGGTTTGGCTAAAGAACTGGAATCGGCCGGCATTGCACACGAAATGATAACCTACGGTGGTGCACATCATGCTTTTACCGTTTTTGGTGAAGACCGCTATCAAGAAGAAGCAGACAAAAAATCATGGAAGCGTTTTCAGGAATTCCTTTCGGATAAACTGAAAAACTGATTAAGTTCCCCAAACCCTAAGGTCATTAAAAAAAGGAGAAAGGTTATGGCGAAAATTACATTGAAAGGCACACCGATTGAAACCATTGGCGATTTACCAAATGTTGGCGAAAAGGCCCCGGGCTTTACGCTAACCAAAAGGGACCTTTCCGAGACAAGCCTCGGCGATTTTACAGGAAAACGCATCGTTTTAAATATTTTTCCGAGTATTGACACCCAGGTATGCGCGACTTCGGTTCGCAGGTTTAACGTGGAAGCCAGCAAGCTTGAAAACAGCGTTGTACTTTGCGTTTCCGCGGATCTGCCTTTTGCCCACGAAAGGTTTTGCGGGGCCGAAGGTATTAATGACGTGTTGTCGTTATCGTGTTTTCGTTCCGAGGCTTTCGGAAAGGATTATGGGGTAAAAATAACGAGCGGGCCGCTGACCGGTTTGCTGTCCAGGGCCATTGTTATTATTGACGAATCCGGAAAGGTCATTTACACGGAACAGGTTCCGGAAATTGCGCAGGAGCCGAATTACGAGGCCGCACTGGCAGCATTGTCTTAATTCGATCTTCCATGAAAACCGAATCATTGGGTAATCCCTGGGATCTTCGAACTTGTTAACGACGATTGGATGAAGTATGGTAAAATAGGCCAACCGCTTTCCAGGGCGGAGAGGCGTCACTTTCATTCCATCGAAGTGTTTTTTCAAATAGACAGGGAGGAAACCATGCGTTTCCCAAATCTTTTCTCACCCGGCCATATCGGCAAGTGCCATCTTAAAAACCGAATCATAATGCCGCTATTCCCTACGAAATACGCCACTGAAAGCAAGGTAAACCCAAAGATGCTGGAATTTTACCGGGCCAGGGCCAAAGGCGGCGTTGCTTTGATCGTTCTGGAGTGTCCGTGTCTGGATTATCCCGGAGCCTATAAAGGACCCAACGAGCTCCGCTTTGATGTTGAAGAATATGCCGGGGGTCTGACGGTACTTATTGACGTTATTCACAAAGAAGGCGCAAAGGCCTTTATGCACCTGAATTATCCCAGAGAAAGAACTTTCAAGGAAAACGTTCCCGGTGCCAAGAAAAAAGGGGACGTCTGGATTGTTTCACTGGCGAATTCCATGTCCATTGACGAAACTGATGATATACTGGCTATCATGGCCAACGGCGCCCGGAGGGCAAAGGAGATCGGTTATGACGGCGTGGAAATTCAGGCGAGCTATGGTGATCTGATCGCCGAGCTGCTTTCTCCTCTGTTGAACAAGCGAACCGATGAATTGGGCGGGGCTCTGGAAAATCGGGCCCGTTTTTTGGTGCGATTGATTCAAGAGATAAAGAAAAGGACGGGGAATGATTTCCCGGTAATGGTAAAACTGGTGTGCGATGAGTTTGTGCCGGGCGGGCTGTGGATTGAAGAAGGCGCTGAAATCGCCGGCCTTGTAGAAGCGGCTGGTGCCGACGCTATCGTGGCCAACGCAGGCAATAAATCAACCAAATTTATCATCATACCTCCCAATGACAGTCCTCCAGGACCTTTAATCGATTTGGCGGCCCGGATCAAAGCCTCCGTTACCATACCGGTTGTTGCCATCGGTAAAATTAACGGCCCTAAAATTGCCGATGCGGCCATTGCTCAAGGAAAGGCCGACTTTATCGGTATGGCCCGGGCTCTGGTTGCTGATCCTGAGCTTCCGCAAAAAGCCTCGGCCGGTCTGGTCGATGACATTCGGCACTGTAATTACTGCCTCCAGGACTGCGCTGAAAAAGGTGTTCCGGGTATCGGAAGATGTTGCGGCGTGAATCCGTTTGCCGGCAACGAGTATGCCTGGGAGGTTTTACCGGCCCAAGACATAAAGAAGGTGCTGGTCGTCGGCGGCGGACCCAGCGGTATCCAGGCCGCCATCATCGCCAGCCGGAGGGGACATGATGTGGAGTTGTGGGAACAGGGGAACCTTGGCGGCCAGGCCAGACTGTCGTCCATTGCGCCCTTTAAGGAGGACACCGCTGATATCCTGGGTTACCTCAAACACGTGTTGGAAGGCAGCCGTGTTCGGGTTCGTATCGGACGTCCTGCAAGGGCATCCGATATTCTTGAACAGGCTCCGGATGTGGTGATTGTGGCCACCGGTTCCCGGCCGGGGGTACTGTCGATTCCGGGCGCCGATTCCGAAAAGGTCACAGACGTTCGAAGCGTCTATGAAAACCGTTCGATCGACGGACAAAAAATCGTTATTATCGGCGGCGGCGATATCGGCTGTGAAACCGCCGACTGGCTGGCCGGTCCTGAAAAACAGGTCACCGTAGTGGAAGTACGGCCTGATGTGCTAAACCGGATGAAAAAAATTCCAAAGCAGCGTCTTCTGGAACGACTTGCCAAAAAAGGCGTTGCCATTTTTACTGAAACTCGAATTATCGCCATCGAAAACAACCGCGTGTTGCTCCAAAAAGCAGACGGCAGCACGTTTGCATTGGAGGCCGACCGGATTATTTTTGCCATTGACGCTGTGCCGGAAAACCACCTGGTTAACGATCTGAAAGGCAGAGTGAAACAGGTGATGGCTGTCGGCGATGCCCAATTCCCGGGAAACCTGGGTGCCGCACTCAGAAGCGCCACGGCAGCCGCGCTCAATATCTGAGACCTTTGCAAAATGACCCTTTTTACCGGATAAAGACAGGGTTAAATTTGATTTGAACCTATCGCAAAAATAAGGAGTTTACAGCAATGACTGAAAAAAAACATATTCCTGTTCCAAAAGACACGAGAGCGTATATTTGTTCAAACTGTGGCGCTGTGTCATTGGACGCCAATAATATCTGTAAAGTTGAAGGTAGAGGAACGAAATCGGACTGGTGTGGTATCAAAGGATCAATGCCTCCGAAACACTGTCATAACATGGAAAATAACGACAGGTATCAGTGCCGAAATTGCGGGCTGACCGCTATAAATCCCGAACTGCTTTGCGAACCCGAGATGCTGGCCATTTCTCAATAACATTTGTTAAACCGGCTTTTCATTTCTTTGGGTAACAATTAAACTCCGGTTAAATACCTGCCACCACGATGAAATAAGTGCTATTTTCATGTGATACGTATTTAATCGGATTTTTTTTACAGGTTTTCAGGCAATACTGGCAAAACCCTTGAAGCGCTTCTAATATGCTATGCTTTTATCAGTATTTCACTTGAATTTAATTGTCAAACCACCGTTCACACGACTTGACACTGCCACAAAGTGGTTATATTCTTTAGGTTAATCCAGAGCGAGACCTGCTCCCAAAATGGGATTTTGAACATAAACAAGGTAGGAAATAAATGAAATTTATAAAGAGCCAGAATGCCGATGACACATTGGATCTGGTTTGTCGCATGTGTCCCATGCACCTTCTGGAGCCCGGAGACAGGCTTAAGTGTATGACAAAAGGTCAGATTCTTGAGGTGTTGACCGACTATGACGGTGCATTGGATGACATTCCGGATTGGTGTGCAAAATGCGGCCATGAATTCATCGGTATGGAAGAAGATGATGAATTTTACAAATTCTATATAAGAAAGAAGAAATAGGGATATTAAGATGAAGGGTGCCTATTTGGATCACGCGTCGGCTACTCCCGTGAGAAATGAAGTTATAGAGGCCATGGTTCCTTATTTTAGAGAACGGTTCGCCAATCCCTCCAATGTGTATGATATCGGCTCGAAGGCCAAACAGGCTGTCGAAAAGTCGAGAGCCGGCGTTGCCGGCCTGATTGGCGCCGAAGAACAGGAAATTATTTTCACGTCATCTGGAGCGGAAGCCAATAACCTTGCCATTAAGGGCGTTGCCCTTGCAAAACAGAAAAAAGGACGACATATTGTTGTCTCGTCCATTGAACACCATTCGGTCCTCAACTCCGTACGTTTTCTCGAACGCCTCGATTTTGAGGCGACATTCCTGCCTGTTGACGAATACGGACTTGTTTCCCCCGAAAGACTTGCCAAGGCCATTCGACCTGAGACGATTCTTGTATCGATCATGCACGCCAATAATGAAATCGGAACCATCGAACCGATATCGGAAATGGCTGCGATGTGTAAAGACAAAGAGATCATATTTCATACGGATGCTGTGGCTTCGGTAGGAAGCATCCGGGTTGATGTCGATGAATTAAATGTTGATTTGTTAAGTCTTTCAGGACCTTCACTCGGCGCACCTAAAGGAATAGGTGCATTGTACTTCAGAAAAAACTTAAGACTTATGCCGTTGATTCACGGGGGTATCCAGGAAAGCGGAAGAAGGGGCGGGACTGAAAACGTACCCGCTATTGTAGGGATTGGCAAGGCGGCGGAGCTGGCTAAAATTGAACTGCCGGAAAAGGAACTTTACGTGGGAAGATTAAGAGACCGCTTATCTGAAGGCATTCTCAAGAAAATTGAAAAAGTTACATTGACCGGACATCCTGAAAAAAGACTTCCGGGTCATGCCAGCTTTTGTTTTGAAGCCATAGAAGGGGAATCGCTGATTTTCATGCTGGCACAGAATGGAATTTATGTGAATACCGGATCTGCCTGTGCTTCAAAAGCGCTCAAAACATCACCGGTCTTGAGGGCTATCGGAATCCGGGCCGATCTGGCTCAGGGATCGACGGTCTTTACGATCAACAGTGACAACACGAAAGAAGAAATCGACCACGTATTGGAAAAACTTCCCTCGATTGTAAACCGGTTGCGTTCCATTTCACCGATCTGGGGTAAAGAGATTCCTGAATATGGGGAAGGTGTGTGTTCATAATGAAGAGAGGTAAACGATGTATTCAGAAAAAGTAATGGAACACTTTACCAATCCAAGAAATATCGGAGAAATAAAAAAAGCCGACGGTATTGGAGAAGTCGGCAATCCGGTATGTGGGGATATGATGTCTTTTTATATTAAAGTCAGGGACAACATCATCGAAGACATCAAATTCAAGACATTCGGTTGTGTGGCGGCAATTGCAGTTTCCAGTATGGTGACCGAAATGGCCCATGGCAAGACATTGGAAGAAGCGAAAAAGATTACCAGACAATCTGTTGCCGAATCCCTTGACGGACTTCCAAAAGAAAAAATGCACTGTTCCAATCTGGGGGCGGATGCACTGGCCCTGGCGATTAAAGATTATGAAACTAAAAAAGTGATGACGTCATAATTTCAAACAGGATACCTTTAATGAAACAGAATGGCATTGAAGTTCATAATATCCAATAAAGAGGAGAAAACCGTGTTTACCAACCGTCTCGTCAATGAAAAAAGTCCGTATTTACTCCAGCATGCTCATAATCCGGTGGACTGGCATCCATGGTCGGAAGAAACCTTTGCCAGGGCCAGGTCGGAAAATAAACCGATTTTTCTTTCCATCGGTTACTCCACTTGCCACTGGTGTCATGTCATGGAAAAAGAGTCATTCGAAGATGAAGAAGTCGCCGGATATCTTAACGATGCATTTATCTGCATCAAAGTCGATCGGGAAGAACGGCCGGATATCGATGCCGTATATATGGCGGCCTGCCAGATGCTTACCGGCAGGGGCGGATGGCCGTTGAACCTCTTTTTGACGCCGGATAAAAAGCCTTTCTTTGCCGCTACCTATTTGCCCAAGCAAAGCCGTTTCGGACGTACCGGGTTGATCGAACTCTGCCAGCAGGTCAAAAATGTTTGGTCGTCTCAAACTGTTAAGGTCACAGAGTCCGCCAAGGCCATCGCGGACAGTTTGCACCGGGTTTTTTCATATACGTCGGCGGAAGAACCGGATGAATCCCTTCTCGATCTTGCCCATGATCAAATAAAAAAAAGCTATGACGCCCAGGCAGGCGGTTTTGAACCGGCACCCAAGTTTCCCATGCCCCACCGGCTGCTGTTTTTGTTGCGCTGTTATCATCGCACCGGAAACGCAAAAACTCTGGATATGGTGGAAAACACATTGACCGCCATGCGACTGGGGGGAATATGGGATCATGTGGGATTCGGTTTTCACCGCTATTCCACCGATAAAAATTGGCTTCTGCCGCATTTTGAAAAAATGCTTTACGACCAGGCGTTGATTGCCATGGCCTATCTGGAAACTTACCAGATCACCAAAAATCCTTTATATGCCCGGACTGCCGATGAAATTTTTACTTATGTGCTGCGGGACCTGACATCTTCCGAGGGCGCCTTTTTTTCGGCTGAAGATGCGGACAGCGAAGGTGAGGAAGGAAAATTTTATGTGTGGACCGTGGATGAATTTCGTGAAAAGATCCATGACGGCCGGCCCGATAAATGGGAAAGGATCTTTCGCCTGAGCCCGGAGGGAAACTTTAAAGATGAGGCCGCCGGCCAAAAAACCGGGGCCAATATTTTGCACCTCACCGTTCCCCTGGATAAATGGTCGGATCGATTGGATGTCAAACCCGGGAAACTCGAAGAGAACTGGGAAAAAATCCGGAACCGGCTCTTTCACGCCCGCGAAAAACGGGTCCACCCGTTGAAGGATGATAAAATTCTTACGGACTGGAACGGACTGATGATTGCTGCACTGGCATTCGGCGCCAGGGTGCTGGACAAACCTCAATATACCGAGGCGGCCTGCAAAGCGGTTCAATTTATTCTTTCGAAAATGAAAGACGGGAATGGACGGCTTTTTCATCGATTCCGGGATGGCGAACTGGCCATTGATGCCCAGGCAGCCGATTATGCCTTTCTAATTTACGGCCTTATTTCTCTGTATCAGGCCACTTTCGATTTGGCATTTGCAGAAGATGCCGTGGATCTTCAAAAATTGATGATCGATGAATTCTGGGATGATGAAAACGATGGATTTTTCACAACCGGCGAAGGAAACGATGAACTTCCGGTGCGCCCCAAGGATCTTTACGATGGGGCAGTTCCGTCGGCAAATTCGGTTGCTTTTTACAATTTGCTCTGCCTGTCGAGATTAACCGGAAATCCGAAATGGGAAGAAAAGGCCCAGGCTCTTTTACGCGCATTTTCGGGCACCATTAAGGCCCAACCCACCGCATATACCTTCTTTTTAACCGGGCTGGATTTTGCATTGCGTCCGGGCCAGGAAATCGTCATTGCCGGAGAACCCGACAAGGCGGACGTTCATAAATTACTTTCCACGCTGAATCTTTACTTTACGCCCAACAAGGTGACGCTGGTCAAATCAGACCAAAATGCCGATCGTTTAACCCGGTTTGCCGGTTTCACGGACGGTCTGCAGGTGATCCGGGGGGAAACAACGGCTCACCTGTGCCGGGATGGTTCGTGTACCTATTCGTCGACGGACATGAAAGCCGTAATCAATCAACTTCTCGGAAAGAGATAAAAGTTATAATTTAAGGTTCTTCTCGTGATTGGTTGACGGGATCGGAATGTTTGTTTTTATTTAATCGCTCCATGGATCATCTTTTTTTTCAAACCGTGTAAACTCGTGGTTAACGGATCGTAAAGAAAGAACAGGGTTAAAAATGATAACAATGGGTTCGAGTTGGAACGGGCATTTTCGTGCTGTTGAAATGTTTCGGTATTCATCTGTTCTTTCCGACGATCCCTAAACCACTCAGACAGTACACGCTTTTAAAAAAAGACGATCCATTCCGCTTAACCCCAAAGTTATTTGAATTTTTAATAAGTTCAATGGTCTTGAATCTTTTAGAAATCACCAACTATTTTGGAGATGATCCAAATTTAATTACACCTCAAGCGGTAGTATTTTCAGAAGGCTAACATGCTAAAAATTTACATAAAATTAAAAATTGCTGATCAACCTTCATTGTCTTCATTTTTCAATAATATATCGATGATTTTAGGGATGTAATCATCTGCCTTTTCGGCGTCGAACCGGCATGAGGCAGCCGCCCGATGCCCGCCCCCTTCAAATGCCGAAAGCATTACACCGACATTCACCCGGCAGTTTCGATTAAAAATGCTGTGCCCTGCGCTTACCGCGATCCTTGTTTTATCCGCATCGTCAAAACGAATTTTAACACTCACCGACGCTTCGGGATACAGTGAATAGACCAGGAAGCGATTACCGGTGGGCATCTTGTCGAACCCCCGAAAATCCGTAATCGATACGTGTCCGTTGAGGATGGTATGTTTTTTTAAAATTTCCTTATATTAAAAATATGATCCGAAAATTTTTTTCACTAAAATCAAAAATGATATCCAGAAAGCAATGAAAAAATGGTTATCGACCTTGAATGGCCCCTTAACGATATCTTAGAAGAAAAAATTAGGGACTTCCTCAACAAGTATGAAAAGGAAGTCAAATAAGCCTTGTAATATGGGGACTCAAGATGACGGAAGCAAACAAGACAAAATCGAAAAGCCTCTCTCCTAAAATCATCGATCTAATTTGCTTTGTAGGTGGCCCGGCAATGTTCGCCTTTAACGTTTTTGCAACCAAAAGGGCGAGATGGTATCCGAATTCGTTCTGGGTAGCGGTGGGAACCGCCTTGTTTTGTCTGGGTTTTCTCTTGCGAACCTGGCGCAGAAAGGAATGGAAAGACAATGATTCTGCAATCAAACCGGATGCAGACGATAGGTAACCGGTCACTATTTTTTCAGAATAACTAACCTATTTGCCTTGACAGGGTGCTCTCCCAAGTTCCCAATCCTGGCGATTAATTTTACAGTGGGCATCGGCTTAATATACTGGCGTTTCACCTTTTCAAGAGCACAGTATACCGCAACCGTTGTCAGCAGCCTTGAACAGCGAAAATGTTCCAGCCCTTACTCGATAATGCCTTCCCTCAGGGCGTGGGAAGTGGGAACAGGCAAGGGTTGACACACGTTTTTTTCCGGGTGGTACATCAGCCGGTAAGAATTATGCCGGTTCTGTTTCTGCATGACCTCCCAGCCCCGGACGTAATAGGGGCAGCCGTCGTTGAAGCAGACGTACATGTAGTCGTTGTCCCAGGTCTGGCCAAAGGGGTTATCCGGCACCGCCCATTTTTGCAATGGTTCTCCGCAGTAAGGACAGGCATGAGTCCGGGCGATATCGGCCTTGCGGCCGGCCAGTTCTTCCGGGGTTAAAATTTTATTTGAGTCCATCGTTGGTTTCCTTTCTTTTCCGGCGGGGTCGCCGCCTCTTTTTTCCGCGTAAACGGCGAAAATCGGGTCGCTGCAGTCGAGGATATCGGCGTATTTATCGTCCGCCGGACGCGGCTTGCCTCGGGAAATGAAAACTTCCGGTTTTTCAAACCCTCCGGCCCGGCTGAAAAACTCCTCA
>ENA-OSEO01002064-OSEO01002064.1-sediment-metagenome-genome-assembly--contig:-NODE-2064-length-31052-cov-5.387022_pt1 | contig 31052 bp, 31 predicted proteins | sample MGYA00237883_ERZ534232 | MGnify/ENA metagenome assembly ERZ534232 | reverse complement strand
TCTCGGTGTTCCCCGGCTCCTCGATCATCCTAACGGTCCTGTCGTTCAACCTGCTCGGCGACGGGCTGAACGACGCGTTCAATCCGCGACTCAAGCGAGTGCAGCGGCAATGATGGATGCCGGGGGCGCAGGGGTCGCCGCCAGCGGAAAGGAGCTCGGTAGGAAACAACGTACAGGCCAGGCTGGGAGGCGAGCAGTAGCGCAATCCGTGGATGGAGAGCAGGACTTGCGAGTCCAGAAGGAGGACGGTCGTGAACGTGGAGCTGTACGAGTACGAACTCGGCAAAGCAGCCGATGTCTTGACGCGCGAGCTGTTCAAGTTGAAGCCAGGAGAGACATTCGTCATCACCGCGGATACGGAGAGCAACTCCCGCGTCGTAAACGCCACGGCACGGGCGGCGTTCAGCGTCGGCGCGAAGCCGATGGTCATATGGCTGGCGTCCCCCCTGGGGGTCGGCAAGGTCGCCGATCCGATGCTGCCGATCGATTCCCTGGTGGGGGCGCTCAAAGGGGCCGACGCGTGGGTCGAGTTCAACAACCAGTGGCTTCTCTACTCAACACCGCACGAGATCGCCATGCGCGAGAACAAGAAGCTCCGCCATCTGAACCTCGTGGGCATGAACCCTGATCTGATGGTCCGTTGCATCGGGCGGGTCGACCACCCGACGCTCAAACGATTCCTGGAGAAGGCGGTGGAGAAGATTCGCGCAGCCGACCGGATTCGGATGACCTCGCCGAACGGGACGGATCTAGAATTTCGGAACGTGGAGGGTCGTCAGGCGTTGGTCAGGGACGGCTACGCCGACCGGCCCGGGACGTTCATGATGGCCGGCTTCATCGCGTGGGCGCCCGACCTCGACTCGATCAATGGCACGCTCGTGTTCGACGGCTCGGTCATCCCTCCGTGTGGGAAGCTTGAGGAGCCGATCCGTTGCGCGATCGAGTCCGGGAAGATCATGAAGATCGAAGGGGGAGTCCAGGCGCGGCAGCTGGAGCGTTACCTCGACGGCCTCAACCATTCCCAGATGAAGCGGTTGGCCCACTCCTCGTTCGGCTTCCACCCCGGCGCGAAGCTCACCGGCGACATCGTGGAGGACGAACGGGTGTGGGGTTGCACGGAGTGGGGGATCGGCCATGTCGGCGCCCACTTGATCCCGCCGGACGGGATCTCGGCACCGTCGCACACGGACGGGCAGTCGTTGAACAGCTCGGTCTGGCTGGACGGGAAGCCGCTGACGAATAACGGGGATGTGGTCGACGCCGAACTGGCGAAGCTGGCGAAGAAGCTCGGGAAGGGATAGGCGGATGGACGTGCCACGGTATGAGTTCGAGCTGGGAAGGGCGGCGGACATCATCGTTCGCGATCTGTTCGCGCTCAAAGCGGGTGAGACCTTCGTGATCACGGCCGACACCGAATCCTCGGCCGCGGTCGTCGAGGCGACAGCGCGGGCCGCGTTCGCCGCTGGGGCGAAACCGATGGTGATCTGGGGGCCTGCGCCCCTCGGCGTTGGGGAGGCGGCCGACCCGATGCTTCCGGTGGAAGCACTCACCGGCGCGCTGATGGGGGCGGACGCGTGGGTGGAGTTCAACAACCAGTGGCTCCTCTACTCCACCCCCTACAACGTGGCGATGAAGGAGAATCGCCGGCTCCGTCACCTGAACCTCGTCGGGATGAACCCAGACATGATGGTCCGATGCATCGGACGGGTCGACTTCCCGCTCCTGCGCGAGTTTCAGGAGACATTCAGCCGGATGCTCGCTGAGACCGAGCACGTGCGGATCACGACTCCGGCGGGAGAAGATGTCGAGTACGACCATGCCCCCGGCATTCCGATCCGAAGCCGTATGGGGTACGCCCATCGGCCGGGATCCGAGATGCTCGCAGGGCAGATCAGCTCGACGCCTGCCTTCGATTCGATCCGTGGGACGATCGTGTTCGACGGATCGCTTGTTCCCCCGTGCGGCAAGCTGGAATCCCCGATCCGGCTGACCATCGAGAACGGAACCATCGTGAAGCTAGATGGGGGAGCGCAAGCCCGGCAGTTCGAGAGTTGGATGGACGGATTCAACCATCCACAGATGCGCAGGATGGCGCACATCTCGTACGGCGTGAACCCGGGCGCGCGGCTGACGGGGGACATCGTCGAAGACGAGCGCGTCTGGGGATCGACGGAATGGGGGATCGGCAGCGTTCCCGGGACGATCGTCCCGCCCGACGGGTTTCCTGCCCCTTCTCACTGTGACGGCATCTGCCTGAATTCGTCGGTCTGGCTTGATGGGGAGCAGGTTCTTCGGAAGGGGGAGTACGTCGAGAAGCGCTTGAGCGAGCTTGCGGCGAAACTCGGGCGAGCCTGAGCGGTGCGTGCGGCGCGCTGATGCCGGGTATCCGCGCGTGGAGGGCTCTCGGGAAGCGATGCGGGAACTCCCGACGCGAGGGGCTTCGCGGGATCGATCCGCTCCGAGCCCCTCGACGGCACGTCATCGAAACGGGACAGGAGGGCCGTGGTGACCAGACTGGTGGAGACGTTCTGCAACATGGTCCAGGTGGACAGCGAGTCGGGGGACGAAGCGCGTTTCATCTCGTACCTCCGCGATCTCCTCTCGGAGGAATTTGATGCGCAGTGCATGCTGGACGCGTACGGCAACCTGATCGCACGGATCCCGGCGAGGGATTCGTCCGTGGAGGAAGCGTTTCTGTTCGGCTTCCACGCCGACACCGTCCGCCCCGGGCGCGACATCCGGCCGATCGTCGAGGACGGAGTCGTCCGATCGAGCGGGGATACCGTTCTGGGAGCTGACGACAAGGCGGGCATCGCGGAGATGGTCGAAGCGCTGCGGACGGTCGCTCGCCATCCCCCGTTGGAGCTCGCCGTCACCCGCGAGGAGGAGCTGGGCCTTCAAGGAGCGCGCCATCTTGACATGTCCTTGATCACCGCGAGGAGCGGATTCGTCGTCGACATGGATGTCGTGGACGCCGTCGTCATCGGAGGGCCGTCCAAGATGTCGATCGATGTGCGGATTACGGGAAAGGCGGCGCACGCAGGGATGGAGCCGGAAAAGGGGATCTCCGCGATTCGAGCAGCGTCTCATGCGATCGTCTTGCTGAAAGAAGGGCGCCTCGACGCGGAGACGACGGTCAACGTCGGGACCATCGAGGGGGGAGAAATCCGCAACGGGGTGCCGGAGAACGCCCTCGTTCGCCTCGAGTGCCGGAGTCTCTCTCACGAGAAGTGCATCGGACAGAGCGAGATCATTCAGAACGTGTTCGAGACGGCGGCGCGCGCTGCGGGAGCGAGGGCAACGGTCTCGATGGATCTATCCTACCGCGCGTCGAGAGTGGATGAGAACGCCGAGTCAGTGCGCGTCGCGAAGAAGGCGATCACTCAAGCGGGCGCCGTCCCGGACGTCCGATTGATCGGCGGCGGCACGGACGCATCGGTGTACAACGCCCAGGGGATCGAGACGGTCGTCATCGGGGCGGGGATCCGTGCGGAGCACTCCACAGGCGAACACATCTTCGTCGCGGACATGGAGACCGCGACTGAGACATTGCGCGCGATCCTCGAGCTCCTCGCGAGGTCGCCGGACGTCTAGGTGTGGCATGCTGTGGCGCCGCTGCGGAGGAGATCCTCGAGGTGACGTCTCGGGAGGATCCCACAGTGCGAGGGGGAGGCGTAGATGACCCGAGATGAGCTCTTCGAGCTGTGCATCTACATCGCTGCAAGCGCGGCGGAGCTGCGGAACGAACCTAGAGTCTACGGGCCGCTTCGGCTTCTCGAAGTGCTCAGGCGGGTCTCGAAGCACGCTGCCGAGGAGTCCGGGGACGCCTTCCTTCGAGACGCGGCTGCGATGGCCGAATCCGCGAAGGCGCTTCAGATCGAGGGCTCTGAGGCGTTCTACGACTTCCTCGACAGGATGGTCCTCTCGTTCGTGAAGGAACACGCCCGGCGAAATGCTGCGTCGGGGAAGGAAGAAGAGTGATCAAGAGCATTTCTGACGCGATCCTTGGAGTGATCAAGGAACGGCGCAGCGTTCGAGCCTACACCCATGACATGGTCTCGGACGAAGCCGTCGGGGCGTTGCTGGAGGCGGCGCAGTGGGCTCCCACGCCGGGCAACGTCCAGTCTTGGCGGTTCGTCGTGGTGCGCAGGCAACTGCCCGCCCTCAAGGCGATCTCTCCTGGGTTCCCCGAGAGCGCGACATTCGCGATCGTCCTGTGCTCGGACTCCCAGGATTTGGAGAGGTACGGCGACGCCACGCGGGCGATCCGGGCCGCCGAGGAGGCGGCGATGGCTGCGCAGAACATCTGCCTCATGGCGCATGCGCTGGGATTCGGCTCCTGCGTCGTGGCGTCGTTCTCCCGGGGCGGGGTCCGGGAATTGCTGCGGCTGCCCGAAACAGTTCTCCCCACGCTCGTCGTCGCCCTGGGCGTGGCGAGGGAACCGCCGAGTCCACCCAAGCGGAAGGACATCGGGGCGATCACATCGTGGGAGTTCTACGGCGAGCGCCGCCCGCCCGCCTGACCCCCCGAGGCCCGCATTGCCCGCGGCGCCAGCGCCGGATGAAAGCGAATCGCCGCGGCGCCGAGAAGGATCAGGGATATCGAGGCTTGTTGCGGGTTTGCGGCGCGGTTAGGATGGTCGCATGGACCCGTTGCCGTTCGCCGAAGGATCGCCGCCGCCGCTCGCCGAGCGGATGCGCCCCCGAACGCTCGACGAGATCGTCGGACAGCAGGGAATCCTCGGCCCATCCGGACCGCTGCGGGCGCTGATCGAGCGCGGGACGTACCGTGCGTTCCTCTTCTGGGGGCCGCCCGGCACGGGGAAGACGTCGGTCGGTCGGATCATCGCGGAGCGTTCCAAGACTCGGTTCGTCCAGTTGTCCGCCGCGATGGCCGGAGTGAAGGAGGTTCGGACCGTCCTCGAGGAGTCGCAGTTCCGGCACCGGTCGGAGGGGAAGCGCGACCTCCTCTTCCTCGACGAGATCCACCGGTTCAACCGGGCCCAGCAGGACGTCCTCCTGTCGTTCCTCGAGGAGGGGAGCATCGTCTTCATCGGAGCGACGACGGAGAACCCGTCGTTTGCGCTGACCTCGGCGCTCCTGTCGCGCTGCCAGCTGTTCTGCTTCGCCCCTCTGGACGAGGCGGCGGTCCGAGAGGTCGTGCGCAGGACAATCGATCATCCGAACGGCCTCGCCGGGCGATTCTCCGTCTCGTCCGATGCGATCGAGTCGCTGGTGACGCTCGCTGACGGGGACGCGCGCCGGGCGTTGACCGCGCTCGAGCTCGCTGCGACGATCGCGGAGGGGACTGAGATCGACCCGGAACTGATCGCGCGGGCGGTGCAGCGGAAGGGGCTCCGGTACGATCGAGCGGGGGACGAGCACTACAATCTGATCTCGGCGCTTCACAAGTCGGTGCGAAACTCCGACCCGGACGCGACGCTCTATTGGTTAGCGCGGATCCTGGAGGGGGGCGAGGACCCGCGGTTCGTCGCGCGGCGGCTGATCCGCATGGCGTCCGAGGATGTCGGGCTCGCCGATCCGGCGGCGCTGGACCAGGCACTCTCCGCCTGGCGGTCGGTCGAGTCGTTGGGGCTCCCCGAGTGCGATCTCGCCCTTGCGCAGGCTGCGGTCTACCTCGCCTGTGCGCCGAAGAGCAACGCGCTCTACGCGGGGCTCGGCGAAGCAAAGGAGGACGTGCGGGGTCGGCCGACGGAAGAGGTCCCGCTGCATCTGCGAAACGCGCCGACGCGAACGATGCGAGCACTCGGGTACAGCAACGGATATCGGTATGCCCACGACTTCGAGGACGGGATCGCGCCGATGGAGTGCCTTCCGCCGCCGCTTGCGGACCGCCGGTACTATCGGCCGACCAAACGAGGGCAGGAAGCCGAGATCGGCCGACGACTGCAGGAAATCCGCCGTCGGCGCGCCGCGCCCCCGGCGAGCGGTTCGTCGTGGGACCGCCCAGCTACCGGTGATCCTCCTCGCGCTCCAAGTACTGGATGATCGCTTCGACGATCAAGTAGTTCACCGAGCGCTCCCGTTTGCGCGAGAGCTTGAGGAGACGCTCAACGGGGCGATCCTCCGCCTTGCTCTTCGGGATGTAGATGGAGAGCGCATTTGCCCTAGTAACCATGCGTTCTCACCCCCTGGAAACGTATTATGCTTCAATACAGGCGGAGGAACAAGGTCGGGACGTGAGACGAGAAGCGACATGACCGGCCGATCCGCACGCCGGCTACTGGTGGAGATGGCGCTTGATGTCGAGCTTCGCGCTCTTCTCAAACGGCTGATCGACGAGCGAGATCGCCTCCTTGTGCTTGATCCGCTTGAAGACGGCGAGGTTCTCGCTGCGCTCCTTGATTGCCTCCCAAATGCGGTCGAGAGCGGCCGCTTCCGTGTCGATTCCCTGCTCCTTGAGGAGCGCCCAGTTCGGGTAGACCTGCGCGGCGACGATCGGCGCCCCCTGGCGCTGGCCTTCGTAGATCATGATCTCCTCGATCAGCGGGATCGTCACGAGCTCCCACTCGATCTCCTCGGGGTAGACGTTCTTTCCTGTATCCAAGACGATGACGTTCTTCGCCCGGCCGGAGATGGCGATGCGGCCGTTCTTGTACGTCCCGAGATCGCCGGTGTGGAACCACCCGTTCTCCTCGAGAACCTCCGCGGTCGCCTGCGGGTTCTTGTAGTAGCCGGCCATGACGTTCGGCCCGCGGACGACGATCTCCCCGACGCCCTCTTCGTCCGGATCATCGACCCGGACTTCGACCCCCTCGATCGGCCGCATTCCGGGCTCGGTGTCGAACTCCTCGCTCAGGCTGAGGAGCGGCGAGGTCTCGGTCAGGCCGTACCCCTCCATGATCCCGAGCCCGAGCCGTCGGAACCCGGCTGCCACCTCCGGGCTGAGAGGGGCGCCTCCGGACGTGAAGAAGCGGAACTGCGACCCGAACAACTTCCGTCTGATCAGCTTCCCCATCAGTGCTGGCGATGAGCGGTCGATCATCCGCTTGACGAGGCTCGACTGGACTGACCCCCGGATCCGCCCGTGCAGGACGTTGTAGAGCTTCGGCACACCCAGCAGGATCGTCGGACGAGCCTTCAGCATGACCTGGGGGAGGTTCCGGTCGACGGGCGTGTACGTCGTCGTCCCGCCGGCGGCGATCGGGCTGATCAGCGTGATCGTCAGCCCGTAGATGTGGTTCCAGGGGACGATCGACAGGAAGCAGTCCTCGGGGGAGAGGCTGACGGCCCGGACCGCCGTCAGCGCGTTCGACGCGATGTTTGCGTGGGTCAGCATCGCGCCCTTCGCGTTCCCGGTCGTTCCCGAGGTGTACATCAGGATGGCGAGGTCCGTCGGAGCGACCTCGACGCGCGGCAGCGGTGTCTTACCGAGTAAGAGGGCATCGAGGAACAGGATCCGCTCATCGTGGGTCCGGTCCATCGAGACGATGAACGGCGCCGGTGACAGCTGCTCCTCGAGATCAACGAGCTCGTTTGCCTTTCCGCCGGAGACGACGACACCCTTCACCTTCGCCTCGACGAGGATCCGTTCGATCTCGCCCTTCTGCAGCTCCGGGTCGAGCGGAACCACGACCCCTCCGCAGTGCAAGATCGCGAAGAACGCCGTCGCCCACGCCGATCGAGGTTTGGAGATCAGGGCGACCCGATCCCCCGGCTCGACGCCCAGCTCCGTCAGGGACTGGGCAAAGCGGCCGACCATCTCGCTGAGGCGGCTGTAGGTGATCTCGGTTAGGATCATCCGAACAACGCGGCCTCGCTTCCTCTCCTTTGGAATCGGCATCCGCAACGCTACCCGATCGGGGTGAGCGGCCGCGGACTCCTCGAACACCTGGGAAATCGTCGGATACATACGCATCTCCTCCGTTGTCTCGCCGGATCGTCGATCGTGCTGTTCTACCGGGCCGACTCACCCGGACAAGTGCTCCTCCGCCTCGATCGCTGCTGCGGCCCCTTCACCGGCAGCCACGATCGCCTGAGCATATCGGCTCGCATCTACCCGGGCGTCGCCCGCGGCGAAGATCCCGGGGATGTTCGTCCGGAACCGGGTGTCCGTCCGGATATAGCCGTTCTCGTCCAGCGCGATCACACCTCGCAGGAACCCGGTCTGCGGGATGTGGCCGATGTTCACGAACACGCCATCCGCCTCGACGGTCTCGCGCTCACCCGTGGCGAGGTCCCTCAATCGTACGCCGACCACCCGGTCCTCGCCCAATACCTCATCGACGACCCGGTTCCACTGGAAGTCGATCTTCGGGTGCTCCCTCGCGCGCCGCTGCAGAATCGGCGAAGCGCGGAACGCCTTCGGGTCGTCCTCGGGATGGCGGACGACGATGGACACATGCTCGGCAAAGCGGGTCAGGAAAAGCGCTTCTGTTAGGCCGGAGTCCCCCGCGCCGACTTCGATCAGTCGTTTGTCGAGGAAGAAATAGCCGTCGCACGTCGCGCAGTAGGAGACGCCCCGTCCCTGCAGGCGATCCGCGCTCGCGGCCGGGAGCGTCTTCGGCCGCGACCCGGGCGCGAGGATCACCGTCTTCGCGCGGACCGACGACTCCGAAAACTCGATCTGATGCCACTCCCCCCCGGGAACGATCCGGACCACCTCGTCGAGTCGGATGACCGCGCCGAACCGCTCGACCTGTCGCCGGAGCCGGGACATCAACTCGGGCGCACCGATCGACTCCTCGAGCCCGGGCCAGTTCTCGATCAGGTCCGTCTCGTTCAGCTGACCGCCCGGAACGCCCTTCTCCGCGACGAGCGTTGAGAGGAGAGCGCGACCGGCGTATAAGGCCGCCGTCATCCCGGCTGGCCCGGCGCCGATCACGGCTATATCGAATTGCTCGCGTTCGTCCGTCATCATGCGGATTATAGATGAGGTCTACGAGAGGTCAAACGGCTCCAGGGAGAATGCGTCCTTCGTCTTCTCTATCACTTGGTCGACTCTCAGCTTTGCCGCGTCGAGCTGCGACTTCACCCCCGCGGCGAGCGTCAGTCCGGCCTCGAACAGCTCCAGCGCCTCCTCCAGCGGCAGGTCCTCTTGCTCGAGCCGCGCAGCGACGCGCTCCAGCTCGGCCAGCGATTCGTCGATCGTCATTCAGGCGTCACCTCCTCGATCCGAGACGTCAGTCGCCCGGCGGCGAGCCGCGTCTCGATTACCTCACCCGGTCGCGCTTCCTCTGCCGACCGGAGCGGCCGATCTGACCCGCGAACGTATGTGAGCGAATACCCGCGATCGAGCGGCCGGCGCGGGTCGGAGAGCCGAAGGAGATCGGCGCAGCGCGCGCGCCGCTCGCCCCGCCGACGCAAGGCCTCGCTGGTCCGCCGGTGCAGATCGGAGATCGCCGCGTCGAGCCGCTGCTCGAGCGTCTCGATCCGCCGCTGCGGGAGCCGGAACAAGTATCCGCGCAGGCTCGACCCGAAGCGGGTGCTGCGGGCCCGCATGCCGTCGGTGACCGCCCGATGCATCCGGCCGGCGAGGCGGGCCAGATCGGCAGCGAGGTCGTCGCGGCTCGGTGACGAGAGCTCAGCGGCGGCCGACGGCGTCGGCGCCCGGACGTCGGCGACGCCGTCGACGATCGTGACGTCGATCTCGTGTCCGACCGCCGACACGATCGGGATCGGACACGCGAAGACCGCGCGCGCCAGCCGCTCGTCGTTGAACGCGGCGAGATCCTCGACCGAACCGCCGCCGCGGCCGATGATGATCAGATCGAGCGGCGCACCGGACCGCGAGAAGCGCTCCGCGCGGGCGAGCGCCGCGACCAGCTCATCTGGTGCTGTCTCGCCCTGAACGGACGACGGGAAGAGAAAGACGTCTGTCAGTGGCCAGCGGCGGGCGAGGACCGAGAGAATGTCCCGGATGGCCGCGCCGCTCGGCGAGGTAATCACCCCGATCCGCCGCGGATATCGCGGCAGCGGGACCTTGTGTTCCGGCGCAAAGAGCCCCTCGCCCTGCAGTCTGCGCTTGAGCTGCTCGACCGCCGCCTGGAGCGCGCCCGCACCGACGAGCTCGACGACCGACGCGATGAACTGGTACCGTCCTCGCGGCTCGTAGACCGTCAGCTTCCCGAGCGCGAGGACAACGGTCCCCGGCGTCAGGGCGGCTGTGTTCGTGAGCGGGATCCGGCTGCGGAAGCGAACGGCGCTGATCTCGCAATCGTCGTCCTTCAGAGTGAAGTAGAAGTGCCCCGACGGCGCCAGCGTCCCCTCGGCGATCTCCCCCTTCACCCAGATCGACGCGAAGTTGCCCTCCAGCAGGCGGCGGGCGGCGACGTTCAGTTCGGATATCGTGTAGACGCGATCGTCGAGCATCACAGCGGCGTAGAGTGTACCGGCGGCCGAGGGGGAGCGAAAGAACCGCCAACGGTTGAAACGTTGCGGCCCGGCGACTAAAGTCTCCCCATGAGCGGCGGCGGCCGGTTCCCTGCGTCGATGCGCCTGAAGCGAAGAGACGACTTCCGCCGAGTCTACCGAAAAGGTGCGATCTGGAAGGGGACCTGCGTCTCGATTCACATTCTCCCCCGGGAGAGCGGGCCGCGCTTGGCGATCGTCGTCCCGCGTCGATGGGGCAACGCGGTCGCCCGCAACCGGATGAAGCGGCTCGTCCGGGAGGCGTTCCGCCGGCGGGCCGCGAAACTACCCGCGGTGGACCTGATCGTCCGTGCGGAGCCAGGCGGACGTGCACCGCGCGTCGAAGAGCTGGAAGGGATGATCGTCCGCGCTGTCGAGGCGACGATCGGACCGGAGGTGAACGGATGAACAAAGAGGCGATCCACCTCACCAACGAGGGACACCGCTTGATGCAGCAGGAGCTGGAACAGGCCGAGAAGATTCTCTACGAGGAGATCCCCGAGAAGCTGAAAGCGTCGAAGATCAACGGAGGGGACCTGCGCGAGAACAAGGAGTACATGTACCTGCAGAGCCAGCAGCAGTACTACGAGCGCGAAGTCCGCCGCCTCCAGTCGATCCTCGAGGTCGCAGAGATCATCCCCGACGAGGAGATCAGCCGCGAGCAGATCGGGATCGGTTCCAGCTTCATCCTCCAGGACCTCACGATCAAGGAGAGCGGGACGTTCACCTTGGTCAGCCAGGTCGAGGTCGATCTCGAGAAAGGAAAGATCTCCGTCGCGTCCCCCGTCGGCAAGCTCCTCCTCGGAAAGAAGGAGGGGGATGAGGTCACCGCCCGCCTCCCGTGGGGGAAGTCGCGGTTCCGGGTCATCGCGATCAAGTAGCCGGCCGGAGCGCCCATGTCCGACCCGTTGATTCAATCCCGATTAGAGAAGCTCGCTGCGTGGCGCGCCCGGGGCGTCGACCCGTACCCGGCCCGCGTCCCGCCGATCGCGCAGATTCGCGAGGTCCGCGAGCGGTTTGCAGAGCTTGACCCGCAGGCCCAGAGCGGCGCGAGCGTGACGATCGCTGGCCGCGTCACCGCGTTCCGCCGGATGGGGAAGGCATCGTTTCTCGACCTGCGAGACGGGTCCGGCCGGTTCCAAGTGCACGCCACGATGGATCGGTTGGGGGAGAACGGCTACGCGGGGATCTGCGACCTCGACATTGGAGATCACCTCGCTGTCTCGGGGGAGGTCTTCCGGACGAAGCTCGGCGAGCTGACCGTCGCGACCGCCGAGTGGACGCTCCTGTCGAAGGCGATCCGCTCGCTCCCGGAGAAGTGGCACGGCCTGAAGGACGTCGAGCTCCGGCACCGGCACCGGTCGCTCGATCTGATTGCCAACGACGAGGTCCGGCAGCGGTTCGTCGGCCGCCCGCGGATGATCGCCGCGTTTCGTCGAGAGCTCGACGAGCGCGGCTACCTCGAGGTCGAAACGCCCACAATGCAGCCGATCCCGGGCGGAGCGGCCGCACGCCCTTTCATCACTCACCACAACGCGCTCGATGTAGATCTCTATCTCCGGATCGCGCCGGAGCTCTACTTAAAGCGGCTCGTCGTCGGCGGGTTCGACCGCGTCTACGAGCTCGGCAAGTGTTATCGAAACGAAGGGGTCTCGACCGAGCACAACCCCGAGTTCACGATGCTCGAGCTCTACCAGGCGTACGCCGACTACGAAGAGATGATGCGGCTCGCGGAGACGCTGATCGGAGCGGGGCTCGCCGCGACCGCCGGGTCGATGACCGTCGTATTCGGCGGGAACGAGATCCACTTCACGCCGCCGTTCCGGCGCGTTTCGATGCTCGAGGCGATTGAAGCGCACTCAGGAATCGCCCTCTCCGCATTCTGCGCCGAAGACGTGCTTCGTCAGGCGTCGGCGCGCGGGATCGGGCTGCCGAACGCGCCCTTCGGGAAGCTCGTAGAGGAGCTCTTCGAGCGGTTCGTCGAGCCGACGCTCATCCAGCCGACCTTCGTCTGCGACTACCCGGTCGACGTCTCGCCGCTCGCCAAGCGAACGGCCGGCGACGAGCGGCTCGTCGAGCGGTTCGAGCTGTTCGCGGGCGGCCTGGAGATCGCCAACGCGTTCACCGAGCTGAACGACCCGCTCGACCAGCGCCGCCGGTTCGAAGAGCAGGACGCCCGCCGGCGGGCGGGGGACGAGGAGGCTCAGTGGATCGATGAGGACTTCCTGTTCGCGCTCGAACACGGGCTCCCGCCGACCGGTGGAATGGGAATGGGGGTCGACCGGCTGGCGATGCTCTTCACCGGCGCCGAGTCGATCCGCGACGTGATCCTGTTCCCAGCGATGCGTCCGCGGGAGGACGCGTCATGACGGAGCGGAGCCGCTGGATCGACCGCGTCGATGACGCGTTCGAGGAACTGCTCCTGTGGGACGAACGGATGATGCGGAATATCGGGGACCACCCGTTCCTCCGCCTGTTCTCCCGTGTCTTCCTTGCCGCCACGTACCTCGGCGACGGGTACTTGTGGGGCGGGTTGGCGCTCGGCCTGATCGTCTTCGGGCGGCCCGTCGACCGATTGAACGTCCTGATCGGCCTCGGCGTGTCGATCGTCAACGTCGCCGCTTTCCGGTTTCTGAAGCTCCTCTACGAGCGAGAGCGCCCGGTCCCGCTTGAGCCCGGTCTCCGGTCGCGGCTGATCGACTCGTACTCGTTCCCGTCGGGGCACGCGACGACGTCGTTCGGCCTCGCGTGGGTCGTCTCCGCCGCTTATCCCCATCCGGCGATCCAGGCGGCGGCGTACTTCGCGGCGGGGACAATCGCGCTCTCCCGAGTCTTCGTCAAGGAGCACTACCCGCTCGACGTCCTCTTCGGCGCCGCGCTCGGATCGGTCGTCGCGGCATACCTGTTCCCGTTTTTCAAGTGGTTGTTCCTTTGAAAAGCGATCCCCCGATTGATTAGAATCCGACGCGTTGCGCCGAGATGCGCGCGTAAGGAGTGTTCGATGAAGCATCACATTTCCAGCCGTGCTGCCGGTGCGAAGCGGTCAGCGATCCGCGAGCTGCTGAAGCTGACCGAGCAACCCGAAATCATCTCGTTCGGCGGAGGGCTTCCCGCGCCGGAAACCCTACCACACGAGGAACTGGCCCGGATCGCGGCCGACGAACTGCAGAACAACTACCACGACGTTCTGCAGTACAGCACGACAGAAGGGAGTCGCCGACTGCGCAGAGCAGTCGGCGACTGGCTCCGCCCGCAGGGGGTCGACGCGACCATGGAGGAGATCCTGGTCACGACGGCCTCCCAGCAGGGCTTGGACCTGATGTGCAAGGCGTTCTTCGACCCCGGGGACGCAATCTTCTGCGGACTCCCCACGTACCTCGGCGCCGTTCAGGCATTCTCGCTCTTCCAACTGACCAAGATCGGGATCCCCCTGTCGGAGGAGAACGGGATGGACCTCGATGTGCTCGAGAAGCGGATCACCAATGCCCGAGCGGCCGGAACGCAGCTCCGCGGGATCTACGTCGTTCCGAACTTCCAGAACCCAAGCGGGATCACGATGGGCCTCGAGAACCGAAAGCGCCTCCTCGAAATCGCCCGGCGGGAGGATCTCCTCGTCTTCGAGGACGACCCGTACGGACAGCTCCGGTTCGCGGGTGAGTCAATCCCGCCGATCGCCAGCATGGACCCCGAAGGGCGGGTCGTGATGCTCGTCAGCTTCTCGAAGATGATCTCCGCCGGGCTCCGGCTCGCGTTCATGGTCGCCCGGGGCGACCTGATGGACGCACTCGTCCGCGCCAAGCAGGCGACCGACCTGTGCACTTCGAAGTTCACCCAGGTCCTCGTCCAGCGGTTCATCACCGAGTACGGCCTCGAGCGGCACCTCGAGGAGATCCGGCCGGTCTACCGGGCGAAGCGGAACGCGATGCTCCGCGCGCTCGAGACCCACATGCCCGATGACGAAGGCGTGCGTTGGACGAAGCCGGAGGGCGGGCTCTTCATCTGGATGTGGCTCCCCGACGGGATCGACACCGAGCGGATGCTCGAGCGGGCGATGAAGCACAAGGTCGCCTACGTCCCCGGCGCCGCTTTCTACGTCGACGGGACCGGGCAGAATACGCTTCGCCTGGCGTTCTCGGCGATGGATGAGGCGAAGATTGAAGAGGGGATCCGGCGGCTCGCCCTCGTCGTCAAGGAGGAGATCGCGGCGCTGAAAGTGCCGACGCGCACGTAACGCGCCGGCCTGCGGAACGGAGGAGCGGGGGCGCTCGGACCCTCGAGCGTCCCCGCTCTCGCTTCTCGAAGCGTCGATTTGCTCAGAGGATCCCGGCCGGCGCAGCACGGACGAACGCGGCCGTCAGCCGGACGGTGTTCTCGAGGTCGTTGAGCCGCAGCGTCGAGATCGGCGAGTGGATGAACCGGCACGGGACCGAGACGACGCCGGCCAACACGCCGCCCCGCGAGAGGTGGATCTCGCCGGCGTCCGTCCCGCCGTAGGTCGGGAGCTTGTACTGGTACGGGACCGCCGCCTCGTCCGCGACACGTTCGAGCGCCTGCACGATCTTCGGGGAGACGATGATCGACCGATCGGCGACGCTGATCGCCGGACCGCGTCCGAGCCGGACCGGCTGGCTCTCCTCCGGGACCCCAGGCATGTCGGCCCCGATCGTCCCTTCGATCGCCAGCGCGAGGTCGGGGCGGATTCGGTAGGCGGCCGTGCGCGCTCCGCGCAGGCCGACCTCCTCGCCGAAGACGAACGCGAAGACCGTCGTCATAGGCGGTCTCTCCTCCCCCATCCGGTGGGCCGTCTCGATCAGAACGGCGCACCCGGCCCGGTCGTCGAACGCCTTCCCGGTGACGGTTCCCTCCTGGAGCTCGGTGAACGGGTAGTGGACGGTAAACGGGTCGCCGATCCGGATCCCGAGGTCGGCTGCCTCCTGTCGCGACGTCGCCCCGACATCGACGAACATCTTCTCCATCGGGATCGGCAACTTGCGCTCCTCCGGGGTCAGGATGTGCGGCGGCGCGGTCCCGATCACCCCGTGGCGGCGCGCGCCCGAGCGCGTGAGGATCTCGACCCGGTGCCCGGGGACGATCCGCTCGTCCCACCCGCCGATCGGCGCGAACCGCAGGAACCCCTTCTCGTCGATCCACTTCACGATGAACCCGATCTCGTCCATGTGGGCGTCGAGCATCAACACGCGCTCGTCCCGCCCTCGGCGGGTGGCGATCAAGTTCCCGAGCGGGTCGACCGTCACCTCGTCGACGAGCGGCGTGATCCGCTCGACGATCAGAGACCGGACCTCGTCCTCGAACCCCGAGACGCCGAACGCGTCGGAGAGCTCGCGTAGCAAGTCGATCATCGGCATGTCGTGTCCTCCTCCCGGCGATGCGGAGAGTATAGGTGCGGTGCGGACGTCGCTCCACCGATGGCTCCTACGGCGGGGGCGGGGCGTCGGGGACGACGCGGGCGACGATCCGCTCGGCGATCGAGAGCGGAATCCCGGCCCGCTCTGCGATCTCGTTCGGTGAAGCCCGCGCGATCCGCTCGACCGAGCCGAACGCGCGGATCAGCGCGCTCTTTCGCTTCGGACCGACCCCCGGAATCTCATCGAGGACCGACGAGAAGCTCCGCCGTGTGCGGAGCCGGCGGTGGTAGCTGATCGCGAACCGGTGCGCCTCGTCGCGGATCTGGCGGAGCAGGAGGAGAGCCTCGCTCTCCGCCGGGAGGGCGAGCGGCCCCGGCGCGCCCGGCACGATCACCTCCTCGTGGCGCTTCGCCAGCCCGATCGTCTCCATCCCCTCGATGTTCAGCGCCTCGAGCACCCGGAGCGCCACCCCGACCTGCCCCTTCCCACCGTCGATCAACAGCAGGTCCGGGAACTCCGAGAACTTCCCCCGCGAGACCGTCGGGTCGGTCAACTCGGCGAGCCCCCGGCGGAACCGGCGGCGGAGGACCTCCTCCATCATCGCGTAGTCGTCCGGCTTCCCGGAGAGATGAACCTTGAACCGGCGGTACGCGTCGCGCCGGGGCCGGCCGCTCTCGAAGACGACCATCGACCCGGTTGCCTCGCCGCCCTGCGTGTTCGAAATGTCAAACGCCTCGATTCGCTGCGGGAAGCTCGACAGGGAAAGGATCTCGGCGAGCTCGAAGAGCGCCGCCGACGCCTCCGGGCGGAGCGCCTCGCGGCGCTGCTCCCCCTTCATCGCGAAGCGGGCGTTGTCGATCGCCATCTCCACCAGCCGGCGCTTCTCGCCGCGCTTCGGCGTCCGCACCGCCGCGCGCGATCCGCGGAGCGAAGAGAGCCACGACGAGATCTCCGCGGCGCCCTCCACCTCCGCGGGGAGGAGGACCTCCTTCGGGATCGAGGTCGCGTTCGCGTAGTACTGCGTGAGGAACGACTCGAGGACCTCCGGCTCCTCCGCGCCGGCCGGCGCCCGCAGGTGGAACGTCTCGCGCCCCGAGAGCCGCCCGCCCCGGACCTGGAAGACCTGGGCCGACGCGCGGTCAGCCTCGACCGTGATCCCGATCGCATCGCGATCGACGAGGTCCGATAGTGTCACCGACTGCCGCTCGAGGCTCCTCGTGAGCGCGTCGATCCGGTCCCGGAGGCCCGCCGCCCGCTCGTACTCGCGCGCCACTGCGGCCGCCTCCATCTCCCGGCGCAGCCGCCGGACCAACCCGCCGATCCGCCCCTCGAACAGGAGCACCGCCCCGTCGACCGCGTGAGCGTACTCCGCCTCGGTAACGAGCCCCGCGCACGGCCCGAGACAGCGGCCGATGAAATGGTTCAGGCACGGTCGGCGGGGCGTTGGGAGCGGGAGCGAGAGATTGCACGTCCGGATCGGGAAGAGCTTCTGCGCCAGCTTCAGCGTCGAGCGCATCGCCTTCGCGTTCGTGTACGGCCCGGAGTACCGGGCGCCGTCCGTCCCGCGGCGACGGACGATCACGACCCGCGGAAACGGCTCGTCGGTGATCTTCAGGTAGGGATAGCGCTTGTCGTCGCGCAGACGGGCGTTGTACGGCGGCTGATAGCGCTTGATCAGACTGTCTTCGAGGAGGAACGCCTCCGCCTCGGTCGACGTCCGGATCACCTCGAGGTCGTCGATCTCGTTCACCAGTGCCCGCGTCTTTGCCGTCAGCCCGTTTGGAGATCCGAAGTACGACCGGACTCGAGACCGAAGCGCCGCCGCTTTGCCGACGTAGAGTACTTCGCCGGCGGCGCTCTTCATCAAGTAGACGCCCGGCTCCGCCGGGAGACCGTCGATCTTCTCCGCGATCCGCTCGTTCATTCCGGTTCCCCGCCGCCATAGTAGTCCCAGGAAACGCCTAGCTCAAACGCCGATCCGCGCGGCAGATCGAGAAATCTCGGCCCCACACCCTCTTCACATCTTTCCCATCCGCGGTTCACGGAAGGGGGGTATTCTGCGGGCGGTTGAACCAAGAGAGAGCAACCACAACAGACACGTACCTCCTTACCTGTCGATGGGAGCTAGAAGGGAGGGACCCCACAAGGGCCCCTCCCTTACCCATTCTTGACGACACCCGCGGTTGATCGCCCCTCACAGCGGACTATAATGCGATTTGGAACTCAACTGGGGGTGTAGCTCTAACGGGAGAGCGCCCGCCTTGCACGCGGGAGGATGGCGGTTCGAATCCGCTCGCCTCCACCAGATGCCACTGAATGGAGAACCGGGGAGATTGACTGCTCGGTTCTCTCACTATCAGGAGGGCAGATCGCTGCATCGACATCCCAAGGATCTCGCGCTGCTCTGAGCTAACATCTGCGATTCAAGAGCAAAGGCCTGACCCCATTTCCGCAGTAGAGAACTCGATCGTGAGATGCGTCTTGCGGAAGAACTCCTCCGGGTCCAGGTAGACCTCCGGCGCGGTCCCTTGAACGACGGCCCAGAGGTTCGCCGCGAAGACTGCCTTCGCCAACCGCCCTTCGCGGATGTCCTGGGGAGGGGTTGCAACCGCGTACCACGGCTTCAGGTTGTTCATCTACTCTTCCTCACCAAGCCATCCCTCGGCGACCCGGATGAACTCGTCGGCCCAATCACAGGCCCATTCAGCCTGCTCCTCAGAGATATGCGCCTCGAGCCCGTAGTCGCCGATGTTCCGCAGGTTCTGGGCGGCGATGAGCCATTGGTGGAACTTGGCGTCGATCTTGCCCGTCTTCGCGAAGAGACGCCCGAACGCGGCGATCACCGCCGCGTGGCTCCTGTACGACTCCCCAAGGTGCGCGAGCAAAGCTTCGGCGACGTAGAACATCGCGTAGTACGCCCGCGATGCCGCGAAGTCCGGGAACCCGTCCCGCAGCGTGCCGCGGGCCGCTCTCACACTGTCTCGGGCCCTTGCGAGCAACGTCTCGATCTCGCTCATACCACCAACGCCTCTCGTCGCACGTTCATCAGGAACGGGGTGCTGCGCGTCTCGTAGTCCACCCGCGTCACGAAGGCGGTGGAAACGACCACGTCGTGCTCCAAGCTGACTGCTGCCGAGACCCCGGCCGTCCGAAGCACCAGCTCCCCGTATTCAAACGGCTGCCTCATGATGCACAGGACATCGATGTCGGATTCCGGTGTCGCCTCGCCGCGCGCCTGCGAGCCGTAGAGGACGACGGAATCGAGCGCGTCTCCGAGAACCTCGCGAAGGTACTCGCGGTACTGCGCTACGATCTCCCGCACACGTTCTCTTGACTCCATGTCAATCACTACGTCGCCTAGAATAGTCGCTGTTGGGCTTCCTTGGAAGTCTCGTGCTTCCCCTCCGCGCAGCGTGGGCCGCTCGGAGAGCAGTGCGCTCACCAGTTTCCAGTCCTCCAGATCGCGCGGCAGAACCTCGAACAATGCCTGCGCCAGCTTCCAGAATGGGCCATCTTCCAGGAGATCGCGTTCAGCGAGATACGAAACGAGCTCCGAGCGCTTCTCCTCTCTCCACAGAAACAGGCTGCGATGAAGTGCATCGATTAGCGGTGCGCTCGGATCGCTCCCAAGACCTCGCCGGTCGGCCCGATCTCGGAGGAGGGCTAGCCTCGATTTCCACGGTACCGAGTTCTGCTAACGCGAAGCCGCGGCACCGGCCCGCTGATGCGCGTGTCCTCGCACCAGCTAGGGTAGCCGGAGGATGAGCTTCTTGCCGAAGAACCAAGGCATGGGCGTCGGTCGATCGATGAACCCAGTCTCGGCGAGAATAGGGTTGTGGGCCCGCTTGTCCAACGTCACCACGACCTCGTGGTCCGTGATCCGGGGACCCTGCCGCCGACGTTGAGGAGGTGGGCGAACAGGGTCTTGACCTGCGCGCGGCGGTAGTTCTCGGGCAGCCGCTCGGCAAGCATGCGGTACAGGGCACTGCCCATGAGGGTGACCTGGAGGTCGAAGTCGACTTTCAAGTCGATCATCGAGGAGAGCGCGTCGAGGTGGAAGAAGTGGATCGCTTCGGCGATCCCGTTCTCGATCAGCATACGCTTGGCGTAGCGGATGATAAGGGAAGCGGGCCCACTGTGAAAGTCGCTGGTGAGCAGGATGGTCGGCTCCTCGTGGCCGAGGTCGGTGATGGAGAGCTTGGAATCGGGGACATAAACCGTATTTCTCCGCAGCCGAGTGCGATCCGCTCCCCGCAACGCTCCGCGGATTCAAGATGTGGAAATCCCGCCAGCCAAGACCTCCCGGGCGGGAACCCCTCCCCTCCGACCGCCGCTACGGCCCGAGCTTCGCGCACATCGACGGACTCGGGAATAGGGCTCGCAGGACGAGGTTCAGAATTAGGTTTATGTCCCCGCATTCCAGAATCAGGTTTATGTCCCCGCATTTCCATGTCCCCGCATTCCCCCCGTATTCCCTTGGGTATGCCGGGTCGCTTGTTCAACGGTAGGATTCGAGGTTCTCCCAGCGAACCGGGCGCGACCGACTCCTGGACGCCCGGTCTGGTCAGCCGTTTTCCTCGTCAGAAGTAGCGGAACAGCTCGCCAAGACAGGACGCGTACAGCGCGGCGACCCCCACCACAGGACACCGATAGCGCTCTGCCAGCGCCCTGCCTAGCTCCGGAGGGTAGCCAAAGCAGTTCAGTATGACCGCGGCAAGCTCTTCCTGGGGGCCCGTGTCGGCCGGCACGACGGACCGGCAAGAAGCTCCGCAGAGGGGTCCCGCCGGCACGACCATCCCTGTGGCCGGGACACCCCAACGGGCGAACTCAGCAAGAGTGGAGTTCAGGCTTGTCTCCGTGGGCATCACGATCAGCGTGGGGCCGGGGTGTCGCAGAGACTTCGCGAACCCTTCCAGCAGCGCGCTTGGGACGAGCACCCTGGTCTTGGCGCGTAGGGGAGGCAACTCCCCCGAGCACAGCACCCCAATCACAGAAGGAGCTGACCCCAGCAGCGTAACGGTCTCTTGCAGCCGCATGTGCACGAAGGATCTGTCCGCCAAAACCGGCTGGCCATCGCGCAGCGTCGTCCAGAAACCGGGCGATGACGAACTCGGAGCGTACTGCCGCTCGATCTGGGATCGCTCCAGGCCGTCCAGCACACCGACCTCTGTGACCATGACATGCGGGGGGACGTGCTCAAGCACTGAGCGACTCATCTGCTGGTTGGGAAGTTGCCCCAGATGTACGAGAGCCAGCGAAGGTTTCCACGTTATACTAATAGCCTCCATGCGACGCTCCTTTCATACCATCAACCCTTTGCACAGTGTCCAATGTTATCGCCCAGGACCGTGGCACGGCGCCAGGTACCATCTAGCTACCACCACTTCGGATCGGCCGTGTTCAGAGACTCGGCGCCGTCACGAGTGACCAGCACCTCGTTTTCGATTCGAGCTCCCCCCACTTCCGTTCGATAGATCCCTGGTTCTACCGTGATCACCATCCCCTCCTTGAGTCTGTGTTTCATCCCCTCGGCGAGGATGGGGGGCTCGTCGATGCCCAGCCCGATGCCGTGTCCTAGGTAAGTGCCTGGTCCCCCGTAGGCCAGAGTGTGGTGTTCGGCCAAACCGCATTGGAGTGCCAGGCTTCCGGTGATCCTCTCCAGTTGTTCGGCCACGACCCCGGGGCACATCGCAGCGATGGCTGAGCTAAGCATTTCAAGGACAAGATCTAGAATCTGCTTCTGTCTGGCACTGGGCGCCCCGACCACGGTCGACCGGCACACATCGATCATGTACCCATCGAGCTTGCCGTTGAACTCCATGTGCACCATGTCACCCCGCTCCAGCTTCTTCGACGTCGCCCCTCCTGCGATCATTGGTTCCCCTGAATTCACAACCCCTGACTGGCAGGTGGCGAACGCGTTGCTGACGCCGCGAGCCTTCAGGGCCTCCACGATGAACGCCTGCACCTGCAGCTCTGTCAGTCCCTCCTTGAGGTGTGTCCGGGTCAGCGTTGAGACCTCGTCGGCTATGGCTGCACCATCGCGCAGGATCTCGATCTCCCAGTCGCTCTTCACGGCCCTGTGATTCATTACAATGTCGTCGTTTATGGCAAAGAGAACTCCAGGGAGGTACCGGGTCAAATCTGAGTACAGAGATATGGGCAACACATCCGATCCCACAAGGCCGACGACGCCCTGTTCGAGGTGGGCCGACCGCACTGCCTGGGCCACCACTCCTGGAAAGTCGCTTCCGACAAGGACGTCGTCGACCACAGGGCTGCTCTGGTAGAACGGGGTCGTGACACACAGCGTTGCGCTGCCGCTGAGCGAGAGCACCACAGCTCCGAACCCTCTTCCGCGGAACCCGTAGCTCGTCACGTGGCCAGGCAGTCCGGGCTTGTGGCCTGTCAAGTACTCGACATCTCCTGCTCTCTCCGGGCTCTTGCTCACGATGACAAGCCCGTCCAGGGACCTGTCCGAAGCGATGGCTAAGCACCTATCAATTCGATTTGCGTACTCTTCCCTGTCCACTTCCCACCTCCGTCTTACCTTTGGTGTCCTTCGCTGCAGCCACTCCCCCGCTGTTCCTTCCGTAACTCCAGCTGTCATCGTCAGACAAAAAAGCAACAGCAGTCCGGGCATACACGTCAGCCGCAGTTCGGATGCTGTCGATCTCCACGTACTCGTTGGCGCTGTGCAACGCTCCCCCGCGAGGTCCGAACGTGACCGTGGGTATCCCCATCTCGCCAGCGAAGATGTTTGCATCGGACACGCCTCGTAGCGATGCGAAGACCGGACTGACACCATAGACAGCGCGGTAGGCGCCCTGGAACAGGCGCACGACCCTCTCCCCTTCCTCCACACGAAACGGCTCGTAGGTGGGCTCACGGCGGGCAACCGTGACCTGTCCTCGCAGGCCCAGGCTCCGTATGAAATCCCGCATTTCCTCCACAGCGCTGCAGCGGTCTGTCCCCTGGGGCAGGAGCTGGTTGACCAACGCGGTGCAAGAATCGGGGACGATGATGCTGTAGTCTTTGGGTCCCCCTTCCAGCGCCAGAGTGCACAGCAGAAGCTCCCGTCCCCCTGCCGCCTGTCCGGATTGCGCATCGGCGATTGCGGTCACAATGCGCGCACACTCCTCGACTGCATTGATCCCTCGTTCGGGGTGGAACCCATGGGCTGCCTGACCCCGTACAGTGATTTCGTGAAGCACCTTTCCTGTCATGGCGAGCGGGATCGGGTCTTCGGACCCGCCGAAGTGCGGCTCGCCGAGGATCACCGCGTCGGCGTTGCTCAACTCAGTTGTCAAAAGCGCCCGTGCACCGGAGGAGTAGGCCTCCTCGTCGACAACGGCGCTCAATCCCACGCTTCCTCTCAGCGCATCGCCCCTTTCTGCGAGGTCCGCCACGGCCACAAACGCCGCCACCATGGCTGCCAGCCCGGCTTTCATGTCGGCAGAGCCGAGGCCGTACATCCTGCCGGACTTCACCACAGGTGTGTACGGATCCGTCAACCAGCCCTGGACAACCGGTGCGGTATCGAGGTGCCCGTTGAACAGAAGATTCGGCCCCCCCTGTGAGAACTCCCTCGTCACGTACACATTAGCTGTTCCCTTGTCCACCTCGTGCAGCGTCGGGTGCAGACCCAACCGCTCAAGGCTGGACTTCAAGAACACTGCCAACTCCATCTCCTTGCCTGACTGAGAAGGTATCCTGACCATCCTATCGAGCAGGTCCAAGGCAAGGTGCTCGTCAGTGGCGATCCGCACGATATCTCCGGACGATGCCCTGCAGGACCCAAGGCTCGCCCGCCGCGCTCGCAGGCCGACAGCCCTGTTTCCCGGTGGCTCTACGCATTTAGGGCCCGATCGTAGGGCGTCTGTGTCATCACCCGGTGCCCCGACGCGGTGACAAGGATCAAATCTTCCTCCTTCACCCCCCCGATGCCCGGGATGTAGATCCCCGGTTCCAGGCATATGACCATCCCCTCTTTGAGCTGCTCTTGCGAGGTGGAGTTCACAGCGGGCTTGTCGACGTTAGCCATCCCGATTCCGTGCCCCGTGGCGTGAGGGTAATCGGGATATCCAGCATCGGAGATACGCTTTCGGATCTCGCGGTCGATGTCACGGACGACCACGCCAGGACGCACCATCTCGATGCCCGCGTAGTACGCATCGAACAGCGCTCGGTACATCGACTTGAGCTCGCGGCTTGGCCTGCCCACCATGAACGTTCTGCAGTACTCCGCGCTGTAGCCTAGATACCTGGCTCCCAGGTCAGCGACCACAGGGTCGCCGGGTATGATCCTCCTGTCCGACTCGACTCTCTGCAGCATCGCCGCGTTCTCCCCCGACCTGAGCGCCGGCATATGCGATTCGGTCTCTGCACCGGCCTTTTTCGTCGCGTAGATTGCCTCCGCCGCCAGTTCGAACTCGGCGATCCCTGGTCTCAGGTTGCTGCGAACCGCTTCCATGCCCACTTCCGCTAGCTGGACCGCACGCTCCATGACCTCCAGCTCCAAGCTGCTCTTGATCGCCCTCAATGCCATGACATCATCGGCCATCGCCACGAGCTCCCCATCCAGTTTGGATTCCAAAGCGAGCCACATATGATGGAATAGGTAATCATAGCCGATCCTTGCGGAGCCTGCGGGGATCACGTCCTGTATGGCTTGTGCAACAGCTTCCGCTACGCTTGCCGTTGGGGCGAACGAGGGCAGCGGCGCCCAGTCCACCCACGGCATCCTTATGCGCACGAAGTTGGCGTCTGCTGCATCCGCAATGAGCGTTGGCTTGCCTTCAGGCAGAACCACAGTGAAGTAGTTGTTGACAAAAAAGATGCTGTGCAGCGGCTTGATATCTGTAGCATACCTGACATCTTCAAGGTTGGTAAGCACCAAGGCGTCCAGCTGCTTGTCGTTCATCAGCGACACCAGCTTGTTTCGACGTTCCTCTCTCAGCTCAACTCGTGAGAACATCGTCCATCTCCTTTCGGTCCACCCAGTTGCCCTTCTGCGTGTGTATCGATCGTGCCCCAGACGGCAACCGCCCCACGGACCACCCCTGTCATCCTGCCTGGACGTCCAACGCGTCTCGGAGCCCGTCCCCCATGAGGTTGAAGGACAGGGCAAACAGCGCGATCGCCGCCCCCGGCGCTGTAGAGATATGAGGAGCGACCCGCAACAGCCCCCTCCCTTCGCTGACCATCAGCCCCCACTCAGGAGTGGGAGGCTGCGCGCCAAGCCCAAGAAATCCTAGTCCAGCGGCAATGAGCACAGCGTTCGCGATGCCCGTTGTCGCCAACACCACCAGGGGGGCCACGCTGTTGGGCAGGATGTGGGTAGCGATGATCCGCCACGAGCTCGCCCCTATCGCCTGTGCGGATTGCACGAACTCCGTTGGCCGCAGTGAGCTGGCGCTGGCCCGCGCCACGCGGGCAAACCGCGGCACCGCTGACACGGCCAGGGCGATGATCAAGCTATCCAGACCTCGTCCCAGAACGCTTATGACGGCCAGCGCAAGAAGGAACGACGGAAAGCACAGCAGAATGTCCACGAACCTCATCGCTAGATAGTCCACGGCACCACCGCAGTAACCTGCCACCAGCCCCAGGATTCCTCCGACCGCAAGCGCACAGCCCACAGAGATCAGACTTAGCTGAATGGATATCCGTGCCCCATACAGCACGCGGCTCAGGATGTCTCGCCCAAGCGTGTCCGTGCCCAGAACGTGATCCCACGACGGTCCCTTTCTGGCGTTTCTCAGATTGATGCCAGCAGGGTCATAGGGGGTGAGCAAGGGGGCAAGTAGCGCGCAGAGGCATATCGTCCCTCCCAGCACCAGTCCCACGACAGCTACCTTGCTTCGTATGAACCGCCGCCACACGCGCCGTAGCTCGATGGCTCACCCCCTCTAATACCGCATACGCGGATCCGCAATTCCGTATGCTAGATCCACCAACAAGTTCACGAGTGCGAATGAACCGCCAAAGATCAGCATAAGGACCTGGATGAGAGGGAAATCCCTCTTGAAGACAGCGTCAACGAGCATCCGACCAAGGCCTGACCAGTCGAACACCGACTCGGTGAGGACCGCGCCCCCCATGAGCACACCGAACTGCAACCCGATCACCGTCAAGATCGGGATCGCTGCGTTTCTCAGCCCATGTCTGAGAATGACAAGGCTGCTGCGCACGCCCTTGGCATGGGCCGTGCGGATGAAGTCCTTCCGCAGCACTTCGAGCATGCTGCTGCGGGTCATCCGGGAGATCACTGCGGTGGAGTTGGCAGCCAAGGTCACGGCAGGAAGAACCATATAGGGGACCCCTCCTGTGCCCCCGGCCGGGAGCCACCTCAGTGTTATGGAGAACACGATCACAAGGAGTATGCCCAGCCAAAACACAGGAAATGAGATGCCCAGGATCGCTAGCGTCGTCGTGATGTAGTCAATGATCGTGTTCTGTCTCACGGCTGCCACAACGCCCAACAGGATCCCCACACACGTTGCCAGACAGATCCCGGCCACAGCAAGCCTCAGCGTGTTGACAAACCGCGGCCCGATCATCGCCGAGATCTCCTCTCCGGTGATGGCTGAACGTCCCAGGTCCCCCCGCAGAATGCGTTGTGCCCACTGCGCGTACTGGATGTGAAGGGGCTGATCCAGCCCCAACCTGGTCCTGATCCGGGCGACATCCTCGGGTCTGGCCCCCACCCCCGCCACTACTTGAGCCGGATCGCCCGGCAGCATATGCACAAGGGCAAACACAAGCATGGAGAGCACGACGAGTGTCGCACCAAGGCCAAGCAGGCGCTGCACTATGTAGGTACCCATCTGCGATTGTAGGCGCGCACACCTCCGAAGCGCTGAGGGGGCTCAGCCCTCGGGTCTGGCCCCCTCGCTCTTCTCCCTTGCGCTACTCCATCCACACCCCTCTCAGGATGGCCACGCCCGATGGCCACGCCCACATCCCCTTGACCCCGCTCTGCGAGGCGAAAAGTTGATCATACACAAACAGCGGAACCCAAGGAGCATCCTCCATGATCATCTGCTGGACCTGCGCGTACAGGCGCTCGCTTTCGGCCAAATCCGCGCTCTGTTTGGCCTCAAGCGTGAGGGCGTCCACCTGTTCGTTGCTGTAGAACATGGTGTTCCATGACGGCGGCCACGCGTTCGTTGCGAACACCATGTCCAGAAGTTGGGCGATGTGGTTCGTCCCCACCTCCCAGCCCAGGAAGTACGCCTGCGTCTCGGTTCTGTCCAAGGGATACCGGAGGATGGCCAGGTAGGTGGTCCAGTCGATCACTTGCACAGAGGCGTTGAGACCTACCTCGCGGAGTTGGGCCTGGAGGGCCTCCGTCACTTCTTTGTCCATGAAGTATCGTCCTTGAGGGGTCCACAGCGTGAAGCTGACCCCGTCGGGGTACCCTGCAGCGGCAAGGAGCTCTCTTGCCTTCGCTGAATTGTACTCGTACATGGGGACGCTGGCGTACCCGGACACACCGCTTGCTACGATGGAGTCTGCAGCATGTGCAAAGCCGGCCAGCAGTCCCTCCAGTATGGCATCGATGTCCACAGCGTAGTTCATCGCCTGGCGCACCCTGGCATCGTCAAATGGAGGTTTCTGGCAGTTCATCCCGATGTGTGCCACACGGTTTCCCGGAAGTGACAGCGCTTCGATGTTGGGATCGTCCACCAACCTGGGCATATCGAACGGCGGGACCATCTCCACGATGTCCAGCGCGCCTGTCTCCAGCAACGCCAGGCGCGTGGAGGCCTCGGGAATGCTCCGAAAGACGATTGCATCCAGGTAAGGGCGCTCTCCCCAGTAGTCCTCGAAGCGCTCCACTCTAATCGATTCCTCAGGAACATGGGAATGATACTTGAACGGACCTGTTCCCACAGGCTTCCAGCCGACCTGCTCCATCTCGTAGCCGAACTCATCCAGGGTCGCCTTGCTCATGATCGAGGCGAAGTCCATAGACAGGTGCGCCAAGAATGGAGCAAATGGATAGGCCAACACCAGCACAACAGTATGGCTGTCCACGACCTCCACACTGTCCAGCATGGCAAGATCCCTGCTCCTGGGAAGGGCCAGATCGGGATTGAGCAACCTGTCCAGAGAGGCCTTTACATCTTCAGCCGTCATCTCCGTTCCGTCATGGAATTTCACTCCGTCACGAAGGTAGAAGGTCCACCGGAGACCATCGTCGGACACCTCCCAATCAACAGCAAGTCCAGGAACGATCGTTCCATCCTCCTGCCTTTCCACCAGTGACTCCCAGATCACCTTGCGGATCGTCTGCCCAGATGTCCCTGTGGCAAAACCCGGGTCAAGCGTCGTGATAGTCAGAGACAGCCCGAAGTCCAGCTCTCCGCCGTACTGCCCTTCAGCAAGGCCGGGAAAAACCCCTCCGCCGATGAGGATCGCTAGAACACAGAACACCAAACATGACTTCCACTTCCTCATTCGTTCCTCCTTCAGGATGATCGACGAACCGCCTTACCGCGTTACCTTCACCACTTCGCTGCTTTGGTCTACTCTGTTCTCACCTCCTATGACACGAGCAGGTCTTCTCGGTCAGCTCGATGAGTGCTGTGGCCCAAACAAGGGCATCCTGCACTCTGTTCAGTTGTCGGAGAAGCTCGGTGCTCAACAGCCGCTGTTCGAGCGCCTGCTCATCAGCCCCCCCCACTTTCAGCACCGGTGCCAGTCCGGGGAGGGGCGAGTTCAACTGCGAAAACCCATAGGGGTCCTGCCCGTACTTGCCCGTCACGGTGTGCGTCACAGGAAGAAGCACCCGCCCCAACCGCATCAAACACCTGTTGACCTCGTCCGCGTCCGGACGTACACCACCGGCATCGCCGGCAGCCTCACTGACCATCCGGTCAAGCCTGCGTGCGGCAGCGACGAAGCGCTCCGCCGGTGCTTTCAGCTGGGCGCTCAGGCGTAGCCTCCTCCCGCCCGGGCTCTCCGCCAGACGGTTGATTTCCTCGAGGATCAGCTCACCGCTGTGCGTGAACTGCATGGGAAGCACGGGTTCAACTGCCAGCCTCCATATGAACGCCGCGTTGGCCCGCATAGACGCCTGCAGCCGTTCGAAGTCGACCTTGTCCAGCGTGTCCTCCTCGCTGTGGTACCACCACCCCAGCGTTGCGCCGTTCGTTCGCTCGATCTCAGAGGAGGGGAACACCGTCCTTCCGATCAGGGAAGAGATTCCGGCGCCGTAGAACGACTGATCGGAGTGCTTGCCCCTGAGGACACCGTGCAGGCACTCCTCCCTCAGCACCTCCCGGGCTGTCTGTTGGGCGAATGACAGCAGCTCAGGCGTCGCCAGCACCCTGAACTGGACGGTCCCCTTCATACCCGGGGAATCGATGTTCAGCTGAGCGACGCAACGCTCATTGAGCTCCGCCCACTGCGTGTCGACAAACCACGTCGAGCCCGCTGCCTCAGCTATCTCGTGGCCATCCCAGAAAGCGAACACGACGCTCCTTCTCAGCCGATCCTTGTGGGCGCACAAGGCACGTGCCAGCTCAAGCATCACGGCGTTCCCGGTGGCGTTGCAGGTCGTGCCGCCTCCCCACGCTTCGTAGTGTCCGGCCACCAGCACGAACCCGGCCGACTCGTCCGTTCCCCGGATCACCCCCGTGGGCTGGACAAGCTCGTCCCATTGCCGGGTGGCCTCTGCCACCAACCTCACCCGCGTCTCCCCTTGGGAGACGAGAGCCTTCAGGTACTCCCCGTCGCTCCTGCCCACGCCCACCACAGGGAGGTTGGGTATCTTGTGGAAGCCCTCGGTCGTGGGATTTCCCCATTCGCTTTTCACCGCACCGCGAGGCAGGATCGAATGCTCACTGGTCCCCCAGTTCATCAGGACCATACCCTTGGCGCCGCGTGAAGCCGCAATGCGTACCTTCTCCGGGCGAGGCGGAGCATAGGACAGCTCGGCAAGGACAATTGCCCCCGTGACATCCACATGATCGTAGTCCTCCTCCCCGCCGGGACCGACGTGCACCAAACGGCCCGCAATACCTGCAGGCGATGTCGAAGCGCTGTGCCCTTGGACGAACGAATCAATGACCCTCTGCTCAGGCTCAAGGACGGTCAGCGAGCTGTTCCCAGGGTGGCTGTTGTAGGCTTGGAAGCGCTGCATATCAGTATCCATGCCATAGGCAGTCATCCGTTCGCGGATGTACTCAGCGGCCCTCTCAGCGCTGGCCGTACCTCCGATGCGCTCCCCCACATGGTCAGCAAGCCACCTCACATGCTCTTCCGCGCCTTCAATGGAAAGCTCGTCCAGAAACTCCCTCATCGCAGCTGTCATTCCTGCCCTCCCCGACGTGTGTCATATGGTGCCTGTTCCTCCACGGTCATGTTTCGCGATGCCTCCCGGAGATGCTTGGCAAGCGTCGTCCTTGCGCTCTGCCCGTCGCCACCGATGATCGCGCTAAGAAGCGCCACATGGTCATCCAATCCGAAGGCCTGCCGCGTACTCAGCGCGTACGCCATGGAGGTCACATCTCGCTCTCGTTGCCACACTTGCAGAAGTCTGTTGTTACGGGCGGAGGCCACAATGGCCTTATGCAGAGCCTCATCCAGCATGGTCGCTCGAACCGCGTCGTCCTTCCCCTCCACTCCCCTTTTCAGCAGCTCCTTCGACCTGTCCAGCAGTCTCACCCACCGCGCCGGCGCCTGGCGAGCGCTGTTCACTGCAGATGGCAGCGCATAGCTTTCGGTCAGCAGCCTCAGTTCAAACGCCTCATGCACCCGCCTCGCCGACGGCCTAGCCACGCAATAGCGGCGCTGGGGAGTCGCCTCCACGAACCCTTCCGAAACAAGTCGCATAAGGGCCTCCCTCACTGGAGTGGGGCTGACTTGATGTTGAGCGCTCAGCTCGGTCGCCTTGAGCTGCATTCCCGGAGTCAGTTCGTGTCTGAGGATCGCCTGTCTCAGATATCTGTAGACCTGGTCAGAAAGAGATCGTTCAAGTTTGAGGGGACTTCTACCGCGGGGGCCGGTTTTCTGATCCATCGTTTATACATTATAGATTATTGATTACTGCGGGGCAACACTCACTGCGAGCTGCCTCACCCGTCTATGTCGAGGGCAGTGGCCTTGACTGAGCTGCTCTTGGGACATGATCTTGAACACGTCCTTAGTACTACTCCGTTACGTATCATCCGGCCACGGTCTCCGGCGACACAGGGGACAGAATCCAAGGCGAATGATCCGAATGCGCTGTAGTTCGCGTTTGACGCGTGGGCGGGTCCACCCAGAAGTTTCTTCTCCTGCGAAAGCCCTCGAGTACCAAGAAAT
>ENA-OSEO01002063-OSEO01002063.1-sediment-metagenome-genome-assembly--contig:-NODE-2063-length-31055-cov-5.803829_pt1 | contig 31055 bp, 27 predicted proteins | sample MGYA00237883_ERZ534232 | MGnify/ENA metagenome assembly ERZ534232 | reverse complement strand
GCGGTCGAGCGCTGCACAACGCAACACCCGACGGTTTGAGTTCGTCACTATGCTAAACGTTTGGATTTGTTTGCCATAGCGCAGCGGTCGAGGCGGTCGAGCGCTGCACAACGCAACACCCGACGGTTTGAGTTCGTCACTATGCTAAACGTTTGGATTTGTTTGCCATGGCGCAGCGGTCGGGGCGGTCGAGCGCTGCACAACGCAAAAGCAGCCGGCTCGGGCTTGTCACCACGACAAACGTTTGGATCTGCTTGCCGTGGTGCAACGGCCGATGCCTCGGACCGCTGCACCACGGCCAACGCGCCACCTAGCGCCGTTGCGCCGCCACGTAGCGTCACGCCGCGATCAGCGCTACGACACCGCCAGAGCTCCCACCGTGACCCTCGCCTAGTGCTTCGGCAGTTGGTCGAGCGGGGGCTCGACGCCTTCCGGTATCGGTGTCGTGTAGGGGTTGTCCTTAGTGCGCTCGGCAAACTCGGCCTGGGCCGCCGCGCGGAGCTCGGCGTCCTCAAACAGCTTGAGGCCGCCGGTTGCCAGGACTTTGCCTGCCATCAGCATGCCCTTGTGGCCGATGCTCATGCCGGCACAGGCAGCGATCTGCCAGGAGTGACCGGGCTGGCCGAGGACGCCGGTCGCGACGGAGATGCGACCTGTCGGTACCACCCAGCTGATGTCCGCGACGTCGGTGGAGCCGGCACCGCCGGACTCTTCGTCGGTCCACGGCATGACTGACTCGTGCAGGACCTGGGCAAATACCTCTTTGGGGGCCTTCATGTTCTTGAGGGTGGCCTCTTTTTGGCCCGGGGCAAAGCTCTCGGCCATCTTGCGGCCAAAGTCGAGCTCCTCGGCGGTCCAGGTGTTGGGGCCGACCTCGACCATCGATTCGTGGAGCATCTTGTTGATCGCTGTGTTGGGCAGGACGTTGTAGCAGCCGGCGAGGAAGCGGACGTCAAACGTCGTCCGCGTCATCATTGCAGCGCCCTGGGCAATCTCCAGCAGCCAGGCGTAGATCTCCTCGACTTGTTTGCGTTCTGGGGCCCGCACGTAGTACCAGACCTGGGCGTGGGCGGGCACGACGTTGGGCTCGCCGCCGCCATCGGTGATGACGTAGTGGATGCGTGCCTTCTCAATAACGTGCTCGCGCAGGTAGTTGGCGGCGACGTTCATCAGCTCGACGCCGTCGAGGGCGGACCGGCCGTTGTGCGGGTCGCCCGCCGCATGCGCCGTGCGGCCGTGGAAGGTGAATTTGACCGAATTCATCGCGTTGGAGCTGCTGTTGCGGACCATGTTGAGGGCTGCCGGGTGCCAATCGAGCACGGCGTCCACGCCGTCAAACAGGCCTGCCTTGACCATGAACACCTTGCCGACCAGCGTCTCCTCGGCCGGGCAGCCGTAGTACTTGACCGTGCCGGGCTTGCCGGAGGCTTCGAGCTCGGCCTTGGCCGCGCAGGCGGCCGCGAGGCCGCCGAGGGCCAACAGGTTGTGGCCGCAGCCGTGGCCGGGCGCGCCGGCGACGACGGGGTCCTTGGTCGGGATAGGTTTCTGGGAGAGGCCGGGTAGGGCATCTAGCTCGCCGAGGAAACCCACCACTGGCTTGCCTTTGCCCCAGGTGGCGACGAAGGCGCTTGGCATGCCTGCGACGCCCATGTCGATGTGGAATCCTTTGGCACGCAGGTAATTAGCCAGCGCGGTGCCTGACTTAATCTCCTGCAGGCCAACTTCGGCGTAGCCCCAAAGCTCGTCGCTAAGAGCTGTGAGCTCGGCCTGGTGAGCATCGATCCACGCCAATGCCTTTGGGTATGGACTCAAACACAGGACCTCCTTGTCGTTTGTGGTTGCGATGTGCCGCGCCGGCAATGTACGCGCGGCATGACGGTGAATTGCTTCGGCGCTGGAAAGGATTCTCCTCGGCACCTCGAGCGGCAGCAGGATGATGGACTGGCGCACGCCGAATGCACATTACGCCCTGCGAATAATCCGGCCTGCGAGGGGGACCCATTGTTTGGCCCAAACCCACGTTGAGCAGTTTGGCAGCAAGCGCGTGCCCGAGGCGGCTCGTCTGTTTGCGCAAAACTACGACCACCTGCGTTGCGCTGTACCCGCGATGCCAGCTCGTTATTCCGACCCTTCAGCCACCACCTCCCTGATCGAGCAAATGCAGCACAGCTACCCGATGGTCGCCGCCATCTCTGGCACCAAGCTTGTCGGCTACCTTGGCGGGATGCTCCTGCCTCAGCTCAAGGGCAAAGACCGTGGCGCATTTTGCCCCGAATGGGGCCACGCCGTCTGCGCTGACCTGCCCCCGCTCGAACGCCGTCGCATTTACCGGCGGCTGTACGAGGCGATCGGCGAGCAGTGGTTGCGCGAAGGCCGTCTCAATCACGCGGTCTCGATCCTTGCCCATGATCGCGATGCCGTTGATGCGTGGTTTTGGAGTACCTTTGGGCTGCTCGTCGTTGATGTGGTGCGGGATCTCAGCCCGGTTGCCTCAGCGCCGGGGTCGGCAGCCGGTGTCGCGATCCGGCCGGCGACCCCTGACGATGCGCAGCGCCTGCTGCCGGTGTTTGCCGAGCATGTCGCGTACTACCGCCGGGCGCCGATCTGGTTGCCGAAACCACTTGTTGCCGGAGTGCGGGAGGTTGTGGATGAGCTCGCCGATCCGAAGTCGACGGTCTGGCTGGCTGAGGACATCGCCAGCGGTGCGGTGCTCGGCATCATGAAGCACAGCGTGGACAGCGATGACGCCAGCACGGTGGTGCGCGATGAGGCGACGGTCGCCTGCACCGGAGCCTACGTGTTGCCCGCGAGCCGGGGCAGGGGAGTGGGCGTGGCGCTGCTCAACACGATCCTTGCTTGGGGGCGCCGCAACGGCTACCAGCGTCTATCCCTGGACTTCGAGGCGACCAACCTGTTTGGCGCCGAATTCTGGCTCAAGCATCTGACGCCGGTTGTGTACTCGGTCTTCCGGCACGTCAATGATCACATGCTGATGAAGGAACCGCCTGCCTAAGCGGCACGGCGATCGCACGCTGGTTGCGGAAAGTCACCACATGGCGCAGGCCTGCGTTTGCCAGGGCCTGCGCCGCCGCGTCAAACCCCTGCGCGACGGCGGCCGGCCGGTGCGCGTCGGACCCGACGACAATGTCGACGCCGGCGGCGATTGCGGCAGTGACGGTTTCCGGGGTGAGGAAAGGCTGCCCCCAGTAGTTGCTGCCGTTGGTGTTGTACTCGACGGCGACGCCAAAGCGATGGAGGACGGCGAGCGTCTCGTCGACTTCGTCCTGGTAGAGGTCCATGTGGCTCGCAAACGGCGGCCCGCCGGCGGCGGTGCGGTCAAACTTTCGTAGCGCCTCGAGATGGCTGACGGCGCCAAAGCGGCCAGTCGCGGCATATGCACGCAATGTGGCAAAGTACGACGTCAGAAAGGCGCGGGCGCCCCCGGCGCGGTCAAGGGCGCGGGCCAGGCCACCAAACGACATGTCCCAGGGGTAATGATGGGAGAGGTTAAAGCATTCGACCTGGAGCCCGTGTTGTGCGGCGCGCTGCTCGAGCAGTGAAGCGACAGCAAGGGAGTCGGGAAGCCACCCGGGGGGCAGGGCGTCGATCTCAAAGCCGAGCGGCAGGCCTGCGGCCGCGACTGCGGACAAGAAAACATCGAGGTTGTCACCCTCGCCGATGCGCAGGCCAACGGGGTAGCCCAGGCCGGGTGTCTCGACTAAGACGTCGGGATGGTTGGCCAAGAATGCTGGCGGCAGGGGGGCGTGCTCGCGTAGACTGACGCGGACGCCTGCCTTGCCGGCGGCGGTGACGAGCTCGCCCAGGGCAAACGCCTCGGCATGGCCGCTGAAGGCTCCCGCATGGACGTGGTCGTCGTGGATTAGCCTGGGTGCTGTCCGCTCGCCTGATCCTTGCGTCGTCACATGATCGTCCTCCCGGTTGGATCTGTCACGGTGCTGGCTGCGCGGCTACTTCGCTGGCGAGCCCCCGGGCACCCTGCCAACGCCGGAGGGAACAGTCCGGCGGGCGCCGAAAGCTGCCCGACAAGGCCATTTGAAGCTCACATTGCGAAAGGCGGGATGCTCAATGACGGGAGAAGCGACACGGCTGATGCTCGCGCGCGCTTCGGTACGTCGGTTTACTGATCAGGCGGTGGAGCGCGAATTGATCGAGCAGATTATCCGTGCCGGGCAGCAGGCACCGTTTACCGCGCAGATGTATTCGTTTGTCGTGACCACAGACCCGGCCAAGCGGGAGCAGGCGGCTGCTGTCCTTGGCGGCATGGTGCGGCGGGCCCCGGTGTTCGTGCTTGTGTGCGTGGACTTCCGCAAGCTGGAGAAGTTTATTCAATACCGGGGCAGGCGAAATCTCTCGGACAACCTCGGCATGCTCTTCCTTGGCATCCAGGATGCGTCGTATGCGGCGCAAAACGTGGTGATGGCTGCCGAGGAAGCAGGACTCGGTAGTTGCTTCCTTGGGGCGGCGCCTTTCCGCGCTGATCCGTTGATCGATCTATTCAAGCTGCCCGAGCGAGTCTATCCGCTGGTCGGCCTGGTCCTCGGCTATCCGGCCGAGCGTCCGGCGGCACGGCCGCGGATCCCGCTTGAGGACTGTCTGTTTTGGGATGAGTACCAGGACCTGGACGATGCGGCAGTCGCCGCGGCAATGCAGGTCATGGATGCTGGCTTGATCCGCGAGAACTACTACCAGAAGAACAACGCCAAGATCCCCTTGCGCCAGGGCGCTGACCCCGTGGGCTACGAGGATTACGGCTGGAGTGAGCACATGTCGCGTAAGTACGGCGAGCACGGCGTAGCCAAGACTGCGGGGCTGCGTCAATACCTTGAGCGCCAGGGCATTGGCGTCGAGGAATGAGCGGAGGCGAAGCGAGTTTGAAGTACGATTTCGACCAGGCAATTGACCGTACCAACACAGGCTCGACCAAGTGGGACATGCGCGGGCGGCTCTTTGGCCAGGCTGATGCGCTCCCGATGTGGGTAGCGGACATGGACCTGCCGTGCCCGGCGCCGGTCGTTGAAGCGATCCGGCAGCGGGCGGAGCACCCCATCTATGGCTACACAGCGCCGTCTCCAGGCCTCTACGACGCGATCGTCAACTGGTGCGCAAAGCGTTACGGCTGGCAGATCAAACGGGAGTGGATCGTCTTTACGGCCGGCGTGGTCAACGGACTGGTCTCGTCCATCCGGGCTCAGACGCGACCGGGCGATGAGATCATCGTGCAGCCGCCGGTCTACTATCCATTTGCCGCCTCCGTGCGCAACATGGGTGGTCAGGTCGTCAACAACCCGCTCAAGGTGGTCAACGGCCGGTACGAGATGGACATCGACGGTCTGCGTGAGCTGTTTCGGGCGACCACGACCTTTCCGGCACGGACGCCGAAGATCAAGATGATGGTCCTCTGCAGCCCGCACAACCCGGTCGGCCGGGTTTGGTCAGCGGACGACCTGCGGGCCGTCAGCGAGATTTGCCTTGCCAATGATTGCGTGATGGTTTCCGATGAGATCCATTGCGATCTGACCCTCTTTGGCAACAAGCACACAGCCACGGCGAGCCTTGGCCCGGCGATCGAGCAAAACACAATCACATTAATGGCCGCGAGCAAGACGTTTAACATCGCTGGATTGAGCACGTCGTTTGCGATTATCCCCAACGACAAGATCCGCCGCGCGTTTATGGAGGCCAGGGCAGGGGACAACTCCGGCAACATCTTTGGCCGGATCGCCATCGAGGCGGCGTTGACGCATGCCGACGACTACCTGGAGCAATTGCTGACCTACATCGAGGGCAACTTTGATTACTTCTGTGACTACATCGCCGCCAACATCCCTCAGATCAAGGTTGGCCGTTCGGAGGCCACCTATCTCGCGTGGGTTGACATGCGAGGCCTTGGTTTGGGCCGTGCCGAGCTGCAGTCCTTTGTGCGTAACAAGGCCAAGATCGCCGTCGATGACGGCTATGCGTTTGGCGAGGGTGGCGAGGGCTTCGAGCGGTTTAACCTCGGTTGCCCGCGCAGCACTGTCGAGGAGGCCGTACGCCGGCTTGAGCAGGCGGTCAAGTCGCTGTAGCACCGCCCACCGCCTGCCAGAGGGCATTTCAAGGTCAGTCGACGATTAGACGCTGGGACGGGTTCGATCCGCAATTGCGCGGCATCGGACCCGTCCTCTCATTACCGCCCTGCAACCGCCGCCAGCGCCAATACTTGCCATCTGACTCCATGCCCAGGGCAGGTTTCTCGCGCGCGCCGCAGGAATATATGCCCGTGAACTCATCGGCATCACGGCACGTCGACAGGAGTGCCATGGTGGTGACAAGCGCAAGGAGGGAGCACTTTTGGCCAAACGACTAACCCGCTCTGAGGTCCCGGTCGCCGAGACTTGGCGCCTTGAGGACATCTTTCCCGACACTGCCGCATGGGAGGCAGCGTTTAAGCAGATGGAGGCCTCCTTCGACGAGGTAACCAGGTACCAGGGCAAGCTCGGCGAGGGTGCGGCGACTTTTCTCGCCTGCATCAAAGCCCAGGAGGATCTCATGGGCCGCTTCATCCCCGTGATGTCCTACGCGACGCTACACCTGTCTGGCGACGGTACTTCCCCCGCCTATCAGGGAGCCGCCGCGCGCGTCGGCGGTTTGGCCGCCCAATTCCAGGCGGCGACATCCTTTGTCCGGACGGAGGCTCTCGCCTTGCCGGAGGGCACGCTTGAGCGTTACTTGAGTGAGGAGCCCGGGCTGGAGACCTACCGGCGGACGATCGAGCGGATGATGGAGGACAAGCCCCACACGCTGAGCGGCGAGACAGAGCTGGCCCTTGCCGCCCTTGGCGAGGTCCTCGGCGCGCCGCAGATGATCTACAATCGCTCCAAGAGCTCAGACATGACCTTTGCCCCGGTTGAGGCGGCAGATGGCACCCAGCATCCGGTGTCCTTTGCGGTTTACGAGGGCCGGTTGGAGAAGTCGCCCGACAAGGTCCTCCGTCGCAACGCCTTTGCGTCGTTCACTCGTGGATTGCAGGCCTACAAAAACACCTACGCAGCGACCTGGGCTACCGAAGTCAAGAAAAACGTCGTCCTCGCCAAGCTGCGCAACTACAAATCGGCGACCGACATGATCCTTGCCGAGCAGGAAGTCACCGAGGACGTCTACGCCAACCTGCACGACATCATCCTCAAGGAGTTGGCACCGCACATGCGGCGGTACGTCGCGCTCCGCAAAAAAGTGCTGGGCCTGGACGAGATCCTCTACTGCGACATCGAGGCGCCGCTCGACCCCGGGTACAATCCCGAAACCACCTATGCCGCCGCCTCCGAGCTGATTCTGGATGGCATTTCGGTGCTTGGCGACGAATACCGGGCGATCATTGCGGAGGGCCTTGCCGACCGGTGGGTTGACTTGGCGGACAACATCGGCAAGTCGACCGGTGCCTTCACCAACTCGATCTATAAGGTCCACCCGTACATCCTGATTACTTGGACGAGCAGCATGCGCGATGCGCTGGTCCTTGCCCACGAGTTTGGCCACGCCGGCCACGGGGTCATGGCACAGCGCAACCAGACGCTCGCCAACACGCGCGGTTCCCGGTTCTTCGTTGAGGCGCCGTCGACGATCAACGAGCTACTTGTTGCTCAGGTAATGCTGGACCGTGCGACCGACAAGCGTATGCGCCGGTGGATCATCATGCAGCTCCTGGCCACCTACTACCACAACTTTGTCCGTCACCTGATCGAAGGTGAACTGCAGCGCCGTACCTACGTGCTCGCAGAGCAGGGCCGGCCGATCACCGAGGCAACGCTCAGCAAGGTCCAGGGCGACATCCTCAAGGAGTTCTGGGGCGACGTGGTTACGATTGACGATGGCGCGCGCCTGACCTGGATGCGGCAACCGCACTACTACATGGGCCTTTACCCCTACACCTACTCAGCGGGCCTGACCATCGGCACGGCAGTCGCTCAGGAGATCAAAGAACACGGCAAGCCCGTCGTCGATCGCTGGGTCGATGTGCTACGCACCGGCGGCGCCAAGAAGCCACTGGAGCTCGCCCGCATGGCCGGCGTCGACATGAGCAAGCCTGACCCAATCCGCAAGGCAGTAGCTTTTGTCGCGTCACTGATCGACGAGGTCGTCGATAGCTTTTAGGCTCCGACCCTGCTGCCGACCTCCGTCGAGGTAATGCGCGGCGGCGGTACAGCCAGGAGCGCGAAGGGAGGCACAAGCGGGAGAGGGTACGCCCTCTCCCGCCTTGGCTGATGAAGCGGGATGTGCGCGGTGCGATCAGGGCCTGCGGCCTGTGCTGCCTGGTCTGGCTGGCCGTCGGCTCCCTTGTTTTTCTGGCGCTCGGCGCCGAGGCGAGGGCGGGCAGGGACCGTTTGGCGCTCACCACAGCCCCCGCACTGGCAACCGGCACGACGCTTGAATTTGCGAAGACGGCGCTGCTTGTCGACGGGCGTCGGACCTACGTCTATCGGCCAGTTCTCGCCGATGCTAGCGCAGATGCAGCTATCGCTGCGTACGTAGCGGAGTTGCTCGACGTCGAGGTTGACGCGCTGGCAGTGGACGGACAAGGTGTTGCCGAGCCCGAGATAAGTCCGTGCGGCGCCCCGGAGGATCTGTGCCCCGACCCGCCGGTCGCGGCACCCGTGGGTCACCCTGGCGTGGACTTTGTCGTCGCCCGTGCCTATCGGCCGACGCCGGCAATCACCTCTGTGCGGTTTGATTTGACCCGGATGGACCCCGGCAGCATTTGCGAGACCGCAGCCGGCACGCTGGTTTTTGATGCGACGCTCGGCCGACCGGTTGTGCTAGCCGACCTCTTTACCCTCGATAAGGCTACCTTGGCCAGGCTCAATGCGCTCGTCGCTGAGCGGATGCCCTTGGCTGAGTCCGCAGCCGGGGTGCCGGTGCCCTCAGTCGACCTCGATCACTTCCTGCTGTTGGCGGATGGCATCGGTTTCTCCGCGGGGACTCAGACTAGCTCAACGGCGCATATCTGCAGCGTTGTGGTGCCATACCGCGCCCTGACCGGCATGTTGCGGGCAAGGATCGGCTATCCGGGCTCGCCGGATCAGAGCTACCCCGCCTACATCGAGATCCGACCGGTCGAGAGCGGCGATCACCTCACGGCAGCCGACGCTGGCCCGGTGATTGCCCTAACCTTTGATGACGGCCCCAACGATACCGGCACGCACGCCGTTTTGGCTGAGCTCAGCAAGCGGCGGGCGGTTGCCACCTTTTGCGTGATCGGTGTCAGCTCGGTCCGACGCCAGGAGATCCTGCAAGACATCGTGCTGCAGGGGAGCGAGATCGGCAATCACACCTGGCGGCACTGGGATCTCAGCCAGATGTCGCCGGCTGAGGTGGCGGTTGAGATCACCAAGGTGCAGCGACTGGTCGAGTCGGCAACAGGTATCGCGCCTGCGTTTGTGCGCCCGCCCGCAGGACACGCCGGCCCGATTGCCCGCCGGGCCTTTGGCCTACCGGCAGTCTATTGGTCCATCGATCCCTACGATTGGCGAGGCGCCAGTGCTGAGGCGATTGCGGCACATGTGATCGAGCGCGCCGGTGATGGCGACATCGTGCTGCTACACGACACTGCCCCCAACACGGCCTCGGCAACCGGGATGATCCTGGATGAGTTGGGCGCGCGCGGTTTCCGGTTTGTCACGGTTAGCGAGTTGTTGGACCTGGCCAGCGGCAAGGTGCCGCCGGGATCGATCTGGCGCAGCCGCGCCGGCGGATAGACGCAGGCAGGAGGAATCCAGCATGTTTGAGTTGCCAGAGATCGCTGTCTTGGCCCGCCAGCTCAATGCGGAGGTGCTCGGCCGCCGCATAGTGGGATGCGTGCGGGGCAATACGCCGCACAAGTTTGTCTGGCACAACCTTCCCGCTGCAGACTACGAAGCCGCGGCCGTCGGGCGGCAGATCGGCCCAGTTACCGCCAGGGCAAAATGGCTGTTCATGCCCCTCGGGTCCGACCTGCTGCAGGTCTTTGGGGAGTTTGGCGGGCGCCTCTTGCTACACCGGCCTGGCGAGGCTCGCCCGGCCCGTCATCACTTGTTGTTCGAGCTCGACGACGGCAGCGCCATCAGCGTGATGACCCAGATGTGGGGGATGTTTGCCCTGCTGACTCCACCAGAGATCGCCGCCCACAAGTACGCCGGCAATCAAGCTGTTGCGCCGCTAGATGAGGCCTTCACCATGCGATATTTCGAGGGGCTGGTGCAGGCGCAGGCAGCGGGGCCGCGCCGGAGCGCCAAAGGATTGCTGACCCAGGAAGGCATCATCCCGGGGATCGGCAATGCGTACTGCCAGGACATCCTTTTTCGGGCGGGGCTGCACCCCCGACGGGCGTTGGACTCTCTGACCACTGGTGAGGTTGCCGCTCTCCACGGCGCCATAACCCGCGTATTGGGTGAGGCAATCGCTGCAGGAGGACGTGAAGACGAGTATGACCTGTACGGCAACCGCGGCGGCTACGCGCGACTGATGTGCCAGAGCGCGGCAGGCAATCCCTGCCCGGTCTGCGGGACCACGGTCGAGAAGATGCAGTACCTGGGCGGAGCGTGTTACGTGTGCCCGGCGTGCCAGAGATGACGGCATGAGTGAGCGCATGCACCCGCTGCTGCCGTGGTTTCTCCTGGCCCAGCTGATCCCCGGCCTCATGCTGCGAGGCCATCTTGGATGGACCGCCGTGGGCACCATCGGGACCCTGGTCATCGTGGCGCTGCTCACCGGACGCAGCCGAACGACTGCGTGCGACTGGCTGGGGCTACGGATCCCGGCCGCCGGGTGGCTCGCCGTAACCTGGGCCCTCCTGCTGCCGACCGTCGTCTGGCCGCGATGGATGGCGCTCCCTTTTCACGTTCTCTTGCCCGAAACCACGACGCCGACTTACTCCGGCAGTGGATTCGGTTTTGCGCTGGCGGCGGTGCTGTTGATCCCACTGGCCGAGGAGTTGCTCTACCGGGGGGTCCTGATCACGGCGGCCAGGCCCTACGGCCGTTGGCCCGCCATTACCGCCAGCGCGCTCTTGTTCGGCCTCGGCCACGGCGCGGCGCTAGCGGTCAGCACCTTTGTCGTCGGCTGGGTGCTCGCTTGGCTGGCCTGGGAATACCGGTCGATCTGGCCGGGCGTCTTGATTCATGTGGCCTTCAACCTGTTTGCGGCGGTCGGGGCATGGACACTGCCCGACGAGCTGAGCGGGCCGAGCGGCGCCCCAGCGCTCCTGGTGATGCTGATCATCTTCGGCGCTGCGATTCGTGCAACGCAGCGAGGTTGGCCACTGATTAAACGGGTTGCGAGCGGGCCGTGGCGGGAGCCTGACCCCAGTGGCCGGATCAGCCAACAAGTGTGGCGCATCCTGGGCCTCTGGCCGGTGACGATCGTCGCGCTGATGGGTGCTATCTCTGTCGTGGCTGGGCTGGCCGGCCGCTAACGGCGCTCGAGCGCGTAGAGGGCAGCCAGGATGATTGCTCCGCCGCCGACGGTTGCAGCGGTGACGGTTTCCCCGAGAACAAGTGCGCCAAGCGCGATCGCAACCGGCGTCTCAAGGTAGATCCACGCTGCTGCTCGCCCTGCCGGTACGGCTGCCAATGCATGGTTGTAGGCAAGGTAGGCGAGCACGGAGCAGGCCAGGGCGAGGTACAGCACAGCTCCCCACTGGCCCGCCGTGAGCGTGCCGAGGCTGCTCCAGTCGTCGGTCGCCAGGGAGACAACCAGCAGTCCGGCGGTGCCCCATAGCGTCGTCATGCTGGTCAGCATCGTTGCGCTGTAGCGGCTGCGTAGACGCCGGGTCATCGTCGAGTACAACGCAAAGCAGACCGCATCAACGGCAAGGCACGCGGCGCCGATGATGAAACCGCCACTGCCCTCCACTGACAGGCCACGCTGGCTGGCAACGATCGCGACGCCGGCCGCACCGACGAGCAGGGCGACTAATCGTCTGAGGCCGAGCGGCTCGCCAAGCAGCAGTGCCGCGACGATCGTCGTGGCGAGAGGGATGCCGCCGACCACCAGGACCGAGGCAACCCCGGCGTTGGTCAACTGCACACCTGTGTATTGCAGGAAGAAGTAGAGGGAAATCGCGAGCTGGCCGAGCAACGCGAGCTGCGGCAGGTCGGCGCGGGCAATGCGTTCCCCGCGCCGCAGGCGCACGACGAGCAAGGGCACGAAAAAGCCGCAGGCAATGACAAAGCGGACTGTGGCGAGCAGCAGTGGCGTTAGGCTGGTCAGACCCGCGGGAGCGCTCAGCACGGCGCGCGCCGCGACAAACGACGCCCCCCAGGCTGTGGCGGCAAAGAGGAGCAACGGCCGGGCCGCACGATAGTCGCTCGCTGTTATCACCGCCTGATCCGTCCCCGCAGGGCTGATGGTGCAATTACGACCTTGCCTGCCCTTTGCCTGCCGGCGACGGTGGCGGCTGGCATCATTCTTGCTGGGGACCAAGTTGTGACGAGACTGGTCGAGCGCCTTGGTGGGCCGAGGTGCAAGGAGGCGGGCTTGGTGAGTGATCCGGTTGGCGGCCAGGCCGTGGCCGCAAGCGCTGTGGCAGGCATCGCCGCCGCAGCGCTGCGACGTTACGATCTTGTGGAGGCCGATTGTGAGCTGATCAGGCACAACGAAAACGGCGCGTTTGCCGTCACCGACCGGCGCAGCAGCGATCGATTTTTGCTGCGCGTGCACGAGCCTGCCTCGGCTAACCTGCGAGGTATCCAGCATACCTTCGAAGGGCTGACCGGCGAGATGGCGATTCTGCGGGCTTGCCGGCAAGGCACCGGCCTACCATTGCAGCAACCGGTCGCCAACCTGGCGGGCGAGTATGTGACGACCGTCAATGACTATGCCAACGGTTTTTCGGCCCTATGCACTCTGCTGACCTGGATTGATGGCGCGCAACTTGACCAGGCAGACCCTGCCGCCGCCGGGCTAATCGATGGCCTCGGCCAAGCCGCGTGGTCGATGCATTCATGGTCCCGTGCCTGGTTGCCGGACGCACCGCTGGTGCGGCCGGTCTACGATGCTGCCAAGTACAGACACTTCGTTGATCGCATCGGGCTCGGCGAGGCCGTGGGGCTGCTGACGGAAGGCGACATGGCGGTCATTAGGGACACGATGGACGCTGTGACGATGATCTTTGCCGCGCAATCGCGGGCACCCCAGACCTGGGGACTGATCCATGCCGACCTCAAGCCGGACAACGTGATCGTCGTGGGCGACCGGCCGGTGCCCATCGACTTTTGCTTTGCCGGCTACGGCTACTACCTCTTTGACGTTGGCGGAGCGTTGCCAAGCTTCAAGCCGCACTTGCGTCGACCGTACGTTGAGGGCTACCAAAGGGCCGCCGGCCGTGCGTTCACGGCAGCCGAGTGGCGCATGATCGACGCGTGCTTTGTGCTGGCGATCCTGGGCGGGATCGGTTTCTCCATCACCAACCCCAAGGCGCACGAGTGGATCGCGCGCCGCATGCCAGCGTGGATTGCCGGATACTTCGCCCCGTTTGTGGCCGGCCAGCCTATCGCCCTGGCGGAGTAGGCTTGCCTGCGACTGCGATCGGCCGGCGCGGGATCATCAGCCGAGCAGGGCAATTAGCACAACTCCTGCGACGATGAAACCGGCGCCGGCGATCTTGGCCAGGGGAAAGGGCTCCCGCAGCAGGATGACCCCAAGGCTGGCGCCGATCAGCGTCGACATTTCTCGCGCGGGCACAACATAGGCCACAGGGGCGAGGCGCATCGCAAACAGGACCATGATGTATGCAAGGTTTTGTCCGATGGCCACGATGACCACCGAGCGTGGCGAGCGACGCCACTCGGCGATGACCTTGTCCCGCTGCGAGAGCATGAACGCCGAATAGCCGAGGAACGCCACCAGGTGGCTGATCCAGAGGTAAAGCACGGGATTGATGTACGCCACGCCGTGCTTGTCAATCAGGGAGTAGGACGCGATCATCAGTGCGGTAAACATGGCGGCGCTGCCTGCCTCGCCGCGAAACGCCTGCACCAACGGCCAACGCCATCGACCGGTTGCGTCCTTGCGGATCTGGAGCGACATGATGCCAAAGACAACCAGTGCGATCCCTGCGATGCCTCCAGCGCTCAACGGCTCTCGCAGGACGAGCAACGAAAACAGGGTAACGATCACCGGGCTGCTTCCGCGGGCCATCGGATAGGTCAGCGAAAAATCATGCCGGTACATCCGCGACAACGCATAGTAGTACCCAGCATGGATGGTGCCGGAGGCCAGGACAAAGATGTATCCACGTGGGTCGGGCGGGTCATTGATGGCCACCCAGACGGCGGCCGGCAGGTAGAGGACCAAACCGGCCCCGAGGCCCAGCCACAAAAAGGCCAGACGATCGCCGGCGCGCTTGGTCAGTAGATTCCAAGTGGCATGGATAGATGACGCAATGACAACCAGGATTAGGGCGGCAGAACTCATGCGGTCACCAACCGTTGCTGCAGATTAGCCAGTGCGGGCAAGGATGTTGCGGGCCTCTGGGCAAAGCAGTACTTTGGATGTCGCCGGGCATACCCCTGCCGGCAGATGCTGCCGGAGAGTCGATGCGCGAGGAGGATCCGCATGAGCGAGATTGAGGTCCGTGGTGCAACCAGGCAAGACTACCCGGCAATCGCCGGTGTAATGGACAGGGCTTTTGGCGAGGATGAGCTGGACCTCTGGCAGTACATCGTTGCCAACGATCCGACAATCGACCCGGCGGGCGTCCGGGTTGCCGCCGTCGACGGCCAGGTGGTCGCCTGTACCGTGGTTGTGCCCCGCTCGCTGATGACCCGCGCCGGCTGGCGACCCGGTGCCGTGATCACCCTGGTTGCCTGCGATCCGGCCTTCCAGCGGCGTGGTTTTGGTGGCATGACCGTGCGGTCCGCCCTCGAATACTGCCGGTCCCAAGGCCTCGGTGTCGCCATCCTCTACGGCGTGCCCGAGTACTACCCCCGCTTTGGCTATGTGCCGGTGCTGCCGCGACTGACGACTGAGATGCCGGCCGAGGGGGCCTTGGCGGCGGCAAAGCGTTCGCTTTTTGGCGCGCCCGGCACGGCCGATGTGCCCCGGCTCGAGCCGTTTGGCGTGCACGACATCCCGGCCGCCGTCGCCCTGTACAATGAGACGCTCGGCACCTATCCAATGGCGGTTAGCCGCCTGGAAACCGCTTGGGCCTGGCAATACCGGCCGGGCAAAGAGGGCGGGCTACGTGTGCTCAAGGACGCGTCCGGGCGGTTTGCAGCCTATGCCCGCCTGGAGCGCGACAGTCGCGACTCGACTGCAGCATTGTGCCATGAGGCGGCGGTGACGGAGGCCTGTTGGGCGGTGCCGTTGTTCGCAGCGCTGGCGCAGGCGGCGGTTGAGCAAGGCCTCGAGCGGCTGCGGCTTGTGCTGCCGCCCGACCACCTCGTCGTGCGTGCGGCGCTCTTGCTCGGTGCGGAGCAGCTCTATCGCCCGGCAACCGCAGGCATGGCGGCCGTCGTCGATTGGACGGTAGTCTTGCCCGCTGGCTATTCGCTGGAGGGTGACGAGGGTGTACCGGGCGGGGTTCGACCGGAGCTTCACCGCGGCGGCAGGCCGCTGCTCAGGGCGCGGCGAGAGTTGCTGGTCCAACTGGCGCTCGGCTACCGGGGCTTCGACGACCTCGTCCTGTTGCCCGAAGTTGAGGTGCTTGGCAGCGACGACGAAGCATCCAAGGCGTGCACTGAGCTGGGCAGGCTCTACCCACGCTGGACGCTGGCCCCTTATTGGTGATCGCTGCTGGAGCATGGGTTGGAGGTGCTGTTTGAACGTACTGCGCAAATATATGGCGGCCGAAGCGGCTGAGCTCAAACCGCTCTTGGATCGCGCCTACCACAGCATTGTGCGCTACCAGGCAGGCCGTACGGTAGAGCGGGAGACAGTGTTGCGCGAGGATCTCGCGCCGGCCATCGCCAAACTCGCGGTCTTTAAGCCTTACATGCCACCATACAAGCAGGCCTACTTTGATGTCCTATTGGATGGCTGGCAAGGCCTATCACCGCATGACCTGATCATGCTGTTTGACCACTGCATCGACATCATGCACCTGCGCCTCAGCCGCGAAATGCCAGTTGGAGAGGCCGCACAGCCGTGGAGTAAGGACCTGCTTACCGCCCTTGACCGTCGGCTGGAGGCGCCGGGCCTGCGCCCGGCCGAGGGCGATTTCATCTGCAGTGGCACCGCGGCCTCGCCCGGGCGCGCGTCCGGCAAGGCCAGGGTGCTGCAGCCAGAGGAGGACGCTAGCTCCGTCATGCCCGGCGAGGTGCTTGTGTGCCGGATGTCGCGGCCAGACTGGGTCGCGGCAGTGGGCCGCGTGGCGGCAATCGTGACCGACCTCGGGGGCATGGCCTGTCACGCGGCGATTGTCGCCCGCGAGTTTGGCCTGCCGTGCGTGACCGGTTGCGGCGACGCGACAAGGACTATCGAGCCAGGTGAACTGATCGAGGTCGACGGTGACCTCGGTATTGTCACTCGCCTAGTGGGCTGACGGCGCGACCTATTTGCCGGTCCCCCGCAGGATCTCCAACGCCTGTTGATAGCCGGCATCGATCAGATCGTCAATCTGGCGCGTGTCCGTGCGGTTAAACGCCGCGAGATCTAGCGCAACCAGCGTGTCGGCCTCCTGCGCCTGCAACTCGGTCGCGCGGGCCATGGCAAAGTGTAGCGCGCTAATCAGGACGTCGACCAGGTTTTGCGGTGCGGCGGGGGGAGAGACCAGCTCAACCGCGATGATTGCGCCGGCGCCCATCTTCTTGAGCGGCGAAACCGGCACATTCTCAAGGATACCGCCGTCGACCAAAGATTGCCCGTTGATTTCGACAGGCGCGTAGAGGCCGGGGATGGCGGCGCTGGCCATGACCGCGGTTGCCACGTCGCCATGATCCAGGATCACCCGTTGGCCGGAGGCGATGTCGGCCGCGACGACTGCCAGGGGGATTGACGCGTCGGCGAAATCCCGTTCTCCGATCGCCTTGTGCAGCAGATCGCGCAGACCTTGGTTGGATAGCATTCCGTACTTGGAGATTGACAGGTGCGTGATGTTGAGCCAATCAAGCTCCTTGATGGCGTCACGCACTGCCGTCCAGTCCTGGCTGAAGGCGTATAACGCCGCGACGACCGCGCCGATACTCGTGCCGCTGACCATGTCGACCTTGATCTCCAGCTCAGCCAGTGCCCGCAGCACGCCAACATGGGCTGCGCCAAGCACGGCACCGCCGCCCAATGCGAGCCCAACCTTGGGACGCTCATCCTTGCCCATCAGCCTGGTAATCCATTTCATCCTGATTCCCCCGCTTTGCGGTCTGGCAAGCCCGACGCGCTGCTGATCCTCATGCGTCTGAACGTCGACTTCATCCTCAGCGAGGCGAGACCCTGCCTAACGGCAGCGCTACACGGCCTCCAGCCCAGGATTAGGCGACCGGTTCCCGAAGACAGGCAGAGGTTTCAGCGCCCAGGAGGCCGGCGAGGCTTGGCGTCAGGCCCCGCGGCGCCAAAGAGGAGGCATCGTCCCATGATCGGCACCGCCGACAGCGTCAAGATCACGACCCTGATCAACAACTCACCCAGATATGACAGCTACCTCAAAGGCTGTTTTGGCATCTCTTTTTGGCTGGAGGTCACCGCTGGGGATATCCGGTGCAAGGTGCTGTTTGACGTGGGACCGTTGGCGGAGCCGTTGATCTATAATGCCCGGATGCTGGGCATCTGCCTTGCCGACGTGGACATGATCGTCCTCTCGCACAGCCACTTTGACCACACTGCGGCGCTTGCCGACGTGCTCACGGCTATCGGTCATCCGGTGCCGGTCTTCGCGCATCCGGATATCTTCCGCACCAACTTCACACTCAAACCGGAATACATGAACTACGGCATGGTTGGCAACAACCGCCGCGCAAGCATCGAGGCGCTCGGGGCTCAACTGCTGCTGACCAAATCGCCCCTGGAGCTCCTGCCCGGCCTGATGCTGTCCGGCGAAGTTGAGCACACAACTCCCTTTGAGGAAACCGGGGGCGTCGCCTGTCACATGCTCGACGACCAGGGTAATTTGATCCCGGACAGCTTGCGGGACGACATATCCGTTCTCGTCAACGTCCGCGACCAGGGGCTTGTCATCCTGACCGGCTGCGCCCACGCCGGTCCGATCAACATCGCCAAACACGCGATGAAGGTTACCGGCGTCAACCGCATCGCAGGGATCATGGGTGGGTTTCACTTGCTGGAGGCGGGGCAGGCGAGGGTGGATCAGACCATCGCGGAGCTGCGACGGCTTAACCCTGGCTGGGTAGCGCCCATGCACTGTACCGGCACTATCCCGACCGCCAAGATCGCCATGGCGATGCCCGGTAGCTATCGCGAAAACAACGCCGGCGACGTTATTACCTGTCCTTGAGAAGCTTGCCACGCTTGACGACTCCGGCGACCGCGGTCAAGGCAGACAGGTCCTGCAGGGGGTCCGCGCTGAGGGCGACGAGGTCCGCCACGTAGCCGGGACGGATCTGTCCCTTGTCGCGCAAGCCGCAAAGCTCCGCACCGTTGACGGTAAGGGCCGCCAATGCCTCGGCAGGCGTGAATCCGTTGGCGACGAGCGCTCTTGCCTCGGTCGCCGGGTCGAAGCCGTGGCCATCCCCACCGACTGCCACCTTGATGCCCATCCGGCGCGCCGTCGGCAACGTTACCGCGTAGCTGTCGATCATGGACTGGGCCTTGCGCCGCAGGTGGTCGGGGGCAGATGAGGAACGTGCGGTCGCGGCGATCGCGTCATAGGTGACGACGAGATAGCTGCCGTTGGTGGCCATGAGCTCAAGGTCCGCCTCTGCCAGGGATGCTCCGTGCTCCACCGAGTCGACACCTGCAGCGATGGCCCGGCTTGCTCCGACTCCGCCGTACGCGTGCACGGCGATCTTGAGGCCAAGCTCGTGCGCCTCGCCGACAGCAGCGCTGATCTCGGCCGCCGAGTACTGCGGATCGTATGGCGAGCCGCCACCCGACACGACGCCGGAAACCATCACCTTGATGAACTCTGCGCCATCCTGCGCCTCGCGCCGGACCGCTTGCCGAAGGTTGTCGGCGCCGTCGACAGCCAGGCAGACACCTGCTTTGGCAAAGCCCGTGCGTGCAAGACGATGTCCCGCGACCACGAGATCTGGGCCGTCAAACAGCCCGGCCAGCATCGCCCGCTTGACCCGGATATTGACCGCCCGCTGCGCACCGGCATCACGGACCGTTGTTACTCCCTGCCGCAGAAACTCCCGGCACACGCCGACTGCGCGGATGCCGGTGATGGTTTCGACGTCGCGGTCAGCGAATTTGGGGCCGGTCGAGTCCAGGGTGATGTGCTCGTGGCAGCTGACCAGGCCGGGGATGACGATCTGGTCGCGCCAGTCGATAATCTCGCCAGCTTCGGGGCTGCCGGCGTGACCTGCAAGGACATCGGCAATCAGGCCCTCCTGCACGACAACCGTGGCGGGACCGGCGATCGAGCCGCCGGTCGGATTGATGATCTGGCGTGCGTGGATGAATGTGCGCCGGGGTGGTTGCACTTCGTTAACCCTCCTAGGGTAGGCGGAGTAGACGCGAGCGCCGCAGAGGCCAGCTGCCAGGCTCTTTCGTCAGGTCATGGTTATCAGACCTGCTCATTTACGATATGGCCGTCTTCAAGGCACACAACCCTCTGGGCATAGGCGGCCACAGAGCGGTCGTGGGTTACCAGCAAGATCGTCATCCCGTCTTTGTTGAGTTGCCTAAGCATGGTCATTAACTGGTCTTTGGTGCTCGAGTCGACGTTGCCAGTGGGCTCATCGGCCAGAAGCAGCCTCGGTTTGTTGGCCAAAGCGCGCGCAATAGCAACCCGCTGCTCTTCGCCACCGGATAGCTCCGCAGGATAATGTTGCGCACGCGACGATAGCCCCACCATCTCAAGCAGTCGTGCAGCTCGCGCTGCAGTCTCGGTTTTGGATTTCCTCGCGTATCTCATCGGCAATTCGACATTGGCTTGAGCTGTTAGATCCGGAATCAGGTTGTACCTCTGAAACACAAAGCCCGCGATGCGGTTTCTGAGTCTGGACAATTCAAGGTCAGACAGTGTCCTCAGGTCCTGCCCATCGATCTCCACAAGCCCCGACGTCGGAGTGTCCAGGGCTCCGATGAGATGAAGCAATGTGGATTTGCCTGATCCGCTGGGGCCCATTATCGCGACGAATTCACCTTCTTCTACGGCAAGGGTCACGCCGTCAACTGCCCTCACCGATTGCCGTCCCTTCTGGAACACGCGGTGGACGTCATCAAGTTGAGCTATAGCCATCAATGATCCCCCCAATCCTGCTGATGACAGCCAAGCCAACGACTAGCGCTACGATCACGCGAACACCGGCAGCGAAGGCAATCATGACTCGCCTCCGGAGAGGACAACTGCCGGATCGATGCGGGATGCGGCAATTGCGGGTAGCGCGGAGCCTAGTGTGCCGACGATCAGAGCGGACAGGAACCCCAGTAGTCCGGTCCGCACGACTGCAACCAGGAATCCCGCCGGCGACGGGAAGACGTACACCACCAATACGAAGGACACCAGAGCCCCAAGCACCCCGCCTAACATGCAGATCTTCAGTGACTCAGTCACCGTGCTCATGAGCACGGCCGCTTGAGATGCGCCAAGTGCCCTTTTGATGGCGATCGACCTCTGCACTGACTTGGTCCGAATGAACATGTAGTTCGTCAGGTTGATGACGGCTATAAGTGCAGTAAGCAGAGAGAAAAGGACGAAGACCGACCCTTGCCTGAGTCTCAGGGATTTCAGAGCGGCCGCCTCCACAAAGGGCCGTCGAATGCTGTAGCCAGGTACACCGTCGGTGAGCATGCGCAGGTCGCCAGCAATCACAGTGCTAGCGCTATCTGCTGCCTCAACCGTCTCGAACCTCATCCTCATCTCTCGGTATGCGAATCCCGCGGGCAGTTCTACCTGCTCCTTGTGCATCACGATCACCGCCCGGTCCCTGTCCCAGCCCTCTTCAACCACCCCGCGAGGCAGCGCCTCGAGAATGCCAACGACCTGCAGTTGAACGGAGCCGACGAACACCGAGCATCCCAAGGGCATGCCCCCACAGACGCCGCCGGCCGCCAGCGTTGAGCCGATGACACACTCTCCAGGCGACAACGGGTACCGTCCCGCAGCAAGCACCAGTGAATGAGAAGTGATCGCGCCCTCGGCACACCGGATCACCGAAGCGCCATCGGTGCCGCCGTCGCCGCTGACCAATGCCTGTCCCGCCTCAAGGTAGCCAATGGAGACTAGTCCTGGGAGGCCCCTGAACACGTCGGCCAGGTCTTCATTGAGTTGAAGGCGTTGCGTGCCAGCACCACTGAACGGATCTAGCTCGGTAATCAGGACTGATTTGTCGCCAACCAGGTCCATATAGGCATCTATGCGGTCGGTTGCCACAAACTGGGTAGATCCCACAACCGATATGCAGAGGACAACGACCGCCACTCCCGCAGCGGCTAGCAACCTGAAGATACGCGACCGGTAGTAGCGGACTGACTGTGGCTCCCTTATCGCCTGTATTGGGTCAACGCTGGCGATGGCCGATGCGGGGATGAAGCTTGCCAGACCGCAGGTGATCAACCCTAGGATGCCAACTAGGACAACGGTCTCAATCCTAACCAGCACCTCTTCATGCAGCAGGTTGCCCAGCAGTGGCGCTGTGAGGGTGCCGGCAAGAAGCCCCCCACCGATCCCCATGGAAGACAACGCCAGGCCGTAGGACAGGAATTGATTCTGAACCGACGAGCGTGTTGCGCCGAGAGCTCTGCGGATACCCGTGGCCCGGACCCTGGTTGCTCCCTCGGCGAGGAGCAGGCTCGCCAAGCCCATGCTGGCAACCAGCAATGCCACACCGCCAACCAGCGCGTAGGCTCCTGCATACCCCTCTCGAATACGGACGTAAGACGTCTTGAGGGTGTTGGGGACCCGCAAGGTCACGGCGCCCGCCCCATTTGTGTACGTGTCGACAGCCCGTCGTATGGACCCAATTGCAGTGTCGGCCTCGCCTTGGACTGGCACAATCCAGTATCTCCCAGATGCCATAGGCCCAGCGATGTCGCCTCCCGGGGAGCGCAGTTTGGGCGCATATGGGTACCTCACAAACACCCGGTCACTGAATCGTTCGCCGAACTCGTCGGCGATCTCGTTCAGAATCCCGCAGACCACCAGTTGGTGGCCGAAGTAGGCATTTGGACCTAGAGTGGATCCTACCGCCAAACCATGGTCTTTGGCCACCTGTGGACTGACGACGCACTCATTGACAAGGCCATGCTCATCGAGCCACCGTCCTTCCTTGATGGAGAGGCCTCGAACTCTGGCGAAGCCAGTCGAAACCGAGATGAGAGAGAACCCGGAAAACAGCTTCTCATCACCCATGAACGCCGTTGCCACCGGCCCAACCCACTGCTCCAGAGCAACCTCTGCAATACCACGCTGGCTGTCGCTGAGCAGCAGAACAAGTCGAGGATCAATCACGGGCTTGCTGAGGGCACCCTCCAAAAGACCGGTCGGGAAGTAGTTCACCTCGATGGCCTCGGTCTGGGTCTCTTCGACAACCCGATCAATGGTCCGAAGAAACCCATCCTTCATCCCGAAGACGGAGGTCAAGAAGAGCGTTGACAGGAAAAGGGCAACGACGACCGCGGTCGCGGAAGGCCTCATTTTTCTCATGTCCCGCCCAGCCTCCAGACGGACTTGCGCCTTGGCTCGATGTCGTTTTTGACATAGACCAACGCCTTTCCTCCATGCTTATCTCCCATCCAGAGAAGGGAATTACATATAATGGGGCAATATCTGCATATGGGAGGGGAGATGCAATGCTGGGCGTGTTGTGGGAATACTTGGAGGAGGTGAGTGAATGCGTAGACGATTGCTTCCAGCGCTCTTATTGGCCGGATTCCTTGTGACCCTTGCGTCACCTGCCCTTGCGGCATGCTGGGACGTCGGTACCCCCCACAACTACACAACGACCTATTACTGCAACAACACATACTGCGCACTCTATGGCGGTCCGAACGACCCGGATAAGATTAAGGAGACGTGGAAACAAGATTGGGAGTGCAGTGACGGCAGCTCGGGTACTACAACGTACACGAGCTATCATTGCGATGCTGTCTGGCAATGTGGGATGAGTTGGTAGCACACTCCTGCCCTCCCTCTTGAGAGCCCGTGGGTTCTTCAGCCAAGTGCACATAACCCGTTCTAGTGAAGTTGCCCCGATTTCGTGTACACTCTGGACTTGGCTATTTGTAGTCATGTGGAAGGTTGTCCCTGACGCTAGGCCAGAAGTCGGCGCATCAGCCGTAATCCCGGCGCCGGTGGTTCAGATGGTCATGGACGGCAGCATGTCAACCCAGCAGATAGCCGCTGATCGTGGAGGAACGGAGTTCCGCAGTTCTCTTTCCCACAGTAGTCCGCAACTAGTGCAGAGGCGACAGGCCTCCGATATTCATTTCGCCCACCCGAAGGAGGGCAAACGGAGGGCAATCCACCAATATCCTCCAAATCGAAGCAAAAGCTCCGAGACCAAACGGCCTCGGAGCTGGTCTTTCGTGGTGGGCAGTAGTGGTTTCGAACCAGTGACCTCTTGGATGGCGGCCTTGTGGTTGGCATCGTGGACGACCGGTATTGGCTTGCGCCCTTCCAAACTCGGATATCGGCCAGATCAAGAACAGGCTCTGCCTGTCTACCCGATTATGGAACAAAACAGGTCAGTTGTGCGTCTATAAGTTGCCGGTTAGTCGATACGTGGTCAATCAACCTCGTGCAAGCTTCCAAGTGGCGGCTAGATCGAATCGAGAGGGGGAAGCGAAGATCCCATGCGCAACTGCCGGATGGTGGGGCTGCTTGTGCTTGCATTAGCTGTTGCCGGGGGAGTGTGGGCAACAACCCAATCTCCACCCAGCGTGGTAATTGACGTGAGCTTCTCCCTTCCAGATCTTCCGTTTGACCAGCTTGTCAACGCAGCTGACATGATCGTCCTCGGACCAATCACCCGTATTGGTACACCTACTTGGAGTGACCCTCTGGATTCAACGGGGGAACGCGTGATCACTACTCCGGTGGGGGTACTTGTCACAGAAGTCCTTAAGGGCAACGTTGAACCGGGTGAACTAGTGTGGTTCCGGCAGCTAGGGGGACGCATTGGCGACACTGCCGTAAGGTTTGGTGATTCCACCGACTTCGTCAAGGGCGAGAAACTGGTGCTTGCCTTATATAGGCCGGAGGGCGAAATGGCAGTCATGACCGGTGGCGAGTTATACGCTTTTGACGGCAAGTACGTCATCACTAGCGACGGCAATGCCAGACACTGCTGGCGCCCAGGGCTATCAACCGTCGAGAATCTCAAAGACCAGATCCGAGCAGCCATTGTTCGATAGAAGCCACTCAGCCGACGTGACCAGCCTCATCGTGCGCCTAACGTCGGCTTCTATAGCTCGAACCGACACAGAAGCGTAGTCTGCCCAGACATTCGGATAAGGCGCACCTGGTCAACAAGGCGTGTATTTCGCCCCCCCCGAAGGAGGGCAATCCACCAATCTGCGCCATAGCGAGTGAACAAGCACCTCGGCCCCAGTCGGATCAGCGTCACCTCGACACCTACTCACAGGTCTTACCCCCGATGCAACATGAGGCGGCGGGTGAGACAGAGGCGCCGGGCGCTGGGCGAGAGTTCCAGCTACCACCGGCTTACAGGTTCGTGAAACTTAGTATCTCCTTGGGCGTACCTACAACCAAGAAGGCGAATCTGAGTGTTAGGAGTGATTGACTTGGCCAGACGCCGACCGATGCTCATGGCCGGGATCGCTTTGCTGCTCATCGTCGCCGTATGCGCAGTAGGATGCAAGGCACCCTTCCCGGTGGCTATCGAAGAGGCAACTGTGCCGGCGGTCATCCGCGACTCGTTGTACCCGACAGACACCAGCCAAGTCGGCGCAACCCTCTACTCGGGCATCAAATGGTTCGTTTCCGAGGCCAGAAGCGACAGTTGGCTCGTTGCCAGTACGGCGAACGCGTTCTCAAAGTCCAGCTCCGGCCCCAGCGCGGGGGCTTCGTCGTCCACTCTGATGTGGAGATTATCCCTTTGGCCTGACCCGTCAATTAGCATGACTGAGCCAAGGCCGCTTGCCACGATGGGGGGAGCACTTGCCGGACAGGGCACAAGACCCTCTGACTTCCAGGCCAAAGACAGTTCTATCTTGCCGGGCACAGACAGCGGCATCATCTGCGCCGGCGGAATTGCATTTGACCGGAAGATCGTCGAGGTCGTCGGGGTCGTGGTAGGCGATGAGGTCAGAACAGCACCGATTAACGGCTTTTGGTTCATGACGCACGAAGGCGGCACCGGTTGGCTGGAGTTCCGGGCGCTCGACAGGAATGGCAAGGTGCTCTACACGGTCCAATAGCTCTGGTCGGCGGCGTTACGCTGCCCTCGCGTTCGCGGGCGGCAAACAAAGGGTGTTTGAGCCTGGCTGGGGGCAGATGAACCCACGGGGCAATCTAGCGGCAACTGGCGCCGGTACCAGGGCTGATCGCTTACGTCCGATCTCGCTGGGCAGTTGCAGCCCAAACAGGTGGACGATTTGGCTTGACTGCGAATCTCCCCCGCCATGGAGCAAAACGCGCCCGTTGCGCATCTATGGGGTGCCAGGTAGTCGGCCTTGGTCACCGAGCCGCGCGCACTTCCTCAGCTGGCAGCTAGATCGAATTGCGCGGTGGGCAAGAGCCGGTTGGCTTCGACAAAGTCGGAGGTGCCTAATGTGCGAACCCGGATAGTCGTACTCATCCTTGTACTCTGCCTCGGTGCCGCGGCATGCCTGCCGAAGCGTCCTGCGGCAACCATTCCGGCCGATCAGGTCCCACAGATTGCCCGAGAATCCGAGGAAGCAAGCGCCAGTACTAAGATCGTCTGGCATGCCTCCTATGAGCAGCAGGGCAAGATCGTCACGGTTAGCACAAACATTCGTGGTGCGGACTCATATCAGGGGCCGCATGTCAACCTGAGGTTCCATGTGTTGGAGGGCGACGCCTCCGAGATCATCGCCGGAGGCTCGTACACTTGGGACAATCAGGCCTACGACTGCAAGGTCGATTCCTGGCTGCTCCAGACGAAGGGCAAGGTCAACACGTTCGTCTTTGGACATGCCATCGCGAACAATGCACACCAGGTAACAGGCACGACCAACCGTGGATTGGTGTTCACCGTCCCTGTGGTCAGCGGTTTCTGGGTTTTGATGCTGCTTGAGCACTCCGGCGCGGATGCCTTCGAAGAGGTCCTCTTGCAGAACGCTGAGGGTCAGGTCATCCACGAGTACGAGTTGCCAGGGGAGCCGTGGTATCGCATATAGGCTGCCGGAGCCGGCCGCTTGCCCTGTTCCCGCCGACCACGACGCCTGCCAGCCTGGATTAATTCCGCCCTCCCGAAGGAGGGCAAACGGAGGGCAATCCACCATAATCCGCCAAATGACAGCAAAAGCTCCGAGACCAAACGGCCTCGGAGCTGGTCTTTCGCTTCTCCAAACCCGGGGTCACTTAGGCCTTTCGCTCCACCTCGCTACCAGCAGAAGTACGCCAAGGGTCACCGCCAGCACCACGGACCGGTTTCTCACTGAGCCATGTAAGAACCATCCTAGCGCCATATTCAGGAGTCCCAGCACCAACGCCGCCTGCGCTGCGCGGAGAATAATATCCCAATGCGCAGTCGCGAAGTCGTATATTTTCTTCAGTCTTGCCCCTCCTTGCCGTCCTCGTTTAGCGGATCAGCCGCAGAGCCTAGCTTCTTCGCTCGTAGGTGTAGAGCACATTCCCGCGCGCATCCTGGACGGCCACGGACTCGAAGCGGTCGACACCTTCGACATCCAGGTCGAGCAGTATCCAATACCCGTTGACAACTCTTGCCTCGAAACGCCTGCCCTGAGTGGTCATGCCTACCACGCTGTGTGCGCTCCGGTTGAAGGCATACCCGCAGGCAGAGATGCTGTACGTGGACTCACCGGTAAGGTCATTCGAGGTAAGTACTTCTTGTGGCTCCCAGTTATAAGGCTCAGGAGGTGACTGTGGGAAGTAGTTCTTGCTGATGCCGAAATGCAGAAGCTCACCTTGCGAAGCGGATGCCTTGACAGGCTCGCCGTCCTCAAAGACAAGCCACGCCCACGCCGGGTAGACAAGGCCTGGGCTACCGCCGGTCATGTAGTAGACCACTGCTATCTCGTGTTGTCCCTGTTCGTAGAAAGCCCGCCACACGATCTCCGAACCTTTGGTGGCATCCCTTATATAGTCAGGGATCTCGCCGGGCGGAACCTCAACCTGCTCAAAGGGGCGAGTACAAGCCGAAGTGCCGAGTGCAACGCCAACGATGACAACCAACAGCACCACGAGACGGACAGACCGTATGGATTGTCGCGACTTGAACACCGTACTCTACCCTCCCTGCTATGCCTGGTTGCGCTCCGCACTGCTCCAGGCGCCACACCATTCTCTGGGCAACTATCCGGTGGATGCTTTCCATCCAAACACAAAATAGCATAGTAGCATCCTGCCTGCAAAACATATACAGTCATTACCATGTAGTAGCAGGATTTACTCCGGCAAGTTAGATCGCACGGCTTTCAGAGTCCTCAGTCTGAAGGAAGCTCAGCCCTTGAGCTGATATCCGTGTCGAGTTCCCCTGAGGTGTGGTGGGCGGACAGAAACTGCTAGCTCGGGGTTGTCGTTCAGTGATGCGCCGCTCGTCTCTGGCTTGTGCACATCTATTTCGCCCCCCGAAGGAGGGCAAACGGAGGGCAATCCACCAATATCCTCCAAATCACAGCAAAAGCTCCGAGGTCAAACGGCCTCGGAGCTGGTCTTTCGTGGTGGGCAGTAGTGGTTTCGAACCACTGGCCTCTTGAATGTGAGTCAAGCGCTCTACCCCTGAGCTAACCACCCACGAACGTTGTGCAGCATCGATAATACCACAGGACTTAAATGAGTGGAAGTCCTGGCACCCGCGGTGCGGCATCGGCGTACAACAGGATCGGCTGCGACCTTCTCCGACCGGGCCCCTGTTCCATCTAGCCGCAGACCTTCGCGCCGGCGACTAATACTTGCAGATCATCGCCTCAAAATCGCGCGGGTAGTAAGTCAACATCTCAATACCGGTCTCTGTGACAACAAGCGTGTCCGAATGCCGGAAACCGCCCAATCCCTCGACGTAGAGACCCGGCTCGACGCTAAACACCATCCCAGGCTGCATGATCGTGTCGTCCCCGAGGTCGAGGAACGGTGCCTCATGGCCAAGGATGCCGAGCGCATGCCCGATGTGATGCCGCCAATACGGCCAAAGGTTGAGCTCCTCATAGACCTTGCGGACTGCCTCATCGACCTTGGCGCAGGGATCGCCGGGCTTGATGGCCTCAAATGCCGTGTCCTGCAGCCGGACCATCCAGTCAAAGTACTTGCGCTGCTCGGCCGACGCCTCGCCGACAAACATGGTCCGCTCGAGCTCGCTGTTGTATCCCCACACCGTCGCACCTGCGCCGGTCACGAGCACGTCGCCCTTTTGCAGCACGATGTGCTTGGTGATCGCGTGTGGCAGCGCCGAGTTGGGGCCGATCTGTCCCCGGAAACCGGCACTTGCGCCACGGCCGCCGCGCGGCTCGAACCCCGGGCCCAGCGTCTTGATCATCGCCATCGTGGCCTCTTGCGAGGCCTGGGCGGATATCATCGTCTCGGTCCGACCGGGCTTGGAGTACTCCTGCAGCAGGGCGTGCGCAAGGTTGCCCCAGCGGCAGCTCTCGCGGATCAGGTTGAGCTCAGCGGGCGACTTGATCACCCGGTGCTCCTCGATCATTTTGGGAAACAGAGTAACCGCGGTGCCCGGCATCACGTCCTCAAGCTTGGGCCCTTTGTAGCCCTGACCGGAGCCGTACCCTGCCCCATCGGCGGCGATCGGCTTGCCGGCGAGCCCCAGATCTCCCAGGATACCCGCCAGCACATTCATCGGGTGCGGCTTGCTCGGGTACTCGTTGTAGCTGACGACCTTGGTCACGTCTGCCGTCGACTCGCCGTGCTCAAGCTCCAGGCGAGGCACGTAGAGGATGCTCTTGTCGCCGCCGTACAGCACCAGGGCAATCGGCCGCTCCGTCGGCATGCCCGGGAAGCCACACAGGTAAAAGATCGAGGTCGGGTTAAACAGGACCATCGCCTCAAGGCCCTTGTTGCCGATCTCGGTCATCACCTTGCGCCGCCTGGCGCGGAGCTCGTCGAAACTGATTCTCAGTTCACTCAAATGCAGCCACTCCTTCCAGATATGGATTAGCGTGGGTTATCCAACGTCATTGAAGGCCTTTCTTGACCAGAAGTAAAAGCCCTGCAGACCAAAGGCTCCAGCGATAAGCCCAGCTACAGCGGTTAGCCCCTCGATGGTGCCGAGGCAAGCAGGCGGCCAAGTCGCGCCAGCGACAAAGAGAGGGACGGTTTCGCGGGTGTGGTCACTCCCGGCGTGCCCCGGATCGCAGCCATGGTCGGCCGTGATCAGCATGATCTCCTCGCCCGTAGCAGTCGCCGGCAAGAGTTCCGCCAGTGCCGCATCAAAACGTCCCAGCGCCGCCCCAAACCCCACGGCATCGCGTCGGTGGCCATAAAGGGAGTCGAAGTCGTTGAGGTTGGCAAAAACGAGTTGCCGCGTCTCCGGCACCGAGGAACGTACCTCAGACAAGGCCTGGATCACTGCCTCGTTGCCAGACGCCTTGACCGACCGCGAGATGCCTCGACCGGCAAAGATATCGTTGATCTTGCCGATCGCAATGACCTCAATATCTGCGCCGGAGGCGGCGTCGAGTACCGTCGGGCCCGGCGGCGCGACACTGTAATCGCGGCGACCCGCCCCATCTCGCCGAAACCGCCCTGGCTCACCCAAAAAGGGCCGGGCAATCACCCGCCCAACCAGCCACTCGCCCAGGGCGACCTCACGCGCGAGCAGACAGAGCCGGTAGAGGTCCTCTTTGGCAATGACGCTGCTGTGCGCCGCAATCTGGATCACGCTGTCCGCCGACGTGTAGACGATTGGCTTGCCGGTGCGTAGGTGTTGCGGACCGTACTGCTCGATGACCGCCGTGCCGGATGCCGGTATACCACCCAACACGCCGCGCCCAAACGCGGCGGCCAACCGGTCCAGCAAGGCCTGCGGGAGGCCATCTGGAAAAGTCCGCATCACCTGCTGCGTGACAAGTCCGGCCAGTTCCCAGTGGCCGGTCAGGGTATCCTTACCTCGCGACAGAGGCACGAGCCTGGCCGAGCTCCCCTGCGCCCAATCATCGGTCGCCTCCGCCAAATTGGCCAACAGCGGCCGCAGACCGAGTCGCTCGAGATTGGGCAGTTGGAGCCCCCCGGTTGCCTGCTCCACGCTGGCAAATGTGTCCGCTCCGTGGTCATCGGCCCAGGCCGGGCCGTCCGCAGGTTGGCCAATCCCCATCCCATCCAGCACAATGACCCATAACCGCCAGCAGATTGGCTGGACCGGCGGCAACGGACCGAGGCTGCACGTGCCAGCCAGCTCCACGCGATCGTCAGCCATCGCCTTAGGCTCGCGGGTGCGCCTTGGCGTAGACTTCTTTGAGGTGTCCCTTGGTCACTTGGGTGTATATCTGCGTCGTCGCGATGTCCGAGTGACCAAGCATCTCCTGCACCGCGCGCAGGTCGGCGCCGTTTTCAAGCAGGTGTGTGGCAAACGAGTGCCGCAGGGTATGCGGCGTGATGGAGCCGCTGATTTGGGCGACCTCCGCGTATTGCTTAAGGATTTTCCAAAAACCCTGCCGGGTCAGGCGCTTACCGTGCTGGTTGACAAAAAGCGCCAGGGCCAGCGGGTCGCGGACGAGTTGGCGCCGGGCGGTCTCGAGGTACTGTCCGACGACACGGCGGGCGACCGAGCCGATTGGCACGACCCGGTCCTTATTGCCTTTGCCGGTCAGGCGCACAAACCCAAGCTCTACGTTGACACTCGGCACGTCCA
>ENA-OSEO01002060-OSEO01002060.1-sediment-metagenome-genome-assembly--contig:-NODE-2060-length-31078-cov-3.841295_pt1 | contig 31078 bp, 31 predicted proteins | sample MGYA00237883_ERZ534232 | MGnify/ENA metagenome assembly ERZ534232 | reverse complement strand
CCACCGAAGATAAGCAGAAAAGCTGGAAATGGCGCGTTTTTTCCATCGGCGGGGTCATCGGGCTCGCTTTTGGCGGTGTTTATGTGTTGATGCCGTCGGTTACCGGTCTCCTTTTTACCGAACCGGTCAGGCTCATTCCGATTCCCTGGGTGGAGCTGACACGCTATACCGAAGGGATCCTGCCGGCTGTCGCCACCGGCATTCAACTGGACCTGGGCCTGATGTTTATCGGCATGGTGCTCCCCTTCTGGGCGGTCATGGGGGGATTGATCGGCCTGTTGATTACGGTTGCGGCCAATCCGATCCTTTACCAGCATGGCATCCTGAAACGATGGCATCTGGGTATGCAAACGGTGGACACCGTCTTTGCAAACAACTTTGACTTTTATATGAGTTTCGGCATTGGCCTGGGGCTCTCGATCGCCTTTATCGGTATCTGGCATGTGCTGCGTTCCTTCGGCGAAAAAGGGTCCAGCAAGCGCGGCAGTTTCAAAGACCTGTTTCATCCTCCTGCCGGCAGGGGGGATTTCAACTTCTGGATATCCATCGGTATTTATGTGTTTTCAACCCTGTCTTATGTCGGATTGTGCATCTGGCTGGTGCCGAACTTTCCCTGGATATTTTTTCTGGGCTATGGCTTTATCTACACGCCGCTGGTGTCTTACATAACCGCCCGGATGGAGGGGATTGCCGGCCAGTTTGTCAGCCTCCCCCTGGTTCGCGAAGCCAGCTTTATCGCCGGCGCCAGATTTTTCGGCTACCAGGGCATTGAAATCTGGTACGCCCCCATCCCCATTCACAATTACGGAGAAGCCACGGTCAATTTCCGGCAGATCGAACTGACCGGTACCAGCATTCGCGGCATTATAAAGGCGGAAATCGTGGTATTTCCGGTGGTGATCATCGCCAGTCTGCTTTTTTCTCAATTCATCTGGCGCCTGGCGCCCATCCCGTCCGCCAATTACCCTTATGCCCAGGAGCTTTGGCATCTCCAGGCCCTGAATACCCTGCTGATGCAAACATCGACGCTGGAAGGCAATTCCCTGTTTTACCAGGCGCTGAATGCAACCTATGTTTTAGCCGGAATGGGTTTGGGAATTATTTCTTATTTTCTGCTTTCACTTCTGGGACTGCCGATTCTCCTGATCTACGGCGTGGTCCGCGGTTTGGGTCAAAGCACCCCTCACGGCATGATCCTGGAAGTGACCGGGGCGCTGCTGGGCCGCTTTTTCTTTTTAAAGCGTTATGGCGCCATGTGGCGCCAATACGCACCGGTTCTGCTAGCGGGCTTTTCCTGTGGCATGGGACTAACCGGTATGCTCGCCATGGGATTTACCCTGATTCTGAAATCGCTGGGACGACTGGCATACTAAATTGGTCTAAAAAACCCTTGGAGAGCATCCCCAATTGAGATATTAATAAAACAAGGGTTCACGGTTCACGGTTTAGGGACAAGGAAGTGTTTTTGGACGGAAGGGATTTAGCCTGAAGACTTAAAGGTAATTTAACAAGATTGAACCCAAAACCCCCAAAAAAAACTGAAACCGTTTTGAATTGCTTAATTTTTCTCTGATGCGAGACATCTTAACCTTCAGCCTTCGGTCTTCAGTCTATTTACCTGAAAATCAGCCTAAGCGTGATCAAAAGGGAGATTCATGAAAATTCATTCAATAAAAAAAACCCTCATTTTAAGCCTGGTTCTGTCGCTGCTGCTTTTTCCCCCTCTAAACGCTGCCCAGCAGGCGCCCTCGCAAATCGGCGATTTTGTTCTGGGTGGAAATATATCCGAGTATAAAGACCGGGTCAAAATGGATACGGCCATGCCCATCCGATATGCGGAGTATTTGACTGAAGTGGAAATCCATCCTTTAGACGGTTTTAAAAGCGGTCTGATCAGCTACGGCAACTGTGCAGTCCCCGGCCGCATCCTCCGAATCAAGCTCAAATACGCTGATTCAACCAAAAAATTTTACGAAGACCTTTTAAAACAGTATAAAGCCCGCTTTGGCGAACCGCTGGAATGGCGGGGAGACCCTTTCCACGTCATGGTTGCCTGGAAATGGTCCTTTACCGACAGTAAAAACAACCAAATCAGTATGATCCTGCAGCACAACACCAAGGATGAAGAAGAAAAGCTGGGAAACGCCGTTAAGATCTCACTGACCAATCTCCTTGAAGAGGAGCTCGCCTGTTTTGAAAAAAAATATCCTTATTCTCGATCTGAGGACCCTCGTCAACCATCAGATAAAAAATCCGGCTCAGTCCGGTGGGAACGGCTGCTTCCGAGATGAAAGCCGTCCGTTCCTGTTTCACCAATTTCGTCATCCCAACCGGTAATGAAATCAAAATGGTTATGCTGAATTCACCTGTTATTTGCAGAAAAACCCGAAATACGAATTTCTAAAGCCGAAATAAATTCAAATGAAAGAAATCGCCTGGAACGGAATCCGCTTTAAGGCCCCTGCCGATTGGACGCCAGCCGAATTGGGGAACCATTATCTCATGCTGGAACACGCCTCCCTCCCCGTATTGGAAATAAAATGGGGACACATCAAAGGGGGGTTTTCTCACACCCGGCACCTGCTGCAGCTTTCCACCCGCCATAAAAAAAAACCGGGGAAAACCATCGGAAACTGGACGCTTCCGAGTGACTGGCAACAGGCGCTGGGGTCCTTTCAAGCCGGTGGTTTTCGGTGGGAAAGCTCTCAATTCAAAGGAACGGGGGCTACCCTGTATTGTCCGATCTGTCAGACTGCCACGCTGTTCCAGTTTTACCGGAGCAACCCTGCCGTCAATGATGCGCTTGCCGTGGAGATACTTTCTTCTTTTCAGGACCACCGCCAGGACGATCAAATCTTCTGGTCGGTATTTGATATTTGCGCCAAAATGCCGGACGCTTTTAAGCTGCGGCGGCATCGCTTTGCGGCCGGATATTTTGAACTCACATTTACCGCAAAAGCGCATACCGTTATTTTAAATCGCTGGGGGCCGGCCTCGATCCTGCTGACCGGAAAGGACTTGTTAGGGTTTGCCGGGTCCGTGGCGTCCTTTCCGGCATCGGCGCCGCCCCCCGTGCTTGCTGAAAACCTGAAAAGCGTGCAATGGTCCTTTCTCCCCGATTCCGGCCGATGGCGGCGTCTGACGAACCGGATAAAATTAAGGCCTGTTCCGCAGCAGTTTTGCATGTGGCATCTGGAAGAGAAAAACCGGATTTTGGCGGTCCGGTCCGAGGGCCGGCGCCCCTTGCCGTTTCCTGTTTTTGATACAATCTGGAAAGGATTTGGATGTGTTTAGAAAAAAACAGGCTCCTGTGAAGTGGGCTCGCGCCCAGGCATTGGCCTGCATACCGGTCAAGGGGGGACATGTTCAGGAGTCACGCCTGGAATCCGGGGAGATTCTACTGGCCTATCCGGATTACAGAGAGCAGAGATTTATCCGGTTATTTCGGCGTTTGGGACGTCTCGGCGACAGAAAGATTCGAATCAAAAAACTGCAGCTCGATACCCTGGGCACATCGGTTTGGGAATTTATCGACGGCCGGCGTTCCGTCCGGCAGGTTATGGAACTCTTTGCCCAAAAATACAGCCTGCATCCGAAAGAGGCCGAAGTGTCGGTTTCGCAATTTCTGCGAGAACTGGGCCGGCGGGAACTGATCGGATTGCGTTAACCCGTTGGGCGCCGATATTCAAACACTCCTTTTATCAGTCGTCAGCGACTGGCGGATACCTTCCACTTGTCGAATTCAGCCGGAAGTATGCCAATGATCTCGCTGCTCGACATGCTGTATAGGTCGTAGTTTAAGTCTAATTGCTGAATTACACCTATAAATCGATACAAGGTTCCCGGCGCTTTCTTTTTTAACTGGGCCCCGCGTTTTGGTTTGTTAACAGATGGATCGAAATAGAGTCGGAATGCCGCTTCCATGATGCCTTTGTTGGTGATGAAGTTTTGACGGCCTGCAAGCTCATGGTTGAACTTGTTTTCAATATGGGGAGGTGTGTGCAGCAGGAGATGTGAGATTTCGTCACTCAAACCATATACGGTTTTCACCAGGTAGGCTCCTCCAATTAAATGCCGGTGGCCATTTGGATACCCGGGCTCTAAAATATGCCGATAGTCTCTGCCCGGCCTTCTATGACCCACAGGGTCCGGTGGGCAGACTGCATCAAAGTAAAATAGGGAAAGCCAGCTCCAGAGGTTGACATCGTTTTCAATATTATCCTTTTTGATTCCGACCAAGGCTTCATCTAAATAACGCGCCACATCCAAACGAGTTTCGAATTTACGCAGCGCTATCCTGCCCTTCCCCTCGACCGGGCAGGATGTTCCCGGACCCGTAAGCAAATCATAAGGCGGGGCGGCAGTAGAGCCGCCGCGCAGGTCATCCAGATAGGTGCGAAAGGTTTCGATGCCTTTGTCGTTGAATTTGCGGAGTTCCAGTTCCGATATCATTTCGTTTCCCGGATGGATTGGTTGAACATTTCAAGCAGTTTATGGTTTACGCCAAAGGCTTCAACCGCTTTATCAATCCAGGCCTGCTGGAAGGTATTTCCACTCTGAGGCGGGGGCGCCATGCCGGGCAGGGTGCTGGCGAGCTTTAACCAGAGGCTGGGCCAGTCATCGTCACAGTCCGGGTCTGTGTGTTGATCCACAACAACAACCCGGGTTAAGATTTGTCGGAAGACTTCCGGATAGACCAGCGGCAGAAAGCGATTGTCTGAACTGGCAATCAGGCTGATTTCATCCACATTCCGATTCAGTTTCAAAACAGGCCAATCCCCTTCGAGATCCAGCTGCCAAATGGCATTGCCCAAGTCGTCATACTCCACGAATAGAAGCGTTTGGCTGCCGACCGGCAGCCCGCCATCGGTGCTTTCCGGACGAACTTTATCGACCGTTGCTAAAATCCTGCCGTGGGTCCCTGTTCGATCGACCACTTTAACCCGAAATAGAGGAATAGCAGCCTCGGAAAAATACGATAACCGGCGATCCATCGGAACGATACATTCACCAATGGTTCCAAAATCAAAGCGCTGGTAGGCGGTGCGGTGATACGCCTCAACATAAACACAAGCATTTTCCGGAAGCTGCATATCGGCCAATTGCAGGCTGATGTTAAAAAAACGCCGGCTATCGCCATTGCGCAGGAGGTCGATGCGGATGTTTGTCCGTTTGATCTTTTTGCGGCCGGTGTAATTGAATTTGCGAATCATAATTTATGGTATGGTTTTCACTCTCAGATCCCGGTTCAGGTCAAATCCGATGACCGCCAGGGTAAAGTTGCCTCCCGTCACCTCAATCTGAATGGCGTTTTCGTTGTGAAACAGAAGTTTTCCGCCCTCCAACCTGATTTGAATCGGCTTTTGACTTACATCAAAATCAAGCGGGGAGTATTTTGGAAACGGATTGCCGCTGCGCACCTCATAAGCCATCCGCACCGTTATGTATCTGGGAACTTTCGTGGACTTGGACTTTCGTTTTAACCTGAATCCGCCCTTGATCGGCGTTAGCTGCAAATAACCGGACCCTTCAACCCCGACGAAATTGTCGCTGTTTTCTTTATTTTCGCAGGGTCCTTTTTCCGTATTATTCGTATCGTCGCCGGGTTTTGCGCCCGGCTCAGTCGGCAGCGCAAACAAGTGCTTCAATAGGTTTTCATCTCTCCCTTTTTGAGGCTGTGTCAAAATCTTTACAAGCTCACGCGGGCTGGTTTTAACAAAGTCCAGTGTCGAGACACCCAGCCGATACTGTTGTTTGAATTTCTTTGAGTTGCGTTCCCATTCGGTATGGGCCGGGTTTTCAGCGTCTCCCAGAAAAGCGGACAGATCCCGCTCGGTAATGGACACAATGGCGCGAACGCCTTTGTGCTTTAAGGAGGAAACTTCAGGAATCGTTATTCCCTGGCGGATAAAATGATCTTCCGCTCTTTCCAATTTTTCATCATGCTCCAGGAAAAGAGAGAAGCCGGTATGCATCATTTCCGGGCTGTTGGACTTCTGAATCGCGATGGGGACAAAGAAAGCCAGTCGATGTTTTTCAGCAAAGGCGTTTCGCGCGGTCTCCAGTATTTCAGGGGCAAAAAGATCTTCTCGCAGTTTCGGAGCTCTTCCAGCCGTCGGCTCATACAAATTGATGAAAGCCTCGCGTGGCTGTCGGATGGCCCAGCGCCCCAGTTCGATCAGCCCCAGCAACCCCTGGCTTTCAAGCCAGGTTTTATTTTTAAGCAGGGTGTCAAACCGCACCGCATCAAGCATGAAGACTTTATTCCCCTGCTTTATCTCAACACTCAATTGTCCGGCTAAAAGGGGGAAAAAATAATGTTTAATGACCGATTTGAGGCATTCCTTGGGATTCATTAATTCTTTATCCGGATAAGGAATCAAAATTGAAAAACCTGATTTTTCAAGCCGATCAATCTTGAAATGTTTCGTAAAAGAGGCAATGTATTCAGAATCCTCGATTGGCAGGGGCAAGTCTCCATCGCCTGTGCCGAAAAAGCCATAGGGCGCATAACGTTGGCCATTTACTTTATGGATTTTAAGAACGGATTGTCCCATCAGCATCGTTCGTCGGTCATCGTTTCGCACCGTCAAGCCGAAGAAAGAATTTATCCGAGACGTCGCCTGAAAAACAGTCTTTCCAAGCCCCCAGCGCCCCAGGTCGGTATCACCCTTTCGGGTCCGACCGATGTTACGCCAAAAGTAATAGAAATCATTGCGTTTAAAATCATCATCCAGATCGTCATATTGAAAGATATCGCCTTGCAGCCCACGGGTGCCATAATCTTCGATAAGTATGTATTCGAAGTCTTTAAATGAAGGCGGTACGTCTTGGAGGCCTGAATGTCTGGCATTCAGATGCGTGCGCATTCCGCTGAAGTAAATATTCACCAATTCACCGGACCCGGATGGAACGTTTAATTTATTGTGGAATGAAAAACGAACGGTGACCGGGCCGCTGCCGATTTTTGCATCCAACGAATTCTGGATTGATTCGCGCACCAGGGCATCGTTCATGCTGCCGAGCGCTTCGGTAGTGAAAAATTCGCCCTCGATAGGATCGATATTGATCTCTCCGGGCTGCATTTCCCGGAACCGCCATTGGGGTTTTGTATCCATTTCTTAAAATTCTGTCTTCAGGAAGTCCGGCAAAGAACGTCAGGTCTAGAAACTTACAGTGCTTTGACAGCTTGATAATAGAATTCATCCGAATATGCAAGTTTCAAGACCCCAACTTTCTTTAAAATTTTTTTTAAGGTTTGACCATATCAGGCAAAACCGCTATAAAATCGTTTCAGTCATTTCCATCAAAAAGCAATTAGCTGCAATATCGCCAATCCTATGAGAAAATTTACGATTTTTAAAAGACTGGGTTTGGGTTACCTTGTAATCATATCGGCGGTTATCGCACTGGGGGCATATTCGACCCTAAAGCTGGGCCAATTGAATCAGATTATTCGATCAGTGAATTCTATTGACAATGAAACCATAAGGATAGCCAACCGGTCGAGAGATGCCTTCCTTGCGCAAAGAGGCTTTGATAGAAAATATGTCGTTTCCAAGGATATGGACTTTCAACGCCAATTTCTGAAAACCGAGCAGTATATCGAAAAAGGCGTGCAACATATCAGCAACATCACCGACACCGTGGAAAAAAGGAAGCGGATCGGTAATGTAAAAAAACTTTATGAGCACTACATATCCCTGGTGAAAGATGAAGTTCGTTTGATAGAACGCAACGTTGAATATTCTCTGGAAAAATTCGAAAAACAAAAAGAGGAAATTACCGAGCAGATAACCCGCGAACTGGAAGCGGTGATAGCAATAGCAAAAACTGCTATCGAATACAAGATCGCGACGTCAGGAACGCTCGCCTCAGAGGCAAGGAATGTCGCCGTATTCATAACCATAACATCCATATTTATAGCAATTCTGATAGCGCTGTTCAACGCCCGAACCATCAATCGACCCATTGATTTACTGATAAAAGGAACACGGGAAATCGCCGGTGGAACGTTTGTAAAACATTTAAAGATTTCATCTCCCCCTGAGATCAGTGAACTGGCAAACGCCTTTAATCACATGTGTGACCGTTTGAAGGAAATCGATCAGGTGAAGGCGGATTTTATATCACATATGTCGCACGAATTTAGGACCCCATTAGCGGTGATCAGGGAGGCCGTAAGTTTACATTTAGACTCTATTTCCACGGGTTCTCTTGAAAAGCGCCGCAGGCTTCTCAATATAATTGAAGAAGAGTGTGAGCGACTGATAAATTCTGTTGAGAAGATGCTCAGCCGCTCTCGGATGGACGCCGGTATGATGGACTATCAGATGAATAAATCCAGTATGATGCATCTGATTGAAACGGGCGCTTCAAAAATAAGACCGATTGCGGAAAGAAAGGGAATCCGCCTTGAGATAAATCCTGGGGAAAGTCTTCCCTGCGTCAATATAGACGATGAAAAGATCGGCCAGGTGCTTGACAATCTGTTGGATAATGCGCTTAAATTTACGCCGGAAGGCGGGGCGGTCTTGATTACAGCCGCTATCAGAGAGGAAAAAACAAGCGAACGTTCTTCCGCAACAGAAAAGAGATTTGTTGAAGTCTCTGTATCGGATACCGGCTGTGGAATTCCGGAAGAAAAAATTCAGGTTATATTTGATAAGTTTAAAAAATTGCATGGGAAAGGTACCGGCCTGGGCCTGTATATAGCCAGGCAAATTGTTGAAGCCCACGGAGGGGACATATGGGTAAAAAGCGAAAAACAAAAGGGAAGCACCTTTTGCTTTACGGTGCCTGTCTATTCGTGATGCTGATGCTTAACGCCGGGTGTGCCGCCACTCTGAATTTCCAGAAGCGCTGGGAGGGGCGCAAACACTTCGATTCGGCCCGGACGCTCAAAAGCAAAGGGGATTATGCCGGGGCGCTGAAAGAAAACGAAAAGATTGTGGGCCTGTTTCCTTTTGTGTCGCCGGGAGATGAGGCCCTGTTTAATATTGCGCTTCTCTGGGCACATCCCGACAATCCGAAGAAAAATTATGCAAAAGCCCTTGAATTTTTTCAGCAGCTTCTCCTTGATTATCCCCATAGTGTTTTTAAGGAAGAGGCCAGCGTGTACGTGGTTGTTATTAAAGAACTTATTCGATATGAGAGGGATATCCAGGCGCTGAAAGCGACAATTGCTGAATTGGAATATCGACTGAAAACCCTGAAGGAAATAGATATCAACATTGAAGAAAAAAGGAGATCGGACTTTCCGTAAAAAAACCGTAATTGAGGGCTTAAAATAAAAGGACAGGAAGAATGGCCGGTGAAAACATACTGATAGTCGATGATGATAAGAATATGCTTGAGATCCTGAGCTTGAGTTTAGAGGCGGAGGGTTATCAAGCGACCGTTGCCGGTAGCGCCGAAGATGCCTTAAAAACGGCGAAAGATGATGTGTTTGATCTATCCCTTGTCGATCTCAAGTTGTCCGGAAAAGAAAACGGAATCGACTTAATGGAAAAGCTGCGCCAGGCAGTGCCTGAAATGCCGGTTATTATTCTGACTGCTTATGGGACCATTGACACGGCCGTCGAGGCCATGAAGCGGGGGGCCTATAGTTATCTTACCAAACCTTTCAACCGGCGCGAACTTTTTCTGCAGATAAGAAATGGTTTGGAAAAAAGTAATCTTTCCAGAGAAGTCAGAAGGTTAAAAGCGTTGGTAGAAGAAAAGTATGGATTTAATAATATCATCGGAAAAAGCAAAAAGATGCAGGATGTTATGGAACAGGTCGCCCGGGCGGCTGAGACAGACTCCACTGTATGCATCTGCGGCGAAAGCGGTACCGGAAAAGAGCTTATCGCCAAGTCGCTGCATCTGCTGAGTTCCAGAAAAGATAAGCCGTTTGTGGCGGTAAACTGCGCCGCCATACCGGAAGGATTACAGGAAGGCGAATTGTTCGGCTATGAAAAAGGTGCATTTACCGGGGCCATCAGAAACAAAAGGGGGTTTTTCTCGCAGGCTCATCGCGGAACGGTCTTCCTTGACGAGATTTCAGAGATGACGGAATCAATGCAGATAAAACTCCTGCGAGTTCTTCAGGAAAGACAGTTTTATCCATTGGGCGGTGAAAAACCAATCGAGGCAGATGTAAGAATATTAACGGCCACCAACAAAAACCTGGAAAATCAGGTCAGAAATCGAAGATTTCGCGAAGATCTGTTTTATCGCATTTATGTCATTCCCATCTTTCTGCCCCCCCTGAGGGAGAGGCGGGAGGATATCCCCTATCTGGTGGATCATTTTATAAAAAAAAATAATTCCAAGATGAAAAAAGAGATTAAGGGGATTGCCACCCCTGCGCTTCAGAAGCTCATGTCTTACAACTTTCCCGGCAATGTAAGAGAGTTGGAAAACATCATCGAATATGCTGTCGCCATGACCTCCCAAGAGGTGATCGGTGAAGACCTGAATCTGCAAAGCAGCCCTGCAACAGAAGACGAGCTCAAACCGCTGAAGGATGCGAAAGACGATTTTGAAAAAGGCTACCTCTCCAGAATCCTGTCACTTGCCGGCGGAAACATCAGCAAAGCGGCCAAACTGTCTGGAAAATACCGAAGCGATTTCTATGCTCTCTTGAAAAAGCATGAATTGAATCCGTCGGATTTCAAGAGAAAAATCAAGGTGTAGGAAATTTCATCCACATCAAATATCCCTTTTTTTTAACAGGTTAACCTCACCGTTCGCGCCGTGTTCCCTCTGTTTGTATGAAAAACCATCCAAAATTTCTTTGCGGGATGAGGTTTTTGCAATATTTTCCAAAAGATATCAATAGGTTAATTAAATCAATGCACCTTGGCACGCCCCTTGCTGACAAAAAGGGAAAGGGTGAAATCCATCCCTATCAAAATGGCAGAAAATCAAGGTTGGGTATGATGAAGGTCTTGATTGTCGAAGACAATAAATCCCTGATCTGGCTTTTAAAGGAAATGTTGGAGAATGAAGGAATCCATCATGTGAAGACGGCTGAAAACGGCAATGAGGGGTATTGCGCCTTCCTCAGCTTCCAACCCGATATCATTCTCACCGATATCGAGATGCCGCTGAAAAACGGCCTGGAAATGATAAGGAACATCCGGAAGCTCCATCCCCATATCCGAACGATCTATATGAGCGCCGACCCGGCGAGGTATCAATGCCTCCTTGATGAGGAAATGACAAAATACAAGGCCGGCTTTCTCAATAAGCCCTTTTCTGCTTCCAAGATTATGGAATTGATTTATGAAAACTATGAAGGAAGCATTTAATATTTGATGGATTGACAACGATGAGGCCTATTTTCATTATTTTTCTGTCCATACTATTTATTGTGTCCGGTTGCGGTGTTAAGCAGTCAATTGTAGGAGAGTTTTATCTCTCAAATAAAAATTATAAAGATGGAATTCAGTTTTTTCAGAAAGAGCTCAGTAAAAATCCATATGATCCCAAACCACATTACTATCTGGGAAGATATTACCTGGGGGGCAATCAACACCAAAACGGTTTGAAATATTTACAAAAAGCGGTCGAGATAGACCCACATAAGGCTGACTATCATTTCTGGCTGGGCGTCGCATACTCTGAAACCAAGCAAAACGAGATGGAATGGAAAAGCTATGAAAAAGCGTTGGAGCTGAATCCAGATCATTTAGAAAGTCGCATATATTTAGCCCATACACAGATGGAAAGAAGGCAATATACCGGGGCAATTAAAAATTACTCATGGGTACTAAGGGAATGGCCGGATGAGCCGGCTTCCTTGTACAATCGCGCCTTGGCTTTAAATTACCTGAAAAGATCTAAAGATGAGGAAGCTGCATGGAAAGAATATTTGGATTTTTACCCATCAGACGCCATGACCAGGTCCGCTGTTGAACATTTAAATAGCTTGGGTAACTTTTCCTATCGCAACCATATAATCGGCCGTAGAATTATTACGTTAAGAAAAATTAAATTTGAACCTTTTTCAGCAAAATTGACTTCAGAAGCAAAAGAAACGTTGGGGTTCCTGGGTGAAAATCTGACAGCCGCAAAAGACATATCAATACATATTGTGGCATATCAAAAAAACAACAAAGGGTTGGCCGAACAAAAGGCCAAAACCATAAAAAAATATTTAATGGAACAATATCCAAAAATAGAATCATCCCGAATCAAAGTTAGCTGGTTCGATGTTTCAGAGACGATCAGAATTAAGGATAAAAATTTTCAGTTAGGTGAGTCGGTCAACTTCATTGCGGCTTGACAAAAAATAAGAGTTATAAGGATAGATGGCTCAGGAGGGGAATGCTATGAAACTCGACAAAGTGCTCATTTTTTTTATGGCAGCATCACTAACGGCATCTGTATATATTTTGAGGATTGCAGGTGCCCAGGAGGGATCGGTTCCGGATCCGGCGACAACTCAAGATACAATTGATCAGCAAACGGAAATAGAACAGGAATCGCCCAGCTTATCAAGTCCGGCGGCAGCCCAGCGTGCGGAAAATCTGGCGGAAGCTTCGGCAAAAAAAGCTCAGGAAGAAATTTCTGCTGCCCAGCAAGAGGTTGCTGAAGCAGAAACAGCTTTGAACGAGGCAAAAAATTCTGGCAATCAAACTGCAATCGATGAGGCACAAGCAAATTATGATAAGGCGGTTCAATCGCTGGATGAAGCGGTTGCTAATTCCACCGGCATAGCCGCAGATGAGATTTCTGCAATGCGATCATCTGGCATGGGTTGGGGGCAAATCGCACATGAATTGGGGATACATCCCGGTTTTTCAGGCCTTGGTCACACGAAAGGAAAAAAGACAAATGAAATGGAGGCGGCAACTGCCCGAAATACACAGACCGGACTTAGCAAGGGTCATGGCTCAATATCTGATGGTAAAAATGTAGGATTAGGCAGGGCTGAAGGTAAACAGGGAGTCGGTAGAGGGGCAGACGGCAAAGGCGCCGGGAAAGACAGCGATAATGGAAGCGATAAAAGTGGCGGTAAAGGCGGCGGCAACGGTGGCGGTAAAGGGAAATGAAAATTTATTTAACCATGAGACACATAAAAGGAGGAAAAATGCAGATTCTTAAAGCTAAAAGGAGGATGTTGCTTTTCGGTGCTCTAGTGATTGCAGCTTTTTTAGGGGGATGCGCAACAACCGCGCAAATGCAATCTCTTGAAGAAAGAATGAACGCATTGCAAGCTATTACAGAAAAAGCCGGGCAAAGTGCAAACCAGGCACAGGTGGCTGCGCAGGAAAGCCGCAACCTCTCAACACAGAACGTTGAAAAGGCGCAGGCTGCGGCAATACGGGCTGAAAACGCCGCCGCAAGAGCCGAAACTGCCGCCGCAAAAGCCGAAGCAGCGGCCTTGCGTGCGGAGCAATCGGCAAGTACGGCCAATCAGGTTGCCAATAAAGCAGTGGAGGCAGCCGGCAAAGCCGAACGTATTTATGAAAAGATTATGGAAAAATAACGAATGTTCCGTTTTTTGAGCAGGAAACCTACCATTGCGGCCCGGCTGTCCTTTCGATGTCGCTCGTTTGGTCGGGCCTCTTGGTATTGCCCGCTACGGTGGCCCCGGAGGTTTTCACCCCTTTTCTTAAAGGCCGCCTTCAATCAGCGATTATTGGAGCGGCTCGCAGACACGGAAGGGTTGCATTTGAAATGCGGCATGTAGAACAATTGGCTTTTAATTTGGATGGAAAAAATAAAGATGGACAGCTCGAACTTCACTATCCTTGCAAAACAAAACAACGAAAATATTTATCTGATAGAGCATAAAAACAAAAACGGAGTCGGTTTTGTCATCGATTTAAATCAGGGTGTCCGGTATGCTGATGAATTGATTCAATCCATTCGCAGGAAATGGCTCTGGGTCGATATTCGCTGCAGCGAAAATGTAGCCAAACGCATATATGAAAAGATTCTGACTCTCAAATTTGACGAAAACTGAACACTGTCATTTCGGCTATTCGGGCATGATTTCCGATAACCGAATTGGCTCGGAATCTTTTTATATTCAAGTATCATCCAGGTTTTATACAAGATTCAGGTAAAGAGACTAATTCATCATGCATTCATTTAAAAAGATCCTATTTTTAGCATGTAGTATCATTGTGCTGGAAATCGCTTATGCATATGCCCAAACTGTCTATGTAACCGATGAGTTTGAGGTTACCCTGCGTACCGGGCCGAGCATTGAAAACAAGATCATCGCCATGCTTACAACCGGTACCAAGCTTCAGGTAATTGAGGAAAAGGGCGATTGGATTCTCGCGAAAGGTCCAAATGACAGGGAAGGCTGGATATTAAAAAGATATGCATCGACCGAAATTCCAAAAAAAATGATGCTGGAGCAGCTGCAGAACAAATATCTGGAAGCTGCCACCCAACTGGAGACAGAGAAGGAAAAAGCATTAACAGTTGAGAGGGAAAATAAGGAATTACGCAGTTCTCTTCACACAAGTCAAAAACATTTTGAAAAAGTGAATAAAGACTATACCGGTTTGGTTGCCGAATCAAAAGATTTCTTGCACCTCAAAAATGAACATGCATCCAATGTGGACAATTTAAAAAAAGCGACCTCTGAACTGACAAAACTGAAAAAAGAAAACGAAGACCTGCAATTATCAACGAACCTTATATGGTTTTTGAGCGGCGCGGGCGTTGTGGCGGTATCGTGGCTGGTCGGTTTTATGATGGGAAAAGTAACAAGGCGAAGTCGTTCTCTTTACGGATAGGTTCATTTTTTAAAGCATAAAATTTTTGTTGTAAAAATGATAAGTACATAACGCCCAAATTCAGCCTGTGGGGGCGGATTTTCCCTATCGTCAATGTTTATTTAAGCAGATCAAATCATGACCATCTTTGGGACGATTTTTGCCGGAGTCATCATATTTGTTTCCGGACAGATTTTCATCCGCTTGTTTATTGAACCGGTAAGCGATCTGAAGAGAACTATCGCGCACATCGCCTATGTCATCATCAAATATGCGGATGTTTATCGTAATCCGGGTACAAACGAAGTAAATGAATCGGAGGTTTCAAAAGAGTTTCGTAATCTATCATCGCGGGTCAATGCTCAAATGTACCTCGTTCCAGGGTATGATGTCTGCCGGCATTTATTCGGCCTTCCGAAAAAAAAGAACATTTCTATGGCCATGCGGCTTTTGATTGGTCTATCCATTACCGTTTACAAGTCCACAAGGGGGGTAGAAATTCTAAATGCAAAAAAAGCAGATGAGATTTGCGCTCTCCTTGGGATATATGTGGCGGATCGTCGCCCGGCGGCTATCAATGAAAACTCGGAATGATCATATTAAAACTTGAAGTCATTTCAACGATCGCAATGATTCGATATGGCCTGTTTATCATTGCATTTGCTGTTATGCTCGCTTTCAGCAGCGCAGCTATGGCCGAACGCCTCTCGGTTTCAATTTCTGTTGCAAATATTCATTCCGGCCCGGGTAACGACCACGGCATCTTATTCAAGGCCCAACAATACTATCCGGTTTTCGTGCTTGAAAAAACTGACCACTGGTTCCGTTTCCGCAATTATGAAGGGGATGAAGGCTGGATTCACCAATCTTCGGTCGCCAAAATTCCGACCGTCATCACAAAAAACGCCAAATGCAATATCCGCACCGGCCCTGCTCCCTCCCGCAACATATCAGCGACTGTCGGCAAAGGGATTTCCTTCAAAATAATTAAGCGGGAAGGGGAATGGCTCAACATTCAGCATGCAGGTGGTTTTATAGGATGGATTCACAAAAGCCTGGTCTGGTAATATCAAAAAATGCGGTTTTGTCTTTGACACACAAGGCAAAACCATCTATACTCCCGCTCCAAAAAAAGGGGGGTTTTATCGCCGGTTGGGGATGATTGCATTATGGCCAAACCTAAAAACGCCATGGAGATTTTCAAGCTGCTGGATAAGTCCAACTGCCAGGCCTGCGGCGAAAAAACCTGCCTGGCCTTTGCCGGCGCCGTATTTCAGGGCCGGCGACGAATCGGCGATTGCCCCCGCCTGGATCTGCAGATTGCAGCGCGCTACGCGGACTCCGGCGATGTCCCCGAACCCCCGGAAAGCGGGCAGGAAGACTACCTGGAGAAGCTCAAAACCGAAATTGCGGGACTGGATCTGGCCGAGGCGGCCCGACGCACCGGCGGCCGTTTGGTCAACGGCCGCCTGACGCTTAAAATTTGCGGCAAGGATTTTGCCGTCGATGACCGGGGCCGGATTTATGCCGATATTCATGTCAATCATTGGGTGGCCGTACCATTTCTCGGATATGTGCTTTACGGCAAGGGGGTTGACCCCAGGGGCGTCTGGACGCCCTTCCGGGAGCTGCCTGGGGGGAGGGAACGCGCGGCGCTTTTTGAAAAGCGCTGCGAGGAACCGATGAAGCGGCTTGCCGACAGCCTGCCGGATTTTTTTGACGACATCGTTCACATGTTCAGCGGCCGGCGGGTGGACGCCCTGTTCGAAGCAGACATTTCCGTTATCTTAGAGCCTTTACCCAAGGTGCCGTTGATGATTTGCTACTGGAAGCCGGAAGAGGGGATGGCATCGAGCCTCAATCTCTTTTTCGACGAATCCGCTGCGGACAATCTCGGCATCGGTGACATCTTCTCCCTGGGCGCCGGCATGTCCCAGATGTTTACCAAACTGGCACTGCGCCACGGGTATGCCGAAACCGCAGGCGGCCACGAGACCAAGCGCCGATGAAACCACCGATCCTGATCTACCGGGCAAGGGGCAAAACTATGTCATCCTTACTTGCAAGCTTCTTACGATATGATGAAAATGTGGGTCGACTCGTCCCAGCCGGGCATGTGATGGATCACCACGACCCCCGGGTAGGGGCCGGGTTCTGTGGGGCGAGCCAGGTAGGCATCGATCCTGTCGCCTTCATGCCCGCGCAATTGCACGGTCTCGGCCGACATGGCGCGATGGAACGGCCGGCGGGATGACGGACCAGGCTGAGAGCCAGCTGATGCCGCTGCTGCCAGGGCGGTTCCCGCAACGCCGGCCGCCATCCCTCCCACGGCGCCTGCGGCAGTCCCCATGATGAAATCCCTTCGCGTGACGCCTTTCTGCTTTTTCTCAATGGAATTCATGACGGTTCCTCCTTCTGATTTCTTGAAAGCCTATTTTCAGCCCCGAAAGCATCGCATTCAGTTTTTCTTAAGGTTCTTCACGAGTAGGATCACTTATCCTCTCCGGAAGCTTTGCGGAGCATTTTGAGAAATTTCGGCTCTATCTTGTGGCCTAATTCCTGCATTTTATGAACGTCTTGCCAAGCATGGTCATATTCATTTTTATAATAATAGGCAATCCCCCTATTGGCATAGGCCGCCGCATACTTCGGGCTTATCTCAATAGCCGTGTTGTAATCAGCGATAGCTTCGTCATGCCCGCCTCTGCGACTTGCGGCCGCCCCCCTGTTGAAGTAGGCTTTGGCATACCTCGGACTTATCTCTATAGCCTTGTTGTAATCCGCGACCTCCTTGTGATGTTGGCCTTTGCGGCCATAGGCGACTCCTCGGTGGGTATATGCCTCAGCAAGGCGTGGGTTTATCTTAATGGCGGCATTGTAATCAGAAATGGCTTTGTCAAAATGGCCTTTGTTACTATAGGCAATTCCCCTGTTGGTATATGCTGAAGCATATTTCGGGCTTATCTCTATGGCCTTGTTGAATTCTGAAATAGCCTTGTCATGCTGGCCTTTTCTACCATAAGCTTTCCCCCGTTCAATATATGCATTTACTTGAGCACAGAATATCTGATTTCTTCCATTCCTTTTAGCGATATACAGCGAATCGTCAGCATATTTAATTACCCGGTCAACTGACAATACATGTTTATCACCGAAATATGCAATTCCAATGCTGATTGTTATGTTAATGGCGCCGTCGCTGGTTGAAATTGGTGCCGATTCGACAGCCCGGCGCAGCTTTTCGGCTACCTTTAGGGCACTTAACCGATTCGTATCTGGCAGCAGGGCAATGAATTCTTCGCCGCCGTATCTGCCAACGATGTCACTCTTTCTTAACACCTTCTTGCATTTTTGCGCAACAGCTGCAAGAACATTGTCTCCTGCCGGATGGCCGTATGTATCATTCACATTTTTGAAATGGTCGAGATCAAACAATAAAATGCAGGCCTTGCGGTAATAACGTTGAATTCTTCTATACTCCCACTGCAATAATTCTTCAAACCCCCGGCGATTGTATAATCCGGTCAATTCATCCGTATTCGCCATTTTTAAAATGGTATGCTCAAACTTTTTCCTTTCTTTCATGCTGTCACGGTAAATCAAGGCAGCTAAGACCACTACATTTATAATGATAATTGCCGAAATATAGAGAAGAAGGTTAAATTGAAAAATCAAAGCATCCACAGATTTTTTGGGCGCAGTTATATCATGGTAAAACGTAAAGGCTCCAATAAAGTCATTTCCCTTCATTATCGGAACGTATGTTTCAACCATATCCGCATCAACAAGTTGTCTTTCAAGATTCCGGGTATTTATTTTGACCAATTTGGAATAAGATTTATTTTTTTGTACGATATCATATAGGGATGCGTTTTTATGAATCTCTCCAATTTCCTCTTGAGATGTCGAATAAATTGTTTCGCCTGAACGGGAAAAAATTTTAATTTTCCACAAATTGTAATTTATGCGGGCGTTGTTTAAATAGGTTTTTATTTCGTCCGAAATAACGAATTTGCCGCCCGAGTATCTCTCTAAAACAGTCTGCGTCAAATGTTTTGCAGTTCGCCCGGCATCATTTTCCACCGTATTCAGAAGTTGTTTTTCGAAACGCGGGTAGATATACTGAGATGGAAAAACACACATTCCGATAGCAATCGTCGTAATCAGCAACAGCACCAAATAAATTATTCTGAAGTTACTGTTATAATTTTTATTTTTATCAGGAGAAGAATTGATCATTTAAATGTATCTCGCGTCAGGTTCATACGTGTGCTGCGGCCCAAACCCAATCAGGCTTATCCTCTTTTTCCAAAAAGCAAAACTATTGCGTTTTTTTCAATAAGTTCAACATCTTTCTTTTTCACCGATTTGGACATCATTGTCAATGAAATTGGGAAATAAGATCCTAAGCCGGCACGATGACTTGTCCCTTCTATCCCACCCGATTCGAGCTTATTTTATGTTCAAAATGTTGGAAAAAAATTCACTCCCGTACTGATTTCCCATGCCAGGCACAAAGCATAAAAGGGGTGTCCCGGTGTACCATGATCCCCGGCGCCTTACTTATGCCCAACTGCTTGACATTTTTTTGAAAAGCCACGAGCCGACCCAGGGTTGCGGGTCCCGGCAATACCAGCATGCGGTTTTCTTTTGTAATTATAGGGATTATGTTGTCATTTTTTCTTGCGCTGATGAGACCGGATCTGCCATGTTAACCGTATTATGTCCATCATATTAAAAAATCTGTCCGAAGACGAGACCGATACCTGCAGCCTGGTCCTGTCAACTGCCGGCATTTCTCATAAACCGATAAGGGGTAAGGATGGATGGGATCTATCGGTGAAAGATGCGGATGATGACATCGCCCTAAATTCAATTAAATCGTATATTGATGAAAACCGCGGGCAGCATACCGGAATTGAGCCCCTGCAGTACAGCGAATACAAAAGAACCTTCACGGGCATCTGGGTGTCGCTGATGTTGCTCATCTTTCATGTCGCCGCCGCCCTTGGACATAAAAGCGAGTTTTTTATTAAGATCTATGGGGCGTCCGCATTTCATATCCTGAACGGAGAATTGTATCGAACGGCCACGGCTCTCATGCTGCATGCGGATAGTCTTCACATTCTGGGCAATATGGCCGGGATATCCCTATTTGCTACATTCGTCTGTTCGATTGCGGGGCTGGGCGTCGGCTGGTTTATGATACTGGCCGCCGGAATCGCAGGGAACCTGATTAACGCATTTCTCTACACAAGCAGTCATATCTCGGTCGGTGCGTCCACCTCGATATTCGGCGCTATCGGCATTTTGAGCGCCTACCAGTTTGTAAAAAAATTCCGAGCGCCCGGTCAAAGATTTAAAGCCTTTTTGCCTCTAAGCGGGGGAGTAGCGCTTCTGGGAATCCTGGGTTCCGGGGAGCATTCTGATTTGATGGCGCATCTGTTTGGTTTTCTTTGTGGAATGATCGCAGGTTCGATCTATTGTGTTTTTGTCAAGCAGCCGGTTTCCACAAGATATCAAGCCGTTTTCATTCTCTTGATTCTTTGCACCGTTACCGCCGCCTGGATGAGGGCGTTTTAAACCCGGATCTTTTCAGCAGGACGCGGCAGACCCCAGGCGGCTGCAGTGTTTTGGAATGGATTGATCCTGTCAGAAAACATTTGTGAGCGATGATTCCAGATCAAAAAACGCTGCGGCTGAAAGAGCTCTGTAGCGTTCAGGATGGCAGGTCAGGATGAGAATCTGGAGATGCTCGGCGGACTCTTCCAGGATGGTCATCACCCGGGCCAGCCGGCCGGTGTCGGTTGCCGTCAGGACATCGTCAAAGACCACCATCTGGCGCTCATTTTTTGCCAGGACTTCAGCCAGCGCCAACCGGGTTGCCAGATAAAGCTGCTCCTGCTCCCCGCCTGACAGGTTGTAGAGATCCACCGGGGAATCGACCCGCTCGGGGCAGACTCCTGAAGGCCTGAAATTTTCTCCCATTGAAATCTGACCGATCCGCCGCCCGGCGATCCGCTGCAGCAGGCGCGTGGCCGTCTCTTCCACCGGTTTTGCCACCGAAGCCACAGTTTCGCTTTTGCAAAGCCGGACCGTATCGTAAAGAAGCTTGACGGCATCCATGCGAAGGCTTTCCCGCTTAATCTCCTCTTCAAGACGAGCGACTTCCTCCTCGTCTCTGGCCAATATCGAATAGGGTCCCTGGGCTGTCAGGGTCTCCAGCGTGCCCATGGTCCGGCGCTCCTCATCCCGGGTACGTTGAACCGATTCCCGGACGGAAGCCAGACTTTTTTCCAATTTTTCAAGTACCGCCTCCGGATCGTCTTCAAAGCCCGCCAGCTTGTCTTCCAGATCGTTGACGGTTGCCTGGCAGGCATCATAAACAAGAAGAAGCCGGTTTAACTCGGCTTCATGTTCTTTCGTTGTTTTCCCGTCCCTTGTCAGATCTGAATGCCGGATTTCAAGCCGCCTGGCCGCCTTGCGCGCTTCCTCCACCCTGCCGCTTAGGATCTGTTCCTGCTCCCTTGCCGATGACAAGGCTTTCTGGGCATGGTCCCAGGCAGTTTCTGCGGCACCGACTTTTCGGGCGTGTTCCTGCTTTAAATCGGCGGCCGTGCGTTTCAAGGCCTCGCTATCCGGCGCCGAATCTCTCCAGCCGGGGTGTTCTTTTTCAATTCCCTCAATTTGGGCATCCAGATGCCCCCGGTCCTGCTTTATGCTGTTCAGTCTATCTCCGCCAAGGAGGGCCTCTATTTGCTTAGCCGCTTCGCCAATCTGCCGATCAAGCTGCTCAGCGGTTTCGGTTTGTTCCTCCAGCAGGATCAGATCACGGGTTCCAAAGGGCCGGGTCTCCTCGCTGATTTGCTTTTCCCTTTCGCGCAGCGTCCGGCGATGGATCTCGATATCCACTACCGGACCGGATGCCCGCAGCCGGGCCACGCCTTTTATTTCTGCGATTATTTCAGGAGTTCCTTTCACCCGCGCTGCCCTGCCGGAGGAAATGGGCAGCTGCCCGGGACTTTCTCCGCTGAAAACAGCCAAAATCCCATCGGCTTCCGGAATGATTTCAAGGCTGATCATGGCGGAATCGATCAGCAGTCGGGCTTCGTCTCCCTCCCGGACTGCCATACGGATGCGATTTAAGGTCTTGCGATCCGGCGCCACCCATTCGGACCGCTTTTTTTTGGATACGCCTAGATTTTTATCAGCCGCCTCGATATTCAGAATGCGCCGGTTAAGCTCCGTTCGACGCTGTGAGATCACAACATATTGGCGGGCCATTTCGGCGCCGGCTTCAGCCCCGGCAACGATATCATCCCCTTTTCGAGCGGCATCAAGCGACCTTTTTGCATCGGCTGCCTGTTTTTCCCGGGTTTCCGCCTCCACGCGTTTAAAAGGCATCTCAGCCTCGAGCCGGGCAAGCTCTTCTCTTTTTTCCTTGAGTTCTTTTTCGGTGGAATGGATCAGGTCCACATGTTGCTTGAGCCGGCGGTGCTGCGCTTCCGTTTTTTCCACTTCGGTTTTTCGGTTTTTACAGTCGATTTTGAGGCTGCGATACCGATCGGCACGCATACGGTGATTCTTTACCGAGCCGGTGAGTTCATCGGCCTCCCGGCTCAACTGGCGATGTCGCGCGCCCAGCTCCTCTACCCTGCGGGATATTTCTTCCCAACGCTGCAGCGCCGCCAGGGCCTCCCCGTAGCGGTGTTTGGCCTGATGGAGAGCGTCATGCAAGTTGGCGATCGGCGGCGCCCCCCTGCCGGATCTGATCCGGCCCTGTCGGGTATAATAGCGTTCATATTTTTCCGAAAGCTTCTGTTCAAGAGGGCCTGAGCTTTTATCAGATACTTGGATTCCAAGGACTGCCCGAATGTCCGAAACCACATCCCCGGAAAGATCGAAGAGTTCCAACCCGCCCTGGGGCGCCCACAGCACCTGAGCCAGCCCCCAGTTCCGGGCCTTGGAAAGACCGCGGCCCGGGGCGGTTCTTGAAAGGAGCGCTCGAACCTGCTCATCGGCCTGTCTTCCTTCGGCCAGAGGGCGGTAAGCACCGTCTTCTTTTCTTTCCAGCCGGGCAAAGCTGCCGTCCAGAAATTGCTTGGCAAGCCGGTATGGAATAGTCTCATGGGTAAAGCTAATGCTGACTTTTGGCGAAAGCTCCCGCCCCCAAGGCCGGATGGCCATGGTGTCCTGTCCGGTAACCGCATAGCTGTCCATCAGTGCCCGGCGAAGCGCTTCAAACAGGGTCGATTTGCCGATGCCGTTTGGCCCGGAAATGATGTTGAGCCGATCTGAAAAGGGGCCGACTGTAATTTCCTCCAAAAAACACCGCCAACCTGAAATGGTAATCGATTGCAGGATCATCGCACCGTCTCCGCCACCATTGCGTATAACTCCAGAAGCGGCCGGGATGCTGTTTCAGCCTCCCGGCCGCCGGACAGCGTCATTTGCTGCAGGCGCCCGGCCGCTTCCTGGAAAATGCCGGCCGGCAGGGATTCGATCCAGCGGGTATCATCGGGAGAAGGAAGCAGTTGCGAGGCGTCCAGGCGTCCATACAAAAAACGCGAAGCCATCAGATCCTCCAGGTGAAACAGCTCTTCCTTTTCCTCGGGGGTTAGTACCCCCTTTAAATGTAAATCCAGCAGCAGCGCCTCCGGCGCCTCGATTCTCTCAAGATTCTGCCGCAGCGTTTTAAGATCGCCGGGGGCGACGATTTCGGATTCAAGAATTTGCCATTTGAGTCTTCCGGTTTGTATCGGGCGTAAAACCGGCGAGGTGCCGGGAGCGACGATCTCGACTAAGAGCGCATGGCCGCTGTCCCGCTCGCCGAACCTGGAACTCTCGGGCGTTCCGCTATAGGCCATCCGCGCCGCGCCTTCCGAATCGGGGTAGGTTGCCGCTGAATGCCAGTGGCCCAGGGCCAGATAGTCTAAACCTGCCCGCCGGGCGGCATCCCGTGCTATGGGGTGATCCGGGTCCGCTTGGGGAAGGCCTTCAACATTTCCATGTGCCAATGCCAGCCGGATCACCATGCCGGGTTCTGCGTTGATCCAGGCGGTGGGGTCTTTGTGTGAATATTTGTCAAGAACCGGGCAGGGAAACAACATGCCGCCCGGTATTTCAACCGGCTTGGGTTCTGCCAACACCATGAGATTCCCGGCGGAGCGCCATGCCGGATGATCCCATACCGAACCGGGGACCAGGGGATCGTGATTGCCGGGTATCACATACACCGGACCACTGAAGCGGGTCAGGATATCTACCGTTCTTTGTATGAGCGTCCGGTCAACGGCATTGTCTTCGAAAAGATCTCCGGCGACCAGAATGCATTCGGCGCCTTCGCTATTCGCCGCATCCACCAGCCTTTTCCCGGCGGCAAGACGCTCCTCGCGAACGATTTGCGCGGCCTTTCCCACGAAATCGGCCTTCATTCCGATCTGCCAGTCTGCGGTGTGGAGGAGTTTCATGGGAAATATAATCCGGTTGATGGTTTCAAATTTTAAACTTTTTTTAGCCTTTCTCTGTCAGCCGATATTTCTGATAGCTGCTGCAATGCTTTTTCGGCAGGGTCATCTCGATCAAGCCAAGTTTCACACCGATTTGTCGGAAGTTTTCTCTAAAATGGTTTTCACCCTACGGCACCCTGTTCATATAAGGCTGGCTGATTTTTCGATAATTAAATTTATTAATTGCTTTTGAACCGGGCTGATCATTTTAAATTTTATGCCAATTCCGTCGGGTTCTATCCGTGCAACTTCGCCTTCAACCTTGAAAGGCCTTGGCGCATTCGAGTAGGAGAGTGTAAGGAAAATTTTATCTCCGACAGTAAATGGCTCCGTTGTTTCAATAAAAACCCCATCGGCGCTAATATTTCGGGTAATGTTTTGATGGGTTTGGCCCTTGGAGACAAAATGAACTATTAAGATGCACTCTTTCCGTGGATGATTTCTGGTCTTTTTGATTTTCCGTCCCTCAAGATCATTCAAAAGCTGACTTTGTTGCTTTTCCGACATAGCAGCAATGATCTCAAATAAACGATCCACAGATCGGGATTGGCACATTTTTAAATCTCCCTGTAGAAAGTTAACATCACGCTTTTCGACAAACCGTGTCCCAAGTCTCAACCATCACACAAAAGGGTACATGGGTGCAGAAAGTTCACAACTTATCGATTATGATTTCAAGGTCAGGTTATTTTATGCCTTTTTTCCATTTTCCGCAAGCCTGGGCAAAAAAATGCGATCCTCTTCAACCATTACCGCATAAACGTCGCTTGAGTTATTAGCGGCTATACCCGTCAGATCCGGGGCTTCGGTGAATCAGTGGCGGTCCAATCTAATCATATTGGAGAAAATTTGTGGGCATGGTATCAAACCTTAATTTTCAATATGATACTGCAGCCCTACCCCAAGACCGAACAAGTCCGACAAGCCCGCGTATCCGTGCCGCGCCATCAAATTTGACAACTTATCTCAAATGTCTTCTAATAACAAAACATGGATGCGGGGATACGGGGTCGCATCAAATTATATGGAGCCTTAATAACGGGTGGCGAATGAATCGTTTTCTCGATCAAAACGAAACCGTATTTGACACGCACACTGATTTAATGTGGACAAAAAATGCTTCTTTATCGGACTTCCCAAAAACTTGGAATGAGGCCCTAACGTATATCAAAGAATTGAATCGTTCAAATATAATGAAAACCGTAATATTATAGATTGTCATGCTACCGGCCAGGATGGTGAACTTCTGTCCGGCCTGCCATACGATAAAAATCGTTTTAAAGAAACCTCCCATACAGTATTTGACAATGTTACAGGATTGACATGGTGGCGGAATGCAAATGGATGCAGAGATACCGTGGATTGGAAGTCGGCTTTTGATTTGATTTCGGAGATGAATCGCCAGCGTAAATATGGGTACAATGATTGGCGAATTCCGAATATTGTTGAATTGGAAAGTTTAACGGATATGAGCCGACATTCTCCGGCTTTACCGGCGGATCACCTGTTTATAGATGTTCAGGAGTTTTATTGGTCTTCAACGCCAAGTGCGTACGATACCCATTATGCCTGGGCGCTTTATATGAAAGACGGAATTGTCGGAGTCGGGTATAAGGCATTGTCTGAATTTTATCTTTGGCCGGTAAGGGGAGAACACAAGAGCTTATAAGATGACAATTACGTTGCCCATTTTGGCTTAATCGCCGATGGTTCAAAACCGGGTGGACCACGAACTGAACTTTGACATATTCGTAAAAAGTCCAAAAACCCGTCATGCCTGCGAAGGCAGGCATCCAGAACCATTTGAAATCACAGGATTCCCACCTTCGCGGGAATGGTGCTAAAGGCGTATTTTCGACTTTTTACGAGACCATCAACTTTAGCTTTTCCAACTATGTTCTATTCGGCCTCTGCGCTTTTGTTTATCTTTTTGGGGGGCGGCCGTTCCATATCGGGAGCAATCCCCCGGACGGGAGCAGGATCGAATGAAGCCAATTTTCGAGCCATCCAAAAACTGCTGGAAGGTGGTGACGGCCCAACGGGCCGCCTTCATTATAGACGGCGAGGATTATTTCCGGGCGCTGCACGAAGCCATGCGACAGGCAAAGCGGTCCATTATGGTTGTCGGGTGGGATCTGCACAGCGAGCTGCGTATGATTCGGGATGGTGATCGGAAGGGATACCCGTCCACACTTGGAAAGTTTCTCGACTTTCTGGTAAGAAAGCAAGAGAGGCTCAAGGTCTACCTTTTAGGCTGGGATTTTGCGATGGTCTATGCCTTTGAGCGTGAATTTTTTCCGCGTTACAAACTCAAGTGGCGTACCCATAAACGCATCCGTTTTTTTCTTGATGGTGAACACCCCGCCGGCGCCTCCCAACACCAGAAGGTGGTTGTCATCGATGACGCCGTCGCCTTTTCAGGAGGATTTGATCTTAGCAAGTGGCGCTGGGATACCTCTGCCCATCGTCCGGGCAGTGATCAGCGGGTAGACCCCGACGGCAAACCTTACCCCCCGTTCCACGATGTGCAGATGGTTGTGGACGGACAGGCCGCTGAGGCGTTGGGGGAACTGGTCAAAGAGCGCTGGGAAAAAGCGTGCGGCGAAAAACCGGTGATAGACGGTCGCGCTGATATCGGCGATTGCTGGCCTGTCAGTGTGAAACCGGATTTTAAAGAAGTACGGATTGCCATTGCAAGGACGCTGCCTGCTTACAAAGATTACCGCGAGGTGCGTGAGGTAGAAAACCTCTACCGTGACAGCATCGTTTCGGCCCGCCGGTTCATCTATATTGAAAATCAATATCTTACCTCCTTTCGCATCGGTGAGGCATTGAAATCGCGCCTGCAGGAAGCGGACGGACCCGAGGTGGTTGTAGTCATGCCTAAAAAGACGGGGGGATGGCTGGAGCAGCACACGATGGATGTGCTGCGGGGACGGATCCTGCGAAAATTGCGGGAAGCAGACCGCTTCAATCGGCTGCGCACCTACTATCCACGGATTGCCGCCGATCCGGATGTTGAACTGATGGTCCATTCCAAGGTGATGGTGATAGACGATCGTTTTGTGCGGTTGGGCTCATCGAACCTGAGCAATCGATCGCTTGGGCTCGACTCGGAATGCGACCTGGCTGTGGCAGCTCAAAAGAAATCGGCCGAAGTGAAAGCGATCGCTGATTTTCGTAATCGTCTGATCGCCGAACATCTCGGGGTTTCAAGCGACGATGTGTCCAAGTCGATCGGCGAAACGGGTTCGCTGATCAAGGCCATTGAGTCATTGCGCAAGGGTGAGCGCACATTGGAACCGCTTGCGGACGATGTGCCCAAGGAAATAGATCAATGGGTACCCGAGTCCGAACTGCTTGATCCGGAAAAGCCGATTGAACCTGAAGCGTTTTTCGATTATTTTATCAGCCCCGACCAGCAGCTTCCGGCTTACCGCCAGATACTAAGGGTCATCCTGCTCATTGTTGCTTTTCTGATGCTGGCGGCCTTGTGGCGCTGGACCCCTTTGGGCGGGTGGGCCGAGATCGAAACCGTAATGGGCGCTGCAAAGTGGATCAAGCAACAGCCCTTTACACAGCTGCTGGTTCCTGTCGTCTATATGCTGGGCGGTTTGGTCTCTTTTCCCGTCACGCTGATGATCATTGCAACGGTGGTCATTTTCGGCCCCTGGTGGGGGCTGTTATATGCCCTGGTCGGCGCGGAATTGAGCGCTCTGCTGACTTTTTCCATCGGTCGGCGGCTGGGGCGTGATGTCGTCGGCCGGTTTGCCGGCAGTCTGCTGAACCGGGTGAATAAAAAGCTCTCCGATTCCGGCTTAGTCGCCGTCATCACCTTTCGCATCATACCCGTAGCGCCATTTTCAATCATCAACCTGATTGCGGGTGTGTCCGAGATCCGGTTGCGGGATTTTGCCCTCGGCACTTTGATCGGGCTGGTTCCCGGCGTTGTTGCCATCGTGCTTGTCGCGGACCGGATATCTGAATCCATGCGTCGTCCGGACCTTGGCAGCTTTGCGGCCTTGCTGGGCGCCGTTATTCTTGCCGGTGCCGGTTTGATAAGCCTTCGCAGATGGCTGCGCAGTAAAAAGCGTCTAAAAAAGAAAAGCGGCGGCAGTAGGTGATGTCGCTTCGTATTGCGACATACAATATTCATCGATGTGTCGGTCATGACGGCATCGAACGCCCTGAGCGAATTGCCGGCGTGTTGCGTGAGATAGATGCCGATATCATCGCCTTGCAGGAAGTACCCTCTTTTCCCGCTTATTTTCCACTCTTTGGACTGGATCGAATTTGGGTTCATCCGGCGGAAAGGCTATTGTCGCTTCGAGTCCACGCTACACCACTCAGCCGAATAGCCTCAGATCATTTGCCGCTGGTGGCGGATGTTGATTCATGATGGATTCACATCCTGCTCGGGTCAATCGCTTTACTTGCACCGTGGGTGATGTAAAAATTTATTTTGGCAACTTGCAGCGCTACCTGATGTGCGGCGAAATTCCAGGGTGTTTATCGGCTGAAAATCCGCCGGGGCGGTTTACTCTTTCCGGCCTGTTCGGATCAAGCCATCATTCTGATATTCTATCAAAAGCTTTCCAGGGAGGCATATAAAACTGCATTTTCATGCCCCAAAATGCCATTGCCAGGAAGAACGGATTCTCTCAGTTCGAAAGCCTCATTCAGTAGAAGCCTATTTTCATGGCCAAAAACAACCCCATCCTTACACCCTTTTAATCATGAATACAACTACTTCCCGTGGTCCGACCCGCGCCGCCTTGAAATTGTTGTAATATCGTTATCAATATATCAAGGATGTCCCCATATTCCAAACTCACCAGCGCGCGGAAAGATTGGGGCGTACCTGCGAATTATCCGATATAGTGCCAAGCTTCTTCGCGTCTGGTGAAGCGCCAGGTTCGCCTGTTATCTCGATCGTAGATAGCTTTTTAAATCTCTATAATAGTTCTCATGTGGTCCGATCATGATCAATTCCAGGTTCTCCTCAAAAAAACGATAGGCTAAAAGATACTGATTTGTCAGGATTTTAAACTTGTGGACAAATACGCCGCGAAGGTCACCCTTCTTTTCTGATCCAATTGAAGGATTGTCCAAGATTTTCCGGATTTCTTCATCCAATTTCTTTTTCTCACGTTCGGTGAATTTTTTAACTTTGCGTTCAAACGACCGCGATTGAATTATTTTCATGGGTAATTATCCGAATCGGTATTCTGAAGACTCACCATCTTCCAATTCTGCAAGACCTATTAAAATTTCCTTTATTAAGCCATAGGTTAGATCAGGATTTTCTTCAGCGCATTTACCAATTCGCGCCCAATGTTCAATCTGACCAGTGACAGAACGTTTGTCGACTTTACTGAAAATCTTGGCTTCTTTTACCAAATCCTCGGATACTCTTACTGCGTTGGTCATGGTAATAATCTCCCTGGAATTTATTTTAGTATGCAATATAAAACAATTCATTGCATTATGCAACAAAAAATGTGTGTGAGGGGGATAATTTAGAAGGCGTACGCTCCGCATCTCTTGCGTTGCCAAGGGCCCGCAGTAAAATACTACGGCTTCACCCTTGGACGCCTTTCGAAGATCCCGTTCGCGGGGGGAGCTGGGGCATCCTCGGCTTTTGCAACAACAGGGTTTACACTGTCGTCGAAAAGGATTTCATCGAAATGTCGTCTGCTTTAAACCGGATACCGGACCGGGTTCAAAAAATTCACCTGATTGCCGTTTGCGGCACGGCCATGGGCGCCCTGGCCTCCATGCTGAAGGATATGGGATATGCGGTGACCGGGTCGGATCAGAATGTCTATCCGCCCATGAGTGATTTTTTGGCGGGGAAGGGAATCGGGTTAAAAGAGGGCTTCAGCGGAGAGAATATCGCTTACGGGCCGGACCTGGTGGTGGTGGGAAACGCGGTGTCGCGGGAAAACCCGGAAGTGGAGCGGATGTCCCGCATGGGCATTCCCTACTGCTCCATGCCCCAGGCGGTCCACCGCTTTGTGGCCGCCGGGAAAGAATCGATCCTCATTGCCGGAACTCACGGCAAGACTACCACTTCGGCCATCATCGCCTGGCTGCTGTTTAAGGCCGGTCTGGATCCGTCCTTTGTCATCGGCGGAATCCTGAAAAACTTTGGCAGCAATTATCGGCTGGGAAAAGGACCGTATGTGGTCATCGAGGGGGATGAATACGATACGGCCTATTTTGACAAGGGACCCAAATTTCTGCATTATGACCCGGCTGTTGCGGTCTTGACCGGCGTCGAGTTCGACCATGCCGATATTTTCAGGGACCTGGCCCATGTCAAGGCCGCTTTCGGGATGCTTCTTTCAAAGCTGGCGCCCGGCAGCAAGCTGCTGGCGGCAAATCATGACGACAATGTGGATGACCTCATCAGCCAATGCCGCTGCCGGGTGGAGCGCTATGGCGGGGAACCCGGCTCGACCTGGCACACGGCGGCTGAGAGCATTTCGGCGCCGTGGACCGAATTTAGTGTTTTCCGGCGGGAAAAATTTTATCAGCGCTTTCAAACCCGGCTGATGGGGGCCCACAACCGCATGAATACCCTTGCGGCTGTTGCGGTCGCCGATCATCTGAACATATCCGGGCCGGTGACGGCCGCAGCCCTGCAGGCGTTCGAGGGGATCAGGCGGCGGCAGGAGATACGGGGACAAAAACGGGGCGTGATCGTCATGGACGATTTTGCCCATCATCCCACGGCGGTCCGGGAAACCATCCGGGCGCTAAAGCCTTTCTGTGGAAACGGCCGGCTGCTGGCCGTGTTCGAGCCCCGCACCAACACCAGCATGCGCAACATCTTTCAGG
>ENA-OSEO01002058-OSEO01002058.1-sediment-metagenome-genome-assembly--contig:-NODE-2058-length-31118-cov-3.867272_pt1 | contig 31118 bp, 32 predicted proteins | sample MGYA00237883_ERZ534232 | MGnify/ENA metagenome assembly ERZ534232 | reverse complement strand
GCAAAGATCATTTTTTGAGTCTCCATAACACGATAAACCCCTCCATAATAAAACCAACCGCGAATCTTGGGGATTGATTTTCTTCTTGACATTGTGTGGTATCTCGCTTAAGAAAAACATGAACGCTGGTCACAATCTGACCCCTGTCCGCACCCGGTCAGTCTCAAGCAGATATACATCAATAATTCAAGATTGTTACAATAAGGAAGGCGAAAATGCCGGGGTATAAAAGACGCAGAGAAAGAGAAAGGGAACAGAGAAGACAAAATATCCTGAAGGCCGCCAAAAGGCTCTTTATCGAAAGAGGCTTTAAATCTGTGACGGTCGCGAATATCGCCGAAAAAGCGGAACTCAGCAAGGGAGCCATTTACCTTTATTTCAGCAGCAAAGAGGAGATATACGCTCAAATACTTCTTGCCGATATTGAACACTTTCACGGAGAGATTTTCCAGATATTCGACGGGGGAAAATCAGCGGCGGATATTCTGCTCGATTTTGCCGACGCGTACATAGATATCTTTCTCAAAGAACGGGAACAGTTCAGGATATTGATGAACTTCATGTTGCAGGCGGACAACCTCACCCTTTCCAGGGAGACCCGAAAACGGATCATTTCAGAGATGAATCGGACTATCTCCCTCATTGAAAAGATTCTTCAATACGGAGTCGATTCCGGAGAACTGACGTTAGAGAAGCAGGATATCCGAAAGATGCGGAATGCCTTGTGGGGGCTTCTCAACGGGATTATATCGCTGCATCTTTTTGTCGGGGCCGAGTCAATGAGGGAAGAGAGAATTCGGTCCAACGTCAGGGAAGGGATAGAAACCATACTCGTGGGGCTGAAAAAGAGGGGGGAGGGGGAGTAATGAGCAACTTGCTGGCCAATACGAGGGATCAGAAGTTTCTGCTCTATGAGCAGATCGGGATCGACAGACTGTTCGGATTTGAAAAGTATGTCGATTATTCGAGAGAAATTGTGGACATGGTCCTGAGCGAAGCCGAAAAGATGGCCGTTGAAGTCATTGCCCCGACACTGGAAGAGGGGGACAGGGAGGAGGCTCAACTCAGGGACGGGAAGGCATATGCGCCCCGCTGTTTTCACGGGCCATTTAAAACCTTTGCCGAGGCGGGATGGATCTGCGCGACGAAGGACCCCGTGGTGGGGGGACAGAATATGCCTATTTCGGTGCATGCGGCATGCGGGGAACTCTTCGCCGTCGAGATTCCCGAGGAATCTTTCGCGGTATAAGATCCTTGTGAAGCGAGGGATATATGAATCGCGGATGCTCCCATGGCACCCATGGGGGTCGAGAAAATATCGACGGGTCATGGGGAAGTAAAGTACATACATAACAGTTGATTGCAGGGGGGATCGTCCGGAAAAACCATATGTACCATAAGGGCGGTTTCGTGAAGCGAACGACGCAACTGAGGCATAAAAAAATCTAAGGAGGATAACATGAGTAATTCACTGGTAAATACGCGTGATCAGCGATTCGTTCTGTACGAACAGATCGGGATCGAGAAACTCTTCGGGTATGAGAGGTATGCGGACTACTCGATGGACATGGTCGACATGGTCCTGACGGAAGCGGAGAAATTCGCTGTAGAAGAGATCCTGCCGACCTATGAGATCGCGGACAAGGAAGACACGGCGGTCTTCAAGGACGGCAAGGCCTACGCGCCGAAGTGTTACCATAAACCTTTCAAGAGCCTCCGCGAGGGCGGCTGGTTCTGCCCCATCTTTCCGGTTGATGTGGGAGGGCAGGGGATGCCCCGGGTGCTCTACAACGCAACCGGCGAGCTGTTCGGCGCTGCAAACTATTCCTTCATGATGTATGTGGGATTGACGGTGGGCGCGGCCGGTCTGGTCATGGAATACGGAACGGAGGAACAGAAGAACAAATACCTCTACAAGATGTGCGCCGGCGAGTGGGGCGGGACCATGTGTCTCACCGAACCGGGGGCGGGGAGTGACGTCGGGGCCTCGCGTGCCACGGCAAAACGACTTCCCGACGGCACCTTCAGCATCACGGGGACCAAATGCTTTATCTCCTCCGGTGACCATGATCTGACGGAGAACATCATCCATCCGGTTCTGGCCAGGATCGAGGGGGACCCGCCGGGGACGAAAGGGATCTCCATCTTTATCGTTCCAAAGATCCGCGTCAACGATGACGGGAGTCTGGGGGAACCGAACGATGTCATCACGGGAAACATCGAACACAAGATGGGGATCAAGGGTTCGGCCACGGCAACGCTGAATTTCGGGGAAAACGGCAACTGTATCGGCGAGCTTCTCGGTGATGAACGGGCCGGGATGAAGATCATGTTCCAGATGATGAACGAGGCACGACTGGGAACAGGAATGCAGGGACTCGACCACGCCTCGGCCGCTCTGGAACACGCCATCTCCTATGCGAAGGATCGCATTCAGAGCCGCGACATGCTGTCTCAGTCACATGAGGGGGTTCCCATTATCAGGCATCCCGATATCAGGCGCTCCCTCCTCTGGATGAAGTCCCACGTCGAGGGGATGCGGTCGATGAATTACTGGATCGGCTATTGCATCGACATGGCGGAGGTTGCGGAAACGGAGGAAGAGCGGGAGAAGTGGGATGGGTTTGTGGAACTTCTGACACCGGTCATCAAGGCGTACTGCTCCGACAAGGGGGTGGAGATCTGCTCCTTGGCCATGGATGTGTACGGCGGATATGGTTACTGTCAGGAATACCCGGTCGAGCAGTACATGCGTGACTGTAAGATCGCCACTATCTATGAGGGGACGAACGCAATCCAGTCGCTTGATCTGGTCTTCCGCAAGCTTGGGCAGCGCAAGGGGCAGAACGCGATGAACCTCCTTGTCGATATAGGCGCCACCGTGGAACGGTGCAAGGGAATCGAAGCGCTCAAGGAACACGCGGAGTATCTCGGAGGGGCCTCGGCCGCACTGGGCGACATGCTGATGCAGTTCGTTGCCTGGCTCAAGGGGGGTGAATTTCTGGCGCCTTTCATCAACACCCGGCCTTTCCTGATGATCATGGGCGATGTCGTTATCGGCTGGAGGATGATGGATGCGGCCGCCATCGCCGCGGAAAAACTGGATGCCCTGTTCAAGGAGGCGGGAGCGGATACGGCTGAAGCGCAACGTGAACTGGGTAAAAATAACGCTGATGTCGCCTTTTATCAGGGGAAAATAGCTGCTGCAAAATATTTCGCGACGAATATTCTGACAACCGTTGAATCTCGATTCAAGGCGATCAAACTGGCTGACAAGACTCCCGTCGAGATACTCGATGAGTCTTTCACCATCTGATCCCATCGGGACCGGTTCGTTCCCGGAGAGGGATCCCTTTGGGATCCCTCTCATTTTTTTCATATAGAATCTCCCCCCCCCTTTTTTTTGAGGTGAGAAATCAGGTCAATCGGGCCGGGTTTGATGTGCGCGGTTTTTGAATTCCCCCGTCATTCTCGGAACACATCCGGAAATATCGGTATGGCCGCATCAACAAGACACGCCATTGAATGCCCTCCTCAACCGCCTTGCTGTTCTGAATGAGATTGCCATCAAAGGGTTTTTACGATACACACATTCCCGATACATAACAGACGGGTCAGCGGTCTTCCCTTGCCCGGAGGGCGAGGACTTTGCCGTATGATGACTGAAGGTTTTCCTGAAGTAAGGACGAAAAGGGGGCAGGGAATGAACTGCGCGCACCTCCTGAAGGAGGCGGAGAGCCAACTTGACATGAAAGGGATCCCCACGCCTGCCCTGGACGCGCAGGTGCTCCTCGCCCACTGTATCGGCAGGGATCGTTCCTTTCTCCACGCGCACCCGGAACGTGAGCTTTCCGACGCGGAGGCTCGAATGTTCCGTCTGCTGATTGCGAGGAGGGTGAACCGGGAGCCGGTCGCCTATATCACGGGTATGAAGGAGTTCTGGTCCCTTCCCTTTGCGGTCAACAGGAACGTATTGATTCCGAGGCCCGATACGGAGATCGTGGTGGAGGCGGCGCTCAATCTCTTCGAGAGGCGCGAGAAAACATGCATACTGGAGATCGGCACAGGGAGCGGAGCGATCAGTATCACTATGGCCACTGAACGGGAGAAAGCCATAATCACTGCTACCGATTATTCCCGTGAGGCTCTCGATGTCGCTTTGAGAAACGCCCTGAACAACGGCGCAGAGCAAAGGATCACTTTCCTGTGCGGGGATTTGTTCACGCCCGTCAGAGGAACGTATGATATCATTGTTTCGAATCCTCCGTACATTTCCGAAGGGGATTTTGATCGGCTTGAGCCGGAGGTGCGGGAGTATGAACCGAGGTCGGCCCTTGTTGCCGGTCCGGACGGCACGGAGTTTCACCGGAGGCTTATGGAGGGCGCGCGTGATTTTCTGGAGGATGGAGGGTGGCTTGTCATGGAACTGGGGGTGGGGCAAAAAAACGCCCTCGAGAAAATGATGCATGAGAACGGGTACTGTGATATCGTCTTTTACCGTGATTATGCCGGAATAGAGCGAGTTATCCGGGCACGGATGAGGAGATGACAGGTGGATAAAATTATCATACGGGGGGGAAAAAGACTGCACGGCGATGTGTGCATCAGCGGGGCCAAGAATGCGGCGCTGCCCGTCCTTGTCTCTTCACTCCTGACCGATGGATGGAATACCTTTCACCGGGTCCCCGATCTGGCCGATGTCAGAACCATCAAAAGACTCCTGACGGGGTTCGGGGCGGAGGTGGAGGGGGGCGAGACGCTCAGGATCAATGCGGACGGGATAAAGAGTTGTGAGGCCCCTTATAATCTTGTGAGAACGATGAGGGCGTCTATCCTCGTCCTCGGTCCTCTGGTGGCGCGAACGGGAAAGGCGCGTGTTTCGCTTCCGGGGGGATGCGCCATCGGCGCCAGGCCGGTGAATCTTCACCTGAAGGCCCTTCGGGCCATGGGGGCCGAGATAGATCTTCGCGACGGATACGTGGAAGCCTCCGCACCGCGCCTCACGGGGGCTACCATCTACTTCGACATTTCGACGGTGACCGGAACGGAGAACATCCTCATGGCCGCGACGCTGGCCAGGGGGACGACTGTCCTTGAAAATGCCGCCAGGGAGCCGGAGATTGTCAATCTTGCCGAGGTCCTGACCGGCATGGGGGCCAGAATCAGCGGGGCGGGGACCGATGTCATAGAGATCGAAGGGGTCGAGACTCTCCGACCGGTTGAGGCGGAGATCATCCCCGACCGGATTGAAGCGGGGACCTATATGATCGCGGCGGGTCTGGCCGGAGGGGAGATCAATCTTCTGGGATGCCGGCCGGAACATCTCGACACGGTGATAGTAAAATTGCGGGAGGCGGGGGTGAAGATCACCGCCATAGAGGATGGCCTGCGCGTCGCGGGGGACCGGAAGATTGCCAGCGTTGATGTCCAGACGCTCCCCTATCCCGGGTTTCCCACGGATCTCCAGGCGCAGATAATGGTTCTCATGTCGCTGGGAGGAGGGAGCAGTATCATCAGGGAGACCGTATTCGAAAACAGATTCATGCACGTGAATGAATTGATGCGGATGGGGGCCGACATCACCGTAGAGGGGAGCAGCGCCGTTGTCAGGGGTGTCCCCCGTCTCCGCGGTGCCCCGGTCATGGCGACGGATCTGCGGGCCTCCGCTTCACTGATCCTTGCCGGGCTGGTGGCCGAAGGAACAACCGAAATATCGAGAATTTATCATATAGACCGGGGATATGAGCATATCGAGAAAAAGCTGTCCGCTTTGGGGGCCGATATCGAGAGGGTAACGGGGGGATCGTGAGGGTTATCAGCACACAGGACACGGTATTCGCTGAAGAGTTCAGGCGTATCATGCACCGGAAAGATCGCATCCCGGAAGGCGTGGAGGATACGGTTGCCGGGATTCTGGACGATGTCAGGAGGAGAGGGGATGCGGCCCTCTTTGCGTACACGGAGCGGTTTGACGGCATATCACTGACCGCCCGTACGGTCGAAATCCCTCCGGACGAGGCCGAGGCCGCCTTCGGCGTGGTTGATCCCGACGATGCGGCACTCCTCCGGTGTGCCGCCGCGCGGATAGAGGCGTTTCACAAGCGGCAGCGCGCGGAATCGTGGTCCTACACCGATGACGAAGGGATAGAACTCGGTCAGGTTTTGCGCCCTCTCAACCGGGTCGGCATCTACGCCCCGGGCGGCCGTGCGTTCTACCCTTCCACCGTGCTCATGGCCGGGATTCCCGCACGGGTGGCGGGGGTCAGCGAGATCATCCTGGTATCCCCCGCGAAAGAGGGAACAATGAATCCCCTCATCCTCGTCGCGGCGCATCTCGCCGGTGTTCATCGCATATTCAGAATCGGCGGTGCGCAGGCCGTGGCGGCCCTTGCCTACGGCACGGAATGCGTCCCGCGGGTGGATAAGATCGTCGGCCCCGGCAATATCTACGTGGCCACGGCGAAGCGGATGGTGTACGGGGATGTGGGTATCGATATGATCGCGGGTCCCAGCGAGATAGTCGTGATTGCCGACGGCACCGCCGGGCCTGATGTCATGGCGGCCGATCTCCTCTCTCAGGCGGAGCACGATCCCATGGCCGGGGCCATTCTTCTCACGCCTGACAGACCATTCGCCGAGAAGGTCGCCGCCGAGGCCCTCCGGCAGGCCGGGGAATTGAAAAGCCCCGTGGCCGCGCAGGCTCTGGAACGGCACGGCGCGGTGATCGTAACCGCCCATATGGAAGAGGCGGTCGAAATGGCGAACCGCCTCGCGCCGGAACATCTTGAACTGGCAGTGGCGAATCCCGCGGTTCTCCTGGACGGCATCGTGAATGCCGGGGCGGTATTTCTTGGGCCCCATACGCCCGAGGCGCTGGGGGATTATATTGCCGGTCCGAATCATATCCTCCCAACGGGGGGGACGGCGCGATTCTCGTCGCCCCTCGGCGTCTATGACTTTATCAAGAGGATGAGCGTGATCTCCTTTTCCGAGAAGGCCCTTGAGACCTATGGCCCCCGGGCCGCAAGATTTGCCGAGATCGAGGGCCTCGAGGCACACGGAAAATCGATATCCCTGCGGCTCGGCAGGGGAGGAGCAAAAAAGGCTTGACAAAAAACGCGCGGTCGCCTAGATCAGACCCGTAGAATTGTCGAGCGGGCGTAATTCAGCGGTAGAATGTCAGCTTCCCAAGCTGGACGTCGTGGGTTCGAGTCCCATCGCCCGCTCCAATCTTTTCGGTTGCAATAGAATCCTTGTTGTGGTACGAACTTCCGGAAAGTGGGCGCTGCCCGCTTTTTTTATTTTTGAGGGCAGGGTATGGCCGGGGCGAGTCAGACATATTGTGAGAAGATACGGGAACTGGTTGAGCCGGTAGTCGAATCCGAGCGGATGGAACTGGTTGACGTAGAATGTAAGAGAGGGCCATCGCGCTGGATGGTCAGGATATACATCGATAAAGAGGGGGGCGTGACCCTCGATGATTGTGCCATGATCAGCGGCGAAGCGGGAGATCTCCTCGATGTCCATGAGACCCTCCCCGGCCCGTACACCCTGGAAATATCATCCCCCGGCCTCGACCGTCCTCTTGTCACGGACCGGGACTTTACGAGATGCGAAGGACGCGCCGTCAGGATCCGGCTTGCGGAAGAAGTGGGAGGAAAGAAACATTTGAAGGGGAGGCTGGTTGAATTCCTTGATGACGGAGGAGAAAAGAAGCTCGTCCTCGATGCGGGAGGGACGATGTACACCATCCCCCGCGATATGGTGGTAAAAGCGAATCTTGATTATGAATTGTAACGTGTCACCTGCAGATCGGGGTCCTGTGTCATGATGATCCCGGTGTTAAGGCAGGAGATATTTTTGAAGAAGTTGTCAATTTGAGCTCGGAGGAACCGGTACCATGTTGCCAGATCTGAAACGTCTCATCGAACAGATGGGGAAGGAAAAGGGCATCGACAAGGAGATAATCGTCGACGCGCTGGAAACCGCCGTTTTGACAGCCGCCCGGAAGAAGATGGGTCAGGACCTTGACCTTGAGGTGCATTACAACGAGGAGGCGGGGGAGATCGAGACATTCCTCTTCAAGACGGTGGTCGAGCATGTTCTGAATCCCGACACGCAGATATCCCTGGAAGAGGCCCGCGAAACCCTGGATGAGGAGGCCGAACTGGGGGACAGCCTCGGAATCAAGATCGAGACGGAAACCTTCGGCCGGATTGCCGTTCAGACGGCCAAACAGATCATCATTCAGAAGGTGAAGGATGCCGAACGGGACAATGTCTATGAGGAATACAAAGACAGAAAAGGCGAATTGGCAAACGGTTTTGTCCAGCGATTCGAGGGGGGGAGCATCATCGTCAGCCTCGGCATGTCCGAGGGGATCATCCTGCCTTCGGAGCAGATCAGGAGGGAATCCTTCAGACGGGGGGAGCGGATCCGGGCATTCATTTACGACGTCAAAAGGATATCCAAGGGCCCCCAGATACTCTTATCCCGGACACATCCGGGTTTTGTGAGAGCCCTCTTTGAAATGGAGGTTCCCGAAATATCCGAGGGGCTCATAGAGATTGTCAACATAGCGAGGGAGCCGGGAAACCGGACGAAGATCTCCGTCCGGTCGGGGGACCGGGATATCGACCCCGTGGGAGCGTGCGTCGGCATGAGGGGATCGCGGGTGCAGGGGGTTGTGCAGGAGTTGAGAGGGGAAAAGATAGATATTGTCCCCTGTTCGGATGACCCGGTGCGTTATGTGTGCAATGCGTTGTCTCCGGCAAAGGTGGACAGGGTGTACATGGATGAAGATGCCCGGACCATGGAGGTGATCGTGCCGGATGACCAGCTTTCTCTCGCTATCGGAAGGGCGGGCCAGAATGTGCGGCTCGCGGCTCGGCTCACCGGCTGGAAAATCGATGTGAAAAATGAGACCGGCATCGCGGAGGCGGAAAAGGAAGGGGCCGAATCGCTTATGAAGATAGCCGGCATCGGAGAACGCACGGCCGATCTGCTTTATGGGGAAGGATTCAAGGGCGTCGCCATGGTGGCTTCCGCGGACCCGGAGGAACTCAGTTCCATAAAGGGAGTCAGCACAAAAAAGGCAACCGCCTGGGTTGAAGAGGCGAAGAAGATTATCGACAAAGAAAGCGGCGCGGGTCTGCCTGAGGACAGATAAACATCGCCCGTATGAGCCGGCACGGCAATCAGGAGTTTCCATCATGTCCAAGATACGAGTCTACGAACTGGCCAAAGAGCTCGGCATAGATAACAAGGATCTCATTACGCGGCTGGAGAAACTGGGAATAGCCGTCAAGGCCCACTCCAGCTCTCTCGAAGAGGCCGATGTTCAGAGAGTGCGCAAGGAGTTTGCCTTGGGCGAGAGGGACGCGATCGTAGAAGAACGGGTCAAGAAAACCGTCATCAGGAGGAGGGCGGTGCGGCAGCAGGCTCCGGTGGAAGAGACGCCCGTCGAAGCCCGGCCTGAGTCCGAAGAGGCTGCGGAGGAAACGACCGAGAAGCCGGCTGCTCGCGAGGGCTCACCGGTTCAGGATGCGGGGCAGGACAAGGCAGCCGAGCAGAAAAAAGAGGCGGCCGAACAGAAAGAAGAGGCTGCTGAAAGGAAAGAAAGGGTAAAACCCCCGGAGAAGAAACCGCGCAGGACTTCAGCGACGATTGTCCGGGCCGCCGTAAAGAAAGAAACAAAGGACGCGCCCCCGGAGGAAAAGGGTACGCCCCCGCCCCGGGAAGAGGTCGTCGCTCCCCCTCAGGAGATCGTCCCGGCGGGTGAAGCGGAGGGAAAAGTCCTCCCGAAGCCATCCCACAGGGTAAAGAAGCCCGTTGAGGTGCAGGTCCGGGAGGATGATCGGCGCAAAAAGACCTTCCTTAAGCAACGGTTCGAGAAAAGGGGAAAAAGATCCAAACGAGATCAACTGGAAGAGGAACGCAGAAGCTGGAAAGAGGAAAAGGTCATTACCGCCACGCGGATGAAATCCACCACAATCACGACCCCCAAGGCGATCAAGAGAAGGATCAGGATAGAAGAGGCCATCAAGATAAGCGATCTCGCCAGAAAGATGGGGATCAAGGCCGGTGAATTGATCAGCAAACTTGTTTCGCTCGGAATGATGGTGACGATCAATCAGTCCATAGACATCGATGCCGCGACCCTTGTGGCCGGTGAATTCGGGTTTCAGGTGGAATCCGTCAAGGCGGACTATGAAGATATTATCCAGAGGGAGGAACCTTCGCCCGCCAGCCTCAAGCCCCGCGCTCCCGTGGTGACGATCATGGGGCATGTCGATCACGGAAAAACCTCGCTCCTTGACGTGATACGCAAGACGAATGTGCTGGATGGAGAGTCGGGGGGCATAACCCAGGCCATAGGGGCATATCATGCGCGCATCAACGGCAGGGATATCGTGTTTCTGGACACACCGGGGCATGAGGCCTTTACCGCCATGAGGGCGAGGGGAGCTCAGGTGACGGATATCGTGGTGCTTGTGGTTGCCGCGGACGACGGCGTGATGGATCAGACGATTGAAGCGATCAACCATTCCCGCGCCGCCGGGGTCTCCATCATTGTGGCGGTGAACAAGATCGACAAGCCGAATGCCGATCCGGAACGAATAAAGCAGCAACTCGCGGAATACGAACTTGTTCCCGAGGCGTGGGGCGGCAGCACAATCTTTGCGGAGGTTTCGGCGAAGCAGAAGACCGGCATAGAGGAACTCTTGGAACTGATCCTGCTTCAGGCGGATATTATGGAGCTCAAGGCCGATCCGGACCGGCCTGCGCGGGGAATCGTTGTGGAGGCAAAACTCGACAGGGGAAGAGGGCCGGTTGCCACGGTCATCGTCCAAGAGGGGACGCTGAGAGAGGGGGATGCCATTGTTTCCCGGACGGAATACGGCAGGGTGCGTGCCATGAGCGATGACACGGGGCGCCGGGTTGAAGAGGCGGGTCCTTCCATGCCGGTGGAGGTTGTGGGCTTTTCCAGCGTGCCGCAGGTGGGGATGGACTTTGTCTGCGTGGAGGACGAGAAACGGGCGCGGACCATCGGTGAGTATTGGGTAAGAAAAGAACGGGAGAAAGAGCTCTCCCAGACGTCAAAGATAACCCTTGAACAACTGTATGAGAGGATCCAGGAGGGGGCCAAGGAACTGAATGTCATCATCAAGGCCGATGTTCAGGGATCGGTGGAGGCCCTGTCGGATGCGCTGCTGAAACTCAGCACGGATGATGTCAAATTGAAGGTGGTCCACAGCTCGGCGGGGACGATCACCGAGACGGACGTGATGCTGGCGTCGGCCTCCGATGCGATCATCATAGGGTTCAAGGTCAGACCCGGCGCGCGGGTGGCCGAGATCATCGAAAAAGAGGGCGTGAGCGTCAAGCTCTACGATGTCATATACGATGCCATTTCCGATGTGCGCAATGCAATGGAGGGTCTCCTTGAACCGGTGTTCGAAGAGGCCGTTCAGGGACGTGCGGAAGTGCTTCAGGTATTCAAGGTGTCTAAGGTCGGCACCGTCGCGGGAAGCCGCGTGACCGACGGCAAGATAACCAGGAACGCCCGATTGCGGCTCCTGAGAGACGGCGTGGTCGTGCATGACGGTTCCTTCCTTTCCCTCAAGCGCTTCAAGGATGATGCCAAGGAGGTGGTCTCCGGTTTCGAATGCGGTATCGGTATAGACGGCTTTAATGACATCAAGGAGGGAGACGTCATAGAGGCCTATACCCGAGAGGCGGTGGCCAGAAAGCTCTAGCGGAGCTTCTCTTTCGCGCATGCGGGACCCCATACTGAGGATTGTTGCCTGATGGTTGTCGGCTGGGGAATCATTGATATTGTTGTCGAAGGCAGCAGATCTTTGAAGGAAAAAAGATCGGTAGTGCGGAGGATCCTGGGCAGAACGAAGAATACCTTCAATGTTTCCATCGCTGAGGTGGGAGCGTACAATGACTGGAAACGGTGTCAAATCGGGTTCAGCGTGGTGGGCAATGAGAGGGGTTTTGTCCAGTCAAAGATGGATAAGATCGCAAATTTTATAGAAGGGCTCCATCTGGCCGACGTGATCCATGTTACCATGGAGCTGTGCAGCATCTCCCCTACCCGGGACGGATGCGGGGATTATATCATCGATGAGTTTCAGGAGAGCTGACAAGGTTGCCGATCTTATCAGGGCCGAGGTCTCGGATATTCTGTTGCGGCAGATCAACGATCCGCAGGTACAGGGGATAACGGTGACCGGCGCGCGGGTAACGGACGACCTCCGCCAGGCCCGCATCTTCTTCGTGCGAATGGGGGAGAACGCCTGCGGTGAAGAGACGATAAAGGGCCTGGATCGGGCCACCGGTTTTCTGAGACGGGAACTGGGGAAGCGGCTGAGGCTTCGCCATGTGCCCGAGCTCCGGTTTATCTTTGATGAATCCTTTGCCTATGGCGACCGCATCAATCGGCTGCTGGCGGAGATAGAAAAAGATGTTTAACGACATAGCCGATCTTATACACTCCGAGGCCTCTTTTCTCATCACGTCTCACGTGAGGCCGGACGGGGACGCCGTGGGATCGGAACTGGCCCTGTATCATACCCTGCGCGGTTTGGGGAAGGATGCGGTTGTGTATAACCAGGACAAGACCCCCGCTGTGTACGAATTTCTCCCCGGCGCCGATGTGATTGTCCACTCCCTGGATTCGGTGGACGGGTTTGACGCGGTATTCGTCCTGGATTGCAGCGACATCTCGCGGGTCGGGAACGAGCAGGAGAAAATAGGCTCCATCGGGAAGATCGTCAATATCGACCATCATCTCTCCGTGGGAACCTTCTCGAAAATACTGCTCACCGATTCCACGGCGAGTTCAACGGGGGAGATGATTCATCGCCTTCTAAAGGAGATGCGCGTGCCCATTACGGGAGACGTTGCCACGAATTTATACACGGCCATCCTCACGGATACCGGCAGCTTCCAGTACTCCAACACGGGGAGCGCCACCTTCCGAGCGGCGGCCGATCTGGTGGAGCGAGGGGCGGATTGCCGGGAGATAGCGAAAAATATCTATGAGACCAAGCCTGCCCTGCAGATTCGATTGATGGGGAGGGTTCTGGATACCCTGCGGTTGTATGAGGAGGAAAAGGTAGGACTCGTTTATGTGACACAAGAGATGCTTCGCGGGGAAGGCGCGCTTCCGGAGCACACGGAGGGCCTTGTCGACATGGTCCGTTCCATCCGGGGTGTCGAGATTGCTGTCTGCTGTTACGAGGTTTCCGAGGGACGGTTCAAGATCAGTCTGCGGTCCAAGGGGAATATCGATGTGGCGCGGATCGCGGGGAAGCTGGGAGGAGGAGGACATATGAACGCCTCCGCCTGCAGGGTCGAAGGAGAACTCGAAGCAGTCATGAAGATAGTGCTCGAGACGATAGCGGTGTCACGGTAATGGAGGCTCACGGAGCGGCATCTCGCATGGATGGAGTAGTGATTATCGATAAACCGTCCGGGAGAACGTCTCATGACGTGGTCAGGGATGTGAAGAGGCTGCTCGGGGCGAAGAAGGTCGGCCACGCGGGGACGCTCGACCCGCTGGCGACGGGAGTGCTTCCGGTGTGCGTCAATGAGGCGACAAAGCTGACGCGATTTTTTCTGCATGAGGATAAGGAGTACCGGGCCACCATGCTTCTGGGTGTCACCACGGATACCTTGGACAGAGAAGGCGAGGTGATCCGCCGTCATGAGCCCCGGCTCCGGGAGGAGGAAATACGGGAGGTGGTGGAAGGGTTCACCGGCCGGATCGAACAGCGGGTTCCCACTTACTCCGCCGTTAAATTCAGGGGAAAGGCGCTTTACAAATGGACCCGGGAAGGGGTTGCCGTCGATCCCCCCGTGAGAGAGGTGACGGTGCACCGCATCGGGGTAATCGAGATACGCCAACCCTATGTGATCTTTGAGGTGTTCTGCTCGAAGGGGACCTATATCCGGTCCCTGTGCGCCGCCATGGGGGAGAAGCTGGGGTGCGGGGCATGCCTTTTCGATCTCAGGAGGACCCGCAGCGGACCGTTTGCTCAGGCGAACGCCCTCTCCCTGGAAGGACTCTCGGACGGGGAGCGGCGCGAGGCCCTTGAAAAAAACCTGATCCCCCTGGCGGACGCGCTCCCCGGGGTGGATGCGATTGTTGTTGATGAAGACACCCAAAACAGGATAAGAAACGGGTATCAGCCTGTGTGCGGCGTCCTGAAGGAGGCAAATATTTCTTTGCCGGGGAAGGGCGATCTGGTAAAATTTGTAGCCCGCGATGGCGGAATCATCGCAGTGGCCCGGATGCGGTGCGCCCCCGAGGAGCTTTGTCTGATGGAGGCGGAACGGCAGGCGGTCGAGATCTTACGGGTTCTCAATTAAAGACAGACACGACATAAACGGATAAGGGAGGACAGGCAGCTGTGCTAGATGAAGAGAAAAAAAGAGAGATAATCGCTACTTTTCAGACCCATGAGGGGGATACGGGATCACCGGAGGTTCAGGTCGCCCTCCTCAGCGGGAGAATAGAGTATCTGACCGAACACTTCAAGACCCACAAGAAGGATCACCATTCCCGGAGGGGACTCTTGAAACTGGTGGGGCAGAGGAGAAATATGCTCGATTACCTTAAGAAAAAAGACATAGAACGATACCGGGAACTGATCAAGCGTCTCGGATTGAGAAGATAAAAAAACAAAAGGAGCAATCCATATATTATGAGCGAAGTATTTACAACCACCTTTGCAGGGAGAAATGTGTCCATCAAGACAAACTATCTTGCCGGGCAGGCGGATGGCGCGGCACTGGTTACCTATGGAGACACCCTTGTCCTTGTGACGGCGGTGTCCCTTCAATCCAAGAGGGAGGGGATCGATTTTCTGCCCCTCACGGTGGATTATCAGGAGAAAACCTTTGCGGCGGGGAAGATCCCCGGCGGATTTTTCAAGAGAGAAGGGCGTCTGAACGAGAAGGAGATCCTGACCTCGAGGATTATCGACCGGTCCATACGCCCTCTTTTCCCCGAAGGATATGGGTATGAGACCCAGATAGTCGCCACGGTCCTTTCCGTGGATGACGAACATGATTCAGACGTGGCGGCCATGCTTGGAACGTCGGCGGCCCTTTGCATGTCGGACATCCCGTTCAAAGGCCCCCTCGCGGGGGTGCGCGTGGGACGGGTGAATCAGGAGCTGATATGCAACCCTTCCGATGAGCAGATGGAGGAGAGCGATATGGACCTCTTCCTTGTGGGGAGGAAGATCCCCGCCGCGGACGGAGGGGATGCCTTCGATATCAATCTCGTCATGCTGGAGGGGGGCGCCTTCGAGGTCCCCGAAGACGAGGTTCTCGATGCCATCGCCTTCGGACTGGAGTCGATGAGGCCGGCCATAGAGCTCCAGGACACGATCCGCCAGTCAATAGGCAAGGCCAAAAGGGCGTTCGAACCGGTTGAGATCAGCGAAGAACTCCGGAAGAAGGTGCGAGACGCCGCGTATGCGGGCCTTCAGGAGGTCTATCGCGAAGGAAGGAAACTGGAGCGATACGCGAAGCGGGCCGAGGTCAAGAAAAAGGTGATGGAGGAGCTGAGCGGCGGTGAAACAGGGCTCGACCCCCGGGCGGCGATTGTCTTTGAAGAGATCGAGCGGGAGATCATCCGCACCATGATACTGACGGACAGGAGGAGGATCGACGGCCGGACCAGCGCCGATATCAGACCTATTTCTTCCGAGGTCGGCATCCTTCCGCGGGCTCATGGCTCCGGACTGTTCAACCGGGGGGAAACCCAGGCCCTCGTCGCCCTGACGCTGGGGACCTCCTCCGATGAACAGCGGCTGGACTTTATAGACGGGGAGGAAATGAGAACGTTCATGCTCCACTACAACTTCCCCCCCTATTCCGTGGGGGAGGCCAGGCCTCTCAGAGGTCCCGGAAGGAGAGAGATCGGACACGGCAATCTCGCGCGGCGGGCGCTCCTTCCCGTTCTTCCTCCGCACGAAGAATTTCCCTATACGATCAGGCTCGTTTCCGAGATACTGTCCTCAAACGGTTCGTCCTCCATGGCAACGGTGTGCGGCGGGTCTCTCTCGCTCATGGATGCCGGTGTCCCGGTGAGGGATACTGTGGCGGGGATCGCCATGGGACTCCTCAAGGAGGGGGACGAGGTGGTGATTCTCTCCGACATCCTCGGCGATGAGGACCATGCCGGTGATATGGACTTCAAGGTATGCGGCACGAAGAAGGGGATCACCGCCCTCCAGATGGATATCAAGGTCGACCGGCTGGCACAGGGAATACTGAAGGACGCCCTGTACCAGGCCCGGGATGGACGGGTTTTCATTATCGGCAAACTGCGCGAGACCATCGATGTCCCCCGGGGAGATCTGTCCCGGTACGCTCCGCGGATTACCACCCTCACGGTCAAGCAGGAGAAGATACGGGACGTTATCGGAACCGGAGGAAAGAATATCCGGCACATTATCAGCGAGACGGGGGTGTCGATCGATGTGGAAGATGACGGCACGGTGACCATCGCTTCCTGCGACGGCGAGTCGGCGGCACGGGCCATCGCCATGGTCAAGGCGCTGACCGAGGAGCCGGAAATCGGCAGGATCTACGAGGGAACGGTGAAAAAGATCCTCGACTTCGGGGCCTTTGTGGAAATACTTCCGGGAACGGACGGACTGGTGCACATTTCCCAGCTTGACAACAAGCGGGTGGAGAAGGTCACCGATGTGCTCAATGAAGGGGATACCGTTCGCGTCAAGGTCATCGATATCGACCGGGGCGGCAAGATACGGCTGAGCAGGAAGGATGCCCTTGAATAGCAGGGTGGTTGTTTCCGTCAAGCGGCTCCACGGTGAAGATCTCCCCCTTCCCCGCTACATGACGGAACATGCAGCGGGGATGGATGTCTATGCGGCCGTTGACGAAGAAGCCGTCCTTCTCCCCGGAGAGAGACGCCTGATTCCCACGGGGATCGCGGTCGCGCTCCCCCCCGGTTATGAGGCCCAGATCCGGCCGCGGAGCGGACTGGCCGCGGAGGCGGGGGTGACCCTCCTCAATTCCCCGGGTACCATCGATGCCGACTACCGGGGAGAGGTAAAAATTCTCATCATCAATCATGGCGCGCACCCCTTCGTTGTCGCACGAGGGGATCGTATCGCCCAGATGGTTATTCAGGAGGTGTGCCGGGCTTCGTGGAATCCAACCCGGGACCTTGAGATGACGGGAAGAGGAGAGGGAGGATTCGGCCATACGGGGTGATACCGCCGCCCCGCAGCAGGATCGGGTGCATACATCAACCTCTGTCAGGAGCCGTGGCAGGGGTTTTTTGTTGTGTTATTCACTGATTTGGTGTATTTCGCACTCAGCGCCGGGGGCAGCGCGCAGGGTACGGGAGAGATGAAGACATACACGGTCAATAAAACATACGGGGAGATAAACGAAAAGATAAGAAAGGGAAAGGCCGTTGTCGTTACCGCGGAAGAGATCATCGGGATCGTCCGGAAAAAGGGGGATGTTGCGGCGGCCAGAGAGGTGGACGTGGTCACCACCGGGACCTTCAGCCCCATGTGCTCATCGGGCGCCTTTCTCAATTTCGGGCACACCTCCCCCAGGATTCGGGCCTCGAAAGTATGGCTGAACGATGTTCCGGCCTACGGCGGGATAGCCGCCGTGGACTGTTATCTCGGTGCGACGGAAGTAGTCGAAGGGGATCCTCTCAACAGCATACACCCGGGCGAGTTCAATTACGGCGGCGGCCATGTCCTGGAAGATCTGGTTGCGGGGCGGCCGGTCCGCCTGCGTCTCGAATCCTACGGCACGGATTGTTACCCCGCCCGAAGGCATGAGAAGAATATCACCATCCACGATCTCAGAGACGCCTTTCTCTTCAATCCCCGGAACGCCTATCAGAACTATAACTGCGCCGTCAACATGTCCGATCGGACGATCTATACGTACATGGGTGTCCTCAGGCCCGACATGGCCAACGCAACCTACTCCACATCGGGGCAACTCAGTCCTCTCTTCAATGACCCGTACTTCAGAACCATCGGGATCGGAACGCGGATATTCCTCGGCGGCGCTCAGGGATTCGTCGCTGGTCCCGGCACGCAGCACAACCCCGATGCGACGAGAGGCGAAAACGGGGTTCCGACGGAGGGGGCGGGAACGCTGGCCACCACAGGGGATCTGAAGAAGATGGATCCTAAGTGGCTCATGGGCGCGAGCATACTCGGCTACGGCGTATCCCTCTATGTGGGAATAGGCGTGCCCATACCGATACTCAATGAAGAGATGGCTCGGTATACCTCCGTCACAGATGAAGATATCTATGCACAGGTATACGACTATGGCGTTGACTACCCGAGCGGCCCTGCGCAGAGCCTGGGCCAGGTCAGTTATAAAGAGCTGCGAAGCGGGAGGATTAAGCTTCACGGCAGGGTGATCCCGACCGCGCCCCTGTCCAGTTATTATAAGGCACGGGAGATAGCCGCCATCCTTAAGGACTGGATTGAAAGGGGGGAATTCCTTTTAGGAGAACCCCAGCAGCTTCTCCCTTCCTGCGGCGCCTGACAGGAACGCAGGGCCGTTTCAACCATCAACCATATAAAAATCAACGCTTTTGCGGTGAAAAACACCCATTTTCAGGTGGAGACGAAAGCAGGGATCGTGAAGGGGGCATGTTATTGTTGTTCAAGTGAGTCGGTATGCCCTTCAGCGCGGGTTCGGCGGGAGGGAACGGCCCCCTCGCACGGAAGAGAAAATGTTCTTGTTCCCGGCAGGTTATGGCGCTCAGAGGGGATGTATGTTCTTTCGGCGAACAGCCGGAGCGTTCCGCGGTGCGCGGAAGAGGACTTTCCGTGAAGAGAAAGACAGGAGTGGCATATTTATTGCTTAGTTACGTGAACGGGAGAGTCCCTTTTGCTGCGAAAAAGGGTGTTCTATGAAGATTGGCAGGGTTCTGTTTGTCATTTTCGTTGCCGTGGTGCTCCTCATCATCTTTGGAGACAGAGGGCTCATGGATTACCGCGCCGTAAGAGAAAAGCAGGCGACCCTGGAAGAGGCCAATAGGCGCCTTGCCGTCGAAAACGATGACCTGAAGAGAGAGATAGGGCTGCTCAAGACCGATGAGCGCTCCATTGAGGCGGTAGCGAGGAGAGAGCTTGGCATGGTGAAGCCCGGGGACCGGGTCTATCAGTTTGCCAATTGAACGTGAGGATCGGATGTTTTCATTAAAGAGCCTGCTTCCCGGCGGCAAAAAATTCGCCGGGGTCGATATAGGATCGAACCGCATCAAACTGGTGGAGCTGAAGGATACCTCCGAAGGACCGGCCCTGCAGCGTTTCGCGCAGGTCACTCTGGAAGCGGGGGTTATCGAAAACGGTCTGATCAAGGACCAGGACGCCCTGGTGAGGAAGATAAAAGAACTCTTCAAGGTGGCCGGATACGGGGGCAAGAATGTCATAACGGCCCTTTCGGGGCATGTGGTCGTCACGAAAAAGGCCCTCTTCCGGAAAATGGAAGAGGGGGAGCTGCGTGACTTTATCGTCGATGAAGCCGGTGAATATCTGCCCTTCGATGACATACGGGATGTCAATTTCGATTTTCACATATGCGGCCAGGGGGATACCGACCCCAGTCAGATGGAGGTTATCATCGCAGCGGCAAAGAAGGAAGTGACCCAGAGCTATGTCCAGGCCGTCGAGAAGGCGGGGGCGCGGGCAACGGTGCTGGATGTCGATTCATTCGCCCTGCAGACGGCCTATGAGGAGAACTATGATTTCGATGCCGATGACAATGTCGCCCTGGTCAATATCGGTTCCAGCCTCACCAACATCAATATCGTCAGGGATGAGGAGTCCCTTTTAACAAGAAATATCAAGTCGGGAGGGGATGCCATCACGCGGGCGCTGCAGAAGAAACACGACATCTCTTTCGAGGAAGCCGAGATGATAAAGCTGGAAACGCCGGCCGCTGAAGGCGAGACGGGGGAGCGGATTCTTGATTATCTTGAGCCCATATTTCTGGAGATAGGGCGGTCTTTCGATTATTTCAGTTCCACGGTGGGAGGCTCACATCTGAGCCGCATCCTTCTCAGCGGGGGCTGTGCGGCGATCCCGGGCATCGCTGACGCCATGAAGGACATGTTTAACTGTGAAGTGGAGCTGTTCAATCCCTTCAAGAATATCCGGTACGAGAAACAGCTCTTCAGCACGTCTTATATACGGGAGATCGCGCCTGTCGCGGCTGTCGGAGTCGGGCTGGCCCTGAGGAGCGGGGAGGACGCATGATACGGATCAATCTGCTTCCCTTTCGAGAAGAAAAGAAAAAAGCGACCGTCCAGCGTCATATTCTTGCCGGAGCGGTTTCTCTCGGCCTGTTCCTCATTATCCTGATTGGTTTCCACCTCTTTATGGTGATGGGGGTCTCGAAACTGGAGGCAGAGGTGGAATCCGCCCGCGCCCGCCTGACCGCTCTCACCAAGGTGACGGGAGACCTGGAAAAATTCAAGGCTGATAAGGAAATACTGAAAAAGAAGATCGGGATTATCACGGATCTTGAAAGAGGCCGATCCGATGCGGTGCATCTCCTGGACGAACTTGCCTCCAGGATTTCCCCCCGGACGGAATGGCTCACCGGCATTGCCCGGAATGGCGCCACGCTGCGTGTGGAGGGGATGGCCGTCAATAATCCGGCCATAGCACAATTCATGAAACGGCTCGAAGAATCCCCCTATATCGGGACCGTCGATCTGATTGCCTCGAAACAGACCACCGTTTCAGGGGTAAAACTGATGGGTTTTGTCCTGATGTGCACAACCGAAAAGGGATAAGGATGGCGATCGGTCTGGACGACATACAGCGCCTCTCGGGCGGTAAGAAGCTGCTCATACTCCTGGCGGTTCTGCTCCTCATGGGCTATTTTTACTGGTTCTATCTCTTCCAGCCGGTATTCGACCGACGGACCCGGCTGGCCGAGGACCTTGAGACGGTGAACAGGCAGATAGCCGTTCGGCAACAGGTGATGGGACAGATAGAGCAGCACAAGAAAGAGATCGCCGCGCTGAAGGAAGATCTGAAAATCATTCTGGCGAAGCTTCCGGAACAGAAGGAGATTCCCCACCTCCTCACCTCTGTCTCTGAAGCGGGGCGGAGCGCCGGACTCGATTTCATCCTCTTCGAACCGATGGACCCTGTTCCGAGGGAATTTTATGCCGAGATACCGGTGAGAATTACCGTGGCGGGAGGATACAATGACATCGCCGTCTTCTTCGACAGCATAGCGAATCTTCCGCGTATCGCGACCATAACGGATATGGAAATCAAGAAAGAGAAGGGCGGAGCGGCGGGCGCCGGCATGTTGAAGGCCGATTGTTTCATGAAAATATACATGTTTCTGGAAGAGACGAATGAGAAGCCGGATGAAAAGAAGCAGTAGCGCTCTGCTGCGGTGGGCTGCCGTAACAATCGCGGCGATCTTTTTTCTCCCCGCGGCGGCACCGGTTCTGTGCGCCGACACGGGGGATGCGCAAGAAACCGGTGTCTACAGATACGCGGTGGAGGGAAAACCGGATCCCTTCACGCCGTTCATCGACATACCGGAAGAAACGGGAAAGAAGGAACGGACGGGAACAACGGAGACGCATACGAAAACCGTTCCCCTTGCCCCCCTTCAGAAATTCGGCCTTGACGAGCTCCGCCTGACCGGGATTATCTGGAGCTCGAATAAAAAGATTGCCGTCGTGCAAACACCCGATGGAAAACGGCATACCCTTCGCAGAGGGACTCCCCTCGGAATCAACGGGGGAAAAGTGGCAACCATCCTTTCCGACGGCGTCGTTGTAGTAGAGAAGATAAAAGATCTTTCCGGAAACGTACGCACTGAACGAGTGGTGCTTGCGCTCAAGAAAAACGGGGTACATCCATGAAATCAAAGAGAACCATACCTCCTTTTGTCCTTTTTTTCCTGGCGGGGCTCTTCTTCCTTTCCGGCTGTGCCGGTGTGGGAGAAACAACCGCCGCCCGCCCGCCCGCGGCGGGACAGACCCTGCAGGGGACGGATGTCGCTTCCGTCAGGAACGTGTTGCTGGAGAGGATCGACGGCAAGGAGCGCATCTCCATACTCCTTTCCCGGCCCCCGGACTTTACGGTATCACGGGAATCCGAAACGCAGCTGCTCATCTCCCTGAGGGGAGCGTCCCTTCCGGATGGGGCGGAAAAGGAATACCGGGGAGACGGCTTGAGAAATCTCCGGAACGTGGTCCTCTATGACAAGATAACGGAAGGGGCCAAAGAAGTGGGGGCGCGGGTGGCGCTGAGGAAGATGGTTCCCTACCGGTACCGGAAGGAAGGCCCGCGGGTGGTTGTCGATTTTGATGTTTCCGCTCTTCCCCCCGCAGCGGCCTCCGATGGCGGTTCTGCCATACCCCCTCCCGTAGTCAAAAAAGGCCCCCTCCCGAAGGACGCGGAGGATGGGCGAAACGCCGCTAAAACGAGTCAGTACACGGGCGAAGAGGTCTCCCTCGACTTCCAGGACGCCGACATCAAGAGCGTCTTCCGACTCCTCTCGGAGATAAGCGGATACAGCATCGTCGCGGGGCCGGCTGTGAAGGCCGAGGTGACGGTTCACATGAAAAATGTCCCCTGGGATCAGGCCCTCGATGCCGTTCTGGAGACAAACGGCCTTGGAAAGAAGGAGTCGGGGCGGGTCATCACGATCCTTCCCCTTGAAGAACTGAAGAAGGCCGAGGAGGAACAGAAAAGCAAGGATGTCGCCGAGGGGCGGCTCAATCAGATTTCCATCGAGGCGAAGATCGCCGAGGTGACGACAACCTTTGCCCAGGAACTGGGTATCCGGTGGGGGGCCGGTCTTCAGTCGGGGAACTTCGCCGGTGGGATCGGGAGTTCGTCCTCGGGGACCGTGACGGCCATCCCGGGCGGGTCGGGGGTGGGGCTTACGGGGAGCAATGTGGCTGTCAATTTTCCGTCCGCTGCCTCGGCCGCCACGCCGGCGATCGGTCTCTTGTACGGAACGAGCAAGATGATCCTGGATGCCCGGCTGTCGGCCCTGGAGAATAACGGCGAAGGGAAGATCATCTCGTCTCCCAAGGTCACCACCCTGGACAGCGTGACGGCGACCATCAAGCAGGGGGAGGAGATCCCTTATACGGTGACGGACACCGACGGCAAACAGACGACGGAGTTCAAGGAGGCGACCCTGAAGCTGGAAGTGACGCCGAAGATCACCTCTGAAGGGAAGATTTCCATCAAGGTGAATGCCAGCAACGATTACGCGGATTGGGAGACCGACCCCGCAACAGGCTTGCGCATCGAGAAACCCCCCATCAACACCAGTTCGGTGGAATCGACGGTGGTGGTCAAAGACGGGGATACGATCGTGATCGGCGGCGTGTATAAGGAGACGGCGACCGATTCAGTGACTGGGGTCCCCGTCCTGTCCCGCATACCGATTCTGGGATGGCTCTTCAAATACAAGACGGTGAACAACGAAAAAAGGGAACTCCTCATATTCGTCACTCCACGGGTAATCCCTGAAGAGGGGTAACTGCCCTGTTGTCTATTGTTCCGGGGAACCGGTGTACCGGGCTGTCACCGTGGTGTGAATGCCCCCGCGCACGTTGAAGGTGCCCACGACGGAAACCCTCCGGGGGCGGATGGTTTTCACGAAATCGTCGAGGATCGCGTTGACTGCTTCTTCGTGGAAGATCCCCCTGTCACGGTAGGAATTCAGGTATATCTTCAGAGATTTGAGCTCGACCAGGAAGGCGTCGGGAACGTAGGTAATCAGTATCTCCGCGAAGTCAGGCTGCGCCGTCATGGGGCAGAGACAGGTAAATTCCGGGAATCGCATGGATACTTCGTACTCACGCTTCCTGTAGATGTTTTCGATCGCTTTCATAGAGCCTCACCATGAGGTAGCAGAGGGGGGTGTCGAGAAGGGCGATGCCGACCTTCACCGCGTACTGGCTGAGAATCATCACGCCGATCGTCGCCGGGGGGACCGTTCCCCAGAAGGCTACGCCTATGAAGAGAACGGAGTCGATCATCTGGGATACCATCGTCGAAAGATTATTCCGGAGCCACAGGTGTCTCCCCGCCGTTTTCTTTCTCCACCAGTGAAAGGCCCAGACGTCGTGATTCTGCGATATCAGGTAGGCGATCATCGATGCCAGGACGATCCGCGGGGTCGATCCGAGGATGGCGGTGTACGCTTCCTGGTGTTTCCAGAATCCCGCCGGAGGGAGAAGCCTGCCGGCCAGTATGACCGCCACCATGAAAATCGACAGGTAAAACCCCGCCATGACGAGGGATGAGGCGCTTTTCTTTCCTTCCACTTCAGCCACCACATCGGTGAAGAGAAAGGTGAGGGGATAGAGAATGATCGCCGCCGGAAGCACCAGCCCACCCACTACGATGATCTTGGAAGCCAGGATATTCGCCAGGAGCAGGGATGTCACAAAAAGATATTTTATGAATTGAATATTCGGCGGAGTCATATTACATTTTTCATTGCAAGAGTTTTCCAAATAGGGGTAAGAAAGGTACCACCGCCCTGTGAAGTATGTCAATTGATTTTTCGGGGAATTACCGGTAACAAGACCGGCGTGAAGGCAGATTATGGACGGAACATACCGTGAGGACAGGGAGCGTTTTCTTTCGGATGCCGCTACGGGGATGGAAGAGGGGCGGTACGGTGATGTCATGGCCCTCGCCGACGCCCGGCTGCAGCGCCTCCAGGGGGACATGGATGCCCATCTCGTCAGGGCGTCGTGCCGGGCTCTCATGGGCAGACCGTCGGAAGCCGAAGAGACCTGTGAACAGTGGCGTGCGATCGTGCGGGAACAGTCGCGGGTCTATGAGATTCTGGGGGACGCATACCGCCGGCAGGGGATGACTGAAGAGGCGATCCGCTCCTACACACGGCTTGTGGAGCTGAATCCGGGCAGCGACGAGGCGCAGCGGGTTTCGGAAAAGATGACGTCACTGGAGGATGCCGCTATACCTCAGGAAGGACATGCCCTGGCGGATGATTTTCATACCATGACCCTGGCCCGGCTCTATGTGAAACAGGGACACTACCGGATGGCGGCGGATGTGATGGAGCGGGTGTTGGCAAAAGACCCGGATAATGCGGAGGCCAGGGAATATGCCGTCCGGGTGCGCCGCCTGATGGAGGAAGGCTGGAGGCCGATTGTCGACGAACTGGAGCGGTGGCTCAGTGAACTGCACAGAAGAAAAAGCGCCTGAGAAGCCTGCCACGGGCGACCGCATCGGCCGGGCGCGGATGATGCTCTCGGCCTCCGATGTGGAGGGTATCCTTTTCTTCGGAGGACCGAATATCCGCTACCTCACGGGGTTTACCGGGACCGACGGCGTTCTCCTTCTGGGGGGCGATCACCTGGCCCTCTTGGTGGACGGGCGGTACACCACGCAGGCGAAAGAAGAGACACGGGGGTGCGCCATTGTCGAGTTCAGCGACAGGCCGGACGGGGTAGCGGGCGCGATTGTCGATCTGGGCATGGAACGGGTGGGGATTGAATCCGCTGCCGTGACGCTGGACAGCTATCTCGCCCTCCGGAAACGTGCCCCGGGGGTTGATTTCAAGCCTCTGTCGGAAGAGATCGAGCGCCTCCGAATCATCAAGGAGGGAGGAGAGGCAGCGTTTATCCGGGAGGCGGCGCGGAGAGCGGCTCGCGCCCTGACGAAAACGCTGGAAGAGATCAGGCCGGGCGTGACCGAACAGGAGGTTGTGGCGATCCTGGAGATGAAGATGAGGCAGGCCGGCGGAGAGGGGCCGTCTTTTGAGACCATCGTGGCCTCCGGTCCCAACGCGGCGCTCCCCCATGCGACCCCCGGCTCCCGCGGGATAGGGGCCGGAGACTTTGTGACCATCGATTACGGGACCATATGGGGAGGATATCACTCGGACGAAACCTGCACCATTGCCGTGGGACGGGTGACGGAAAGGCAGGCCGCCGTGTACGCAGTGGTGAAGGAGGCCCACGACAGGACCATCGATGCGGTGAGGGAGGGAATATCCTGTAGGGATATTGACGCCGTTGCCAGAGGGCATATCGACAGGGCCGGGTACGGCCCGCACTTTGCGCACGGAACCGGGCACGGCGTCGGCCTGGAAATCCACGAACCCCCTCGTCTGTCGGGGCGGTCGAATGATATCCTGGAAGCGGGAATGGTCGTGACGGTGGAGCCGGGGATCTACCTCCCCGGCATGTGGGGGGTACGGATAGAGGATACCGTTCTGGTCGAAAAGGATGGTTGCGAGATCCTGACGAAAATGTCCAAGGATCTGAAAATACTATAATGTGTGAGGATGTTGGCCTATGTCGTTTCCGGATGATTTGATGTACAGTAGCGAACATACGTGGGCGCGGATCGATGGAGACATCGCGACCGTGGGGATAACGGACTATGCCCAGGACAAACTGGAGGAGATTCTGTCGGTGGAGCTCTACCCGGTGGATTCTTCCGTTGAGCAGGGCGAACCCTTCGGGGTCATAGAATCCGTCAAGGCAACAACCGAACTCATCTCTCCCGTGAGCGGCGAGATTGTCGGCGTCAATGAAGACCTGGCCGATGATGTGGGCATTCTCAACAGCGACGCGTACGATACGGGATGGATGATCGCCGTTCAGATACGGGATGCGGGAGAGCTGGATACCCTGATGGACGCGGAGGAGTACGAGGATTACATAGAGGCGAGCGAGGAGGACGATTAGGGAACGGTGGAGACATGGAGGTTGATCCCTTTCGCGCGCCATGACCCTTTTGAGAATATGGCCATCGACGAGGCCTTGTTCAGGATACATCAGAAGGAGAGGAAGCCTCCCGTGCTCCGCTTTTACGGCTGGAGGAGACGGGCCGTTTCGCTCGGATACTTTCAGGATGTTGCGGAAGAGCTCAATTACGCGTACTGCCGCGACAGCGGCATCCCCATCGTTCGGCGGCCGACGGGAGGGAAGGCGGTCCTCCATGATTCCGATCTGACCTACTCCCTCGTTGCCCGGGAGAGCTCCCCCCTGTTCTCCAGCGACGTGGTCGAAACATACCGGATCATCAGCGGGTGCATCGTTCGGGGCCTCGCGGTCGCGGGAATCGAGACGCACATGGTCGAGGGGGGGAGGAACGAAACTCTGTCCGGGAATGGGTTCTGCTTTGCCACCTCATACAGGCATGAGCTCCTCGCAGGGGGGAAAAAGATCTGCGGAAGCGCCCAGACGCGGGCGCGGGGCGTCTTCCTCCAGCACGGGTCCGTGCTTGTCGATCTTGATCCGCTGGCGGTCTGCTCCGCGATCGGGAAGACAGATGATGTCCAGAAGAGAGCGCGGGAGATCGGGGTTTCCGTGACCTCTGTCCGTGAGGCCATGGGAGACGCTGTCGGTATGGACGATCTGTGCCGGGCAGTGGCGACGGGGTTTGAGGAGGTTCTGCACGTGCGGCTGGCGGAGGGAATCCTGTCCCCCGAAGAGGATGCCCTGAAGGAGAAATTGCTGGCGGACAAATATTCGCGGGACGAATGGAATTTGAAAGGATGGAACAATCGGCGTGGATCTTGAAACAATCATAAAACAGGGGGTCCTTTCCCAGGAGGCGTATCCCGCGGTGGATCTGCCGTGCCGGATCAAGCTTGACGCCAACGAGAATCCCTATCCCCTGTCTCCCTCTCTGAAGCGCCTCATCTTCGAGCGTCTTGAGTCCGTATCCCTCAACCGCTATCCGGCGCCGGGATCCCCCGCTTTGCGGGCGGCCTTCGCCCGCTATTACGGGGTGAAGGAGGAGATGGTTCTCATCGGGAACGGATCGGATGAACTGATACACATCCTCTTGACGGCAGTCGGCTCCTCGTATCCCGCCTCCGTCCTCTTTCCGACCCCCACCTTTGCCATGTACGGGATCAGCGCGTTGAACACGGGGCACCGTATTGTGGAGGTGCCGCTGGACCGGCGGCTGGACCTGGATATGGACGCCATGCTGGCCGCCATAGCCGATGCGCGGCCGTCCCTCATATTTCTGAGTTACCCGAACAATCCCACGGGGAGATGTTTCGACAGAAGGGGTATTGAGAGGATTCTCGAGGCATCCGGCGGGCTGGTGGTGGTTGACGAAGCCTACGGCAACTTTTCGGGGAAGACCTTCCTGGACGATCTCCACCGGTGGAATAACCTGGTCGTACTGAGAACCCTTTCAAAAGTGGGGCTGGCGGCCCTCAGACTGGGGATCTTGATCGGACATCCCTCTTTGGTTCATCAATTGAACAAGGTGCGGCTTCCCTATAACGTGAACATTTTTTCCCAGGTGGTGGGAGAGATCTTTATCGAACGCTCCGCTGAATTCCTCGAGCCGGTGGAGCGGATTATCGCGGGGAGAAGATGGCTTTCCGACGAACTGATGGCTATCGAGGGGATTACCCCCCACCCTTCGGACGCCAATTTCATCCTTTTTAGTTGTGTTACCGAAAAAGATGCTGTATACAAACAACTTGTCGAACGAGGCGTGCTCGTCAAAAATTTTACGTCTCCCGACAGCCTCGTGAACTGCATGCGGGTGACGGTCGGAACCGCGGAGGAGAACAGGGAATTTATCGATACCCTCAGGGGGATCGTGCAGGGAGAGTGATAACCGCATAGGGACAGTCAAGGGGTGGAAGACGGCGCCGGCGCTTCGGGCCGTTCTGCCCCTTTTTTGTATCCGGCGGTCTATCGACGTCTTACGGATTGAGCATGTCAAGACAAAAGCCTATTTTTCTACGGAGGGAGGTGACAATCTTTGGAAGTTCGAGTAATCGACAACGATGTTGAACGAGCCTTGAAAATACTGAAAAACAAGCTTTCGAAAAGCGGTTTTTTTAAGGAACTCAAACTGCGCAGAGCCTACGAGAAGCCCTCTGTAAAGAAAAAGAGGAAGGCCCTGGAAGCGCGCAGGCGGGTAGCCAAGGCGGCGCGGAGACGGAAATGGTCTCCCCGGTAAGACCGGCGGTTTCAGAGCGGATGGCGCGGGGATAACGTGAAGTCCCCGCGGCCGTCCTCCGATGGGTGGGCGTTTTGGGGAGGAGCTATGGCAGAGAAACAGTACATTGTGGATGCCCTGTCCGCCGATGAAGCGTGGCGCGTCTTCCGGATCATGGCGGAGTTCGTGGAAGGCGTTGAAGAGCTTTCACGGATCGGCCCCGCCGTGAGCATCTTCGGGTCTGCCCGGGAAGCACCGGGAGACGTCTATTACGAGAAGGCGCGCGAAGTTGCCCGTCTCCTCGGCACGCAGGGATTCGCCGTGATTACCGGAGGAGGGCCGGGCATCATGGAGGCGGCCAACCGGGGAGCCGGCGAGGCAGGCGCTCCGTCGGTGGGGATGAATATCCAGCTGCCCTTCGAACAGAAGCCCAACCCCTATTCCACCATCAGTATCGGCTACAAGTATTTTTTCATCCGCAAGGTCATGTTCGTCAAGTATGCCATGGCCTATGTCATCCTTCCCGGGGGATTCGGCACCATGGATGAACTCTTCGAGGCCCTCACCCTTATCCAGACGAAGCGGATACGGAGCTTCCCGGTGGTCCTCATGGGGAAGGACTACTGGGGAGGGCTGGTGGGCTGGCTGAAAAAGACCATGCTGAGCGGAGGAAAGATCTCTCCGGAGGACCTTGAACTTATCCAGATGATCGATGAACCCGATCAGGTGGTCCGGCATATCCAGAAGTATGTCGTACTATGAGCAGGATGGGCCTCCCCCATGCAGGGAACACTGAAAAAAGTCATCACCGACATCGGCAGGGATGTCATCGCCCCCTGCTATCTCATCCACGGTGATGAAGAATACCTCGTGGCCGACGCCCTCGACCGCCTCATAAACGCCCTTCTCCCCCCCGATCAGCGGGATTTCAACCTCTTTTACCTGGAGGGGGAAAACGAAGATGTGGACGCCCTCTGCGACTCCCTCCGCATGTCCCCTTTGATTCCCGGCAGGAAGGTGGTGGTGGTGAGAAATACCCGCCTTCTCTATTCAAAGGCGTCATCATCCCATATCATACAGGAAATCACAACACACCTCGAAAACGATCCTTCCCGATCCCTTCGGGCCTTCCATGCGCTCATGGAGCTGGCAGGGTGGTCTCTGGAGGATATGAAGGGGGGACAATGGAGAAACATCTCCGATGAGGACTGGCGGAAGGCGACCGGGGACGCGGGGGGGGCGGACCGGGGCGAGTGGCTTCCGAAGGCGCTGGAACTGTGCGACAGGCTGGCGGTCCCGGGCGGCGGCAACCGGAGGGACACGGACAGGCTGGAGGAGGCGCTGCTGGAGGGGCTCCCGGTGGGCAACTGCCTGGTGATGACCGCCGCCGTGGTTGATAAGAGAAAAAAGCTGTTCAAAGGGATAACCGATGCGGGGGTTGTTCTCTCCTTCACAAAGACCAAGGGTGAGTCGGGGAAGAAAACCCTTCTCATGGACAGGGCGACGGACGCCCTCGCGAAGCAGGGAAAACGGTTGACGCCGGACGCCCTCCTCGCCCTGGGCGGGAAAACGGGCTTCGATCTTCGCGGTTCCATGCAGGAGATTGAAAAACTGATTGCCTATGTGGGTGACCGGGAGACGATCGACCGGAACGACATCGATGCGGTCGTTGAAAAGACTGCGGAGGATTCGGTCTTCGATCTCACCGCCGCCATCGTGGAGAGGGACGCGGCCGCGGCCCTTGAGATCCTCGGGCAGCTCCTCGACCAGGGGGTCAATCACATCATGATTCTGACCATGATCGCGCGGGAGGTCAGGTTCCTCCTGCAGGGACATCTCCTCCTTGCGTCGGGGGGGATCCCGCCGGTCCGGCCGCGCATGGACTATGGAGGGTTCCAGGCCGGGATCTATCCCGCGGTCAAAGCCCTGGCCGCGAAACGGAAGAGCGCGTGGCTTGCCGCCCAGCATCCGTACGTGGTCTACAACGCGCTCAGAAATGCCGGCCGGTTTTCCCGGGAGGAACTGATCGGGCATCTGCACCGCCTGGCCGAACTGGATCGCGCCATGAAGTCCTCCGGCGCCGATCCCGTACTGGCCCTCAGGCGCCTGCTCATAGGCATGTGCCGG
>ENA-OSEO01002056-OSEO01002056.1-sediment-metagenome-genome-assembly--contig:-NODE-2056-length-31151-cov-15.403842_pt1 | contig 31151 bp, 28 predicted proteins | sample MGYA00237883_ERZ534232 | MGnify/ENA metagenome assembly ERZ534232 | reverse complement strand
TTTCTGAGAATCTTCTTGGATTGCCATTTGTGACGTCTCTCTGCGAGTATTGCAGCCGAGGTTTCCATCAAAACCGAATATTTCTCTGCGCGAGACATCTTCTCTTATACGGCTTTGATTTTGCGATACGCGAAGAGCGTCATCTTCATGAGCAGCCACCCATGCCTGAATCGGCGGATGTTCGTGCTGCCGTACGTTCTTTCTTTATATCGGATCGGCACCTCCACAACTTTCAAATTATGCTTTACAGCACCAAAGATCAGGTCGTAATCCCCAAAAGGATCAAACTCTCCGAAGTAGGCTCTATTTTCACGAATTTTTTCGTAATCGCGTTTGAACAGCGCCTTGGTCCCGCACAAGGTATCCTTGAACCTCTGGTTCAGAATCCACGTAAACACCATGGAGAAAAACTTGTTTCCGAGGAGATTCAAGAATCGCATGGCCTGCTTTTCCATGGGATAGACAAGCCTGCATCCGTTGATGAACTCCCCCAAGTCATCTGCCAGTGGTCTGTAGAATTTCGTGAGATCTTCCGGAGGGACCGTCAAATCGGCATCGAGGATCATCAGGATCTCGCCTTTGGCAGCTTCGAATCCCTTTCTCACCGCATCACCTTTGCCCTTTCCATCCTGAACAAGCATCTTGATGTCCTTCTCAGGAAAGGCCTTTACCACCTCTTCGACTTCCTCCCTGGTTCCGTCCGTTGATCCCCCTTCCACGAATATGATTTCCTGTCCGGACCCAAAAGGAGGGATCCGTTTGACCGCCTGTTCTATACTCCCCTTTTCGTTTCTGCATGGAATAACGATGGACGTGACATACGACCTGTTTCCCCTCAGCTGTAGGGGCCTCGCAACAATGTACCTGCACAGGCAAAGGCTTCTTACCACGGGTAAGGAAGCGAGGTAGCGATTGAGCACGGTGCTCACCAAAGGGATGTACTTCGGCAAGAGCAATCTGGATTCTGTCTTCACAACTTCATAGTGTGAAAGTGAAAGAACATTGCAGATATCCTCTGTGGAGAGCCAGTTCTGGTGCTCCTGGGGCATTTTGAGCCCCACTTTTTCCCCTGCCTTGAGAACAGGCTCCCACAAGAAATTATAGTAGGAGACAACCACCCTTGTGTCCGGCCTGCAAAAGGATCTGAGCCGCCTGAAGCTCTCTTCTATGTCCTGCAAGTGTCCAACAACATCCGCCAGGACAATAAAATCAAAGGTCTCTTCCCACGGATGAAATTTTTCGATGTCGGCCTGGCGAAACTCCAATTCAGGATACTTTCGGGCAGCTATGCTTACCATCTCAGAACTGATGTCAATTCCTACGCCGCGGCTGGGTTTGAGACCGCTCAGAAGATCTCCTGTCCCACAGCCGAGTTCGATCACCGAAGCGTTTTCGGGCACAAGGAACCGGTAATAGCGCTTCTGGTCGTCATAGTAATATCGATTCCGTGCTATCCACTCTTCCCGCCGCGCGGCAAGCCAGTCAAACCGCGAAGCCACCTCGCATTTTGATTGGGTCTCAATCATTGTTCAGTGAGGTACCTTTCTTTTTTCAGCCTCAAAGTGATCTTCTGCATCAGGTGTTCGGCTTCCTGCTTCAATTCGGTGAAATCTTCAGGCGTAAAGAGATAGGATGGATTGTAATCGGCCTCTTCCCTGTATTTCATCAGCTTGGAGAAAACGTGGGAATCCTTGGCTTCGAAAACCCCCCGCTTTACAAAGTGCAAACCAAACAGGCGAAGAGCACCTTCATGACTCCTGGGCTCAAGACCCTTGGTCAACAGCATGGCCCTGACCATATACAGCAAAGAATAATAGAGCTTTGCCACCGCATCCTTTATGAAACCATTCTCGAACAGGAGTTCAGCCGCCTTCATTGATTCGCTGGCGCGCTGAACCTCTTCACGCAGGTTCTCTTTCTTGTTTTCTTCGTTCACAAGAAAACTCCTTCTCGTTCTATGTCAATGGCTATCCTGCGCTCCCGCATTTTAAGATGGTTGAATTCATTCTCAGACAAAATGAGTGCGGAAATAGGAAGAAGGTGCTCAATTTCAAATTCAGCCACCTCCTCTAAAATCCTCTTCTTCATTTCCCTCGTAAGCCCTCGGACAAGAATTGCCACATCCACATCCGAGTCGTCGTGATAATCACCCCTCGCCCTTGATCCGAAAAGGACCATTTTGAACGGTTCGCGTCCCAGGAGATTCTCCAGGCGCGATCTGAGTTCCTTCAGTTGTTCGAATCTCTCATCTTCCATATAAAATTGCTCCGCAATTTTATACAACGCGGCTTCGCCGCTTCTACAATTCCGAAACACGATTATCGGTCTGCTGATACTTCAACCCGCAAGAACCGCAGACGGCGCGGCTATCCTCAAAATGAAGGCGCACGCCGCACCTGCACATCCAACCCTTGATCTTCGCAGGGTTGCCTACCGCCATTGCGTAGTCGGGCAAGTCGTGTATCACGACCGCGCCCGCGCCAACAAAAGCGAAACGGCCTATGGTATTGCCGCAAACAATGGTAGAATTGGCGCCCAGTGAAGCGCCCTCCCTCACCAGGGTCTTCCGGAGTTCTGTCTTTCTGGGGACATAACTTCTTGGATTATAGACATTGGTGAAGACCATTGAGGGGCCGCAGAAGACGCCGTCCTCGAGGGTGACCCCATCGTACACGGATACATTGTTCTGGATCTTGACCCTGTTTCCTATGGTCACGTCCGGGCCGATCACCACGTTCTGACCGATATTGCAGTCCCGACCTATCCTGCTCCCTTTAATCACGTGAGAAAAATGCCATATCTTTGTGCCTTGTCCGACTTCACACCCGGGGTCGACCACAGCCGTTTCATGGACAAATGCCCGGCCATGCAGAGGCTGATTCCTGAGAAGTTTGAAAGTTCGAAGCAGTTTCTTTATACCCATCATTCCAATGCTCCATTACTCCAATACTCCAGTTGATTCATGCCGTTTGAAATTGGATCACCGGGAGCTGTTTCGGATTTCGTGCTTCGGTTTTTGGGTTTGAATACCGGCGGGATTTCATCATGCTTTGAAATAATCGATTACACTTTGGATGATTGCCTCCAGGCCGTGCTTCGGCTCGAATCCGATCAGCTTTCTCACCTTCTCGATGTTGGGGCATCGTCGCTCCATGTCCTCGAACCCCGGGCCATAGGCCTTCTCATACGGCACATACTCGATCTCCGACTTGCTTCCCGTCATCTCCTTCACTTTTTGCGCAAGATCCTTGATGGTCACTTCATGGTCATTCCCCACATTGAACACGTCCCCTTCCGCCTTTGGCTCGGCCATGAGCTTGACGAGAGCATCGATCACATCCTGGACATGCGTAAAGCTGCGGCTCTGGGTTCCATCTCCGAATACGGAGATCGGTTTTCCGAGAAGCGCACTCTGCACGAAATTCGGAAGCACCATCCCGTACTGGCCGGTCTGGCGGGGTCCCACGGTGTTGAAGAGGCGTGCGATCACCACGGGCAGTTTCTTTTCATCGTGATAGGCAAGGGCGAGGAATTCATCAAGGGTCTTGGAGCATGCATAGGCCCATCGTCTCTTCTTCACAGTGCCCATGACCCTGTTGTCGTCCTCTCTGAGGGAGTGCTCGACGTGCTTCCCATAGATCTCGGATGTCGAGCTGATGAGGACCTTCTTTTTGAAGCGATTGGCGAGTCTGAGAACCGTTTCGGTCCCTTTTACATTTATGTCCAACGTCTCCACCGGGTGATCCATGATGTTTTTCACCCCGACGGCCGCTGCAAGGTGATAGATGTGGTCGACCTTGAAAGTCAGCTCGTTCATGACCGACTCGTTGAGAATCGTGTCAACCACCAGGTGGAGTCTCTTGGCGTTCCTGATCCCGCTCAGGTTGGCGAGTTTCCCGGTCCAGAGATTGTCGATCACGAACACCTCATGATCCATCTCCAGCAGTTTCTCGGTGAGATGGGACCCAATGAAACCGGCACCGCCGGTGATCAATATTCTCATAAAATTCTGCTCCACAAAATTTTATACAACGCGGCTGACGCCATAAAATCTTGCTCCGCAAGATTTTATAAAGCGCAGCTTCGCCGCTTTGAATTCTACGTGCAAACTAAGCCTTCCCCGATTTCCAAACTTCTGTGTTCAACCCACGTCATTCGAGTCCCCAACCCCAAACCTCCACACAATTCATAGCGGCGTTAGCCGCGTTACATAAAATGTTGACTCCGTCAAAATTTTATCAAGCGAAGCGGTCCAGAACATCGCGAATCTGCGCGGCAGAAGCGGCGCCGACTCCATCAACTTTCATCAATTCATCAATCGGCGCGTTCATTACCTTCGAAACACAGCCGAAGTGATCCAAGAGTCTCTTGGCAATGGTCGGACCCACCTTCGGCAATCCCTGGAGGATGTACAATTGTCTCGATTTCAATCTCTTCGGACGGTATCCGCCTCGCAGTGGGACCACATCCATGTATGACTCATCCTGCTTTGCAATCATCAGCAAAGTCCCGACCGTGTCTTCCTTGGAATGAGTGAAAACGATCGGCACGTACCAGATGGTTTGAACCGATATAAGGGCGCCTTTTATCGCGGCAGGGTCCATATCAACGTCGATCTTGTACGGGTTCCCTTCGATCAGAAGAATCGGACAAAGGCAGTTCTTCCTAAGATTGGACAATTGGCTGAACAACCTGCCATCTATAATAGATATGATGAAGTCTCTGGCAGTTTTTCGTTCGATGGTAATGGAATTGTTGATAATGTAATCGCCGAAAGGGAGCTGTTGAACTTCAATAATGACATTATTCTTCCTAAGTAGTTCCAAGAGGCCCGAAGCCCTCTCGCGATGATCTACGCTGATCTTCATCGCTTCGCTCCATAAAATTTTGCCAGAGCACAAAATTTTATATAACGCGGTTTCACCGCTTAGCCTTCTATCAAGAACAACGTCATCAAAGACCAAGCCACATTTACAAGGTTCAACGCCAAAAACCAACACACAATTCAGAGCGGCGGAGCCGCGTCGTATGAAATCGCGCAGCGATTTCATAGCTCCGCCCCTTCGGTTCCATCCGACTGGGAGCGCGTAACTTCCTGCAATAATAACGAATTGAGTCTCTATCTTCTGCCGGAGCCCAATTTTCAATGGCACTAGGCTCAAAACAACACAAAATTTACAGCGGCGGAGCCGCGTCGTATAAAATTTTGACGAAGTCAGAATTTTATCAAGCGAGTTTTTCGAGAGCCCAATCTTCAATTTCCACAGCCAGGGAGCGCTGCAGCAGTTCGACGCTGACCACGACCTTTTCCGACTGGCCTTTGTGACGCAAATAGAACCCCACCAGTCCCTTGAGAGGACCTTCCATGATCATCACCCGGTCCCCGGCCTTCATGAAAGACTGGTTGTGAACGGTCCTATCCGTGCCGTTGAGGATCATGAGGGCATTGATCTCCTCATCCTTTGCAGATACAGGCTTTCCCATGAACCCGATCATTCGAACAACGCCCACAGTCTTGATGATCTCCCAGTAAACCTCCGGATCCATTTCGAAGCGGACAAAAACATATCCCGGAAGAAGCGGGATCATGATCTTCTTGCGCCTGTCCTTTCTCCTGCTCATCACTTGAATCTTGGGGAGAAATACCTCAACGGATTTGCCGGAAATCCCGTCAAAGACCTTTTGTTCGAAGTGGCTCCTGGTGTGGATGGCATACCAATTTCCGGGGGTCTCATTCATATGATTGCGATCTTCTCCTCCTTCACACCCTTTTCTATGAGAGCTTTGATTGTATTTTCCGTATCTTCGAGTCGGGTCAACAGCACCATGTCCCAGTCCGGGTTCTCCAGCCGGTCGAATCCGGAGACCCTGAAACCGAAGAAACTTCTTCCCAGGACCCTTTCGTCTATGATCCCTACAAGTTTTATCCTGCTGAGCTGCAAATAGAGATATGCCAGTTCAGCCACCTCACCGGCCCCGCAGAAGAGGACGGCCCTCACGTCCTTGACTTCCATTTCGGAAAATTTGTTCAGAAGAAGGGACTTTATGTCTCTGTAGAAATTAATGGAATAGTGCAGAAACTCCGCAGTCAGCTTGCTCTTCCTGGCGAGCCCTTCAGGGGTCAGGAAATACTTGACCCTGTTCCTGGGCATTGTCTTCACCTTGAAGTACCCTTTGCTTACAAGCCGCTTTAGAAACGCATTGACCAGCCCAAGGGAAAGATTCAACTGTTTGGAAAGCTCCCTCTGGCTGTGGTTCTCCAACCTGTCGATTTCCCCCATCAATCGTAAGATATGAAGATCTTCTTTTTCCATCCGGCCCAGAGCCCCTGATGTTGAGCTGACTAGAGTGATCAGACGCGTTCATTTTCTGAACAAATTGCATCGTTCAATAATTGAACGGCTCTTTTTTGTCAAGGAGAATATTGTTCCAATTGCATTCAAACTCATTTATGTTGTGGTAACAGTTAATATTTTCAAATTTCCAGAGGCTGGTTATGAGCAAGATTCAGAGGGTGGCTCTGGCTGTGGGTATAGTGCTTCTCGACTCCCTGGTTTTTTTCATTCCGTTGACCGCGCTCTTCCTGGGATATGTCATCGTTGTCAACCCCCCGTGGTGCAAAGAGTATTTAATGAAGTTGGATGGGCCGGGTCAAGAATAGTGGGAGAGAAAACCATCAACAGCCTGTTCCTGGAGGCCGCGGAACATGCGGCCCAGAGAACCGAGGATGTCAGAGTGGTTTTCTCCATTCTGGTCGAGGCTTCACTCAGGTACAGGGACCATGTCATGCAAACCACAGGACAGGTGGTCACGGTGGAACATGTCCGCACAGCGCTGAAGTGGCTGGTCCCTGTTCTGGCTACCGGCGAACTCCCTCTAGAGAGAAATGATGTGAGCCTCGGTCTGTTGAAGATCTGGGTGGAAGAACTTTCGACCCTGGGTTATCCCCGGGTCCATGTTGAGTAGACTGCCAATTCGGTCTGTGGGCTCTGCGAGATAAAAGCAAACTCTTCTGCTCACCGTAATGACATGGAAAAGGAAGTCATCAGGGCCAACATCGTTGTCTTTATTGCAAGCTTCTGTACGCTTGTCATCGAGCTGGTGGCAGGAAGGATCCTGGCCCCTTATATCGGGGTTTCTCTCTACACCTGGACCAGCATCATCGGCGTGGTGCTCGCCGGTATCAGCGTGGGCGCCTATCTGGGCGGATTGCTGGCCGACCGCCGCCCCACCCATGCCACCCTGGGGTGGCTTCTTTTCCTTTCTGGGCTCGGGGCCTTTTCCATCCCGCCTGTTACAAATCTCGCCGGCAACATCGAACTTCAAACTTCCTTGATGGTGAGGACCCTCTTCATCACCTCGATCATCTTTTTCGTACCCTCATGTCTGCTCGGCATGATCTCCCCCGTGGTGGTGAAGCTGACCCTGAATAACCTCAGCCGGACAGGGAACGTGGTAGGCAGGATTTACGCTTTCTCCACGCTCGGCTCCATCCTGGGGACTTTTGCCACAGGGTTCTTTCTGATCTCCTGGATGGGAACAAGGCCCATCCTCTTCCTGATGGGAGCCATCCTCATCGCATCCGGAGCGATTTTTGGAGGGTTTCTGATCAGGCGAAAACTGATCACCCTCCTGTTCGGGCTCGTCATTGCACTTGCAGGCTCCTTCTACGGCCATGCCTTCGCCCCGAGTCTCGATCGGGAAACCTATTTTTTCAAGGAGAGTAACTATTACACCATCAAGGTCGACAGGAAGGCTTCAACCACCAACGGCACCAGACTGGAAGCCCTGGTGCTGGATCATCTCATCCACTCGTATACGGATCTCGAGGATCCGCTTCACCTCGAGTATGAGTATATAAGGATCTACGAAGAGCTGGTGGAACTCTGTCTTGGTGACAAGGATTCCTTCAGGGCTCTCTTCATTGGAGGGGGCGGGTACACCTTTCCACGCTACCTTGAGGCAAAATACCCGGGTGCACAGATCGACGTTGTCGAGATCGATCCTGAGGTCACCCGCGTTGCGGAGAAATTCCTTGGAATAGGCAAGAACGGCAGAATCCGGTCATTCAACCAGGATGCGCGCTGGTTCGCCTTGAACTGCAAAGAAGCCGGAGTCTATGACTTCATTTTCGGGGACGCCTTCAACGATCTCTCCATCCCCTTCCATCTCACCACGCAGGAGTTCGCCTTTCTCTTGAAGAGGCTGCTCAAACAGGACGGGTTGCTTTTTGCAAACGTGATCGATTCCTTCAGCAAAGGCCTTTTCCTGCCTTCTTATATGAGGACCCTTGAAAAACCATTCGGCAAGAGGAATGTCCATCTGGTGACGACCGACTCCGAGTTCAATGATATGGGCATCAGCACCTATGTGGTCATGGCTTCCGCCGGGAGTCTGGATCCGCAGGACCTCATACATGCCGGGGACAACCGCCTCTGCCACATCATGCCTCAAGACCTCCTCCAAGGGTATTTGGACGAGCGCTCTCCGATTATCCTCACCGATGACTACGTGCCGGTCGATAACCTGATCGCCCCGGTGTTCGAGGAGCGATTCGGCTACCATCGTTCAAAGTCAGAATGAACATCGAACTTCAAATGGAGAAATGAAAAACCCTTTAATTCGCTGCAGCGAAATCAAAGGGTTGCGATATTTTTCCTGGCAGTCCCAACGGGAATCGAACCCGTGTCTTCGCCGTGAGAGGGCGATATCCTAGACCGCTAGACGATGGGACCGTTTGGCTGGGGGAGAAGGATTCGAACCCTCGTTAACGGGGCCAGAACCCGTCGTCCTACCACTGAACGATCCCCCAGCTACAGAGTAATTTTGCGTACCCTCCCCTGAAAGTCAAGGGAAAAGAATGGAATGAGAAAGGGAGGAATGGGATGATGGGGTGTTGGAATAATGGGTATGAAAATGCAAGAGACGCACCGCGTAATCTCCATTATTCCATTACTCCATTTCAGCGCCTTCCTGCGGAAGGAGCTGAAACGGTTTTGCATAGCCGGTCAACTCCACGTATCCCACACCTGTGACCGGGTTGGCTCCTGACCTGCCCTGGACCGAAACGCTTCCCTCCCAGTAAGTTACCTGGGTTGTCCCTGCAGTCACCAGTTCCTGATCTGCCAGATTGGGAATGACGAGTAAATTCAATCCGAGAGAAACCACCTGGATATTGAACCGGCTGGGATAAAGGGCCCCGGATCGCGGGCTCTTCCATCGGTCGAGCACCTCTATTGTGAAGTCTTCGCTTTTGAGATGGCTTTTCTCCCCCGTAGAGCGCACGAAAGTCCCGCTCGAAGCGGAGCTATACTTTCCGGAAGCAGAGCGCAGGAGATAGATCATCAGCTCCGTGCCATCCCCCAGCTGAATGCTGAACCAGTCCCAACCGGTGACATCCTTTTCCAGGGGCGCGGAGCTGAATTCATGATCCATCCAGGCAGTGCCGAGAACAGCCACCTCCTCTCCCCTGACCTTCAGCATGCCGGAACCCTCCAGTTTCGTGAAAGAGTAGTAACAGGAACTGCTCTCACTGCTTTGCCCCTTTCTGCTGTACCCGCTGAGACCGTGAGCTACCGGTCCCTTCGTATCCCTAAAAGTCAGGTTGAGGCCAAAGTCATCTGCGTCTGCACTCAGAATATGAGTATCCGCGGCAATCCGGGCAGACCAGGGACCGAGGAAAACGCGGGTGGACTCGTCCTCCTGACGGACTCCCGCCATCCCCAAAGCCCCTCTTGCCATCTTCTCATCCATAAAGAACCGTTTCCCACTGATGTCGGAGAGCGCTGCGTGGGCGAAAAAAAGGTCGCCGGTGCGCCACCCGCTTGGATTCTGGGGCCATTGCTTTTCAGCACCAGGCTCCGCTATGCGGGTTCTGAAAAAGGTAAGCTGGACCCCGAATCTCTTTCCAGATGATGCCTGCAAATTGGCTGTGTAGTACCACCACTCCGTCCGAAAACAGGGATGGGAGCCGTGATCGCGGGGGAAGACGAAATTGCAGGGTCCGGTCACCGTGCAGAAGTCATTCGCCTCGGCAGATGGGATGATCGAAAAAGGGATGGTTCCGAAAAACAGGAGAAGCATTAAACCGCTAAGACGCCAGGTGCGCCAAGAAACATTTTGGTTTTTCACCTGCCGGAGGGGATTCCGGCAGGTGAAAAACCAAATCCTTGCATTCCTCCTAACGTTCTTTGCGCCTTCGCGGTTCATCCTGTTAATCCTGTTATCCTGTCCAGACTCTTCTTCACGGCTCTTTCAGCACCAGTGCCGGGGAGCTCTTCAGCACCAGCCGCACCGCAGGGATTGCAGCCAGCAATGCCGTAGCCATGATCAGCGGCACGGACAGCAGAAGGGATTCCCATCCCACGCGATACAAAAAAGTCCAGCCGAATGACTGGAGGTTCACCACGTAAATGAGGAGATAAGAGATCACAAAGCCGCAGACAACACCTACGCCCTCTCCTGCAGCCACAATGAGAACAGCTTCCCAGAAGATCATGGATCGAATCTGTCCCGATCCGGCCCCCACTGCCAGCAGCGTATTCAGCTGACGGATCCGTTCCAATACCAGAACAGTGAGCGTGGTAGTGATTCCCAGACCGGCCACGATCAAGGCAATGAGAAGAAGCACGGTTGTTATCGAAAAGGTCTGATCAAAGATATCCAGAATCTCCTCACGCAGTTCCAGGCCCGAGGCCATTTCGATCGAATGCTCTTGTCCGACTCTGCTGAGGATTTGACTCCGGATCCGATCCGTTGTCTCTTCCGGGTTCTGGTTTCCCTCCCTTAAAAACAGGCGAGCCCCGCTCCACCGGCTTTCTCCTGTCAGTTGCTGAAATCTGCTCAGCTCCATGTACACGATTCCGCCCCGGGTTCGGTAGTCTCTGAACACACCCAGCACGGGCAGACGGAGTTCCACTTCTCCTGTGGGTATGGTGAGAAGGCTGCCTGCTCTCAGCCCGGATTGGTTCGAGAAAACCTCTGAAATCAAAACACCCTCCCCGGAAAGCAGTCTCTCCCTGATCTCACGCATGCTCCCTTCCAGCAACAGGAACCCACCGCGACGCAGGAGCGGCTCCAGATGCACGGCCTCGAACTCGTAACGCATGGCTCCGTATCTGAGCTCCATGTGGTGGTACGGTGCGGCCTCCACCTCGCGAATGCTTCGGATAGCTGCAACCACCTGCTCGGGCAAGGGATCACGGTAGTGATTCAGTCCCGCCATTTTGGGCCGCAGGAACAGATCGCCGACCAGGCTCTGGTTCACCCACAAGGACACGGTCTGACGAAAGCTGTTCACCATGACGACAAGGGCCACAAATAAAGACATGGCCGTAACCAAAGCGCCTACGGATATGGAGACACGAGGACCTGCATCCCGCACAAATCGCGCCGCGAGAAACGCCGGCTCACCACCGAGCCTTCGAAGCGATGAGGGGAGGTTCGATCCCATCCAATGGAGAACGGGAAGGGAGAGGAAAGAGAAGCCCACTATGAGCATCAGTATGGCAAGATAACCGGTAACCGGAAAACCCGGCAGCCCTGGAATTCTTGATACAGGCAGTGCGAGAGCGATCATCAGCAAGGCCTTTGCAATGTATCTCTTCCCGGAGAGATCGACCCGGCCGGCCGCTTCGTGGATGGCCATCGCCTCTCTTGGTGAAATGCGGGTAGCCGCGGCTGCAGGTCTTGCGGCCGCGACAAGGGAGACGAAGAGGGTCACAAAAAAGGAGAGCAAAATTTCCCAGGCATCGTACTGAAGCGTGTCGACCTGAACCCGGATAAACAGGTTGTCTATGGTACTGCTCACCCCTTCCACGAGATATCTGACCAGCAGGGAACCTATGGGAATTGCCAGCAGCCAGCCGCAGATCCCCAGGATGAAACCCTCTGAAAGGGTCAGCGAAAAGATGATCCCTTTTGAAGCGCCCAGGGAACTCATGATGGCCAGCTCACGCCGGCGGGCTGCAACATTCAGAGAGACAAGGCTATAGACCAGGAACATCCCCACGAACAGGGAAACGAAACTGAGAAGGCTCAGGTTCAAATCATAGGCGCGGATCATCCGCAGGCCTGAACGCTTGGTGTCTGAAGGCTCTTCAAGGGATACCCCCGGAGGCAGGAGGGCTCGTATCCCGGCGATCTCCTTTTCCCGCGCCCAGGGCTTCAGGCGAAGATCGATGCGATCGAGCTGTCCCTGGACGGACATGAACTCCTGCACGGTCGCAATGTCCGCGATGGCTGTTCGCCCCCCCTCCACGAGGGACAAACCCTTGTGCTCGAGGATGCCGATGACCTCAAAGCGTCCTTTTTGCCGGACATGTTCCAGCACGATCGATTCTCCTGGAACCCACCCCTGTTTGCCCGCGAGCTTGCGCGACGGGAGAAGGGATCCCGGCTTGTTCAGGAGCTCGAGCCATGTTCTGGCCGCCAGGTCGGTCGGCTCATCGATCTGCCATGAGTGGAATTCGCGATTGAGGACCGGATCAAGCCCGATGAGGAGAAAAGGATCATTTCCACGATCTGCATCGGACACATATGTGGTGATCAGAGGCGACGCAGCGTCGACGCAGGGAAGAACGAGCAGTTCCGCGACCAGGCTCTCCTGAACCCTTCCCCCCGTCTTGACGACTGTCCAGTCGGCCTTTCCGGAAATGAGATCCATGCTCTGCGTGAAGGAATCCAGAGAGGCGTCCATGGCCAACCGGACACTGGTGAAAACCGCGGATCCCAGCGCTATCCCCAGGAGCACCGCCATCAGACGCCACGGATGCGAAAGGAAGTGACGTATGCTGAACCAGTTCATGAACCTGAGGAAGAAGAGAAGCAATGGTGTCTCGCAGGGCCAATGATTGATAAGAAGAAAAGACTATTCTCTCGCAGAGACGCAGAGAAAACTCTTAGATTTCACTTTTCCTGCTCCGTGTGATTTTGCCGTCTTTCAACGTGAGGTACAAGGTTGCCCACCGGTCAGCCAGACTGCTGTGCGTGGCAATGATCACGGTTCTTCCGAACTGCCTGTTGAGATCCGCGAGCAAACGCATCACTGCCTCCCCGTTGCGGCTGTCCAGGTTCCCGGTCGGTTCATCCGCCAGGATAATGGCCGGCTCATTGATCAGGGCCCGGACCACGGCAGTTCTCTGCATCTCCCCCCCTGAGAGCTGGCTGGGGTAGTGGTTGAGACGTGGAACAAGATCGAGCCATTCGAGCCACTTCAATGCCCGTTTCCTCGTCTCTTCAAAAGGTTTTCCAGCCATGAGAGCAGGCACACACACGTTTTCCATGACGCTCAACGTGGGAAGGAGATTGAAGGATTGAAAGACCATGCCGACCACTTCACGACGATACCGGATCAATTCTGACGGGCTTGCCTTCTGCAGAGGATGACCCGCCACCACCAATTCCCCCCTTGTAGGCTGATCGAGTCCGCCGATCAAGGCGAGGAGGGTGCTCTTGCCGGAGCCGCTGTTCCCCTTGAGGACCACGAGATGACCGGAAGGGACTGCAAGGTCTATGTCAGCGACCCCGACCACCTCGCCGGATCCCAGGGGATAGGCCCGCGTGAGGCCTTTGGCAGAGATGAGAGGTTGGTCAGAGGGACTGGGCATATGCAGCAAACCCCAGGAAAAATCGAATGATGGAATACAGGGTTTTCAAGATCTCTTCTTCATCTCACACCCACCATTCCATTATTCCAAGATTTATTGACGAACCTTCCAGCAGCGAACCTGGTGTTGTTCGCTCACCTGATACAGCGGAATGTCCTCTTCCCTGCAGCGTTCCTCGCTCAAAGGGCATCTTACCTGGAATTTACATCCCGGAGGGGGATCCATGGGGGTCGGAACATCTCCGGATAGAGGCTGGCCCTTTGGCCGCGCTCTTTTCTCGGCAGAGGGAACGGCCGAGAGAAGCGCAAGGGTGTAAGGATGAAGCGGCCTGTCGAAAAGCTTTTCGGTGGTTGCATACTCCATGATCCGGCCGAGGTACATCACGGCCACGATATCGCTGATGTACCCGACCACGTGAAGGTCATGGGAAATAAACAGATAGCTGAGACCCAGCTTTTCCTGGAGCTCTTTAAGCAGATTCAGGATCTGCGCCTGGATGGAAACATCCAGCGCAGAGACCGGCTCGTCGCATACGAGCAGGGAGGGGCCGACGCTCAGTGCTCTGGCAATACCGATTCTCTGCCTCTGCCCCCCGCTGAATTCATGGGGATAGCGCTCAGAGGAGGCTGGCGCTATTCCCACCATTTGCAGCAACTCGGCCACACGGCTCCTGCGCTCTCCACGTCCTCTCATTCCGATGGTCCGCAATCCCTCCTCAACCGACTGTCCCACAGTCATGCGAGGGTTGAGCGATCCATAGGGGTCCTGGAAGATGACCTGCATCTCTTTTCGGAGGGGTTTCATTTCCTCGGGGCTGAACATGCTGATGTCGACCCCGCGGTAAACGATCTTTCCCTCGTCGGGTTCAAGGAGTTTCAATACCAGGCGGCCGACCGTTGTTTTCCCGCACCCGCTCTCCCCGACCAGACCCAGGGTTTTCCCACTCCCAATCTCCAGGTCCACTCCGTCGACAGCCTTGATCCAGCCGGTAACGGATTGAAGGAATCCTCTTCGCACCGGGAAATACTTCTTCAGTCCTTCCACTTTTAGAATCAGGTTCGAGGAACGAGGCTCGAGGAGCGCGGTTCGAGGAGTGAGATAAATCTCATCCAAATTTTTTTCTCGGTCCTCGTCCCTCGATCCTCGCTCCTTCATTCCCCGATCTTCGCTCCTTTATTCCTCGATCCTCGTTCCTTCTTCTTCGATCATCTCTCCTTCACATAATACCGGACACCTCGCCAGATGGCCTGCTCCATAATCACACATCCCGGGGAACTCAACCCTGCACGATTCCTTCACATAGGTGCAGCGCGGATTGAAAGGACACCCCGCAGGTTTGTCAGCCGGATCGGGCACACTGCCATGAATGCTGTAGAGTTTCCCCCCCCTCTTGGAGCGATGGGGAAGTGAATTCAACAGCCCCATGGTGTATGGATGTCGGGGGTTGTCGAAAATCTGATCCCTTGTCCCCTGCTCCACTACCACGCCGGCATACATCACATAAATGGTGTCCGCAATCCCGGCCACAACGTTAAGGTCATGAGAAATATAGAGAAGGGACATACCCCGCTTGCTTTGGAGCTCCGCAAAGAGATCCAGAATCTGTTTCTGTATGGTCACATCGAGGGCGGTTGTGGGCTCGTCGGCGATCACCAGGTCGGGATTGCAGGCTAAGGCCATGGCGATCATCACCCTCTGTCTTTGCCCGCCGCTGAGTTGATGCGGGTAGTCCCTGATCCGTTCCCCGGCGGAGGGGATCCCTACATCCCGCAGAAGCCCGATGCACCGTTCTTCGAGCTCCTTTTCAGCCAGACGTTCGTGCACCGCAATGGCTTCCTTGATCTGATCTCCTATAGTGAAAACAGGGTTCAAGGAGGTCATGGGCTCCTGGAAAACCATCGAGATGTGATTGCCGCGAATTGCACGCAGTTCCTCCTCCCTGAGGTGCAGGAGATCCCGTCCATTGAACAGGATGCGGCCGGAGACGATTTCGCCGGGAGGCTGCGGTATGAGACCGAGAATTGCCATCGCGGTGACCGTTTTGCCGCATCCGGACTCACCGACGATGCAGACCGTCTCCCCCTTTCGAACTTCGAAGCTGACGCCGTCCACGGCCTTGGCGAGGGTCTCATCGCCCCTGAAATAGACCCTCAGATCCTGCACCGAGAGAAGAATATCCCTGTCTTTTGCCTCAGCCACTCAATACCTTTCTCTCAGCTTGGGATTGAAAATGTCTCTGAGACCTTCACCGAACAGATTGAAGGAGAGCACAACGATCAGAATGGCAATCCCCGGCACAAAAGTCAGCCATGGCGCATCGAAGATGAAACGCTTCCCATCGGAAAGAATATTGCCCCATGTGGCGTGCGGAGGCGGCACGCCGAACCCCAGAAAACTCAGACCTGCTTCCGTCAGGATAGCAGAGGCAATCCCAATGGTCGCCGATACGAGAACCGGCGCAATAGCGTTGGGAATCATGTGACGAAAGATTATCCGCATATTTCCCAGGCCCAGGGCGCGCGCGGCGGTCACGAAATCCTGCTCTCTCAAGGAGAGGAACTCGGCCCTGACGAACCTGGTTGCGCCCATCCAACTCGTGAGGCCTATCACGATCATGATATTGTAGATGCTTGCCGGGAGAAGGGCCACCACCGTCAGAATCAGGAAGAAGCTGGGGAAGCAGAGCATGATATCCACAAACCGCATGATCAGGGTGTCCACTGTAAAGGTGCCTGCGGAAAGAAACCGGCCGCGGAAGCTCTTCGATTTACGGGTGAGAAAATTAAAGACCAGGAGGAGGACTCCCGCAGAAATCAGGCTCATTCCAACCATTCGGGCAGCACCGGACAGGAAGGCCCCACCGATCACGAGGAGGCCTGCAATCAGCAACTGATCAACCCTTACCCTGCTCTGTCCGAAATAGCCGGACAATCCTCCCATGAAAATCCCAACAATGACCGAGATCCCTACAGCAACGAATCCCACGGTAAGAGAAACCCAAGCGCCCTGAAGCATTCGCGCAAAGACATCGCGGCCCAAGTTATCGGTTCCAAAGAGGAAGATTCCCAGACGCGGAATCTCTTCGGGTCTGAGTGTCTCAAGGTCGGGAATGGAGAGAGGCGGCCTCAACTTTTCCTGAAGGCGGACCATGGACGGGTCGAGTATGGGATCGCTCCCGGATGTGAGCACCAGGCCTGCCAGGGCAAAGAGAAGGAAAAGGATGAAGATGAAAAGCCCCGCGAACGCCAATCGGTTTTTGCGGAAGAGTCTCCACCACTCCTGTAGTCTGGTGCGTTGGACTTTTTGTCTTGGAGCTTGGAATTGGGTATCGACCATTGTCTCTCTTTTGGGTTCAGTGTTCAGCGTTCAGAGTTCAAGGGTTCACCCCCTCACGTTCTCACCTTCTCACCTTCTGACTCCTGACTTCTGTCTCCTTGCTTACTGCTTACTGCCTACTGCTTATCGAAGCGCAGCGTAGATCCCGTGTGACGTGTCGCGGGACTGCTTACTTTTTTTTCACAGCCTGATCCTCGGATCAACTACGAGATAGAGTATATCCGATATGAACGTGCCTGCGAGCACCAGCACGGCGGAAATGAAGTTGATTGTGAGAATAATGGGATAGTCTCTTGCCAGGATGGCCTCATATCCCATCCTCCCCATGCCCGGCCAGGAAAAAATGGATTCAATGATGACGGAACCGCCTATCAGTCCCGGCAGAATAAGCCCGAACATGGTGACAAAGGGTAAAAGGGCATTCCTCAACGCATGCTTGTAATGGACCTGCTCCGGCGGCAGCCCCTTTGCCTTTGCGGTTCGCACATAATCGTGTCCTTCCACCTCCAGCATCTGCCCCCGCACATATCGGGAGAGGATGGCGATTCCTCCTGTTGCTCCGAGAATGGAAGGGATAAGCAGGTGCCAGATCCTGTCCATTGCCAGTTCAAGCACCGATGCATCACCCAGTCCAAAAGTCTGCATTCCGATCACAGGCACATGCAACCGAGTCACAACCAGGATGATCAGGATATAGGCAAAAAAGAACCCCGGGATGGAAATAAGAAGATAGGAAAGGAACGTCGTGGTTCGGTCGTAGATCCCTCCTCTCTTGATGGCTGAATGGATGCCTATCGGGAAGGAAAGGGTCCATGTGATGATCGTGCCCACGAAAAAAAGGAGAAGGCTGTTCATAAACCTCTCCCATACCTTTCCGAGGACAGCCTGATTGTCTTTCATGGAAACGAGCCTGCCCGAAAAGAGGTCACGATAAAAGTACAGATATTGTGTGTGAAGGGGCTTGTCCAGGTGAAATGCTTTTCGGTATCTCTCCACCACCTCAGGCGTGATCTTGGGATTCATCGGATCCACCTGACTCGGTTTTCCAGGCGCAAGATGGATGATGAAAAAGGAAATCACCGACACAAAAAAAAGTGTGATGATCTTCTGGATGATGCTGCGGCCTATGAATGATAACACTCTCGCACTCCGAACTATTCACGGTCTATCGCTAACCCGGTCTCGTGAAACGGCGTTAGGCCGGCCGGTGATCCAAATCCGAAATCCGAATATCGAAATTCGAATTTCGAATTTCGCGCTTCGGATTTCTCCTTTCTACCCTTCCGCTGCGAAACCGGGCACCTCCTGCAGCTTGATCCACTTGTTGAAATAGAACGTGAAAGAGCCTGTCTTGGTCGGCGTAATCTTCCTGTAGGTGACCTGCCCCTTCTCATCCACATCTTTGATCACGATGCGTTTGTCCAGCACGGCGGTCCACTTCCCCACATAGAGGAAGGTGTAAGGCTGTTCTGCCGCGATGATTTCGTGGAGCCTGTGACAGAATTCAACCTGACGCCCATGATCGTATTCCTGCCGGATCTTGATAATCAGGTCGTCTGCTTCCGGATTGCTGAAGCCGACGAAATTGAGCTGATGCGGATTGGACTGGCTGGAGTGCCAGATCTGATAGAGATCCGGTTCGATTCCCATCTGCCATCCGAGGACGACGGCATCGAAATCGGCCTTGTTCACACGCTCCTGAACGAATACCGACCATTCCAGAAGATCCGTTCTCACGTCGACTCCGATCTGCCTCCAGGAGTCCTGGACAATGGTCATAATGTCTTTTCGAAGATCATTGCCGCTGTTCGTGATCAGGGTGAACTGCAGTTTCTGGCCCTCCTTTTCCAGCCACCCCGAACTGTTCCTCTTCCAACCTGCTTCCTCGAGCAGCTTCAGCGCGCCTGCGGGATCATAAGGAAGCGGCTTCACACCGTGATTGTAGAAGTCGGTCTGTTTCACGAAGGGTCCCGTAATTTCTTCTCCCTGCCCGTACAGCACATATTTGATGATCTTTCCCACGTCCACGGCCATGCCCAATGCCGTTCGGACCCTGCGATCCTGGAAAATCGGACGCCGCATGTTGTACCCGATGTAGGTGTAGCCGAATGACAGTCCGGAGAAGTTCTGGTATCTCTCGTCCTGTCGAAGACGCTTGACCTGGTGCGGTTCCACATTGTAGGTGTCCGCGGTCCCCGAATAGAATTCCAGTTCCTGTGTGAGGGGGTCGGGAATTACCCGGAAGTGATAGGCCCTGTAATTTGGAGGACCCTCCCAGTAGTGCTCGAAACGATCCAGGGTGATGTACTGATCCGATTTCCACTCTCTGAAGACGAAAGGACCGCTGCCTATAGGATTCCGGTTGAAGATGCTCTCCCGCATGGAAAAATTTTCAGGCTCTTTACCGAAACGAATGGCTTCCTTCTTGAGAGACTCGTCATTCAGGAGATGTTCAGGCAGAATCCCCATCCCCCACGTGCCGAAAGCGGGCGAGTAAAGCCTTTTGTACACGATCTTCACCGTAAGCGGGTCGATAACCTCGACAGACTTCACCGGTTCGTAATCAGCGATGCGGGGGGAAAGATTCCTGGGATTCATGATCGCTTCGTAGGTAAACTTCACGTCACCGGCGTTCAGGTCGTGACCGTCGTGAAACTTCACACCGGGTCTCAAGTGGAAAATCAGAACCGGGTTATGCTCGAATGCAGGGAATACTTCCCCGATATGTTCTTTGAGACGCTCAGGCGCAATATTTCGTGTTTCAACCGTCTCTACGAGTCGCACATATTTGTCCGACTTGAAGGAACTGAAGTACTTTTTTCCCAGAATCCGGCTCAGGTTTTCGAAAAGCTCCTGATCCACGGTATTCAGCGTGAGCTTGATCCTTGCGGGCGCCGAAACCATGAACTTGAACTCCCTGCTTTTCTCTCCCTTTCCCCCTTGCTCCTTCCGAAGGACCTCATATTCAACAGGAGGCAAAACAGCGATCTCCCGGATATTCTCAAGAGAATCCTTCAAAGGAGGTTCGGCTGAGGCTGATTCTTCCTTGGCGCGGCGGAGCAATGCAGCGACTTCTTCGACGGTTGCTTTGCCGTCGCCGGGGAGATCTGCATCCTCGTTCACAAGGAAATAGGCTTCTTCGTAAATTTCCCATGATTCAGCAACCCGGCCTCGGAAGCGAAGATCTTCGTCCCTGTCGATCAAACCTTCGAACACCATGGATTCAATTGTGCTGCTGGCTGTATCGGCAGATAAAACGGGGTTCAGAAGACTGGCATCCCCAATGGAAGTGGTGATGTACTCGTTTAGCCGATCCGGATTCCCACGTGTCTGCTCTTCATAGGTGGGGACCCAAAAGTACGATTGAAGAAGCAGCGCCATAAGCAGAAGGGGAGCAAAGATTAAGATTCTCCGGATGGTCATTTGCTGAATTTCCTCGGTTCGCAGATCAAGCCACTAGTTTAACAAAGAAATGAGGGGATGCAATAAGTTATGTACTGTAAGAGTCGAATACAGGAGACAGGAGTCAGAAGGCAGGAGTCAGAAGCCAGGAGTCAGAAGCCAGGAGGCAGAAGCCAGGAGGCAGAAGCCAGGAGGCAGAAATTTGAAAAGATAAGAGTAAATGGCCCCCGCGAACGGCACACAGGATCTACATATAGGTATCTTTCCAGTCACTCCTGAATCCTGCATCTTGCATCTTGCAGCCTTTCCTGTATCCTGTCGCAGATGAACGAGGTGCTCGAAACATCGGAATGGGTTGCCCGAAGAAGCCTCCACGTGACGATAGACGAGGAGGCTTTGATCCGCTTCTGCAGGGAGCTGATCAGAAATGATCCACCGATCCCGCCATGGGAGGGGGGGATTCATTTCTTCGATGGGGGGATAAAGACGGTCGCCTATTTCCTTGTGCTGGACACGCTCAACTTCTGCTTTTGGCCTCTTCCAGGTACGCCCAGATGGGAAATCACCATAGCTTCGGAACCTCTTTCGGGTTACTACGGGCTGGCAGCCTCCCTGAAGAAGGCTGCTGTTTCCGGAGTTCCAATCTGGGATGCCGAATATCTTGCGTCTCTGACCAGGGATGGTCTTGAGCAGATCCTTGACGGGCGTGGAGAACTGCAACTCATGGGAGATCGTTTGCGCAGCCTGCAGGAGCTCGGCCGACTGCTTCTCGGCAGCTTTGGGGGAGAAGCCTGGAAGCTGGTCGATGCTGCAGGAGGATCTGCTCTCGAACTGGCCCGTCTGCTCGCCCGGAACCTGCACTCCTTCAAAGACGAGGCTGTCTACCAGGAGAAAAAAGTCTTTTTCTATAAGCGCGCCCAGATCCTTGCGGCCGATCTGTTCGGCGGTTTCCAGGGAAAAAAGTGGGGCGGCTTCTCCGATATGGAAATGCTCACCGCGTTTCCGGACTACAAGCTGCCCCAGGTTCTTCGACACCTCGGTATTTTCCAATACAGCGAGGAGCTTACCCGAAAGATCGACTCCATGAGCCTGATTCCCGCAGGCTCACCCGAAGAAATCGAGATCCGTGCCAATACAGTCTGGGCAGTCGAGTTGCTCCGGGAAGAATTGAGTCGCTCGGGAAAGAAACGTCGCGCTTATGAGATCGACTGGATTCTCTGGAACCTGGGTCAGGACGATGCTTTCCGCGAGAAGCCCTATCATAGGACTGTGACGATCTTCTATTAGAGGATCTCTCGTTTTTTCCGAAAAGGACACGAAGAGCACGAAGAGGTTACATACAGACCACTATCCCCCCACAACAACTCAACTTACCTTCTTATACACCGCATCCGCAGCTTCTATCGCCCCGTTCTTGATCTTGGCGCCTTCCGCCTTCAAGATGGTCTGCATGGCGGCAAGAAAAATGAAGACGTTTCTCTTCGTTGAGGAATGACCCATAAGACCGACACGCCATATCTTGCCTGCAAGCGCCCCCAGACCCCCGCCGATCTCAATGCCGAATTCTTCCAGAAGGGCCTTTCGCACCTTCAGGTCGTCCACCCCTTCAGGGATCGTAATCGCATTCAGGGTAGGCAGCCTCTCAGCCTCGGGAACAAACATTTTCAGGCCCATGGCCTCGACGCCCGCGACAAGGGCCTGATGGTTGAGCCTGTGCCTTGCAAAACGCGGCTCCAACCCTTCGTCGGCGATGATGCGTAAAGACTCTCTTAAAGCATAAACCATGTTGATGGGTGCGGTATGATGATACTTTCTCGCAGGTCCCCAATAGTTTTCAACCAAGCTCATGTCGAGATACCAGCTCAGCACGGGTGTTTTTCGGCCTCTAAGTACTTTCATGGCCTTGTCATTGAAAGAAATGGGGGCCAGGCCGGGAGGGCAGGAGATGCACTTCTGGGTGCCGCTGTAGGCAACGTCGATCCCCTCCCTGTCCAATGCGATGTCCATACCTCCGAGAGAGGTGACCATGTCCACCATGAAAAGGGCCCCGGCTTCTCTGGCAATGGCGCTCAAGTCCTGCAGGGGCTGGAGGACGCCCGTAGAGGTCTCTCCATGGACAACGGCAAGGAGTTTCGGGCCTCTTCCCTTCACCGCCTTCCGCACCGCCTCCGGGTCCGTAGACTTGCCCCACTGCTGGTCGACACGAATGAGCTTTCCACCAATCCGTTCAACCATCTCGCACATTCTTGCGCCGAATGCGCCGTGAACACAGATGACTGCTTCGTCCCCGGGTTCGAGCATGTTGACAAGGCATGCCTCCATACCTGCGGTTCCGGTCCCCGGGACAGAGATCGTAAGCGCGTTCTCTGTTTGAAACAGGAATCTGAGGAGGTGCTGGGTCTCATCCATTACGGCCAGGAAGTACGGATCCAGATGCCCTACACAGGGTGCGGCCATGGATTGAAGGACACGCGGAGGAACCTCACTCGGCCCCGGCCCCAACAGAATTCTTTGTGCAGGATTGATGTAGCGAAATTCATTGACATTCAAGCCCATTGCAGCCTCCTTCTTGCAAATCGGAAAAGTATTCGGGCATCGAGCCCTGTTCAAGATCTATGTACAAAAACTAAGCGGTTTTCTCGATTCCCGCTTTTTGATGGAAATAGGGGAGTATACCTCCGCCCCAAGGAATTGGTCAATTGGAAAGGATCCAAGTGCAGGATGCAGGATACAAGATGCAAGATTCAGGATATGCCAGAGGGTATTCAGGATCCAAGATGCAGGATTCCGGATGAAAAGGATGCAAGATTCAGGTTAAAGGACACCGGGTCAAAGAATGAACGCATCTGGATCATGTTTCTTGCATTTCTTAATTATCCTGCATCTGCTTTTTTCGAACCCATCTGTCGCCGGATGCGCTTGAGGTCATTCTCATCAGGGGGAAACGGGAAATTCCTGATGCCCGGGCCGGGCCTTGAATTGGCATAGGGCCTGTTGCATGCAACCTGTCCGTCATAACCGGCGCACCCGCTCGTGCGAAAGGGCTCGCCAGAATCGATTATCCTTTCCAGTTCCTCCGGGGGCAAGCCGAAATCCCGTATGCGGCCATCCGAGTCGAAATCGAACTCTGAAACCGCGCTGATAGACTCGTCCAGGAGAAAACGAGCAAGCTGAATCCGTCGATACTGGGCTATGGTGGGGGAGCGATGATCAGCCATTTCAGACTCCGCCTCCGGGAAAAAGGAAAAGAGATGAGTCCTCCCCCCCATTCTCCTCACCCGCTCGATTGCCTGGCACATCTCCTTTTCGGTCTCACCCATGCCCACCATGAAATGAGCCCCTGCGTTTCCTTCTCCGAAAACGCTCAGGGCTTCGGAGAGAGCCTGCCAGTAATGTTCCCATTTGTGGGGGCCCCCGATCCCCGAACCCCGGAACCGATCGAAGAGAACAGCGGTCGCCAGATCGACAGCCACACCGATCTTGTCGGCCCCGGCCTTTCTGAATTCGACGAAATCTTCCCGGCTGAGAACGGTGGGAGCAACCAGCAGGGAAACAGGAATATCGAAAGCCGATCTCAACCGTGCGCATATTTCTCGGGTATCTCCCACCGCCCTTTTCCTGGTGACCATGGAGATGCAGATTCTCTTTACCCTGTCGGTGCGCCCGGATATCCTCTCCACCACCTCTTCCATTGGATATGTCGGCCAGGTTACTCTGATGAAGCTCTTCCTGCTGTACGTGCCGGCACGCTTTTTGGAGAGGCCGCAGTACGCGCATCTTGCCGCGCATCCTTCCTTGTAAGTCAGCAGCAGGTTAATGCAATAAAGCCGTGCATCTCGATAAAAAAGCCCCTGTTTGAAGCCGAGTGTCATAGCCGCAGCCAGGCTCATGCGGACGTAGTCGGGGCTTTCCTGCGGTTGTTCTTCTATTTCCATCGCTTGTTTTTCTGAAAGCATTATTCACTCCGTTACAAGATGCAGGATTCAGGAGCAATGGATTCATCATGGGTCCTGGATCTCGCATCTCTTGTTTATCCCGCATCTTGGATCCTGGATCTTGTATCCAATCTTTTACCACTCCGGCTCCGACATATCCAGCGACACGGAACAGCAGGTCCGCTGATATCGAACTTCCAGGCCGTACTCCTTGGCTTGCCGGATCACTTCCTCGGAGGGGAGAGCCATGCGATTGACCCCTGCTTCGAGGGCAAGGAGTTCCATACGGGTATTGCCTCTTTCCCTCGCACACCCGAGGCTTATCTCTATGCTCGGCATCCGGTGCCGCAGTCCCGCGATGATCTCAGCCACCTCTTCTGCCGTCACTTTTCTGATCGGCCTTGGCGCATCGCTGTTGCGCATGAGTGAGACTACGACCACCTGTTTTACATCGAAACGGGAGATCATCTCTATGGCATTTTTTTCTCCCCTCATTTCGCCATAGTAAAGCCCGCAGACAATATGGGGAATCACCGGTATGCCCGCCTCTTGGAAAGCCTCAAGCGTGGAACTGATGCGGGAAATCCCGAAAGGAACATGGCAGACGGTCTTGTAGGTTTCGTCGTCGCCCACCACGTCGAGCAAGGCCTGATCCACGCCTGCTTCCTTCAGTTGAAAAGCTGTTTCCTCATCAACCATGCCCGAATGGATAGAGACGAAAAGACGGGTTCTTTTCTTAACCTCTGCAATGGCAGGGATCAGGGGCCTCCAGGGCAGCCTCCCTTCTTTGTCACACCCTCCGCTCAGAAGGACGCCGCGGCATCCCTTCTCATCCATACGACGGCACTCTTCCAGCAGTCGTTCAGGAGTCAGTACCGGGATCATGGTGGTTAGAAGGCTGCCTTTGCAGTGGTCGCACTGAAGCTCGCAATGACCTCCGGTGATGGAGAGGCATGGATAGCTCCCGCAGATGCCGTTGTACTTGAACATTCCCGGAAGATAGAAGGTAATCCTCTTTCCCCGTTCCCTCCATGAGATCTCGCGGGCGCGACTCAGGATCGAGGAAATAGGTTCGAGGTTCGAGGAACCGGATCCAGATCCGCTATTTTTGCTCCCCCGCTCCTCGATCCTCGTTCCTCGCTCCTCGTTCCCCATTCCTCGATCCTCGCTCTTCATTCCTCGCTCCTCGTTCCTCATTCCTCGCTCCTCGTTCCTCAGTCCTTATAATACTCCCTGAACGCCACCCAGCATTTCTTGATGACCTGATCGAGTCTCTCCCACTCCTTGTCCAGGAGGAGCCTCCGCTGGTACCCTCTTTCGTGGGTCTCCCCAAAGAGATCCTTCCATTCTTCCTCATACCCGGCGAGAAGGCTCAGGTTGTCTTCCCGAACCGCAGTCGCCGCCCATTTCCCGGCCATTTTGCCGCCCATCACCGCCTGGTACACCCCTGCGCCGGTGATCGGGTGGGTTTGCCCGGCTGCATCCCCTGCGAGCAGAAGTCGCCCCTTCACCACAGTTCTCGGGGGCTCTGACGGAACCCATCCGGCTGTTCGGCTTACAGGCGCGTTGCGGATTTTCCCCTCTCTCGTCAAACGCTCCAGGAAACTGCCGATGGCAGTGCGCAGGATGTTCGGATTGCACAGATCCTTCCTGATTCCCAGCCCCACGTTCGCCTCTTCCCCTTTGGGGAACAGCCAGCCATACCCGCCGCAAAAATCCTTATCAAAATACACCTCTGTATGTTCCAGCGGACGGACAAGGGGAACCACTGCCTGCACTGCGGCGATAAGATGGGTGTTGACGGACCCCATCCACTTGCCCGCCCGGGTATGGGGCCCGTCGGCGCCGATGACCACCTTGGCTTCGACCTCGAGAGAATCGCCTCCCCTTCGCCTGAGCAGGAGCTTCTGACCTTCGAGTGAGACTGCAGCCGTTCCGAGCAGAAGTTCCGCCCCTGCATCCTGCGCTGCATTGCAGAGCGTCTGGTCAAAGAGATCCCTTCTGATCATCAGCCCGGGTGTCAGGGTAATCTTTTCTTCGCCGTCCGGCAGGATGGTCTTCATCCCCCTGACCTGTTGCACCACGAACCGGTGGCCGACGTTGAGCTCGCCCAGGATGGGAGCAGGAATATATTCGGCACATCTCACCGGGATGCCCACCAGGGGCTTTCGCTCGACGATCAGAACTCGCACCCCCGATGAAGCGGCGCTTTGGGCGGCCGTCGCGCCTGCCGGGCCGGCGCCAACCACCACGATGTCATAATTCTTATTCGACAATCGCGCGATCTCCATCACTTTAGTTGGAACTTACAGATACCTTACCAATGTCCTTTTGAACGGAGTGAGAAATCTTAGTGCATATTCGAGATGACAAACTATTGGTGCACTATAAAATTTTCTGCTGAAGCCCCAGGACAAGTTCCAGCAGCTTGAGATTGAGGTGAGTCTGGCTTTCGAATCTCCCTGCATAAGCCTCCTTTGCCTCGTCCAGTTCATAACACGTGGTATCCTCGATCTCCAGCAGGATGCCCGGCAGTCCCGCATCTGCAAAATCATCCACATGCTTTGTAAAGAAAGACTGGCAGCAGCAGCCTATGAAGGCTTGAACACCCGACGTTTTCATTCTTTTGAGCTCCTCCATCAGGTCTTCAAAGCTTTGGACGCAGATGTTCTCCATCTTCCGGTCAAGGCCGAGCTGACAAGCATCTCCTACCGAGCAATCGCCGCAAAGGTGACAACCCTTCTCCTGCCTCAATTCACAATCGGGATCTTTCGAACAGTAAGGCAGAAGCAGTACGGAAGGACGCTTCAGGAGAATCTCTCTAAAGGAGCCGTTGGTAACGGAAATCAGATTGCAGTATTCCAATGGCACACCGTAATCGATAAGCTGGAATTTTTCGATGATCTGGTCAAGAGGCTTGAGAAAATCCACGCTGCTCATACCGGGGATGCTTATCCGACCCTGCTCGAAAAAGCTCCGCACCGAGGAATGGATGACCTCCCTCCTCAGGGGCAGACCTCTCATTGCCGCTTCAAGATCGAATAAACCCCGCGGGGGAAAGGAGAGAAAATCACCGGTGATGAAAACGTCTTTGATTCTTTTCCTCGGGACGTTCACCACGATAGTGAATCTCACCATTCCCTCGGGGGATTTATAAGCCGACTGGATGGCTTCCTGGCGGCCGTACCTTGGGTTTACCTGGTTGATCCATTCCGAAGAGCGAAAAAACCGGAGTTTTTCCTGGAAGAGGCACCGTTCCTCTTTCGTCAACTCACCGGGTTCGAGATCAATTTCCAGATGTCGTTCAAACCCCACACGGATGGCACCCTTGATTTCCTGAATGTCGGGTGTTCGACCCAATTCCCATCGAAGACATGTCACCCTTTCCTTTACAGAATCGATCTCCTTGGCCTTCAACTTTTCCACCGGTATCCTGAGGCATCGGAGCATGGTGTCCACATCGAAGTCCGTGAGCATGGTCCCTTGGAAAAGAAAAGCGGAGTCCGATTCCGTTCCACCGGTCCCGGAGATCTTGCGCCCCTCGATCTCGATATCATTCCTGGGACGAAAAGTCGCCTTGAGGCCGAGAAGGTCCAGCGCCGTCACCACGGGCTCGCACAGGGTCCTGAAAAGACCGGGAGTAGGGAGAGCGAGGCCGAAAAAGGACTTGTCGCAAATGACCTCCCAGCCGAGCTGGCTCTCATCGAAGAAGATGGCGCCACCTCCTGTAATCCGCCGATTGATCTCTACTCCCGCGTCCCTGCAGTAGTCGGCTCTCACCTCTTCCTGAACGGCCTGGTGGTATCCGACGAGCACTGCCCGGGGAGAGAATTGAAGAAATCGTATGGTATCAGGAGTTTTGCCGCTTCCTTTCAGCTCGAGAAGGGTCTCATCGAGAGCCATGTTCTCCGCAGCGCTCATGGGAGGGGTGTCGAGGAGGCGCCAAGTCTTCATTGCAGATCTCCGGTGGTTTGAACCGCCAAGACGCCAAGAGCGCCAAGAAAAGATTTGTTTTTTCCCTGCCGGAAACTGCTCCGCCAGGGAAAAAACAAACTCTTGCATTCTCTCAGATGTTCAGAGTTCAGATATGGAAGTCGGCAGTTCTTGCTGCAGTTGCTGACTTCTGACCTCTGACTTCTGACCATTGGCTTCAACTCAGCCATGGATTTGTAGCGATCTCTCTTCCAATAGTCGAGGACGGATAGTCCCCATAGTCATGGCCGGGCCAGACTATGGTTTCAGGGGGTAGGGTCATCAGTTTTTCCCTGATGCTCTTCATGAAGAGGCTCGCAGAAGAACCGGGCAGGTCGGTGCGGCCGACTCCCCCGACGAACAGGGTGTCGCCGGTGAAGAGATTGCCATTGCCTATGAGGCAGATGCCTCCCGGGCTGTGCCCCGGGGTGTGGATGACCCGTAAAGAGACGTCCCCCACAGAAATGGATTCCTCGTCGTTGACCAGGATATCGGCAGGGGGAGAAGGCTCGAACCCCCACTCCCTCGCTCTCTGGTGGCCGGCCGGGGAATTGAAAAGCTTGTCATCCATCGGGTGCATGATGATCCGGGCGCCGGTGAGCGCCTTTACCTTTCCATTGCCGCAGGTGTGATCCCCATGACCGTGGGTATTGACGATATACTTCAGCGAGAGTTCTCTCCTGCTGATTCTCTCAACAAGATCTTCCTCGTTTCCTCCTGGATCTATGAGAATGGCCTCCCGGGTACGAGGGCAGGCAACCAGATAGGAGAACACAGCCATGAAACCCACCTTGATCTGCTCCATTTCCATGAATTCCGGCTCCTCTATCGAATGATGATCACACGGACATGGTTCGCGAGTAAGCGAAGTTCAAATTCCCGTGTGTGGATTGGTGATCTTTCTATCTCTCATTATCACAAGGATTCGACACTGTCCAAAGCCGAGAGAGGACTATTTTATTCCCGAACCTTTCTAAAGAGGTCCACCATTTCCCTTTTCATGCCTTCCGGCACGACAGAAAGCCTTTCCGGAGGCAGTTCTACGAATTCGCCAACGGCCCGCGACAGTATCTGCCCTTGGCCGTCCATGATCCTGGCCTGAGCCCGGATGAAACGCTCTCTCCTCTCCTCCCGCAGCTCCCCGCGCACCGTGAGAGAAGTTCCGATGAGCACCGGTTTGATATACTTCACCTCCATTTTCCTGGTTACGAAGAAAACCCCTTTGAGATAGATGATCGTCCAGGACATGACTTCGTCGAGCAGCGTGGATATGATCCCTCCATGGGCCATGCCATCCCACCCTTCATAATGCTTTTTCAGGGTCACGTCCGAACAGATCCAGTCCCCCTTCCGATAGAACTCCAGATTCAGCCCGATGGGATTGGCAGTGCCGCATGCAAAACAGCCGTGTCCATCCAGCTTGGGCAGATTGGTACGTTCCATAGACATGCGCATTTCCTTTCTGGCAGCGTCTAACCGTCACTCTTCCAGCATTCTGGAACGGTGAAAGAATTGCTCTCTTGTCGTCATCCCGGTGAAGACCGGGATCCAGTGTCCTGGTAACCTACTGAAAACCTGGATTCCGGCTTTCGCCGGAATGACGGGAGACTCACTTTAGGGGAGCACGAATGACCAAGAACAAATGTCCAATGTCAAATGATCAACGATTTCTCACCAGCATAGTGTACCAAGTCATATCACAGTCCCACTCTTCCACCACCTGTAAACCATGCCTCATGAGCACCATCTTCAGATCCCTCGCCTGGCTTCTCATCAAGCCCGAGAGAATGAACCACTGCTTCTCCCTGAACGCGGGTGCTTCCATTAACTTCATGATCGCATCATAGTGGATGTTGGCGAGCACGGTCTCCGCGGGCTTGTCAGCAAAATTCTCCGCATTCCCTTGCTCGATGGTCATCCGGTTCTCCAAATGATTGAGCCTCACGTTTCGTTGTGCGGTTTTCACGCAAAGGGGGTTGGCATCAACGCCCCAGACCTCTGTGGCCCCCATCGACGCGGCAGCCATACCCAGAATGCCTGTCCCTGTGCCGATGTCCAGAACCCGCCCCATGGCTGCAGTTCTGCTCAGCCTGGAAACAGCCCTCAGGCAATCCCTCGTGGTTGGATGAAGACCGGTTCCGAACACGACCCCCGGGTCGATCACGATTTTGATTTCATCCCGGTTCGCATCCATGTGCATCCATGGCGGAACGATGAGAAATGGATTGATTCGCAGCGGTTCGAGTCCGCCGCCCTGCCACTCTTCATAGAGGAAATGATAATCGTCCAACAGCCGAAGGTCCGGCTTCGATTTCAAAAGCTTTGCCACTCGCTCCTGAGCAGGCATGGAAAAGAAGAGAAAGGAATTCTCCCCTTCGATCCAGTTGCCGATGAAACCGCTTCCCAACGCACTCTCCTCAGCCTCCAGGACGATCCCGTCCAGCAGGTAGATATAAAGGTTCTGATAAGGCACCTCAAAATTTCGCATTGAAATCTCTTAAATCGAATTCTCGGGGAGCTTCAGAGCTCCTGATAATAACCGTACTGCATTCCAAGGGATCCCTGTCTCCTTTTTTCAAAAGCGGAGACCGGTGCAGTTTCCACTTTTCCTGAAGAGGGATCAAGGGGGATTTTGGGAGAACTGCATGCTGGAGCAAGTCTTTCCAGGTCACGCATGACACCCAGAGAAGACTAATGCCGGCTTTCCGCAGAGACTGCAGCCTGAGCGTAAAGGGAGAATATGGAACATCGGGAGTTAAGAACTTGTTCTTCCCACTAATTCAACATTGACGGTGTCGTAAAAAGTCGCCATTCCGGCGAAGGCCGGAATCCAGATATTCTGCAAGGGCTCGAAAATACTGGATCCCCCGCACTGCGGTGCGGGGGATGACGAAAAAAG
>ENA-OSEO01002055-OSEO01002055.1-sediment-metagenome-genome-assembly--contig:-NODE-2055-length-31169-cov-3.902612_pt1 | contig 31169 bp, 27 predicted proteins | sample MGYA00237883_ERZ534232 | MGnify/ENA metagenome assembly ERZ534232 | reverse complement strand
AGGTGATGCCGTCATCAAGGTCGCCGGCGATGTGGTCGACTATGCTGGTGACATGTCGATGCCGAGCGAGTGGTAGACAGCGAAGCATACTCACAGCAGCGAGAACCATTCTCGGGCGCCGTCGTAGGACGGCGCCCGATGTCTTTTCTACCACGCGACAAAGTCCTGCAAAGACTCGTAAGTGGCGGTTTTCCGAACAGCCGATCGCAGATTGCAATGCCGAGGGCCGTGCGATAGTGTGAACTCGTTCTGCGGTTAGAATGCCGTTTTGGAGGGGCGGCGCCAGGACAATCGGTTTAGGCGGTGGCGAACCGGGACAGGTCGCGAGGAGCTACGCCTGAGTTGGGGCCAGTATGGCCCTTGCTTTTTGTCAGAGTAGTAACGTATTGACAGGGGAGGACACGAGGATGCCGAAAGACAACCATGAAGGGCCAGCGGGGAAGGCTGTAAGCAGGCGGGAGTTCTTGAAAATAGCTGGGATCGCGGGCGCGGGTGTCACGCTCGCCGGAGGTCTGGGGGGACTTCTGGCGGCGTGCGGCGGCGAGGAAGAGACCACCACGACGACGGCCGGCGCGACGACCACCACAGCCGGCGCGACTACGACAACAGCCGGTAACACCACCACCACGGCCGGTGTCAGCTCGACCCTCGCTCCGGGGCCCAAGACCTTGAAGCTTGGCTGCGTGATGCCTTTCAGCGGCGCCTATGGTTTCTACGGCGTGGAAATCAAGCCGTACGTTCAACATTACGTGGATATCATCAATGAGAGCGGTGGGTATCCAATTGGCGACTATGCCTGGAAGATCGAAGTTCTCTTCCCGGACGACGGCGGCGACCCCAAACAGGCGCCTCGCTGCATTCAGGAATTGGTTGACTTCGGAGCCGTCGCCAACTTTGGCTGCTTCACCCAGGGGGCTGCGTTCTTGGCGGGACTCACGGCCAAGAGGATGATGCATGTTGGTCAGATGAACTCCGGGATTGATCTCAAGACCAGCCCGTGGTTCATAGGGGGCGCATGCGAGTGGGGCGGCGGTCCTGTCGGCGCCGCGGCTGCCATCAAGGCTTGGCCATCGGAGAAATATGGATTCATCTGCTACGACTGGCAGAAGATCCAGCACGAGAAGATCAAGCAGGTCTGCCTCTCCGGCAACGACGGTTTGATCACCGACACGCCGTTCTACCGCAAAGAGGTCGAAGTTCTGGATCCCGAGATCGTGACGACCGGGAACCAAGACTTCGCCGGAATGATCACCAAGCTGTACAAGGCCGGATGCAAGACCGTCATGAACAACCTCGGCCCCGGCGACGCGGCGCTCTGCGCCAAGCAGGCATTCTCGCTCGGATACACCGACATGATGATGCACGGCGCTGGAATGGTCAATCTCCCTGAATTCATCGCCATTGCAGGAACCGATGGGGCCCAGTTGGTGGGCTGCTCCGGTGCAGTGCCGTGGCTCTTCAAGGAGAACCCGCCGGATCAAGACGTCCAGGATATCGCCAAGGAGATCTTCGCGAGAAGAGAGAAGGAGCTCAACCTTCCTTGGGATCGGCAGTACAACAACGTCATGGATTGGGGCGTCAACCATCTCCGCGAGCTGCTTGAGTTCTACCGGCAGGCGGGGACATTCGAAGATCCGGACGCCGTCATGGAAAAAGTGGTGGGCGGAACGGTCAGCGAATTCACCGGCGTCACCACGATGGGTGGCACGCGCGCGTGGGGCGATACTGCCCGCATCAAGCCGTCCAACGGTCTTCTCATGCAGGTAGTGGGCGACCACCTCGAGTATGTGGCCGAATCCCACATGCCCGTGGAGTGGTAGACAGTTCGTTTTAGCCGCGGGGGGCCGTCATAAGACGGCCCCCCGCTTCTCTCGCATCTTGTCCATTCGCTCAGGTCAGGTACTTCAGGGTCGACGGGGCCGGAACACTGGTGTTCTCTCGTGGAGAGCGGCTTCGGACTGTCCGCGGAAGTGCATTTGCCCTGGCGTGATACTGGCTGATATCATCGGCGAACTGGCGAATGACCCAAGGGGCCCATTTGGCGGGGCGATCGGAAGATCCCCGTCAAGCGCACGGGAGCAGCATAGGGAATCGCACAGGTCGCGTTGTTCTGGTTTTGGATTGACGACCGGATCAACCATCCGCTGGATGGCGGCCACACGTGTCAGTGAACTGTCATGAGCCCAGCTCCAGGCTGACTTCTCCGAAGGTCAGCGGGGTGTCGTGCTCGGCGCCAAGAGTCACTCTCTTGGAGAAAGGAGAAAAGGGCATTGCCACCTCTCGTAGTATGGATTGATGCTCTCATCGTAGGCTTTTCCATCATCATGGTTGCCTCCGGTTTGGCGTTCGTGTGGGGAGTCATGGGGATCCTGAACTGGGCCCACGGACAGCTCTACATGGTCGCCGCCTTCCTCGTCTATTCAATGTATGCGCGCGCCGGCCTCAATTACTTCTTGGTACTTGTCATAACCATCGTGGTCATTGGCTCGGTCGGGATCGCCATTGAGAGGATTCTGATCCGTCCGGTGGCGAACAAAGGCTTCCTAGCGGCCAGCGTGGTCACCATGGGATTGTCCTTTGCGCTTCAAGGTCTCATAACCGTCATCTACGGTCCCTCACTCAAGGCTGTTCCCGAGGTCTTTTCGGGCAGGGTCTCGATCGGGGGCGTTTTCGTCAGTTGGCAGAGGATTGTCGTCGTCTGCCTGGCGATTGTGGCTATGATCGGTCTCTACGTCCTTATTAACCGCACAAAGATGGGCTTGGCCATGAGGGCCTCCGCCCAAGACGGCACGGTTGCGGGTCTGTTCGGCGTCAAGACCAGTAGGCTGTTCGCCGTGGTCATGTTTGTTGGTAGCGCTCTGGCCGGTCTCGGCGGAGGGTTGCTCGCTCCGGTCTACTCGGTCGATCCGACAATCGGGGGCCGCCCGCTCACCCTGGCTCTTCTTGCCATCGTTCTCGGTGGGCTCGGCAGCTTCAAGGGCTCGGTTATCGGCGGATTGCTATTCGGCTTCGCATCCATCATGCTCGCCTATTACATAGGCACGTGGTACGAGTTGATCCTCTTCGCGATCATCATCGGTGTCATCCTGTTCAGGCCTCAGGGTATGTTCGGTAAAGCGGAGGCGCGGGTCTAATGAACACAACCTGGACTTACAGCAGGATCAAGACCATTGCCCTCCCGATCCTCGGTCTGGCCGGGGCGATCATCATCGCCTACGCGGGCTCGGATAGAATCCTGACCTACCTCATCCCGGCCTACATCTGGGGGATCGTGGTGTTCGGCTGGACGGCCATCTTCCGAGTCGGACAGTTCAGTCTTGGACAGGGCGCCTTCATGATGATTGGTGCCTACGCGAGTGCCATCCTGACCACGAGCGTGGCTGAGACCACTCAGATCACAAGCGCGATCTTTCAGCTGCCGACTCTGGTAGGGATGCTGCTGGCCGGAGTCATCGCGGGGATCTTCGCCCTAATAGTAGGCGCCGCCACACTGCGTCTCGGCGGCATCTTCTTCTGCATTGTTACCCTCGCGTTCAACGAACTCATACGGGTAGTCGCGGTCGGAATCCCTGAATGGTTCGGAGGAGTGAACGGCATCCTGGCTCCCTTCCCGGCACCATTTGGCATCGATTTTCAACACAGCAAGAAGCCGTTCTATTTCTTGACCCTGATTGTGCTCGTGTTTGCCGCGATAGTGTTCTGGCGACTCGACAGGAGTCGTCTGGGCAGGCACTTCCGCGCCGTTGCCGCGAACAAGAACCTTGCCGAGCACACCGGTCTGCGTCTGTCCAAGTATCGGATCATCGCGTTTACCGTCGCCGGCTTTTTCGCCGGTGTGGCGGGCGCCTTGTTCGGTCACTACCTGCATGTGGTAACCCCGACCCTGTTCGGGCTTCCCGAGGCCATTATCGTTCTCATCATGTGCACCGTGGGAGGAACGAGCACTCCGATTGTCGGACCGCTTGTTGGGGCGCTCATCCTGTCTCCGGCGGGAGACTACCTGACCAGCAAGTTCCAGGGCGGCAAGCCTCTCGTTTTCGGGATTCTGGTCGTGCTCGTGGCGTTCTTCCTGGTGAACGGCGTCACATCACTTCCGAACTCGTTCATCAATCTGTTCAGGCGTCGTTCCAGGAGACCAGCGGAGGCGAGAACGTGAGTGGGTCGCGCACCAGCCCCTCCATTTCTTGTTGGAGGTTACCTTGGCAATACTAGAACTCAAAGGGATCAGCAAGCACTTCGGTAACCTGGCGGCTCTCGATGGGGTCGACTTGGTAGTCGAAGAGGGTCAACTGACAGGTCTGTCCGGCCCCAACGGCTCGGGTAAGACGACTCTCTTCAACGTGGTAAGCGGCTTCTATGAGCCTACCGCCGGCGAAGTGATCTTCCAGGGCAAGAATGTCACGAAGATGCGCCCAGATGAGCGCGCGGCTATGGGACTGGTCCGCACTTTTCAGTCGAACGTTCTGTTCGGGCAGGCTTCTGTCCTCGACAACGTGGTCTGGGCCTCGAGCCTCGAGTCCAAGACCAATTCGTGGGCTGCCTTCCTCAATACTCGAAAGCACCGCGAAGAAGAGAAGGCGATCGTCAAGAAGGCCAGGGAGATTCTCGAGTTCTGGGGATTCTCCGGTGTGGAAGACGTGCTTGCCTCAGAGCTTTCGCATGGCGACCAGCGACGTCTTGGTCTCGCCGTTGCTTCCGCGACAAATCCTAAGTTGCTCCTGATCGACGAACCGGTCGGCGGTATCGGTGGCGAGGAGCGGGATAGCGTCGTCGCCCACATCAAACTGCTTCAGCAGCAGGGCATCACGATCATCCTGGTGGAGCACCATGTCAAGACCATCCTGGCAATTTGCGAGAGATTCGTTGTGCTTGACTTTGGGCGCAAGATAGCCGACGGTAAGCCCCTGGAAGTTGCGGCTCAGGCTAACGTCATCGAAGCCTATCTTGGCACGAGGGAGGTGGGTAAGTAGTGCTCCTCGAAATCAAAGGGCTCAAGGTTTTTTACGACAAGCTCGAGGCCGTTCATGGTATCGACCTCGCCGTGGACTACGGCGAGCTGGTGACCGTGATCGGAGCGAACGGAGCCGGCAAGACGTCGACCCTCAACGCCATCAGTGGGATCGTTCCACATTCGGGCGAGATCTGGTTCGACGGCAAGCGAATCGACGACAAAAGCCCCGCGGAGATTGCTTCAGCGGGAATCATCCAAGTTCCCGAAGGCAGGAGGATTTTTCCTCAGCTGTCCGTCATGGAGAATCTGTTGATGGGCGCTTACCTGGAACGGAGCAAGAAGGTCGTCAACGAGAGGTTGGTCAAAGCCTTCTCCTTGTTCCCGGTGCTTGGCGAGCGGAAGAACCAGCGCGGGGACAGTCTGAGCGGGGGCGAGCAGCAGATGCTTGCGACGGCACGGGCGCTCATGGCCGGGCCGAAGCTGCTGATGATGGATGAACCTTCCCTCGGGCTCAGCCCGATTGCCTGTCAGCGGGTTGAAGACAGATGCGTGGACATAAACCGAGAAGGTTTAGCCGTCCTGCTGGTTGAGCAGAATGCAATGATGGGACTGCGCATCAGCAGCCGGGCCTATGTGTTCGAGAAAGGGGAGATTGCCCTGGAGGGCAAGAGCTCCGATTTGGCAGCCAATGACGAGATCAAGAAGGCATACCTAGGGGTGTAACTAGGAAGGCCTGGTGTCTTGTTAGTAGGACGCGCCGTATGCGCGGGTTTGACGACAAGTCGAAGGACTGAGGAAAGGCGGGTACATGGCGACGAAGGATCAGCTCAAGGACTTCTACGAGATGATGCTTAGAATCATGCTCTGGGAGCAGAGGCTCCTCCGCATGATCGACGAAGGACAGGTCTCGGGCTTCTATCACGCGGGTCGTGGCCAAGAGGCCATCCCGACGGGAGCTTGCGCGACTCTACGCAAGGACGACTACATCATGTACGCCCACCGGGGCTGCGGCTACATGATTGCCAAAGGGCTCGGCCTTTCGAAGCTCTACGGCGATTTTCTTGCCAACATGGAAGGCACGACCCGTGGTCTCGGCGCCGGCATCGTCCACATAGCCTGGCCTGATCTGGGCATTATGGGGCAGAGCGGCACCATCGGCGGTAGCTTTCCGATCAGCGCGGGTCTTGGCCTTTCGGCCAAATACCGCGGCACCGACCAAGTATGCGTGACCTTCTTCGGCGACGGCACGGCCGGCCGCGGTCTCTTCCACGAAGGCCTCAATGCGTCGGCCATCTGGAAGCTCCCCATCATCTGGCTGTGCGAAAACAACCTGTACGGCATCTCCACCGACATCCGGCAGATGAGCGCCACCGGCAACATCGTCGATCGTGCTCCCGCCTACAACATGCCGGGCGTCCAGATCGATGGCAACAACCCAGAGGCCGTCTACGACGCGGTCTCCGAGGCCGTGGCTCGTGCCCGCCGTGGCGAAGGCCCGACTCTCATCGAGGCGCTGACCTATCGTCATCGTGGCCACTTCGAGGGCGACCCCTGCACCTACCGGCCGAAGGAAGAAGTAGATGAGTGGAAGGCTAAGGATCCGATTCCGGCCCTAGCCAAGAGACTGCTGGATGAAGGAATCGCCACCGAGGCCGATCTCGCCGCAATCCGCAGCAAGGTCGAGGCTGAGATCGAAGATGCGGTGAAGGTGGCTCTGGCAGCCCCGTTCCCACCGGACAGCAGAATGTTCGAAGACATCTACGCATAGGAGAATGCAGCGATGCCAAGGAAGATAACCTTTGTTGAGGCCATTCGTGAAGCCTACGATGAGGAAATGGCCCGAGATGAGAACGTCTGCGTTCTGGGCGAAGATGTGGGCCGGTTCGGCGGTTGCTTCGGGGCTACCGCCGGGCTGCACCAAAAATACGGCGACAAGCGCATCATCGACACACCGATCGCCGAAGCCCTGATCTGCGGCGCGGCCGTGGGAATGGCAATCAGCGGACTGCGTCCGATCGCCGAACTCATGTTTGCCGACTTCATCGGCAACGCGATGGACGAGATTCTTCACAAGGCCGGCAAGTGGCGCTACATGCACGGCGGCCTCATGAAGGTCCCCCTCGTATATCGTCTTACCGAAGGCGCGGTCGGCGGCGGCGGTCCAGAGCACTCACAGTGCCCGGAAGCGTTCCTGTGGAATGCCCCCGGCCTCTACATTGCCGTGCCCTCGACGCCGGCCGACTGCAAGGGCCTTTTGAAGAGCGCTATCCGTGACGACAACCCGGTGTGCTTCTTCGACCACAAAGCCCTCTACGGCATGTCCGGGGAAGTTCCAGATGGCGATCACCTCGTGCCGCTCGGCAAAGCCGACATCAAGCGCGAAGGTACCGACGTCACCGTGGTTGCGTGGGCCCTCATGGTGCACAAGGCTCTGGAAGCCGCCGAGATTCTGGCCCAGGAAGGCATCAGTGTCGAAGTCGTCGATCCGCGTGGTCTGCGTCCTCTCGACATGGACACCATCCTGGGCTCGCTCGAGAAAACGGGACGTATTGTGTTCGCCCAGGAGACCCCCAAAACCGGTGGCAACGCGAGCGAGATCATGGCCATCATCGGCGAATCGGCACTCGACCTTCTGGCCGCGCCCATGAAGCGCGTCTCGTGCCCAGATACTCCCGCTCCCCAGAGCATTCGTATGGAGCAAAAGTGGGTTCCGAGCACCCAGCACATCGTGGACGCGATTCGCGAAGTCGTTCAGTGAGGTAATAACGCCTGGTGGTTGACCCCCAACAAGCAGCGCAGCCTCGTGAGGCGACCCGACAGGGTCGCCTCACGGGCGCGAAAGAAGTCCCCCGTAGTTGCCTCGTTTGTAGTTCCGGCCCGTTTGTAGGAGGAAAGGTCTTATGCACAAACTGTTTCTGCCGCGCCTCGGCCAGACCATGGAGCAGGGCACGGTCGTCAACTGGATAAAGAAAGAGGGTGACGCCTATGACACCGGCGAGATCCTCTATGAGCTCGATACCGAGAAGGTCGTAAACGACATCGAGGCGAAACTCCCCGGCACCATCGCCCGCATCCTCATTCAAGAGGGCCAGGCCCATCCGGTGGGAACCATCCTTGCCATCGTCGCCGATCCCGGCGAGACCCTCTCGGAAGCCGACATCGCTGCTGCTGTAGCCGAAGAGGGCGCGGCTGCTCCGGCCGCCGCCGCCGCGGCTGCCGCTCCTGCCGCCGCTCCTGCCGCCGCTCCGGCCGGACTTCGCGTGAAGATCATGCCGCGCGCCCGCCGCCTGGCTGATGAACGGGGTCTCGATGTGAGCACCATCACCCCGACCGGCCCCGGTGGGACCATCACCGTCGAGGATGTCGAGAAGGCCGCGGCCGCCGCTCCGGCCGGCCCGCGCGTAAAAGAACGCCGTCAGCTGCGTGGGGTGGCCCTCGGTATGGCCGAAGCCGTCACGAGGAGTTGGCAGATTCCCCAGTTCGTTCAGATCGTCCTCATCGACGCGACCGGTATGGCCGCCCGCCGCAAGGTGCTCGGTCCCGAGATCAAAGAGAAATACGGTATCGACGTCTCCTATACCGATCTCATCCTCGATGCCGTCGTACGCGCCGCCGTTGAAGTGCCCGAAGCGAACGCCACCTTCGACCAAAACACCGTCGTCATGTACGAAGACGTGAACATCTCGCTCGCCGTCGCCAACGAAGAGGGTCTCGTGGTGGTCCCGGTTCTTCACAACGCGCAGACACTATCCATCGGTGAGCTCGGCCAAAAACTGCGCGAGACCGCCGAGCGGGCCCGCACCGGCGGCCTCACCCGCGAAGACATCGAGGGCGGCACCATCACCATGAGCAACCTCGGCATGTTCGGAATCGAGACCGGCACCCCGATCCTCACCCCGCCGCAGTCCTCGCTCGTCTTCATCGGGGCAATGAAGCCACGCGCGCTTGTGGTCGACGGCCAGATCGAGGCGAGAAACAGCTTCTACATGTCGATCGCCTATGACCACCGGGTCCTTGCCGGCGTCACCGCCTCTGCCTTCACCGGTGCGCTCAAGCGTAATATGGAGGCTGCTGAGTAAGTAGCAGAGTATCTTTCAGCGGGAGTTTCTAAGCGATCAGAGAGACCCGGAACGAAAAATGGCGCGGCGCGCGTGAGGCGCGCCGCGCCGCTAGAAGACCGCTGCTCTTTTGATGTCCACGTCGAGTATAATATTCAGTGCTTTTCGGGCGCCCGTTTGCGCCCAGCACGCGGTTCTCACGGCGCCCGTCATTGCGTCAAGCCGTTGGCAGAAAAGCACTGCACGCCTTGGGCGACAGTCGACACCTGTGTTTAGCCAAGAGGAAAGGAAGATTGCTTCATGATGACGCAGGACGAATACGTCAGCAGTTTGCGGGACATGAAGACCGTGGTGTATTACCGCGGCAAACGTATCGAGAACTTCGTTGATCATCCGGCCATAAGGCCGCACATCAACTCGGCCGCCCTAACCTACAGCACCGGGAAAGACGGCGAGATCGACGAGAACCGCACGACCATTTCTCACCTTACCGGCAAGAGGATCAACCGCTTCACCAGCATCCATATGACTCCGGATGACCTCGTTATGAAGGTGAAGGCTCTGCGCGGCATCGCTCAGAAGTCGGGGTCCTGCTTCCAGCGCTGTGTGGGCTGGGACGCGCTGAACGCCCTGTATGGCGTGACCTATGAGATTGACCAAGCAAAGGGCACCAAGTATCACGAGAATCTGGTCAAGTTCCTTCTGTACATCCAAGAAACCGACAGGATGGCCGACGGCGCCATGACCGACCCCAAGGGTGACCGTAGCCTCGCCCCGAGCAAGCAGGCCGATCCCGACCAATTCCTGCGTATCGTTGAGCGTCGTGATGACGGAATCGTCGTTCGTGGCGCAAAAGCCCACCAAACGGGCGCCGTCAACTCCCACGAGATCATCTGCATGCCGGGCGGAGCGATGGGCCCGGACGACGCCGACTATGCCGTCGCCTTCGCGGTGCCGATGGATACTCCCGGCATCCTATGCATCTTCGGGCGTCAGACTAACGACGACCGCAAAGAAGAGGAGTCCGACGTCGACAAGGGTAACGCCTGCTTCGGCGCTGTGGGCGGAGAAGCTCTTGTGGTGTTCGAAGATGTATTCGTTCCCTGGGAGCGCGTGTTCATGGCGGGAGAGTACGAATTCTGCGGTCTCCTGGTGGAGCGATTTGCCTCGTACCACCGCCAGAATTACGGCGGGTGCAAGACCGGTCTGTCCGACATCCTCATCGGGGCGTGCGCGACCATGTCGGATTACCAGGGGACTTCGAAGGCCAGTCACATCAAAGAGAAGCTGACCGAGATGTCTCACCTGGGCGAAACGATGTACTGCTGCTCGTTGGCCTGCTCACACGAGGGCACCACCAACGCGTCCGGCCAGTGCTTCGTAGATCCCCTGCTGGCCAACATCACGAAGCTGAATGTCACGCGGAACGTCTTCGAACTCGGCCGACTCGCACAGGACATCGCCGGTGGCGTCATCGCTACCCTGCCTTCTTCTGAGGATCTCAACGATCCCGAGATCGGCAAGTATGTCGAGAAGTACTTCAAAGGCGTCGAAGGCATCGCGACCGAAGACCGGATCCGCATCGGTCGTCTGATCGAGAACCTGAGTAGCGGTACCGCCCTCGTCGAGTCTATGCACGGCGCCGGCTCTCCGCAGGCAATGAAGGTCATGATCGCCCGTCAGATGAAGCTCGACAAGAAGAAGCGACTGGCAACCGACCTCGCCGGGATTACCGAATCCGAAGAGACCGCCGCAGCCAAAGCACGGGCCTGTTAAGCAATAAGCAAAGGAGAATCCACAGTGGATGAAGTCGTGATCGTAAGCGCAGTACGGACCGCGATCGGTCGTTTTGGGGGGGGTCTTGCGGGCTTCCAAGCCCACGATCTGGCGACGATCGTGCTCAAGGAAGCAGTGAATCGAGCCGGAATCGAGCCGGAAGAGATTGATGAGGTCGTCTTCGGCCACACCGGTGTCAATGGCGAATCCCCCAACGCGGCGCGGCTGGCTGTGCTGAACGCCGGCTATCCTGTGGACTTGCCCGCGCATGGCGTGGAGCGGCAATGCGGCTCCGGCCTTCAAGCCATCTGTGATGGTGTTATGCAGATTCAAACGGGTCAGTCGGACATAGTTGTTGGTGGCGGCACCGAGAGCATGAGCAACATGGAGTACTACCTGACGGGTGCCCGCTGGGGATACAGGCTCAACGGCGGTGCGTTGTACGACAGGTGGGAACGTGCCACCGAGGTTATGTCATCCGCACGTTTTGGCCGGGTCGCTTCGATGCCCCATACCGCCGCCAATGTTGGCGCTGAACTCAACATATCCCGTGAGGAAGCCGACCAGTTCGCATTTCGCAGCCAGCAGAACGCCAAAGCTGCCATGGAAGCCGGCAAGTTCAAGGATGAGATCATCCCCGTCATGATTCCTCAGCGCAAGGGTGATCCTATTCCGTTCGAGGTCGACGAGCATCCGCGACCGGAGACGACGCTGGAGGGTCTCGCCAAGCTAAGGCCCCTCGTCGGCGATATCACCGCCGGCAACGCGTCAGGCATGAACGACGGCGCGGCGGCCTGCGTGTTGATGTCCGAGAAGAATGCCGAAAAGCGTGGGTTGGAGCCCATGGGTTACGTGAAGGCATGGACGGTCGACGGTGTTAACCCGGCCGTCATGGGCCTCGGACCTGTCCCGGCGGTGACCAAGCTTCTCAAGAAGACCGGCTTGACGCTTGACGACATGGACCTTATCGAGTTGAACGAAGCCTTCGCCGCCCAAGCGCTGGGCGTGCTCAAGCAGCTCAACATAACCGATTACACCAACCTGAACGTGAACGGTTCCGGTATCGCCATGGGTCACCCTGTCGGCGCGACCGGCGCCCGGATCATGGTCAGCACGCTGTACGAGATGAAGCGTCGCAATGCACACAGGGCGCTCATCACCATGTGCATCGGTGGCGGGCAGGGAATCGCCGCCATCGTCGAAAGGAAATAGGTTCTTTGGTGGCGCGTGGAGCCTTGGCTCCACGCGCCACTGCATTATGGGCGTTAGGTCCCCTCTCGTTCGGCGCTCAGTCGATGCTTGGCCGCGACCTATCGCGAGTCGACGATGAGACATGGAGGTTCCAGTACGAATGTCAATCGATGAAAGCAAGAACATGTTCAGTGTTGCTGGGAAGGTAGCGATTGTCACGGGAGCGAGCGGGGCCTTCGGTAAGGCCTTTGCCCGTGCGTTGGCGTCTCAGGGAGCCGACGTCGCCCTTTTTGACATTATTGATGCTCCGGCCGAATCCATCGCGGAAATCGAGGCTTTGGGTCGCCGGGCGCTTGGCGTCAAATGCAACGTGATGGAGAGAGACAGCGTTCAGGCTGCTGTGGACGAAACCGTCAAATACTTTGGCAAGATAGACATCCTCGTCAACAACGCAGGCATTACCATCACCAAGCGTGCCGAGGAACTCACGGATAATGACTGGAACAAAGTCATCGGCGTGGATCTCAAGGGTGTCTTCAATTGCTCCGTGGTTGCCGGCAATCAACTGATTGCTCAGAAGAGCGGCGGCAAGATCATCAACATCGCGTCGGTCCTCGGGCTGGTGGGCGACAAGCAGGTGCTCCCCTATTGTGTGGCCAAAGGCGGAGTCATTCAGATGACGCGTGCTCTCGGACTGGAGTGGGCCAGACACAATATTCGAGTCAACGCCATCTGCCCGGGATACATCAAAACTCCTCTCAATGAAGCCGAACTGACGGGGAACGAAAAGATCTACAACCACATCATCGGCAAGACGACTATGCGCCGGCTGGGCGAAGTCGACGAGTTGCTCGGCGCGCTGCTGCTCCTGGCGTCGGACGCCTCGAGCTACATGACCGGTCAGTACATCGCTATCGACGGTGGCTTCACGGCTGAATAACCGGTCACAACGGAACTACTGCACGACATTGGGAGTAGGAATCAAATGAACAAGATCATCGTCGTCGGCGCTGGGACAATGGGGGCAGGGATTGCTCAAGTCGCAGCGGCGGCAGGGTGCTCGGTCGTCCTCAAGGACATCAACGAAGATCTGGTCAGCAAGGGCCTGAAGATCGTCCATAAGAACCTCTCCAAGGCTGTGGAGAAGGGCAAACTCACCCAAGAGCAGATGGACGGAACTCTTGCTCTCGTGAAGGGCGTCGTCGAAGCCGACGACCTAGCCAATGAAGCCAAGGACACGGACCTCGTAATCGAGGCCATCGTCGAGAACATGGGGATCAAGAAGGCCTTCTACGCCGACCTGGACGCGATCTGCCCTGAGCAGACCGTATTCGCTTCGAACACCTCGGCTCTCAGTATCAGCGAACTGGCCGCCGCGACGAAACGCCCCGATCGGTTTGTGGGCCTCCACTTCTTCAATCCGGCCACCATCATGCAACTGGTCGAAGTCGTGGCTGGTGCCGGCACCAGCCCGGAAGTCATCGATCGTTGCCGCGAGTTCGTCGTCAAGATAGGGAAGACTCCGGTCAGCGTTGCCGAAGCCCCCGGTTTTGTCGTCAACCGCATGCTGGTTCCGCTCATCAATGAAGCTGCCTACATTCTGATGGAGGGCGTGGCCAGCCCCGAGGACATCGACACCGCCATGCGCCTTGGCGCCAACCATCCCATTGGGCCCTTGGCTTTGGGCGATCTTATCGGACTCGATGTCTGCCTGGCCGTCATGGAGACCCTGTACTCGGAGTTTGGGGATCCCAAGTACCGTCCCTGCCCGGTGCTCAGGAAGATGGTTCGCGGTGGCCTTTTGGGCCGCAAGACCGGTCAGGGCTTCTTCAAGTACTAGAACGAGGAGCTTGCCATGCCACTCAGTGTCTCCGATCTTAACGGCGTCACGACGATACTGCTCAACCGCCCCGAGGCCCTCAACGCATTGAACGCGGAGACTCTGGACGAAATCGACGCCGCGCTCGATGATCTCGTAGCCAATGACGCGATTCGGGTGGTTGTGTTCGCGGGTTCCGGCGGAAAAGCATTCTGCGCCGGTGCCGACATTGACTCCATGAAGGAGAAGACTCCTCAGGAGGCCTACGCCTTCGCCCGCAAAGGGCAGAGGGTCTTTGCCAGGATTCAAGATCTGCCGCAAGTCACTATCGCAGCCGTGAACGGTGTCGCTCTCGGAGGCGGGTGCGAGCTGGCGATGGCCTGTGACATACGCATCGCGGCGACGAAGGCCAAGTTTGGACAACCTGAGGTGGCCCTTGGAGTCACCCCCGGTTGGGGTGGAACCCAGCGGATGCCTCGATTGGTCGGGCGTGCCAAGGCGATGGAACTCATCGTCACGGGCAATCTGATCAGTGCCGAGGATGCGCTTGCAATCGGCCTCGTGAACAAAGTGGTGCCGGTCGAGGAGATCTGGCCCGAAGTCCACAAGCTTACCGAGACCATCATGAAGAAAGGCCCCAACGCGGTCCGGTCCGCGAAGCTGGCCATCAGCCAGGGTTCCGAGGTCGAACTCGAGACCGGCTGTGAGCTCGAAGCCACTTTCTTCGGACTTTGCTTTGGTCCCGAGCAGAAGGAAGGCATGTCGGCGTTTCTCGAGAAGCGGCCGGCACAGTTCTAGCAATATTCAAGATGTCAATGCCATGTCGCGTTGACGCGACATGGCTCAATACTGGGGAGGTCGTATGAGTGGGGGAAACGAAGTGAACGAGGTCGGCCGGCGTTTCGACGAGATTTACCGCCGGTCGATAGATCAACCGGACGCATTCTGGGGAGAAGCCGCTGAGGCCGTGAGTTGGGACAAGAAGTGGGATCGCGTGCTGGATTCCAGCAACGTGCCCTTCTACCGTTGGTTCAGCGGCGGCCAACTAAACACCTGCTACAACGCGGTTGACCGCCATGTCGAGAATGGCCGCGGAGACCAAGCGGCGATCATCTACGACAGCCCCATCACCGGGACGAGTTCGGTTACCACCTACAGCGAGTTGCTGGATGAAGTCTCCCGTCTCGCCGGAGCGCTGGTCGAACTGGGCGTCACCAAGGGTGATCGAGTGCTCATCTACATGCCGATGATCCCGGAATCGGTGACCGCTATGCTCGCCAGTGCGCGTATCGGTGCCGTGCACTCTGTCGTATTCGGCGGCTTTGCCCCTGAAGAGCTGGCCACCCGGATCGAAGACGCCAAGCCGCGCGTGATAATCTCGGCTTCCTGCGGCATAGAGCCCGGCCGGGTCATACCGTACAAGCCGTTGCTCGATCAAGCGATCGAGCTGGTCGAAGTCAAGCCCGAGGCCTGCATCATCTATCAGAGGCCGCAGGTCGAAGCTCCGCTGATCGCCGGTCGTGACCACGATTGGATGAGTGCAACCGCCAAAGCCGCGCCCGCTGCCTGTGTTACCGTTGAGGCAACGGATCCTCTCTACATCCTCTACACCTCAGGCACCACGGGCAAGCCCAAGGGTGTTGTGCGCGACAACGGTGGCCACGCGGTGGCGCTGCTGTGGTCGATGAAGAATATCTACAACATCGATGCCGGTGACGTCTTCTGGGCGGCGTCAGACGTCGGCTGGGTGGTCGGTCACTCGTACATCGTGTACGGGCCGCTCCTCGCCGGCGCGACCACCATCGTGTTCGAGGGCAAGCCGGTGGGCACCCCCGACCCGGGTGTGTTCTGGCGCATGATCGAACAGTACAAGGTCAAGGCCCTCTTCACTGCTCCAACCGCCATCCGGGCGATCAAGCGTGAGGACTTTGAAGGTGAGTACCTCAAAAAATACGATCTGAGCAACTTTGAGACTCTGTTCCTCGCCGGCGAGCGACTCGATCCCGATACCTTCCACTGGGCGAGCGATCTGCTCAAGGTTCCCGTTATAGACCACTGGTGGCAAACCGAGACCGGCTGGGCCATATGCGCGAACTGCGTGGGTATCGAGCTTCTTCCGGTCAGAGCCGGGTCGCCTACCAAGGCCGTCCCCGGATACAATGTGGTGATTCTCGACCCGGATGGCGCAGAGCTTACTCCGCCGGCGGAGGGTCTTCTCGCGATCAAACTGCCCTTGCCGCCCGGTTGTCTGCCGACACTGTGGGAGAACGACGAGGGCTTCCTCGACAGCTACCTGCGTGAGCGTCCCGGTTACTACGTGACGGGCGACGGCGGACACATCGACGAGGACGGGTACGTCTTTGTCATGGGGCGCGTCGATGATGTCATCAACGTCGCCGGTCACAGGCTTTCGACGGGCCGGATGGAAGAGGTCATCGCCCAGCATCCCGACGTTGCTGAGTGTGCGGTCGTCGGGATAGCCGACGAACTCAAAGGCCAAGTTCCCATGGGCCTGGTCGTGCTCAAGGCGGGATCAACCAGGGATCCCGAGGAGCTGGTCAACGAACTGCGTGCGATGGTCCGGGAACATGTTGGTGCGGTCGCATCGTTCCGGAAGGCCGTCGTTGTCAAACGCCTGCCCAAGACCAGATCCGGGAAGATCCTCAGACGTTCGATCGGTAAGATTGCCGACGGCGAGGCGTTTGCAGTGCCTTCAACAATCGACGATCCTGCCGTGTTGGATGAATTGAAAGAGGTCATTGGCCCCGGCAAGTAAGGGGCACACTGGCTGCCAGACGTGACGAGAAGCTATCAGGGAGAATGAAGTGATTAGTTGCGACCTAGCCATAATCGGCTCGGGGCCGGGCGGCTACGTGGCCGCGACACGGGCGGGCCAACTCGGCATCAAGACCGTGGTCATCGAGAGCAGGCACCTGGGCGGTATCTGCCTCAATAGGGGCTGCATCCCGACCAAGGTCATGCTCCATTCCGCGGCTGTGGCCCATGAGGTTCGCCATGCCGCGGCCGCCGGGGTTGTGACCGACGGCGAGCCGTTCATCGACTATGAGGTCATGCTTCAGAGAAGAGACCGCGTGGTGTCGCACCACCGCGGCGGAGTGCGTGGACTCATCCGTCGTGCCGGTGCGCAACTCCTCGTTGGTCAAGCCCGTCTGACCGGTCCGAACACGATCGTGGTCGAAGCAGTGACCACCGATGTCGGCTCCGGCAACGACGGCGTGTTCGAAGGGACCGAGACGGTCGAGGCCAAGCACATCATCATTGCCACGGGCTCGAAGCCGGCCGTGGTGCCGATTCCGGGTGCCGATCATCCTCGAGTCATCGATTCCGACGGCGCCCTGGAACTGTCCGACGTTCCTGCCGGCATCGTCGTGGTCGGCGCCGGCGCCATCGGCTGCGAATGGAGTGTCATTTTCGCCCGTCTCGGCAGCCAGGTTACGTTGGTCGAGATGCTGCCGACGATTCTGCCGCGCGAAGACAAGGAGATCAGCGCGGTGGTAGCCAAGGCCCTCAAGGCTGAGGGCATCGCTGTTCACGCGGGAACATCCATCACGTCGATCAAAGACAATGGAGCTGAGCTAGAGGTTGAGCTTTCGGGCGGTCCTGGTGGGACGATCAGCGCCGAGTACGTGCTGATTGGAGCCGGGCGGCTTCCGATGAGCGAGGGACTGGGTCTTGAGACGGCCGGAGTCCAGATGGACGCCAAGGGCTGGATCCCGGTCGACGAATACATGCAGACAAACGTACCGTCGGTGCTCGCGATCGGCGACGTAACCGGCAAGGCACTGCTCGCGCACGTGGCCTCGCGCCAGGGGATAGTCGCCGTCGAGAATCTCGCCGGCCTCGATCCACAGCCCATCCGTGACAACTGCATACCTTCGGTGACCTACACGGACCCCGAAGTGGCCAGTGTCGGCCTGTCAGAAGCTCAGGCGACTGAGAGCGGTGTTGCCGTGATCACAGGCAAGTCCTACTTCATGGCAAACGGTCGCGCTTCTGCTCAGGACAGCGAAACGGGCTTCGTGAAGGTGGTTGCCGAACAGGAATCCGGGCGTCTGTTGGGTGTGCACATGGTTGGTCCTTTCGTGGGCGAACTCTTGGCTGAAGCAGTGCTCGCGCTGGAAATGGAAGTCACCCTTGAAGAGTGGACCGCCATTATCCGCGCCCATCCGACCCTCACAGAAGCGCCGAGAGATGCAGGTCTGCTGGCCTTGGGCCGAATGGTCTAGGGACAGGTCCTTCACGAGCTAGGTTTGCTTCGGCGGGCCGCCTTGGATCGACAGAGATGATCGATCAGAGGCGGCCCGCGTTGTCGTTGATGTATCGCGCGCTTCCGTGAGGGGTCCCAACCGCGGCTTTCTAGCCGCTCGTGCACAGCCCCAGCGCGCCCGGTCCCGCGGATGTTGCGCGCCGGTCACCTTTGGTCTAAGGTGATACGCGCCAGGTGGGTTCCCCACCGCCGGATTCAGCTGAGGAAGAGCGAAGTCCCGGCAGTCTATCTTGAATGCTATGGACCGAAAGGAAGGTTGTGGAATGACGCGGATGATGAAGGCCGCAGTATGGCAGGCTCCAGGCAAGGTTACAGTCGAGATGGTGCCCGTTGAGGAAGTTGGGCCCAAGGATGTGTTGATCAAAGTCATCGCGAGTGGCATCTGCGGTTCCGACATGCACAGTTTCAAGCTGGGTTTCTACACGCAGCCGGGCCAGATCTTGGGCCACGAGTTCGCCGGCACCATCGCCGAGGTGGGTTCCGAAGTCGAAGGTATTCAAGTCGGCGACGCCGTTACGGGTTTCCACGCCGGCGTGTGTGGCACCTGCTATTGGTGCACACGCGGCCAGTTCATGCTTTGCCCCGACTTGTTCAAGAAATCGACGGGCTACGGGAAACCCGGTGCATATGCTGAGTACGTGCACATCCCCAATGCGACACTCGGGGTGAGCGTCATCAAGTTGCCGGAGGGCATGGACTTCGAAGTTGCTGCCACCATTGAGCCGGTCGCAACGGCAGTAGCGGCCATTCAGCAGGTTCAGCCTGGCGACAAGGTCGTCATCCTCGGCGCGGGCCTCATCGGCAATGCCGTGATGCAGGGCGCCAAGAATGCAGCCGGTGCCGAGAAAGTCGTGGTATCCGAGATCTCTAACCTTCGGCTTGAGGCGGCCCGCAAGATGGGCGCCGACGCAGTCTTCAATGCTCGCGAAGGTGACGCGCTGGCGTGGGTCAAAGAGGTCATCGGTATCGGCGAGTATCACTTCAACGAGGGCGGCATGGCGGACGTTGTGGTCGAGGCCGCGGGCGCTCCCCAGACGGTTGCCGACGCCTTCGAAATGGTTCGGAGTGGCGGGACGATCGTCTTCTTGGGCCTGCCTGAGAAGCCGGCTCTGATCGATGTGACGAAGATTGCGCACAAGCAACCCAAGATCGTTGGCGTGCTGGGCGGATCCATGGACGTCGCCATCGAGCTTCTGAGCACCGGTAAGGTTGACACGCTTCCGCTGATCACCCATCGCTTCAGCCTCGACCAGGCGCAGGAGGCCTTCGAGACGTCGCTGCGGGGAGAAGAAGCCATCAAGGTGATGTTCCGCCCGTAAGGGAGCTAGTACCGTGACCTACGAGAGGCTCTTCAGTTCCGGCAAGATCGGCCGGCTGGAGGTCCCCAACCGCATCGTGATGCTTGCGATGGGAACGGTCCTTGCCGATTCCAGCGGCGAGGTGACGGAACACGAGATCAAGTACTTCGAAGAGCGGGCCAGAGGGGGCACCGGGCTGATCATCACTGAGGTCACCGTGGTTGACAACGAGCTCGGAAAGACCGGGACTGTCAACCCCAGAGCCGACGATAATCGGTTCATCCCCTCTCTGGCCCGCCTAGCCGAAGCGGTACATAAATACGACACGCGAATCTTTGTGCAACTCGCTCATGCGGGGCGTCAGGGTCGCACTGCGCTCACCGAGGGGAGACAGCTTGTGGCCCCGAGCGCGATCATGTGTAGAGCGACCGGTGAGGAGCCGCGCGCGCTGAGCGCGCGTGAGATCAGGAACCTCGTCGTGCGCTTCGGAGAGGCCGCGCTGCGGTGCCAACTCGCCGGTATGGACGGGGTGGAACTCCATGCCGCGCACGGCTACCTGCTCAATCAATTCATCAGCCCACACACCAATCGCAGGACCGACGAGTACGGCGGCACATTCGAGAAGCGGCTGAGAATCATGGAAGAGATCGTCGCGGCGATCAGAGATAGATGCGGCGCTGACCTTGCCATCTGTGCCCGCATCAGTGTGGATGAGTTCGTCGAGGGCGGTATCACCCTCGAGATGGGTAAGGAGATCGTGGCCGGTCTCGAGCAGTTCGGCGTCGACGCCATCAACGTGAGTTGCGGCATCTACGAGTCCATTCCCAACATCATCGAGCCAATCTATTACCGTCAAGGATGGCGTGTGCCCCTGGCTGAGGCCGTGAAGCAGGTTACCAGCCTCCCGGTCATCACCGCGGGGGTGATTCGCGAGCCGGACTTTGCCGAGCAGGTGCTGGCCAATGGTCAAGCGGATTTCGTCGGACTTGGACGAGGGCTGTTGGCGGACCCATTCTGGGCGCGGAAGGCGCGAGAGGGTCGCGCTGATTCTATTCGGAAGTGCATCTCATGCAATTTCTGCCTGCGCGAGGAGACATTCGCCCGACACATATCATGCGCGGTAAATGCACGGGCGGGCCGTGAGCTCGAACTTGCCGGCGGGCCGGAGCCTTGCGACCTGCCTCGCAAGGTGGTCGTGGCAGGTGGAGGCCCGGGCGGCATGGAGGCTGCTCGTGTATTGGCCGAGCGGGGCTGCGAGGTTGTGTTGATGGAGAAGTCCGGGGCGCTGGGCGGACGGTTGGAGGTAGCCAGCGCCGGCGAAGGGAAAGATAAGAACTCGTGGGTGAGGGATTACCTCGCGCATGAGCTCGAAAGGCCGGCCGTCTCGGTACTTCTCAATACCGAATGTAGTCTGGAGCGGCTGAAACAGGAGAATCCTGATGCCGTTGTGGTCGCGGTGGGGGGGCATCCAACGATTCCTGAAATCGCGGGGCTAAAGGATCGTGCCTTCTTTCTGGCTGAGGATGTCATCCTGGGTTCCGTTCATATACGGAATGCTAGGATCCTTGTTCTCGGGGGTGGCTTCACCGGATGCGAGGCCGCGGAGACCCTGGCCGATGAAGGCAACATGGTCACCATCGCCGAGCAACTTCCAGCGGTCGCGACAGAGATCGAAGGGATTACTCGCGCCGTCTTGCTCGGCCGCCTGGAGGAGCGAAAAGTCGAAATCCTGCTATCACACAGGGCGGTACTTTTCGATGGTGACCGCGTTGTCTTTGAAGTGGTCGACGGAGAATCGCGCGCCGAGAGACAGTTTGACCATGTTGTCATCGCGGTCGGCATGAGAGCCGAGACCGGTTTGGCCGATCAGGTCCTGCGCGAATTCCGCAAGGCCAAAGTAGTGGGGGATGCCAAGAAACCGGGCATGATCGCCGGAGCGATACGAGACGGTTTCGCGGCAGGCTACACGATCTGACCGGAAATCACGAAAGACAAGTAGTCGGGCATGGGTTTTGTGAAGACCGCCGTGGAGATGGAGCGGATTGGGCGCGTCCTAGCCAATCCGCGGTTCGCTAACGCGGAGACCCTTCAGGTTCAGTTCGTGACCGAGTTCGACACCCTCGCCCGCGTCCTGCCGCCGCCGCTCAAACCGGGTCCGTCACCCGTGATGACGGCCGCGGTGGGCCGCTGGCAGAGCAACTGCGTGGGCGACTACGAGCGGGGAGTGCTCTACGCTTCCGCCCAGTACGGAGACATCGTTGCCAACTACGTTCTCGCCATGTACATCAGTACCGACGCCGCCATCATCTTCGGTCGCGACCTCTTCGGCGAGCCGAAGAAGCAGGCGACAATTGGCCTGGTCCGCCACGCCGACCGCATGGCCGGCTGGGTCGAGCGTGGCGGCGTGAGGCTGATGGAGGTTGCCGCGGAGTTGGGGCCGGACGTCGGCCCGGGAGAAGCTGTCGGCCGGACGTTCAACTTCAAGGCGTTGCCGGCTACGGACGGCGACGGCCTAGAGGGCGATGCCATTCTCACCTTGGCCGAGTTCGAGTCAACGTTCTCGCTCAGACGCACCGGCACCGGACATGTGGCGCTGCCGGGTAGCCTCCTCGATCCGCTGGACGAGATCGAGGTGCGGCAGGTTCTGGGTGCCACATACACTGAAGGCAATCACAGCAGCCATGCCCGAAACCTCTGCCGAGTCGCCGCGGCGGACTACCTGCCGTACTATTACGGTCGCCAGGATGATTGGTCGCTGCTGGACACATCTAGGTACATCAACCCGGACGAGAGATTAGGGGAACCGTGAGCGAAACGCCGTTGAGCCGTTCTTACTCCATGCCCATTGGGGGAGCGCACCTTTATCCGGCACCGCCGTATCTCTATCGCGATGTCGAGGATATGTTCATAGCCTACGAGACAGACCGAGCACAGGCCGAGACCTTTCTGCCGCCGCACGTCACAGTTGCCGATGACCCGGCCTATTGCGTGGCCTGGGGCAGATGGGCCCCCTTCACGTCCTTCGGGCCGTACCACGAATCCTATGTGCTGATTCGGGTGAGCTTCAAAGGCGAGACATACCTGTACTTGCCCTTCATCTTCACCGACAGTGAGCCACCGCTGGCTGCCGGGCGGGAGATCTGGGGCTACCCCAAGAAGCTGGGCGTCATGGAGCACTTCAGAGGCGGCGCCGGCGTTCCCTACGGTGAGCAACTGCTGTTCACGACCGAGCGCCCCAAAGGCAAGAGGATCATGACGATGACGATGGCCTGCGACAAGCTCGCGGATCCGAGCGAGATTCCCGCATTTCCGGTTCTATCTTTTCGGATGATTCCCAACTCGGAGTCGGGACGGCGTCCGTCGGTGGCCGAGCTGGTGCGAGTGGATGGCGACGGTGTCAAGATTCATACCAGCATGGATGGCACTCTGAAGTTGTGGGAGGGTCGTGGCTCTGTGACTATGGATTCAGCCTCGGAGGTTGACCCCTGGCACCGGCTTGCTCCCATCCGCATGCTTAAGGCCTGGTACGGCATATTCGACTTTGATATACCTCACGGCAAGCCGATACACAATTACCTGCACGAACCGGAACTGTGGTCTTAACCCGCCCACGGGGCAAGACGAGGGCAGAGTGGCACGACTGAAGCCCAGTGACGACAATGATCTCTCGCCGGGATTCCGCGAGCGTGTCCGGGAAACCGAGGTTGACGGCGGAGACGCGACTGTCTGGCGCGTGCTCGGTCTGCGTCCAGACATGTTCGAGGATTACCTTGCTTTCTACTATCCCGCTCACGACGAGGGCAAGGTGAACCCGGCGCTCAAGGAGATAGCTCGGCTGAGGATTGCTCAGCTCAACGACTGCTTCACCTGAAGAAAGGCTCGATTCGCGTCGCCGACGCGGAACGGCTTGGACGAAGCAAAGATCGCTCAGATCTCAGACTGGCGCAGTAGCGACATCTTTGATGCAAGGGAGCGGCTTGCCCTTGCCTTCGCGGAGAAGCTCGCAACCGACCACCTCTCGATAGGCGATGAATTCATCGCCGAGATGCGGGCTGGGTTCAGCGATCCGGAGATCCTCGAGCTGGGCATGATGATCGGGCAGTACATTGGATTTGGGAGGCTGCTCCGCGTTCTCGATCTCGAGAACTCAGACTGCCCCATCAAATAGAGCTTTGGGCTGACAGCGAGAGGATCTCGCCGCCGCCCAGTCAGCTTGACTTAGACATCAACAGGCACGATCGGCGCACCCAACCATTCACCCCGGCCGTCACCACGCCCTCGGCGATTTCCATCGCTGTTGAGCAGCCGCTCGTAGACTCCCAGGTAGTCATCTACCATGCGGCCAACCGAAAACCGCTGTTCAAAAACGCCGCGAACACCGGCTCGTTCTAGCCGATCGATCCGCTTCGCGGCACTCGCAGCCTCGGCGACATCTCTGACAACGATTCCGCTCCTAGGATCGGACAGCACTTCGGGCACGGAGCCAAACGGGAATGCGATAGTGGGAGTTCCCGCGGCCATGGCCTCCATCAGCACCATTCCAAATGGCTCAGGCCAATCGATGGGAAACAGGAGGGCGCGCGCTCGGCTGAGAATCTGCAGCTTCTCCTCCTCTTCGGTCTCACCCAAGAACTCAATGTGCTTCGACTTGAGAAGAGGACGTATGGTCGAATCGAAATAGGCTTTGTCGGCCGGGTCGACCTTCCCGAGCATCTTGAGCGGCATCTCCGCGAGTTGGGCGATCTCTATTGCACGATCGGCCCGCTTCTCGGGAGAGAAGCGGCTGAGAAAGACAAGATAATCCCCCGCGTCAGGCTGAAAGCGGATGTCGTCGAGGGGCATCCCGTGGTAGACGGTCCCCTGCCAGTTTGCGCGTGGTACCGGCTGCCGTTGCGCGTCGGATATCGAGACCAACGGCATCTCCCCGAATTCGTCATACAGCTCGGGGAGTCCGGGCAGGTCGAGGCGCCCGTGAAGGGTGGTGACATTGACTGTGGCGTTCCGGCGTGACACCGGGAAGTGATAGAAGTCGGTGTGATAGTGGACCACGTCGTACGTATGAGCGTCGTGGCTGACCTTCTCGAGCATGCAGAACAGCAGCGCGTCGCCGCTGTCGAGAGCGGAGGCCATCCGGAGCCCCCTGGGGGCGCACGAAACGAGCCGAGCCGACGTCCTTGAATCGCCGCTGGCATACAGCGTGACCTCATGGCCCCGCCGAACCAGCTCTTCGGTGATGTAGGAGACGATTCGTTCTGTTCCGCCATATTTCTGTGGGGGCACGCTCTCGAAGAGGGGAGCGACTTGGGCTATTCGCACGATGCAACCTCCTTCAGACCGCTACAACTCCACGACGATATCCAGGGGCTTGTCCTTGCGCAGAACCTGGACGGCTACTCCTCGGGAGCTGCGTTCGAAACGCAGATCTGCCTTGTTTGTTCCCACTTGCAGCTCTTTCAAGTCTACCCAGGTGATGTAGTCGGGCAGGATAGGCCGGATCACCCGGAGGCTCGAATTGGAGGCGTCGGGCCAGAGACCCAGCAACGAGGCGAGCATGTCGGGCACGGTGCCGGCCGCCCAAGCCTGGGGTTTGTTCGCCAGAGGATAATGGACCGGGATCTCATAGTCGTCCCGAGAGAAGCCGGCGAACAACTCCGGCAGGCGGTAGAGGTCGAAGTTCATCGCCGCCCTGACCATGCCCGAGAAAAGCCTCAGAGCCGAGCCATCGAAGCCATAATTACGAAAACCGCGCATGATGATCGAGTTGTCATGCGGCCAAACCGTGCCGACGTGATAGCCGATGGGGCTGTACCCAATCTCCCTCTCGGACATCGTGCGCACGCCCCAGCCGCTGAACATGTCGGAGCGCATCAGCCTTCGGCGGACGTCACGTGCTTTGTCGGCGTCCGCGACCGAAGCCCACAGCGCATGGCCGGCGTTCGAAGAGCAGACCGAAGCTTGTACGCCGTCACCACCCAGAGCAAGGGCGAAACACTGGGCATCTTGCATCCAAAAGTCCCGATTGAATCGCTCGCGCAATTCTTGGGCCTCGTGACGGAGGAGCACCGTCCTTTTTGCCTGTCCGGTTCGCAGATACAGATCGGCCAGTTCGAGACGCGCCAAATACGCGTACGCTTGCACTTCGACGAGGGCGATAGGCGGCTCTGTAGGGCTGCCGTCGCCGTTTTGGACCCCGTCTTCCGAATCCTTCCAACCCTGGTTCGTCAGTCCGCGAGGGCTGGTGCTCTTGTACGTGATGTAACCAGAAGCGCGGTTGCCGGCGCGCATCCATTCGGTCGCTGCCAGTATGTTGGGAAGCAGTTCTTCTATGAGGGCATCGTCGCCGGTCCAGGCGTGGTACTTGGCTGCCAGAATGATGAAGAGAGGCGTGGCATCGACAGTCCCGTAGTACGGATTGTGCGGGACCTCGCGCGTTCTCGCGAGCTCCCCGACCCGGATCTCATGCATGATTTTGCCGGGCTCTTCCTCCCGCCACGGGTCGTGCTCCCGGCCCTGGTATTTGGCCAAGACTCGGAGAGTCTGCCTCGCGATGGAGGCATCGTATGGCAGCATCTGCAAAGCCGCGATGATGCTGTCGCGTCCAAACAGGGTGGAAAACCAGGGGACCCCGGCCGAGTAGTACTCCTCGCCGTCCAGGCTGCTGCGCAGCATTAGCAGATCTCGCAGGGACCGGTCTATGATGCCATCGAGCAGAAGACTGCTGCTCTTGACGCGGGTGGTCCCTCGAAACCAGCTCTCGCGCGAGCGACGGTGGCGCTTCTCCAGCCGGGCCAGGTCGGGCTTGGGCCGCCCTGCCGCTTCGACCAACGGACGTTGAGCCTCGGAATCCTCAGCAATGGAGACCGATAGGAGGATCTTCTGCTCTTCTCGTGGGCCGAGCTTCATCTCGAAGATGAGCTGATCCTGCAGTATCAGGGTCGGGACGGTCTGGGGGCAGACCCAGACCTGTCTGACCAGACCGTCGCAACCGTCGTACCGATAGTGCAGACACCCGTCATTCCACTCAGAGGGATGAAGGTCGCCTCGCACTTGCGTCACCAAGCTGCGCACGACAAAGATGTCTTGAAAGGTTGCCTTGAATCGCAGGGTGAGAGGAAAGGTCAGCGTTCGCGGCCCGAAGTTCCGCAACGTGATTTCATCATTCAGGGAGAGGCTCACCTCGTCGAGCCGCCGAGTCCACTTGACACCTATCTCTTCGCTATTGGCGAAGAGATAGGTGTCGGGCCGATAGAGGTCTGGATTGGTGAGTTCGATCAGGGCCTCGTAGCCTCTGGTTGCGGTCGACACCAGTGTCTCCATCGGTCGATCGGCCAGCCGCAGCTCGTACCCGTCGAGAAAGCGGCAGTCGTGATAGTAGAGTCCTTCGGCGCTGTCATCGGCAAAAGGCACGTCACCAAAGGTCTTGCAGAGAAAGAAGAGATTGCCGTCCTTGAGCGTCAGACTATCGTCAATGCTCAATGTCTTCGACGGGATAGTGCGGAGGACTTCATCGGGTCGCACGTGTGAATGGGAGCCATTTAGTCGGCAAGAAGCCCTGCTCTTTGCCACATTGGGTTCGTCCACCGCTCCCTCCAAGAACAGGAATGCCACGGTCGCCAGATACCCGGGAGCACGATAATCAAACAGCCGCGGTCACCGAAGCTGGTAGAATCAAGGTCCTGGTTCTCTGCCCCTGGGACGAGGCGCCTGCGCCGGGCGCCAGCGTCCAGTACGACGAGGAGTGTTAGGAATGAGCCGCTTGGAGAAGCTGCACGAGGGTAAGGCGAAAGTCGTATACGCGACCGACGACGCAGACGTATATATCCAGGACTTCAAGGATAGTGCGACAGCCTTTGACGGCACCAAGAAAGGCACGATCGTCGAGAAGGGTCGGATCAACAATACGATCTCGTCTCGTTTGTTCACCTTGCTCGAGGAGAACGGAGTCCGTACCCACTTCCTCGGGATCGACTCGCCGACAGCCATGCGTATTCGCCGGCTCGACATGCTAAAGGTCGAATTTGTCGTCCGGAACATCGTCGCCGGGTCCTTGGCAAACCGCATCGGCTACCCGGAAGGAACCGCCCTCAAGAAACCACCGTTGGTCGAGTACTACTACAAGGACGACGCGCTGCATGATCCTTTGCTGTGCCTGGGTCACCTCGAGGAACTCGGAGTGGTTACTCCGGATGAGCTCGCTGAGGCCACCCGAATGGCGCGGCTCGTGAATGAGACACTCAAGCGTTTCTTCGCCGAGCGCGGTCTTCTCCTTGTGGACTTCAAACTCGAGTTTGGTCGCGATTCTCAAGGCAGCATCGTGCTTGGTGATGAAATATCGCCCGACACCTGCCGTCTCTGGGACGCGGAGACTCGAGAGAAGTTGGACAAAGATCGCTTTCGAAGGGACCTCGGGGGGGTTGAAGACGCCTACGCGGAGGTACTACGTCGAGTACTGGGCGAAGACGGCGGGCCCATGGCTGCCAAGGGCGGTTGAGCATGAAGGTTCGGCGCACGTGGCGAATCGGGAGGACTGAATAGTGGCCTATATCACCGTTTGCCCGCGATGCGGTGCGAGGGATTCCTTCATCAAGGGATATCTACCGGAGACGTGCGTCTGTCGGATCTGCCAAAGTCAGCTTGATTGGCGCGAGATCCCCGGCTGCGGTCCCGACTGCAGGGCCACGAAGACACCGGAACAGGAGTCCGACGTGGATACGATGAAAGCATGACCTATGATTTGTGGCGAGACGATTCGCCGCATGACGAGTGCGGGGTTTTCGCCATCTATGCGCCGGGAATGGACGTCGCCCGCCTGACGTTTTTTGCCCTATTCGCGCTGCAGCATCGGGGACAGGAATCGGCGGGCATCGCAGTGGGTGACGGTTCTCGCCTGATCGTGCATAAGGACATGGGTCTGGTCTCGCAGGTGTTCCAGGAGTCCATTCTGAAGAGTCTCCCCGGACAACTGGCCATAGGGCACGTTAGATACTCCACAACGGGCTCCAGCGAGATGCGCAACGCACAGCCCTTTGCCCGGACTCGAAACGGCTCCTTCATCGCTCTTGCCCACAATGGAAATCTAGTGAACACCGATGAGCTCCGGCAGGGTCTTCTGGAGAATGGTCACATCTTCGAGAGCACGTCGGATACGGAGGTCATCGCCGCCCTTCTGGCCGAACACCCCTCTCACGACATCCGCCAAGCCCTGCGCGACATCATCCCGCGCCTGCGTGGCGCGTTCAGTGCGGTGCTCTTGACGCAGGATGAAGTCATCGGATTTCGCGATCCCTACGGGATTCGTCCCTTGGTCCTGGGCAAATTGGACGACCGATACTGCCTGTCGAGTGAGTCGTCGGGCTTGGATATCCTCGGCGCTCGAGTCATTCGCGAGATAGAGCCTGGGGAGATCTGTCGAATCGATCGCGACGGATACCATATCGAGCAGGTCGTGAGTCGCAAGCGCGAGGCCCTATGCGTGTTTGAGTTCATCTATTTCGCCCGTCCGGACTCCGTGATGAAGGGGCAGACACTCTATGCTGCCCGCAGCCGCATGGGGGAGGAGCTCGCGACCGAGTCGCCCGTCGATGCCGACCTGGTCATTCCGGTGCCGGATACAGGCAACTCCGCGGCTATCGGCTATGCGGCGAGGAGTTCCATCAGCTACGGCGAGGCGCTTATCAAGAACCGATACATTGGGCGTACCTTCATCAATCCGGATGACAGGGTCCGCAAACTGGGCATCCGTATGAAATTCAATCCGCTGACGAGCGCAATCAGAGGCAAGAGACTCGTGCTCGTCGATGATTCCGTAGTGCGAGGCAATACTACGCGCGCTCTGGTCCGCGTTCTGTTCGAGGCCGGGGCCAAGGAAGTACACCTGCGTATCAGCTCTCCGCCGATCGTGTTTCCGTGCTTCTACGGCATTGACATGGCTGATCAGGACGAATTCATCGCGTACGGCAAGACCGTCGAACAGATCAGCCAGGAGCTGGGCGCGACATCAGTCGCCTATTTGTCTTTGGATGGGTTGATGAGGGCCACCAAAGTCGGGGACGGCAAAGACACTTTCTGCGCGGCTTGTTTCAACGGGGACTATCCGTGCGAAGTCCCCGAGGTACTGCGGTTCTCGAAGTTTCGCTACGAACGGGACCCCTGCGGCGCCCTCAAAGGCTAGAGTAGCGGAGCCATTCGACGGCCTGGGCGGCGCTGGAGAAAGGGGTGGCGCCGCTCTCCAGCAGTTCGCGCAGCATGTCGCCCGCGAGGCCACCGCTCGCATCTCGCTCGTGGATGGGCGGACTGTCGATGATCAGGATCTTCTTGCCCTCAGCTTGAGCGGCTGCCGCCACGCGGAGTAGCTCGAGGTTCCCCTGCCCAAAGAAGATTGGAGCGATCACCACAACGGCCGCGGCGGCGGTTGCCGCCCTCAACTCGCGGACTGCCTCGGCGCTGAACGGCTCGAAGGGGGGCGACGAGATGACATCCAACTCATACTGCCGACCGGTCGCGAAATCCGTATCGAAAACGCTCACTATCCCAACCGTGGGGGCCAATCCCTGAAGGACCAGCTCCTCGATGAGGCCGCTCGCGGCTCCTCCACCGGCCATGACGTGCACTCCCGTTCGCGGTGAATCAGCGAGGGACGCGGCGGCACGGGACCAGAGAGGTGTCACATACGGCCTTCTTCCTTCTCGGTGCACGGAGACCCGCACACGAAACAAGTCCATGACGAGCGCGGGGTCCAGGATCTCAGACGGCCCTCCCTGGGCCATGATCCGGCCGTCGCCCAGCACGAGGAGCCGATCGCAGTACTGCGCGGCCATGTTGAGATCGTGCAGGACAACGAGCAGGGTCCGACCCTCGGCCTGGAGGCGGACGAGAAGTTGCATCACCTCGAGCTGATGATTGAGGTCCAGGTTGTTGAGCGGCTCGTCGAGCAAGAGAGTGGGCGTATCCTGGGCCAGTGTCTGGGCGATCAGTGCGCGTTGGCGTTCTCCGCCGGAGAGCTGCGTGACCAATCGATCCGCCAAATCTGAGAGCCCCGTATGTTCGAGCGCAGCCGCCACCGAAGGATGGTCCGTCGCCTCGTGTCCATGGGGTCGCGAGGTCTTGGTCCGTCGCGATCTGAGCCGGCCGGCCCGCGCGCTGGGAAAGTAGCTCTCATCGCGCGCGTAACGACCCATGGCCACCATCTCCCCTAGAGTAAAGCTGAAGTCAAGGCTAAAGGTCTGCGGAACCACCCCGCGCGCTTTTGCGAGAGCGGCCGTCGAATACTGCTCCAACGGTTCGCCTTCGAGCAGCACCGTCCCGGCGCAGATATCGACCGTCCCCGCCAGTGCGCGGAGCAGCGTGGTCTTGCCTGATCCATTGGGCCCGAGGATTCCTATGAAGCTACCCCGAGGGACATCCAGGTCCAATGGGCCGAGAACGTGTCGACCGGCCAGCGCGACCTCAAGGCCTCGTGCCGCGAATGTCAGAGCCGTCATCACAGACCTCTGCGCGTTCGCAAGAGATAGAGAAAGAAAGGCCCGCCCGAGACTGCCGTGATGATCCCCACGGGGATCTCTGCCGGTGCCAGAACGCTGCGGGCCACCGTGTCCGCGACCAGGAGCAGGACCGCCCCAAAGAGGGCGGAAGCCGGCAGAAGCCGGCGGTGATCGGGGCCGACCAGGAGTCGCATGATGTGCGGGACCATCAAGCCCACGAACCCAATCAACCCTGAGAAGGCCACGGCCGCGGCCGTCATCAGCGACGACACGACCAGCAGGTCGCGCCGCGCCTTCTGCCCATCGAG
>ENA-OSEO01002053-OSEO01002053.1-sediment-metagenome-genome-assembly--contig:-NODE-2053-length-31183-cov-14.910789_pt1 | contig 31183 bp, 28 predicted proteins | sample MGYA00237883_ERZ534232 | MGnify/ENA metagenome assembly ERZ534232 | reverse complement strand
TTTCTTACGGCCGCCGTGTTGATCTGGTTTGTAAAAAAGCCGCATAGCGCATAGGGCAAAGGGCATAGCCAACCCAAGGGTTCAATAGGACTTTTTCATCTCCGGATGTCAAGAACACAGACTCCGGGTCGGGGCTGACACCATCAGGATGCACAAGGATCTGTGCATCGTGCACTTTTTTTTGTGCCTATCGGTCCAGGCTCTTTGCGCCTCCCCAATGCAACAAGGCATCTCCTCCCGGCCATAACCCTTCAGAATAGCCCGTCTTTCGGCATAGAAGAGCAATACGGAAGAATATGGCATCCATATTGCTCAGGTATGGCCGCTGTGAAAGGGGGGGCATGCGGAGGGAGGCTATGAAAAGAACTCGAAGGATTCTGGTATGGGCGGTGGCAGTGGCTCTGCTGGTTGCGTTCTTTCCGGTGGTCAATGCCGCAGACAATGACAAGATCAACATCAACACGGCAAGTGTTGGAGACTTGTGCAAGCTGAATGGTATCGGCAAGAGCAATGCGGAAAAAATCATTCAGCACAGGGAGGGAAAGGGCCCCTTCAAAAAGCCGGAAGACATCATGCAGGTGAAGGGGATCGGTCAGAAGGTCTGGGATACCAATAAAGATAGGATCTGCGTAGAATAAACTGCAACATGAAAGGCCCCCCTTTCTCATTTCGCAGTTCACAGAGGGTATCGCGCCTGATCGACTGTGCGATGCCCTCTTTCGCTCAGGCTGCCGTCCGTTTAGAGGGATGTCCTTGAGATTCTTAAGCGGGGAGACAGGACTTACGATGTTTACTTTAGTTGACTGTCTTTGCTGCCGCGGCGATTGTAGAGTTCAGTGGTCTTCAGCCTTTTTTCGAGTTCCGATTGACATCTCACACAATATCGAACTCCAGCTATTGCTTTTTGACGCGCTTCGGGAATAGCATCCCCGCATTCCTCACAGTGAGTCAGGCTTTCGCCATCCGGCAATCGGCTTTTAGCCAGCTGGACAGCCGATTCCACTGTGGCATCTATTTGTTCCTGCACCCCCTCATCGCGGGACCATCCAACTGCCATAACGCATTCCTCTGGGAGGTATTTGGTTCGACATTGATCAGGATCTAAGCGGGCATCCCATTGCCTTTGGATTCCTGACTGTCTACCATTCATGGACAAAATACATTGCCAAGGGTCTTTTAGCAAGGGGTTGCCTGGTAGCTCAACCTCAATGCTGAGGAGCTTAAGTTACGGCATTGGGGCTGAACACGAAAAGTGATTGTAATGAAGAAAGAAGCGTCTCAAAATAGTTTGATCTGGTATACGGAGACGGAATGACGGCATCGGGGCATCTATTTGCCGGAGCCGGAGAAATAAGGTAAAGCGACAAGGATGAGTGCCAGGAATCGAACCGGCATAATCAAGGATCCGAGATACGCAGGTCACTGCATGGAGAAAGACCACCCGGAATGCCCGGCACGGCTCGAGGTGATTTATGCCATGCTCAATGAGCCCGAATTGCAGGGTTCTTTCACGGAAATCACCCCCCGGAGGGCCGAAAACGACGAACTGCTCCTGGTTCATTCTCCGGACCACATCCGGCGACTTGAAGCCACCGAGGGCAAGGAGAGCGTCTACCTGGACCCGGATACCCGCACATCTCCTCTTTCCCATGAAGCTGCCCTGCTTGCCGCGGGGGGCCTTTGCCTTGCGGTGGAACAGGTCGAGAAAGGTCTCCTCGATAATGGTTTCGCCCTAGTCCGGCCTCCCGGCCACCATGCCGAGCGGGATAAGTCCAAGGGCTTTTGCCTTTACAATAACGTGGCCATCGCCGCACGCTACGCCCAGCATTCCCTTGGCATCGAGCGCATCCTCATCGTCGATTGGGACCTTCATCACGGCAACGGCACCCAGCACTGCTTTGAAAGCAATCCGGGTGTCCTCTATTTTTCCATTCACCGCTCCTTTTTCTATCCCGGAAGCGGCAGGCTTCGGGAGGTCGGCAGGGGTCGTGGAAAAGGTTATACGGTGAACATCCCCCTCGCCCCGGGCTTCGGAGACGGTGATTACCTGACCCTGTTCGAGAAAATCCTGAAGCCCATCGCTTTTGAATACAAACCGGACTTCATCCTGGTCAGTGCCGGTTTCGATATCCACTACCGGGACCCCCTGGGCGGCATGCAGGTAACTCCGAAAGGTTTTGGGGCGATGACACGTTCTATTCTCCAGATTGCCGAGCAGTGCTGCAAAGGCAAGGTGGTCATGGCCCTTGAAGGCGGCTATGACCTCGAAGGGCTCCAGGATTCTGTGCGGGAGGTGCTGAAAGAACTGGCTGGATTGCAGTTCACCGATCCGGCAGGGATGGCGGCGACGGCAAACCGGAAAAGGATGAACTTTGTCCTCTGGCGGGTCAAGCGCGCCTGCAGGAGATACTGGAAGAACCTCGAGACCGATTCCGACAGCGGTATGGAGGAACAGGTCGGCCTTTTCGATCGGATGAGGGAAGGTCTGGCTCAACTGGTTGCGTATTTGAAGAACTGAATTGAAAAACAACCGGGGTGACACCGATGGCGTTGTTTGGGGAATCCATAAGACGCATTGCGCAAAAGATGCAGGCCTGCGAGGAGTGGATCGAGATGAAGAGGGATCTTCGCGAGCCGATCGATCCCGGAAAACCGCCGGTGAATCTTCACATGCGGTGGGCGGAAAAAGGAGACCTCTTTGCCATCGCCGCTCTGGAGGGCTTTGTCAAGGAGACCGATTTCATGGAAGAGTCCCTGCGCAAAGGGGACCGCTGCCTTCTCTTGGAAGAGGGAAAACAGCTGCGGGCTTTTGCCTGGGCGACCTTCCGCGATTTCAAGATGGCGCTTTGGTACACCCTGAAACTGCCTCCCGGCTGGTCCTATCTGGAATATATTTTTGTGCACCCGGCCGTTGCGGGGCAGGGTGTGGGCTCTTATCTGCTGGGATCTCTGCTTATGGCCGTTCGCGATCAGGGATTCAGCCACATGGTCGCTGGAATGTACAGCAACTGGGACGTCTCCATCCGCCTTCATACCAGAATGGGTTTTCGCGACCATCGACGGCTGACCCAATGCAAGATACTGAACATTTTTCCCATCCCGCCTAAGGAAGGTTCGGGTTTCCATTAAAGAATCCGGGCACAGAGGACCCGGCTTTGACTTGAGCCCAGAGGGGTGAAGTTTATGGCGCGGACAAACCGGAAGGACCCTTTTTCGGCTGAGCCAATGGTCTCTGACTTGGCCCACAGGACCAGGTTTTCCTCCATGCAATAAAAGCCCTATCCACCCATGCTATTGTTTGGATCATTCGGCAAGTCACACATGTGTAACTTTACACGAATGTAAAACGTTACATTTTCCCTAACCGTCCTGTTGTACCCCGAGCTTCAAAAATACTGAATAAACTCAACAGGTGAAGCTGCCTGGCCGGGGTTGGCACGTTTTGTGGTTTACAAGAGGGACAGGTCCCGTTGCGACACGGGTCCGAAGATGGGGCAGTCAAGACTTATTGGGCTCCTCCGCCCACAAGGGGTAAACCGATGGCGAAGATTCTAATAGTCGATGATGAGGAAACAATAAGAGAAGTGATCAAGAAGATTCTGGAGCAGGCCGGGCATGAGGTAATCGAGGCTTCTGAAGGGGAAGAAGCATTGAGACTTCAGGCCGAGTGTGAAGCTGACTTGATAATAACCGATCTTGTAATGCCCGGCTTGAACGGATTCGAGCTGATCAGGCGGGTTCGCCGGGAATATCCAAAGACAAGGACCATTGTAATTTCGGGATTCGGTGGGGAGGGTTACGCTATTGGAGCAAGCGGGTTGAGGGCGGATAAGATTATGGAAAAGCCGTTCAATATAATGGAACTGCTGAAAGCTGTAGAGGACCTCCTCCCTAAAGTTTCTTGTTGAATGATCCGATGAGGCCAATCTGAAGATCTTGAAAACAGAGGATGAGATGCTGGGGACTTTGCTGGACATTGTCGGCTGATGAACAGAGTCATCCCACAGAAGTATTGGAAGCATCCTGACGACTTCCTGATCGTCGGCTCCCTCGAATGGCGGACTCGAACCGGGAGAGGATACGATCCACTTCCGGAGCAAAGGGTGGGTGTTGGCCGTGAACCTCCACGGCGAGCTGCAGCTCCCGTTTGAGTCTGAAGAGATCAAGGATCTGCTCCGGTCCATACCCTTCTCCACGCAGAAGCTTGAACATCTCCACTATATGTGCTTCATCGGTGTAGCTGCGGTCGATTTGACGGATCATCCGGGCCATGAGTTCGGAGGCCTGGACAGAGTCCATGGTGTTGTGCCGCCATGTCAGGCCGATGCCCCTGAGTCCGTATCGTTCGCGATCCCGGTGTACCAGCGATCGCTTGCTGTAGCTGAACAGGTAGGGATGATAGTAGGTGAGCCCGCTCTCGTTGATGAAGTCCACGGTCTCGGCAAAGGTCTTCTCGGTTTCGCCCGGATATCCCACAATAAAGGTCCCGCGGCTGCATATGCCATTGTCGTTCAAAAACCTGATGGCTTCGAGAGCCCGTTCAGTTTGGAGGCGCTTGTCCATGAGGTCCAGAATGGTCTGGCTGCCGGATTCGATGCCGAAGTCCAGGAACTCACAGCCCGACCTCCTCATCAGGGCCACCAGGTCCGGGGTCACGGCGCTTGCGCGGGCATAGGAGGACCAGGTGAAATCGAATTTCTCCCGGATCATCATCTGAAGGACCGATTTGAGCCTTGCCCCATTGGCGGTGAAATTGTCGTCGGTGAACCGGACGTGTTTGACAAAGCCCAGCCCCTGGATGCGTCGCATCTCATCGGTCAGCGCATCAAGGGATTTGAAGCGGACCTGGGGGAACATCCAGTGATAGGTGCAAAACCGGCATCGATACGCACAGCCCCTGCTGGTGTTGACGGGTAATGTTCTTCTCAGATAGGGCTCCGGGACTCTATCCCAGGCAATGACGGTGCGGTCTATGGGGATATGCTCCCGCAGGCGGGGGGTGAAGAACAGATTCCCTCCGGAATCGAAGAGCGCCAGGTTGGGGACGCTTTCCGCATCATGCCCCCGGTTGATGCAGTGGAGGAGCTTTACCAGGGTCTGCTCGCCCAAGGCCTCGACAACGAAGGCGTCCACCTTTCCCTGTAAGGATGCGAAGAACTTCAGTGTCTTGGGGGAGAGATCATCGCCCGGGTCCAGTAACCGCTTGATAAGCATGCCGCCGGCGATCACGGCAACCTCGGGGGCCAGCTGTTTCACCCGCTCCGCCATCTCTCTGATGTCGTCCATGTAGACGAAGTTGGATGAAAGGCATACAGCCAAAGGCTTCTCTTTCAACAAGTCGGTCAGGTTGCCGGTGGCATAGTTCTGGATGAGGTGCGGTTCGAAGCCTTCCCCCTTGAGATACTGGTAGAGGTAAATGCCGTTCAGGGTCACCGAGTTCGCCAGTGTGTAGTACTGCTCGGCATTCTCGGGAGTGAGCCGGGGGATTCGACGGTTATCCTTTATATAGTTCAGGAGGTCGAAGAAATGGAGGTATCGGCCCTCCAGTTGGAGGAGCAGCTTGAGCAGATTGCGGTTTACCGCCATTTGCATGGCGCCGAGATCGAGCGACTGAAACGCGGAGGTTCGGCGCGCCTGAGCCTTCTCCACGCTGGCCATGCGCCGCCGGATCTGTGCGTCGTTGTCAAGGGCCTGGTTCGTGGCAATGATGATCACCTTCGGGTACTTCTTGCTTCCTTGCACCGATTATCCCTCGAGGAATCGTTTCGTGAAGGTAAGAGATAACACACATTTTCCACGATGAGCAACTTCCTTTAGGAGTTCCCGTCCACGAAACAAGCCTCTTGTGCACGCATTTTCAGTGAATATGTTGTTTTCAAGATTATGGCAGGAGGTGTTTCATGCCAACGATGACATCAAGCGGCAGGGTTATTTATTCGGAGCTTCCCGAAACGCTGAAGCGGTCACCCAGGAAGGCCCAGGAGACCTGGGCAAAGACGCACGACCGCGCAGTCGAACAATACGGGGAGGGGGAACGCGCCCACCGGACTGCATATGCATCGCTCAAGCACAGCTTCGAGAAGGTCGGAGATCACTGGGAGCCGAAGAAGAGACGGGGCCCAAGCGATCCCCGATCCAAGAAAACGACAGATCAGAAGCGGCGTGGCAAAGGCGAAACATTCGGCGGCGTTGATGCCGAAGGGAATACGAAGCAGGAGCTTTACGACCGGGCGAAGAGGCTGGGAATCGAAGGCCGGTCGAAAATGTCGAAAGCCGAGCTTGCGCGAGCCATAGCGAAAAAACAGTAGCGTCAGGGCTCTTGCCTTGTGTCACGTCATGAACTCTCTGATTGGAAACTCCCTGCAGACACTTCGTAAACAAAGAGGAGACAATCTGCAGCGGCATCTCCCTTTCCTGAACGCGGCAAACTCAAAAATACAATAAAAACAAAACGTCTCGCATGTTCAATGGAATCCAGGCCGGGCATGAAAATTGCGTGAGGAAGCTTGCAGGCACAGGTATCGGAGGATGACCCAAGCCCTGCTGCAGAACTTTAAGAAACGGTCTGCAAGGGCCTATGGGTTTCCCACGTTTTCAGCGTCTGCTCTCATTTGACGCACATGAATGATCCAACCGATGGCCTGAGCCCGACTTGAGAACGAAATGCATTTGCAGGATCAAACGGATTCATGAAACTTCATGATGATCATACTGTTTTTTACGGATGTTTTCTCTTCGATCAAATCGGCCGGTTCGACGGCCGGCGGATGGGCTGTTATGAGAGACCACAACGGCGCTGATCGAAGGCCGCATATTCATAATGAACTTTGCAACAGGATCCGCTTCTCCGAATCCCATTGTGAAAAATGTTTATCGGCATGTCCGGCCGGCGCACTTCACATAGGGGATGATATCCTGGAGATCGATAATTCTTCATGTACGGGATGCCTTTTCTGCGTCGCCTCCTGTCCGAATGAGGTGTTTTCCACATCGTCGGGCGCGGAACGGAAAAAGAGCGAACAACCCGATTTCCTTTACTGTTGGGCCATGATCCCCCGAGGAACGAAGATCCCGGCCGACTTGCCTTCCTCCATCATACCGTGCCTTGGCTCCATCCCACCGAGGATGATCCTGGATCGGGTCCTTCGAAAGAAATCCCCATTGAAAGTGGCCACAAGGTCTTGTGCACTTTGCGAGATGAAGCAAGGTGAGTCGTCTTTCAGGAAGCGGGAGAGAGAAATTCATGAACTCCTGTCCATTCTCGGGATCGGAGATCTCCCATTGGTCACAACCCGCGGTACTGACAAGGAAGAGCGGGACGTTTTGGAAATTGTCCACAAGCAGTGGAAATATCTTGAGGAGAAGAATGCGATTTCAAGAAGGGACCTCTTGCTCCATTTCCGAGAGCGGATGGTAAAAAGAGAGCTGCCAAAAGAAACGGATAGTGCTCTCACCACCCGGCCAAGGCCGACCGATACCATGCAATGCGTGACTGCTCTCACACAGTGCAACGGGGCGAATGCATCCTCCTCAAAAACGATACCGTTTCTTCGTGAGATCCACATTGAGGAGAGCTGCACAGGATGCGGCGTATGCGCCGCTCTTTGCCCAACAGGGGCACTCTCCGTGAAAAAAACCAGAGACTCTTCCGAATTGCTCTGGAGAGCTGCCCACTGCTCACGCTGTGATCTTTGCACTGAGGCATGCGGCAAGAGGGCAATACGTTTCCTTCCCGGAGTGGAGCTCGAAAAGGTTGCTCGCGAAACAGTGACAGTGATCAAACGGTTTTACAACCATATGTGCCCGGAATGTCGAACTTCCTTTCTGAGCCCGCACACGAAAGCTCAATGTCCCTGTTGTTCGAAGACGGAAAGAGTCATCGATGGGTTGTTCCAGATGATTTATGGGACAGATGTTTAATCACCAGGTGATTTATGGAGAGATCCACAAGAGGAGTGCACGTGACTGAAGAGCCCACCGCTACGGCAGCAGACCTCAACCAATTTCGTGCGAGTTTCTACCTCCTTCTTTCAAAAAGCTTCAGCAGAGAGTTGGACAGGGACACGCTGAAGTCCATCGACAAAGCATTGGAAGCTCTCATCGAGGCTTTCGATCTGCTGGAAATTCCGCCTGAGGAAAACTTTCAGACCGGGAAAAAGATTCTCAGGGCCTTTTTTGAACAGACACGGCATGAGGACGATACGGACGTTATAGCGGAGCTGGCCAGATGCTATGCATCGCTTTTCCTCGGTGTGGGATCAAGAACGGTTTCACCCTGTGAATCGATTTATAGAGGCGAGGCCCGCAGGCTCTTCCAGTCAAGCCACTTCGAGGCACAGCAGGCGTACCGGGAGATCGGAATGGCCAAGAGTGAGGGATATCATGAACCGGACGACCATATCGCCGTGGAGCTCGGCTATATGGCCAGGCTCTGCGAGTTGACTCAGGAAGCTGTTGAAGTGAGCCGAGAGCGTCAGGCTCACTACCTTACTCTTCAGAAGGAGTTTCTGGAAAAGCACCTCCTTTCCTGGATACCTGATTTTTCCAGGGATCTCCTCGAATCGACCCAATCCCCTTTGTACCAGGGGATGGCTCACCTCTTGAACGGGTACATCAAGGCGGACAATCAGCTGATAAAATCCATGATTCAGGACATCTAAGCCCAGACTTCGATAGCGAAGGAGGGAAACACACAATTCGATTTATCCCGGAAAACAAGTAAGGAGGCTGAAATGGAATTAAAAGGGATAAGCAGAAGAGAATTTATGAAGGTTGCCGGAACCGGAGCGGCCGCGCTCGCCATGAGCGACCGGTTGCTGGTCTCTCAGGCCCTTTCACAAACAGTTGCACCGGATAAGGAAGCGGCAGGGTATACCTTTTGCGATGCATGCAACGGGGTTCCCTTTTGCGGGATCAAGTTTTCCCACAAAGGGGATATCATAACCGGCATTGAACCATGGCCGGGGTTTCCCACCGCTTCCATCTGTTCAAAGGCTTATGGCACGCTTCAGCGCATCTACCATCCCAATAGACTCAAATACCCCATGAAAAGGACCAAGCCGAAAGGGTCGGCCGACCCGGGGTTCGTACGAATCTCCTGGGACGAAGCCTACGGCATGATCGTGGGGAACATGAAGAGGATCAGGGAAAAATACGGCCCTCACACGGTTTTCTTCTACGTGGGCGATCCCAAGGAGCCCAGGGCGTCGGTCCAGCGGTTGGCGGCAACTTTCGGCTCCGCCAATTATGGGGATGAGAGCTCGGTAGCATGCCGCAAAGGCGCCTACACCGCCGAGGTTCTGGCATACGGGTTCGGCACGACCGGAAGCCCGCCGACAAAGGAGACCCGGTCAATGCTGGTCTGGGGGACCAACCCGCCCTACTCGGGACCGGCCAAGGCCTGGCAGAACCTGCTGCAGGCCAAAGAAAGGGGGGTGAAGTTCATCGTCGTAGACCCCCGCAACACCCCGACGGCCGCCACTCTCGCCGATATCCATCTCCAGCCTCTACTGGGCACCACGGCGGCCCTGGCTGCAGGCATGATGCACGTCATCTTCAAGGAGGGGCTGCACGATGAAGCATTCTGCAGCAATTGGATCAACGGCATCGATGAGCTCAAGGAGTATGTCAAGACCTTCACCCCGGCAAGGGCGGAGGCGATAACAGGGGTGCCGGAAAAACGAATAGTCGATGCGGCCAGACTGTATGCGACCAGCAAACCCGGCGGGATGACCCTCAGCGCGCAGGGAACCACGCACGATCTGAATGCCGCAAACAACCACCGGGCCATCCTGATGATCCCGGCCATCTGCGGCTACCTCGATGTGCCCGGCGGGGTTGAGGTGCCGTCCAATCCATTGGAAGGATTCGGTGGAGGCTGGTTCAACGGCCCCCCTGCTTTCTGCATGCGGAAGAAGATGGACGGGATGAGCGAGCACCGGATGGATATCAAAGATTTCCCTGTCTGGGCGAAAGTGAATTTCGACGTGCAGGCCAATCGCATCATAGAGCACATCAAGGAGGGGAAGGTCAAGGCATTCCTGGCCTGGGGCTTCAACATGATGATCTGGCCTCAGACCCATGAGTACCAGAAGGCCATCGAGAGTCTTGAGTTTTCCATGGCAGTCGACTTTTTCTACCGCCCCCAGACCCATCCCCACCTGGACCTGATTCTGCCGGGCGCGGTGAATTACGAAAGGCTGGCGCCGTTCGCCGTGCACGGCCGAAAGCTGTTCGGCCGCACCCCGGTCAAACCCCTTGGCGAATGCAAGGAGGACTGGCAGATCGCGCTCGAGATCGGCGTGCGTTTGGGGCACCCGGACGTCTTCTTCAACGGAAGCGTCGAAGGTGCATGCAACGATATCCTGAGGATGTGGGAAGTAAGCTACGAGGCCCTGAGGGTGGCGGGCGAAAAAGGTTTGGTAGTTCCACCCCGGAACCCCGACTCCTACAAGAAGTACGAGACGGGCAGGATGAGGCAGGACAAAAAGCCGGGGTTCCCGACGCCTTCGGGCAAGGTCGAGGCGGTCTCCACGATCCTGAAGAAGCATGGGTTTACGGCTCTTCCGGAATACAAGGAAGGTCTGAAGACCTCCAAGGAATACCCTTTGCAGCTTCTCTCCGGAGGCCGGATTCCCTACATCACACACAGCAAATGGCGGGAGGACTCGCCATGGCTGCTGGAGCTCGAGAATTCGGCAACGCTGACCATTCACCCCGACGATGCGGCCAAAAGGGGCATCAAGAAGGGTGACGAAGTTGTCCTCAGCTCACAATGGGGGGAGCTCCGGGCGAAAGCCAAACCGTCGATCATGGTCATGCCCGGGATGGTCGGCATCATGCATGGATGGGCAAAGGCCAATGTGAACGAGCTTGTCCCTCGAATGTTCGACCCCATTTCCGGTTATCCGCCGTACAAAGAGGTCCCCGTTCAGGTAAGAAAGGCATGAACGAGAATCAACCTAGAGAGGAGGGGATTACGCCATGGCAAAATACGGACTTATTGTTGACTTGAACACCTGTACGGGTTGCATGACCTGTGTTCTGGCCTGCAAACAGGAAAATCTCACGCGGCCGGGAGTGCAGTGGAACAGGATCATGGAGATCGAGAACGCAGCCTTGGATCATATCACCTACGTAAGACATGCCTGTATGCAGTGCGACGACCCGCCCTGCCTGGAGGCCTGCCAGTCAAAGGCAATCACCAAACGTGCGGACGGGATCGTCCTCATCGACCAGAAGAAGTGCGTAGGATGCGGAGGGTGTGTGGACTCCTGTCCTTATGGGGTTCCTCGATTGAACACGGACCAGCAGTATTTTCCCGGTGAAACGCTTCCTTTCGAGAAAAACGCGGCGGCTTTCCGGGTTCAACTTTCTGGAAAATCCTCCAAGTGCACGTTTTGCGTGCACCGGATCGACCAGGGAAAATCCCCGGCCTGCGTGGAGGCGTGTCCTTCGAAAGCCATGACTTTCGGGGACCTGGATGACCCGCAAAGCGGTATCCGAAAGAAACTCTGGCAATCGAAACAGCTGCTGGCGGATCAGGGAACGCACCCCAAGGTCTCCTACGTTGTGCCCAAGAATATGTTCAAACCGTCGGAGCAGCGGATCACAGACCCGAAATAGCTTTTCTGTACGAAATACCATGCCCCCTGCCATGACGGTAGGGGGCCTTTTTGATGTGACGTGGAAATCCTTGCCCTCTGGACCAGGTCAGAGACAATCGGCTCAGCCGGAAAATATGTCCTTCGAATTCAGGACGCTTATAATCGCGCCGCAATCTTCGCAGCTGTAACGGACCCGGTCGGCTTCGGGTTCGAGCCGCTCGAAGTCACGATGCCTGATACTGTGTGCAGCGAGGCACTCCGGACAGCAGTTGTTTGCCAGTTCCGTCTCTTCAATGGTCAGGTGGCAGCGGGTGCAGCGCAGTTTTGCTGCCTGGGGCGGGAGCAGAACCAGTCTCTGGTGTTTGCATTGTGATTGGGGCATGAATGGGTAATGTTCCCTTATCTATTTGTTTTTACGCCGGTCTGGTCCTAATGGTACGGACAATAATCATCAACCTTCGCATCGCAAGGAAATCCCTCTCTCACGGGCTGATTACGCCTTTATTCCACCGCTGTTGCGCCTTTTCCCTATCAGCGGCCGTCTGATAAGCTCCTGCACCGCTCCGTGCAGCTTGCCACATGATCACCTGGAGTAATGTTCGAAGCCCGGAAGGCGCAACCGTTTCTCCAGACGGTGGAGGAGAGAGCCTGCCACCGAGGTAAGGATCAGGTATGCTGCCCCGATGATGAGGAAGATCTCCATGTACTTGAAGGTGTTGGACGCAATGATTTTCCCTTCGCCCGTAAGTTCGATGCAGGTGATCATGTAGGCGAGGGAAGAGTATTTAATGAGATAGATGATCTCGTTCCCGCAGCCGGGAAGGGCCAACCGCAATGCCTGCGGCAGAACGATGGAGCGGATCATGCCGAACCTGCTGAATCCCAGGGCCTGGGCGGCATGGAACTGGCCCCTCCGGATGGAGAGAAAGGCCCCTCGAACGTACTCCGAATGGTAGGCCCCGCTGCACAGGGAAAAACCAATGACCGACGCCATGAAGGGGGTCAGGTAGATTCCGATGTGGGGAAGCCCGAAATACCAGATGAAGAGCTGGACCACCAAGGGGAACCCCCGGAAGATGGCCACATAACCATCTGCAAGCCCCGCAACCCATCTCTGCCCATACACCCGCAATCCTCCCACACCGATCCCGATGACAAGACCGGCCACTGCGGAGGGGATGATGAGCTGGATGCTGACCAGGAGCCCTCTCAACAGCGCCGGCACGACCTCCTGAATAAAGAAGATCTCTTCCATGTCAGCGGGATTCTCCATAGGGCGAGGTGATCTTTGAGCAGAATTCCCTCGTTCTTTCGCAGTCGGCCCTGGTCAGGATCTTTGCCGGGGGACCCTGTTCCACGATCGCGCCGTCCTCCATAAAGATGATCTCATTGGCGAGATCGCCTGCAAACCCGATCTGATGGGTGGCGATGATCATGGTCATCCCCTCGGACACAAGATTCCGGATGACGGAGAGCACCTCGGTGATCAGTTCCGGATCGAGGGCAGAGGTAGGCTCGTCGAGGAGCATGACCTTGGGATCCATGGCGAGCGCCCTGGCGATGGAGACCCGCTGCTTCTGGCCCCCGGAAAGCTGTGCCGGGTACTTCCCCGCATGCTCCCCGAGTCCAACCCGCTCGAGCTCCATCACGGCCCTTTCCCGGGCCGCTCCTTTCTTCATGGACCTCACACGGGTGAGACCGATCTCCACGTTGCCGAGGGCGGTGAGATGGTCAAAGAGGTTGAAGTCCTGGAAGATCATCCCCACCTTCTGGCGATAGGCGCAGAGCTCTTTCCTGCGGGTGTGAAGGATCTCCCTGCCGTCCAGGAATACCTGTCCCTTGTCGGGCAGAACCAGAAAATTGATGCACTGGAGCAGGGTGCTTTTTCCGGCGCCCGAAGGGCCGATCAGCACCTTCAGATCCCCTTCATTCACGGAAAGGGAAACACCCCTCAGGACCTGCCTGGCCCCATATTGCTTGCTCAACCCTTCTGCTCTCAGAACAGGACCTTTCTCTGCCATGACCGTAACTGTCCTCAACGCGAATAGCCGTGAATTTTCACCTTTTCCTCCAGCATCCGGAGTCCCCTGGTGCCGAAATAGGTGAGGCACAGGAAGATCAGCCCTGCGGTGAAGTAAAGGGGCATATGATAATAGGTGCGGGATGCCACGAAGTGGGACCGGGCCATCACCTCCGCGACCCCCAGGGCGTAAGCGACTGCCGAGTCCTTCAGCACGATGGAGTACTCGTTGGACCAGCCGGGCAGAGAGAGCCTCAGTGCCTGGGGGAGAACGACGAAAAGGATCGCCCTTGTGTCACTCATGCCCAGTGCCTTCGCCGCCTTGAACTGGCCTTCGGGCAAAGAGAGGATGGCCCCCCGGAAGATCTGGGACTGGTAGGCCGCGCTGATGAGACCCAGCACAATCAGGGCCGCGGCAAAGGCGGAAAGATTGATGTTCATCAGGGAAAAGAGACCGAAGTAGAACAGGAAGAGGAGCACCAGAAGAGGCACTCCCCGAAAGAACCATACATAGAACCCGATAACCCGCCTGACCCAGGGAAGCCCGTAAACCTGGCCCACGGCAAAAGGGACTCCCAGCACGAGGCCCAAACCCATTGCCCCCACAACCAGCCCGATAGTCACAAGTCCGCCCTGGAGCAGATAGGGCAGTGCATCAAGCACCGCCAGCAGGTTTGCGGTCATTCTTAGCCCTTCTCTGCAGGTTGCTCAAAAAGGCTCAGATACAAGGCGCCCGAAAGTGGGGACCCACCACCCCCGGTGGGGTGTCCGTGTTTGCACGGACAAATCCCGAGGAGTGAGGCGTACGTGAAAGTACGTCGCAACGACGAGGGACGAGGGCAACGCAGTAGATGGGCGTTTTTCAGCAACCTGCTAAATCCGGAAGGCACCAGGAGGGAATCCTGATGCCTTCCGGGAGCTTTCAAGAGGAAGAAAGACTTACTATTCCACTTCATATTTCTTCTTGAATTCCGCCCACTGGGGAGAGGCCATCAGCTTCTTGAGACCTGCATTCAGCGTTTCCAGCAGTTTGGTGTCGTCCTTGCGCACCGCGTAACCGAAGTTCTCATCGGCCATGCCGAAGCCCCCAACGATCTTGACACCCTTCTTTTTCGCTGCATCCTTGGCCGGCGCATCATCCATGGCCGCCGCCACGATGCGGCCGTTCAAAACATCTTCCACGGCCAGAGGAGCGGAATCATATTGCACCAGCGTAAACTGCCTGCCCCCCTTTTTGATCAGGTTCTCCTCGATCCATTTGGCCTCTGTGGTCCCTCTCTGGACACCGATCTTGTTGCCCCTGGCCATGAGTTGATCCACGGTAAGTTTAGAGTCCTTCTTGGCCACCATCACCTGTTTGATCGTCCAGTAGGGCAAAGTGAAGTTCACCTGCTCTTTTCGTTTGTCCGTAATGCTCATGCCGGAAGCGATGATGTCGATCTTCTTCGCATTGAGGCTTGGGATAATGGCGTCCCAGTCCATGGGCTGGTGCTTCACCTTGAATCCCTGCTCCTTGGCGATCCATTCCAGGGACTTCACATCGAAGCCGTCGGGGACGCCACTCTTGTTCACAAAGGCAAAAGGCGGAAAGTTCGCATCAATCCCATTGATGTAAACCTTGTCCTGAGCCGAGGCGAGACCTGAAAATGAAGCGAGCAGCAGCGCGAGCGCGAGACAAAAACCCATTTTCTTTACCATGAGCAACACTCCTTTCCTGTCTGAAGTCATGCCTGACAACCCTTGTCCGATACCGGCGCGCAGTATAAGACAAAACGAGGGAGGTGTCAAAGCACGCAAACCCTGCGAGGGCTGACGACAGCCTGTTGTCTGCTGATGCGGCCGGATTGGATGTGATGCTTGCCTGCATTCAGACATTACACAGGGAGCTGGGCGAGAAGTAAGCGGCATTTCGGTTCAGCCGTCGATCGAGCACCAACTCGCTCTGTGGGCTCTGCGAGATAAATGCAAACTCTTTTCTGCTCTTCGTAATAACTCCATAAGGTGAAGACCGTATCCGGACCGGAGAGCCGGCGGAACGGGCCGGATTATTCCAGGAGGAGTCCAAAAATGGCTTTTCCCCTATTTACCGTGGGCATCCTGATGTCTAAAGTTGTTTGTGAAAGGTGACGTGGGCAAGCATAGCAAACCGGATGAGATGAGAGGACAGGCGGTGCAGGATACCGAGACAGCATTGAGAATGGCTGAGGCAGCCGGTAATTTTCTGACTGTTCTCACTGCCGAAGAGCGGACGAGGGTCGTCTTTCCGGTGGAAAGTGAAGAGCGCAAGAACTGGCACTATCTGCCCCGGCAGAGAAAGGGAATTCCGTGGAAGGAGATGAACGGTTCACAGCGGAAATTGGCCCATGCTCTCGTTGCCGCCGGATTGAGCCTGACCGGCTATTCAAAGGCCCTGTCCATTATGGCTCTCGAATCGATCCTGAAGGAGATTGAAGGGCCATACGGCCCCTTTGAAAGGGATCCTGATCTTTACTATGTCACGCTGTTCGGGATTCCTTCAGAAAAGGCGGCCTGGGGTTGGAGACTGGAAGGGCATCACATCTCCATCAACTTTCTCGTTGCACCCGGAAACCGGGTTGCCTGCACGCCGAATTTCTTCGGCGCCCACCCGGCGCACGTCCCCCCGGAATACCCGCTCCGCGATCTCCGCGTCCTTTCAACGGAAGAAGACCTTGCCCGCGCTCTATTGGACTCCTTGAACGAGACCCAGCTGACCGCCGCCGTCGTTGAACCCGAAGCCCCGCCCGATATCCTCACGGGTGCGGATACGCAGGTCCGATTGCAGGAGCCCGCCGGTCTTCCCGCCTCGGACATGGACGAAACCCAGCAGCAATCCCTGATCCATCTTGTTTCCGACTATCTCCGCCGTATGCCGGAAGACCTGGCGGATGGCTGGATGAACCGGCTGGAGAAGGAAGGAAGGAAACATATCCATTTTGCGTGGATGGGGTCGAGGGAGAGGAAAAGACCCCACTACTACCGTGTCCATGGCCCCAGTTTCCTGATCGAGTACGACAACACCCAGAACAACGCGAATCACATTCATTCGGTCTGGCGTGACCTGCGGGACGACTGGGGCGAGGATCTTCTCAGAACCCATTACAAGGAATCCCATTCATAACGATTGGCCCAGTGTTGTGTCCTAATCTTAGTGTCATCTCGACTGAAGGGAGAGATCTTGTAACTCCATCCAAGTAAGAGATTTCTCCTTCCCGCCCGCGGGCGGGGGGTCGAAAGGACATTCTTTGCAACTCACTTCTGGAACACGACACTGGTTACCCTTTCCACACTGTAATTCCCCTTCATCTAGTATTTTCCTTGTGAACAAATAAGCGGGAGACCTTATTCATGGGCGGTCCCGCGCAGTGTACATTATTCTGAAGCCTTTAATTCAAACGGAGGTAAAGCATGAAGTCGGCAATTTTTTTCATTGCCCTGCTCCTCTTCCTGAGCTTTGCAGGGGTCTCGTGCGACCGGCCTGAGGAATCGACCTCCATTGAGCCTCGACCGGCCGAGCCTCTGACTCCGCGGGATCCTGTTCCGGATTCTCCTGAAGAGAAGCTCAAGGAAGAAGTATATGAGGAGGAAATGAAGGAACGGAGCCTGAACAGAGAGAATCTATAATTAAAGGAGGAAACAACCATGGCAAACGTGGCCATAAATGGAGTCGGACGGATTGGAAGGGCAACCTTGAAGATCATCCTGGATACACCCGGGCTGAATCTTGTGGCCATAAACGATCTGATATCCCCTGATAACCTGGCCTACCTTCTGAGGTACGATTCGGTGTACGGACGATACGGGAAATCCGTGAAACATGCCGAAGACGGGCTCGTGATCGACGGGAAGAAATACCCCCTCTTCAACCAGAAAGATCCCTCGCAGCTTCCCTGGGGCAAAATGGGTGTAGATCTTGTCTTCGAATGCACCGGCGTTTTTACCACCAAGGAGAAGCTGGAAAATCACCTCAAGGCAGGAGCCAAGGCGGCCCTCCTTTCCGCCCCGTCAAAGGGGGGCGACGATATGCCGACGGTAGTTTATGGGGTGAACACGCCTGAACCGGGAACAAAGATCTATTCGTGCGCGAGCTGCACCACCAATTGCATTGCACCTGTAGTCGAAGTGATGGGAAGGAGAATCGGGGTCAGGAAGGCGATCATGACCACGGTTCATGCATACACTTCTTCGCAGGCCATTGTGGACGGTCCCAACAAGAAATTCCGGAGAGGCAGGGCCGGCGCCGCCAACCTGGTTCCTACGACCACAGGAGCGGGCAAAGCCACGTCCAGGGCGCTGCCCCAATTCAAGGGCAAGTTCGACGGCGTGGCCGTCCGCGCCCCGATAGCGGTCGGCTCCATAGCGGACATCATCTTCGTCGGGGAACGATCCGTTTCGGTGGAGGAGATAAACGAGATTTTTCAGGAAGAATCCAAGAGTGATCGTTACCGGTCCGTTCTCGGTGTTTCCGACGACAACCTGGTCTCGGCCGATATCATCCAGGATCCCCGCGCCTCCATTGTGGACCTGACCATGACCCAGGTGGTGGACGGCGACCTGATCAAGGTGATGAGCTGGTATGACAACGAATGGGGTTACAGCGCGCAGATGGTCAGGGAGGCGGTCAGAAGGACAAAGGAGTGATCCGATGGCGGATCCTCTCATGCGCCGAACTTTTCGAGGCGGCGCGCATGAGCTAATGCAAGAGGCATGAGATCCGCGGCCGGAAGCCGCGGTCCCAGTCCTCCAGCGAGACAGGCCGTTTCGCTGAAGCGCTCCACCGGGTCCCTTCGGCAGGTTGAGGCCCGGAGGAGCACCGGAACCGGGTGCCAGCTGTGGGATTTCATCACGGAAGGGGTGGAATGGTCCCCGGTCACCACAAGGACATCCGGTTTCAACGACAGGATCTGCGGCACTCTTTCATCGAAGTGTTCGATCCATGAGACCTTGCGGTCAAAATCCCCGTCCTCCCCTGCGCTGTCCGCGGGCTTTGCATGGATGAAAAAGAAGTCGTAGCCGTCCCAGTTCTCTTTGAGGCTCTGCAGTTCCTCATCGAACTCCTCGCCGGTTTGGATGACCTCCATGCCGATGAGCCTTCCCAGACCCCTGTACATGGGGTAGCCCGCTATCACCGCGGGTTTGACGCCAAAGATTTCCCCCATCTGAGGCCATTCCGGTTTTTTCGAAAATCCGCGGAGGAGGACCATATTGGCAGAATGATTCTCCGCCAGGACATGACGGGCATGGTCTGCGAAACGGTTCACCACATCCGAAGTCTTGCGTGCATCCTCTGAAAGCGGCACCGGATCGCGAGGGGGCTTTCCCGTCTGCTGGGGATCGGTATCCGATACATCTCCGGAAAGCATTTCGCCGCGAAGCACCAGCAGGAACCGATGTTCCTTCACAGTCTCTACGAACACCTCCACGCCCTCGACTTGGATGTTCCGAAGTTGGTCGCAGAGTTCCCTGTTCCGTTTGCTGCTGATGCGGCCGGCCCGTCGGTCGACCACCTGCCCCCGGTCGTCCAGTGTGCAGAAGTTGCCTCTTGCAGCCACATCCTCCCATTTCAGGTCGAACCCGATTCCCAGGGCCGAAAGAACCCCGCGTCCCACGCGGTATCGCAGCGGCTCATAACCGAACAGCCCCAGATGCCCGGGTCCGCTTCCGGGCGTGATCCCGGTTGCCACTGGCTGGTGCAGGCCGCAGATGCTTTCCCTGGCCAGCGCGTCCAGATGCGGGGTGTGGGCGGCCTCGAGCTCTGTAAGCCCCTTTTGTAAGGACGGAAGCCCCCCGAGACCGTCGATGACCGCAAACACTATCTTGGTTTCCGAAGGACGAATCAGTTCTCTCAGCACATCAAAGTCCATGGGATTTCCTTTCAAATCAGCAGGCAGTCACGGCTAGCTTTTCTCACGGTCCCTCACTCAGCATCTCAATGGAATGGGTGAACACAAGTATTAGTTTCCTGGAAGGCACGAATTCTGGATTCCTGTGTCGCAATCAGGGGGAGCGAGGCAATACGCCACGCCTTGGAAGGGGGATATCTTCCTTTTTCCAGCTTTTCGGAAGTCTTCCCCACTGCAGGAGTCCTGGCATGTTTCGCAGGAAGCAGACGGATGTCCAACAAAGTATCGTGACAGCCGGATATTTTTCTAATTGGAAGAGAGAGCAATACAGGTTTGCGCCCATTTTCCAGCAGGCCGCCATTCTTACAATGGGGATATGTAATTAAATGGAGGAGGTGTTCCAATGACAAAGACGAGAATGACGGGTTTCTTATTGTTCACCCTGATCCTTTTGCTCGCTTTTCAGGCAAGCGCTCAGACGCAGGCTTCCAGACAGAGTGGGAGTGTCCAGGCGCTCTCTCTCGAAGAAGGGCTGCTCGGGAAAGATGTGAGGACCCGGGGCGGAGAAGAGGTAGGAGAAATCGAGGATGTGATCTTCAGCAGGCAGGGCAGGATCTCTCACTTTTTGCTGAGCATCAACGAGGGATTCCTGGGAATTGGTGGGAAGACGGTGGCTGTCCGCCCCGATCGTATCCAACTCGGCGCTCAGGAATATGCTGTTTTTAACGGCACAGAAAACGACCTCGAAAATATGCCGGAGGTGGATCTCTGGGCCTTCAGACCGTCGTACCGCGGCTACTACGGTCCCGGATGGGGGTCTTACGGCGCCCCCTATGGGCCCAGGCCTTATTACGGAACAGGCATGGGCTATGGTCCCGGTTACGGACCCGGAGCATACCCGCCGCATGAGGGTCGATATCAGGATCGCCGTTACCCGCAGGATCAGGGATACCAACAGCAGCCCCCGCGCAGAGAGTATTATCAGGACTCGCGTCAAGACCGGGCTGGAATGAGGCAGAGCCAAAGGGAGCAAGGGCAGATGCCAAGAGGCATGCGCCGTGGCATGTCCGGTGATTTCTTTCTTGGCGCTCCGGTCTACAACCAGTGGAACGACAATCTGGGCAGCATAGAAGATCTCGTTGTCGATCTTTCGAGCGCCAGGATTACTCATGCAGTGATCGAAGTAGGCGGCATCCTGGGAATCGGGGGTCAGGAGGTAGTCATTCCCTACACTCAGTTAAGCCATGTGGGTCCCTATACCGTCTTGTACAGGGGAACGCAGGAACAGCTTGAGCGGATGCCCGAGTACCAGGTAAGCGAGAATGGCCGGGTGGTTGTCGCTGATCTAGGAAGACGACAAAACACCAGGGCAGGCAGTCAGGGTGGATCGCAGCCCCAGGACCAAAGAAGACAGGGGGGGTATCAGCAGCAGTAAACATTCCGCATGTATCGAGGTATATGAGACCATATGCACGATGAAGACCGAGCCCGGGTGAGGGGATCCTCCACGGGCTCGAATTCTTTCACCTTCTAGACGAAGCTTTTCTCTGAATTTACAGGATCGGTAACCGAAGGGGTAGTGTTCCGTATCGAAGTAAGTTGTCATCTCGACCGCAGGGAGAGATCTTTTAATCCTGGAAAATCTAAGATTTCTCACTTCGTTCGAAATGACATTCTTAATCAGGTTGTTGTGAATGAAAATGAAGTGAACAGAGAGCCTGTCACTCGAACCGCTTCTTCTCGGCTTCGACGGCTTCGATCAGATCGTAGTAGATCTTGGGCAGTTTGTTCGAAACCCTCTCCCACGAAACCGTCTGGGGGGTTTCAAAGACACTCTCCTTCGTTTTTTTCTCCACCGATAGAATGGTCTCGACCAGACCTCTGTCGATATGGGGCTTGAACTCATCATAGGAGTGCACGAATCGTAAAAGGTTTTCCACCATCCTGTAGGGGGAGGCGAGCAGGTCTCCTGCGTAAAGAATGGAGTGTTGAAAGACATTTCTGACCATGCTTTCTTCCGCGTCCCGGTCGTATTTCAGATTGCTGAAAGAAGCATCGTCCGAGTACTTTTTGATTAATTCCTCCGCGACTGCTCGGTAAGTGATGGCCAGGTCGCGGAAGAACGTATCCGATATCTCAAGCCCCTCCTCGATGACGAGCGCATTCATGAGCGTGGTAACGACATCCACAGCCATGCGGTTAAGTCCCCTGGTGCTGTCCTGTTCGGAAACCTCCTGGTGCTTGTGGTCAAAATGACCTTCCGAAATCATGACCTGTGCCGGAGTGGACGCTTTTCGATATGCTTCGATCAGGGTGAAGATCTCCACACCCCAGTTCGTTGCAAACCGCATTCTCTTGAGGAGATCCGCTCTGAACGCCACTTCTCCGGAAAGCTGATAGTTGAACCCAAGCAGGAAATCGATCAGACGCAGCATTTTCTCATCCTTGCTCTCGGTGAATTTTCGCTTGAGGGAAAGGAGAAGCGGGTCCAGGAGCAGCCGTTTCACCCTGCCGTAGAGTTCCCGCTCCTTCAGCCGGGCATAGTAAGCCTTGGCAAAATCGTAATTCAGGACCACCACCGGATAAAGGAGCCTCTCGAGCTGAGCACGGTTAAACGTTCGAATATCCGCATCCAGGAGCGCAATGGCCTCGGCGCCCAGGGCAATGGCAATGCCGAAGCTCAGGAACATGTTCTTGCCTTTGCCGGGCTCCTGAACCTGAAAACCCGCTTCGTTGAGTTTGTCATATATGGAGGAAAAATCGGGGCCGTCATTCCATTGAATAATGGAGTGCCTGATACCGTGCTTCCCGATCAGGGATTTGAGCATCATGGCATCCTCACTTGAACCTCGGTCCAGACCGAATATGATGTTAGACAGATATCTGATGTCCGACAGCTGCTTAAGGATGTTCTCAAAGACAGGAAGGTTCTCCGGTTCCGTGTACTCGGTTGCAAGAAGCGGAATAATCAGAACGGTCTTTTTCCACTTCGAGAAGAGCCTCAGTTGATTTCTGAGGTGCTTTCTGTCTTGTTCCAGAATATGAAAAGTGGTGATCCGAGTTCGATTTTGTGAAAAGTCAGACATGGCGACTCCTTGTCCGCTTCAGCCCTTTCCCATGCCTTCTCCAACTGGATGGAGCAACTGATCGTATGATCGTACGGCTCTTCTATTATTGTCGAGCGGTTCCCGCCCTGGTCTCTGCTGCGTCCTGGATGATGACCTCCACTCTTCGATTCTGCAGCCTTCCCGAGGGGGTGTCATTGGAGGCCACAGGGTATTCCTGCCCGTACCCCCGGGTGACAATGCGGTCAGGTTCGATCCCCTGGGATCTCAACGCCCGAGCTACCGCCTGGGCCCTTCGGCGTGAGAGGTCGAGATTGTATTCCGCGCTTCCGGTACTGTCAGTGTGGCCTTCGATCATGATGTTTCGTTCCGGGTTTTGTTTGAGAAAATCGCTGAGTTTCTCAAGGCTCCGAAAAGCCCCGGCCTTCAGATCGGCGCGGTTCGTCTCGAACAGAAAGTTGTCCAGAGTCAGGACCAGCCCCCGATCGGTTTCTCTGGCCTCCAACTCGGCCAGCTGCTCGCGGAGTCTTTGCGTCTCACGTTCCGATTCCCAGCGAAATCTCTCGGCCTGTTGTCTTGCGAGTTCCCTCTCGCGGCGGAGCCTCTCCGCCTCCATCTCCGCCTCTTGTGTTCTCTGGCGCTGGGATCGAAGGACCAGCGAATCCCTCTCCTCTGCCGCCTGCGCCATCTCGTCCTCAGCTATCCTCCTGTGCGTCACTGCCAATGCAAGCCCGGCTTGCCTTTCTGCGAGGTACGCAAAATGGTTTCGCGCTTCGGCCGATTCCGCCTCCTCTGCCCTTTTCAGGTTCAGATAAGCTTCACGAAGCGGTATAGGGGCGTACTCCTTCACGTGAGGCCTCTCTGCCGCCGCAGAGTAGGCCCTCCTCGCATTTTCCACCACTGGATCAGGCCTGTCAGGCGCAGTTGCGCAACCACCGATCCACGCAACCATCAAACTGCCGGCCAGGATGTGAAAGGTTTTCCTGAATGTGATTCCTGCCATTGTCTTCTGCTCCTTTCTCCAAGTTCTTGGTCATCTTTGTTCTATCTGCCGGCGCAGTTCGGTCAGGCTTTCCTGCATCCTTTTTGCATTTTGCGACGCCATCTCCGCGCGAGTTTTCTCTTCCGCGACCCTGGCGTCCAGTTCGGCTTCCACCGCCAGGGCGCGCGCTTTTTCGATGTTGCCGTCCCTCGTCTCCGCATTTGCTCTTTGCAGCTTTTCCTCCGCGATCTTTAGATCGAGAGGCGCATGGGCAACGGCGCCGCTTTCTCGCGCGCGCTCGATAGCGGCATCCGCCCTGGACATTTCCGCCGGAGCCGGCCTGGGTGTTGCACACCCTCCGCACAGCAATGGAGCGGAAAGGATCAGGGCAAGACAGATGATCGTGAGTTTTCTTTTTCGCATGATGTTCCTCCTCTATTTCTTTCTCCGGTACCACTACTCAGTTTAGAGGAGCGTTGCTCTGGCAGGAATAAGCGTAAACCCGTATTCGTGGCAGGGAGTAATCTCATCTCCTCGAATTGAAGCTCCCTGCAGGGCTTGCTGTCGAAAGTGGCGGACGATCTCATTTCCTGACACCGGTGAGACTTGCAACAGCGGAATCCCCGCTTCTTCTCCGGACTACGCTGAACGAGCCGTCCGTCTCCAGCACCACCGCCTCGACATCGTCCATGGCCGCCTGCCCTTCGGATCGAACTGCCGCCCTGATCTCGTCCTCGGTGACTCTCGCCCGCTGCATGGAGTCACTAAGAAACTCTCCGCGAAACAACAGCAGCGACGGCTCTCCTGTGACGACCTTGCGCAGCCAGCGGATTCGAACGCTGGACCAGGTGATGGCCAACTGCAGGAATATCAGAACAGCCAGTGCCAAGACTCCCTGAGAAAGCGTCACGTCCTTGTTGAGCAGGATGGTGGCAAGCGTGGAGCCCAGAGCGACTGTGACCACGAAGTCGAAGGCATTCATCTTGGAGAGGGTCCGCTTGCCTGTGACCCTCAGGAGGACGACCAGGCTGATGTAGGCGAGGAACCCGACCACTGCAGTGCGGAATAGCGGTGACCACCCGTCATAAAGGAGACTTTCCATCTTCCCACCTCTGTTTTCAAGAAAGAGACCAAAACCTTGATTTCAAGTATAGAGGCTATCCTTCTTGCGGCAGAATTTGAATGGAGGATGTAGAGTATTCTTTCTCTTCAAGTCTTATTGAGTACGGCTAGACTGAGGAGATTTTAAATGGGATGGTTTTGGAGGGAGGGTTTTCCTTTTCGTTCTTTTCCTCCTCCTTTTGCCACGGGTACTCTACTCGGGTGTGAAATGATGCGGCAAGGGAGTCAATCAAGGCTTCGCGTATCTTTGCGATGTCTCGGGTGGAGAGGTTGCATTCTTCAAACTGACCGTCTGCAATTCGCACCTCTATGATATGGCGGACCATGGATTCGATCTTCTCACGCGTCTTCTCATGCAAGCTCCGCGAAGCTGCCTCTACCGCATCTGCAATCATGAGGACGGCTGTTTCCACCCTCTGGGGCTTCGGGCCCCGATAGCGAAAATTCCCTTCCGGAACCTGTTCGTTTCCGCTGGAGTTGCGCGCCTTGTCGTGGAAGAATTCAAGAAGTTGCGTGCCGTGATGTTGCGAGATGAAATCCTGAACCACTTCCGGCAACCCCGCTTCCCCGGTCAGCTTCAGCCCATTCTCGACATGACTGGTGATGATCTCCGCACTTTCCTGCGGGGAGAGCCCCTGGTGGAGATTGGGCCCTCCGAACTGGTTCTCCACGAAGTGGTCTGGGTCGAGGGTTTTCCCCACATCATGATAGTAAGCGCCCACGCGGACAAGAAGCGAATCCGCTCCTACCGATTCGCTTGCGCTCTGGGCAAGATGCGCCACCGTCATAGTATGCTGATAGGTGCCCGGCGTCTTTGTAAGGAGATCCTTGAGAAGAGGATGATCGAGATCCGTATACTTGAAAAGCTTGAAGTTGGATGCGGTGTTCCATACGCGCTCCATGAAAGGCAGGAACAGGAGGGCCAGAGGACCTGAAGCGATCCCCCCGGCAAACGCCCATCCCATCTGAAAAACAATATTCGTCTTTTCCATCACCGCATGGGTGTTTACCCCGGCAGTGCTTGCGACCTGCACCCATTCCGTAGTGCCCGTTCCGTCGACCAATGCAAAGAACACGGCCACTGCGTTCGTACACCCCACGAGGAAGGATGGAAGCACGAGCTGGGAGCGCTTCCTGATGACAGGAGTGACCAGAACGGCCATTATTGCTCCGAAGCCGAAAAAGAGCATGAACTGAAGGCTGCGCCCGGCGAAAAAACTTACCAGGAGGACGCTTAACAGCGTACTCAGGATAATGGCCATCTTCTCGTGGTAAAGCATACCCAGCAGCAAAGGAACGAATGCCACCGGCAGGGCGTGGATCGGAAAGGAGGTGAGGAGGAGGAACAGATCCAGAATCCCTATTGCAAGCACCAGCACTGACAGATAAAGCAGAAAGGGAGTCCTGCTGTTATGGAGGGAGGGAAAGGTCCTGTTCAGGAGAAGGAAATAACTGCCCACGGAAAAAAGAATCGCGAACAGCACCCAAAGGACGCTGCCGTTCAAAGCCCCTTCCTTTGCCATTTCCTGGTGAGCGGAAAGCAGGAGTACATCCTCCTCGTTCAGGACTTTTCGAAAGGGGACCAAAACATCCCCGGAATTGTAGTGGATGGTCTTGGATGGATACCTTCGCAGAATCTCCTCGATCCTCCTGTCATTCTCCACCTGGTCGTACTTCAGATTCGAAGTCATGGTTGCCACAGCTATGCGGACGACCGGATCGAGGATCCCCTTTTCCACCTGCCAGAAGACCTGGGAGATCTTACTCTGAAGAGTCTCCCTGGCCTGATCCAGAGTTACCACTTCTGTGGCCGGGAATGCGACAGTGCCGAGGGGTTTCGGAAAAAGGATCTCAATGGTTCTTTTTCCCTTGAGGGGCTTCGGATCCTCCACGATCCTTCCCTGCAGGATGGAATCCTCGATCGCTATAACGGCATTTAAAAGGTTCACCAGGTTGGGGTAGTGCAAGAGAGCGCTTGCCGGCTCCGCGCCGACGTCGATTCCGAACTGCTTTCGAAGATACTTGTCGAATTCGTTTCCGTCCCGTTGTGCCTGAGACTGCAATGCGGTGACCTTTTGAATCAGCTCCCGCATCTTCTTCTTGCTTGACTCAGTCCCCTCCAGAATAGAGCTGTACAAAGGCGTGTACTGAGATACGGCAACCTCTCGCTTGCTTCCAAATGCCTTTTCCTGATCGAATCCGAACGGACGCCGGGAGCGATGGGTCAAATAGCTCATGTGGCCCGGTTCGGGAGGCCACATGGAAAGGTACATGTCTTCACCAAAACAGGCGAGAAAGGCAACGCAAACCAGAAGTATGCTGAGAAAATATTTCACAAGGGAAGCTTAATGCACCTAAGGGTTGAATGTCAACTTTCCCAGGGTTTTTGGTGGAGTGACAGAGAATTTTTCTTTACAATGAACACCCCTTTCCTGTACGAATAAAGAGTCGCCCCTCATTAGTAAACAACCGCTTGCTTACACATTCCTGGGCTCCCCGCCTGGATACCTTGTTGATTCGGTAACGACTGCAAACATCCGAGGAAGTCATTCCTTCGACATTGAGAAAGGAGGTCAGGTCATGGATGCCGAAGCTCTGGGACAACTCGTCTCCAGAATAGCCGAAGGGTCAAAATTCATTCTCGTGTCAAACAGAGAACCCTGGTTGCACGAGAGGGATACTATGGGCATCAAAGTCCTCCGCCCTGCCAGCGGCATGGTCACCGCGCTTGAGCCGATAATCCGGGCCACGGGGGGGACATGGATTGCGCACGGAGCCGGCTCCGCCGACCGTCTGGTCACGGACGACAAAGGTTGCATAGGGGTCCCCCCGGAAAAACCCACCTATGTTCTCAAAAGAGTGTGGCTGAGCAAAAAGGAGGAAAACGGATACTATTACGGGATCTCGAATCAAACGCTGTGGCCCCTGTGTCACATCGTCTATACCAGGCCGCGTTTCAGCAGAGAGGACTGGGAAATTTATCGCAGGGTCAACCAGCGCTTTTGTGAGGCCGTTCTTGAAGAAGCAGGAAGCGATCCGGCCATCGTTTTCATTCAGGACTATCATCTCGGATTGCTGCCCCGAATGCTTAGAACCGCCAGGCCTGATCTATTCCTTATTCATTTCTGGCATATTCCATGGCCCAACTGCGAGGCCTTCCGCATTCTTCCCTGGGGCGAGGAACTTCTGGATGGTCTGCTGGGCAACGACATCCTGGGCTTCCACATCCAGTACCACTGCAACAACTTCATGGACACGGTCGAACGTACCATCGAGTCAAGGGTGGACTATGAACAATTCAGGATCTTCCGTGGGGGCAGGCCCACCCACATCCGGTCTTTCCCGATCAGCGTCGACTTTCACCAGATTGCAAACGACTCTGAATCCCAGCGGACCAGGAAATCATACGACCGCATTGTGAAAGAACTTGGAGAGGGGGTGCTGGGTACAACGGTCTTTGCCGGCGTGGATCGGATTGACTACACCAAAGGAATACCCGAAAGGGTGAAGGCCTTCGATCTCATGCTCAAACTCCACCCGGAGATTCATGGAAAAGTTACCCTGTTGCAGCTTGCCGCCCCAAGCAGAACACATATCGAGGATTACCGGGACATCAATGACAAGCTCGACGATCTTGTCGATGAAGTGAACTGGAGGCATCAGACCGAGGAGTGGACTCCGGTTCGTTTTCTCCGCGGACACCATGACTATCACACTGTCCTGGCGTCCTACAAAATCGCCGATATTCTGCTCGTGACTTCTTTGCATGACGGCATGAATCTGGTTGCCAAGGAATATGTCTCCGCAAGGAAGAAGAACCCGGACGGAGTTCTTATGCTTTCGCAATATACCGGCGCCTCCAGAGATCTTCAGGATGCCCTTCTTGTGAACCCTTACGACATTGAACAGATGGCGGACATGATGCACGCATCGTTTTGCATGGACAACAGTGAGCGGGCGGAAAGGATGAGCAGGATGATCAAACAGGTGCGCAGGAATACGGTATATGATTGGGGCGCCAAGATCATGAGAGAGTTGGAAAAAATCCTGCCGCCAGGCGGAATGAGGTAAACATGCGCGGCTGAACTCCCTTTGCTTCACCCCATTCCGATCCTGCGCATCGAAGTTCGACCGGGTAGCCTCCCATTGAATTTTCGTGCTGTCCGGCTTTTTCCCGGCGGCTTTTTCCTGCACGCCGGAACGCAGGCCCCCAACTTGCAGCCAGGAAAATCATGAAAACAGTTGAATTGTAAGCAGTCGCGTTTTGTCATCCAATACAGGATTCTCCGTATTTTACCCTTGAAGAAGCGTGGTTCTTCAATGCACCGGTTGTCTTCACCCCTCATGAAAATTACCCTGTTGTTACCATTGATCCACCACTTCATTGAAAACAGGATTCACATGCGGGTCTTCCATGATGAAGGAGCATAAACCGTCGCAATCGGGGAGCGGGAGACGCGGTAATCACCACGCCCACATGGTGGCCGATTTCAGAAAACGGTTCCGGATATCCCTCGCGGTGACGGCGCCGATCCTGTTGCTCTCCCCCATGATCCAGGACTTCCTCGGCCTGGAGGGATTACGCTTCCCCGGAGATTCCTACCTTCTCTTCGCACTTTCCTCCTTTGTTTACTTCTACGGCGGATATCCCTTTCTGAAGGGGTTCGTGGATGAGGTCAAAGACATGAACATCGGAATGATGACCCTGATCGCGGTGGCGATCACCACAGCATATGTCTACAGCAGCGTCGTTGTTTTCGGTGTGAGCGGGGTGGTCTTTTTCTGGGAGCTTGCGACCTTGATCGACATCATGCTCCTGGGCCATTGGATGGAGATGCGATCCGTGATGGGCGCATCGAGGGCGCTTGAGGAACTGGCACGCCTCATGCCTTCCGACGCGCACAAGGTTATGCCCGACGGAAGCGCAAGGGATGTGCCGATCGAAGAGCTTGGACCCGGGGACAGGGTTGTCATCAAGCCCGGCGAAAAGATCCCGATCGACGGCGAGGTGATCGAAGGGGAAACCTCCGTGAACGAAGCCATGCTGACAGGGGAGTCGAAGCCTGTGAGCAAGTCCGCCGGTTCGCTCCTTATCGGGGGCTCCATCAACGGCGAGGGGTCTGTAACCGCGGAGGTCAGGAAGACGGGGAAGGATTCGTTCCTCGCACAGATCATCGGGCTGGTGGAGGAGGCCCAGCAAAGCAAGTCCAGGAGCCAGGACCTTGCAAACCGCGAGGCAAAATGGTTGACTTTTCTGGCCCTTTCAGGGGGCGCGGTCACTCTTCTTATCTGGGCGGGCCTGCTCGGCTCGGATTTCGCCTTTGCGATCGAGCGAACCGTGACCGTCATGGTGATCACCTGCCCTCACGCACTGGGTCTCGCGGTTCCCCTGGTGGTGGCTGTTTCCACCGCGCTTTCGGCCCGAAACGGCTTGCTGATTCGCGACAGGGCCGCATTTGAAAGGGGCAGGAACATCCAGGCGATCATTTTTGACAAAACCGGGACACTCACTAAAGGCGAATTCGGCGTAACCGACACCATAGCCTTTTCGGGAGATTTAGGGGAAAAAGAGCTCCTTGCCTATGCCGCTTCGGTCGAGTCACGTTCGGAACACCCGATTGCCAAGGGAATATCCGCTTCGGTGGAGGAGACCGCAAGGGTGGAGGATTTCAAGGCCATCACCGGCAAGGGGGCTCAGGGGAAAGTCGACGGCAGGCAAGTCATGGTCGTGAGTCCGGGTTATCTGCGTCAGGAGAAAATCCCGCTGGAGGATCCCCGAATTGAAAAAATAAGCGAACAGGGAAAGACCGTGGTTTTCGTCCTGATCGATGGGGAACTCAAAGGCGCCATCGCCCTGGCTGACATCATCCGGGAGGAATCCCGGGAGGCGATTTCCCGGCTGAAGGAAATGGGCATTCAGTGCATGATGCTGACCGGGGACAACAGGCTTGTGGCTAAATGGGTTTCTGAAGAGATCGGGTTGGACGAGTATTTTGCCGAAGTACTTCCACAGGACAAGGCAAAAAAGGTGAAAGAGGTTCAATCGCGCGGGCTGGTGGTGGCGATGACCGGGGATGGGGTCAATGACGCCCCTGCCCTGGCGCAGGCGGATGTCGGAATAGCAATCGGAGCAGGCACGGACGTAGCGGTCCAGACTGCAGACATCATTCTCGTCCGGAGCAATCCCCTCGATGCCGTTGCGATTCTCGGCCTTTCCCGGGCCACCTTCAGAAAGATGGTGCAGAACCTCCTCTGGGCAACAGGGTACAATGCCTTCGCCATCCCTCTGGCGGCCGGGGCTCTCTATTCCTACGGCATCGTGCTCTCCCCTGCCGTTGGGGCGGTGCTCATGTCGTTGAGCACCATCATTGTTGCGATCAACGCCCAGTTCCTGCGGATGGAGAGAATTGCAGTAAGCAGTAAGCAGTAAGCAGTAAGCAGCGAGCATCCCGTAGATACTATGCGGGTCACTTGGAAGTCATTTGTGATAACCTCGTTTAAGATTCCAATCAAAAAGGAGGCTCCAA